>Ga0163144_10013222_pt1 | contig 17241 bp, 18 predicted proteins | sample OliLak19BULKMAT1_FD_123175 | JGI IMG/M metagenome (GOLD analysis project Ga0163144, IMG submission 123175) | Freshwater microbial mat bacterial communities from Lake Vanda, McMurdo Dry Valleys, Antarctica - Oligotrophic Lake LV.19.BULKMAT1 | ecosystem: Environmental > Aquatic > Freshwater >... | reverse complement strand
TCGCCAGATTGCTTCGCGTCGTTTCAGCGAGCACGAGTGGATTGTCGGCATCTGTCGTGACAGTCAGGGCATTCGCGACGGCGGGGCCTTCGTCGTAAAAGATAGCACCGGCCAAACTCGAGTGTTCCTCGGCCCCGGCTGTGTGAGCAGCACGCTGGCCGACGTGATGCAAGACTCCAAATCTCTCGCCGATTTCTATCGCCACGAGACATGGACGATTTTGCAATACAAGGAATCCGAACTGGAATAGGTGTTACGCGTAAATTGGGTCCGCAAATCTTTCTACTTCCAAGCCAATCAGCCCTGCATCTGCCCCGACGCCACCACATCGTAAACAATGTGCGCTCCCACTGCGACGCCGAGGCCGCGGAGCCAGAATAGGATCGCAAGTGTGGCACCGATGAGCATGCGGGTGAAGAACACGAAGGGCACGAAGGGGTCTGTATGGACGAACTCATGGGCGAGTGCAAACGCACCTGAGGAAATGAGCATCGCGATCGGGATCGCGGCAATCGCCGGGATGAAGATGGTGCGCATCATCCAAGCGAGCATGCCGAAGCCGATTAGCCGAAAGATCGCCTCCTCGTAGATACCCACCCCTAGATAGGTGAGCACCTGCGTGCCTTGGATGTTCATGGCCGCGATCGGCAGGCCAGCTTTTTCCAGAAGCATGGGCGCATTCAGACACAACGCATAGATGCCGATGCCGCAGGCGATGCCTTCAAAAATGATGCCAAGCGTAGGAACGATGAAATGAGTCGGGCGATCGTTCCAGCGGAACAAGGCCCACAGCAGGAGTAGGCCCACGAGGGCAGTAGGGATCACGAATATCGGCCACTTACCCGATTGCTCGATCCATTGCTGAAGCCAAAGTTCGACGCCGGCACGGAGTGATCCGCCCGATGAGTTCGATCGGCGAACACCGATTTCGTACACGGCCAGCAATGGCAGCAGAACGATTAGCGAAATCCACGGATGGCGCACGCTGGCGAAGTAGCCCACGGGCGGACGGTAATCATAGTAGTCGAGTTGCCTCGACCACTGACGATCACGATAGCCGCCCGTTAAGCCCATTCTGGATAACTCCTGCCCAGTCGTTGTAGCCGATCGTGGACACTCAGGGCTCGAATCACGTTGCCGCAGTTGGCACCGGCCAGGTCCATGAATCGCGGGTTCGCTAACGCCCGTCCCGAAGGATCGGCCAGCAAAGCCACTTGCGGCTTCGTTGCCTTCTGCATTTCACCTCGTGGATCGCGTGCCGTCAACACTACGGCCGTCGATCCGTCGCTCAATTCCACGACGCTGCCGGACGGATACAGCCCAAGGCTCAACAGCTTGTCGGTCGCCATACGGTCGAGCGTGCCGGCTTCACCCATCAGCAGCACGTCGGTCAACGCGGCCCGCGAATCCAGCGGCTCGCGGTGCGGACGGCCCGAGCACATGGCCACGTACACATCAATGGCCGCGATCAGGCGGGTCAACGGCGACACCTGATCGGAGTGCAGCCCGGCCGGGTAGCCGCTGCCATCCGCTCGTTCGTGGTGTCCGGTCGCGACGCCAGCCAGTCCGCTTAATCCGGGTAGCCGCATCAGAATTCGCTCGGCCCCGCTCCGCGCGTGAAATTCGATTGCCCTTCGCTGTTCATGATCCCACTTCGTCTCGTGTGCCAAAAACGCTGGATCAATTCGGAGCATGCCGACATCGTGCAAAAGAGCGGCCAGGACCACATCGCGGGCTTGCAATCGCCATTCCGGATCGTGCTGGACGAGCCGGGCGGCCACGCACGCACAATTCAGCGAGTGCATGGCCACGAAGCGGGCCGGGGCAGGGAATTTTTCGCTGCCAAGGAAAGCCTGCGTTTCTTGGGGCGAAACAGTCGCGAACCGCAATGGCCTACCCAGCTCCTCATTCAACAATTCATCCGCGAGCGACATCAACGGCGAAGGATCGAGCGGGCCGTTCCCGGAATCCAGGTTGCACAGAAATCGCGTCAGCGTGTCGATCCTTGCGTTCTCGCAGCGTCGTCGTTCGAGCGTGCTCGCCAACATTTCGAAACGCCGACGGGCCGCGTCGATCATTCCTTCCAGCCCTTCGCAGAGCCGCATTTGTTCGTCGGCCGAATCGGGCATGGTCAGCGCATATCGCACGGCCGCCTCGGTCATCGACGCCGTCTCGCGAAAATGGACGGCCAGGGGATCGGCTCCGTCCGTTTGCGCCGAGGGTGGCGGTCCGGCAAGCAGCGGGTCGTCGGCAATGATCCTAAGTCGCGTCACCAGACCCTGGGCATCGACCAGCAGGCGTCGCGCTCGGTTTGACAGTGCCGCGGGGGACGATGCCGGAGCCCCGCTGAGTTGCCGCAACGATTCCTCAAGAATAGCCTGAGTCCGCGTGCCAGCTTCCACGGCAACAGGTTTCGGTTTATCCAGCGCCGGCTCGTGTACTCGCTCGAGGACGGACGGAACCAATCGAGGCATGGCTTCCAGGCGCTGACGAAACTCCGCGATCCGATTCAGCAACTTTCGGGTGTCATTCATAGTATTCGCTCCGTTTGGACTGGCATTTGATCAAAGTAGTCCGCACGACTGGAGGTTGTGATTTCGTCTTGGTAGGGTGGGTGGAGGCTTTGCGGAACCCACCATGTTCCATGCGGCGTCTGGTGGGTTCCGCAAAGCCTCCACCCACCCTACAAGAGCAATCGGAGTCCGAATCGGCCGGACTTGACTGTCGTTCCGGAAGTGCCGATTTTGCCGGCTTCACGGCGGGAACCTGATCCGTTGAGCATGTCAAGTTGAGGCCGTCTCGGTAAAATGGCTCGACCTTGCGGGCAACACGAGTTCACGAATGAAGGCCGAGAACATCCCGATCGAACCCTCAGACGAGCAACTTCGTGTTCTCGTCATCGACGACGAGCGCGACCATGCCGAGACCGTTGCCGAAATCCTGGAAGGGGCCGGCTACCTGTGTGAGGTGGCCACAAGCGGAAAGACCGGGGCGAAGAAGATTTCGGAAGAAGAGTTCGACCTCGTTCTCACCGATTTGCGGATGGGCGATCTTGATGGGCTGGAAATCGTGAAACGCGTCAAGGAGCAAGGCGACGCGCTCGTGATGGTCATCAGCGGTTCGAGCGACGTGAAGAAAGCCGTGCAGGCTCTCCAGGAAGGGGCATCGCGGTACATTTTCAAACCGGTCAGCAAGGAAGAATTGCTCGCTGTCGTCAACAAATCGGCCGACGAACTGCGTCGATTGCAAACGATTCGTGATTTGCGAAAGCAACTCGACGAACGTTTCGGCTTCGAAGGGCTGACTGGCAACAGCCCCAAGATGCGCGACCTCATTCGTGGTCTCAAGCAATACGCTCCGACCCGAGCAACGGTGTTGATTCTCGGGGAGAATGGCACCGGCAAGGAACTGGTCGCGAAAGCGTTGCACACGAACAGCCCACGCAAGAACAAGCCTTTCGTGGCCATGAATTGTGCGGCCCTGAACGAGAACCTGCTCGACGATGAAATGTTTGGGCACGAGGCCGGTGCTTTCACGGGAGCGGAGAAACTTCGCAAGGGACGGTTCGAGTACGCCAATGGGGGCACGCTCTTCCTCGACGAAATCGGCGACATGCCCCCTGCTCTTCAAGCCAAGCTGTTGCGAGTTCTGGAGAACGGCGAAGTGAGCCGAATTGGTTCGAACGACACGTTCAAAGTGGATGTGCGGCTCATCGCGGCCACGAACCGCGACCTTGAGCAGATGATCAAGGAGGGCAAGTTTCGCCAGGATCTTTTTTATCGCCTGCGCGTTGGCTTGCTGCGAATACCGCCCCTCCGTGAACGCAGCAAGGACGTGGTACTCCTAACCACAAATTTCCTGGAAGAGTTTGCCCCGCGTTACGGCAAGAAAGTGCCCAAGGTGACCAACGCGGTGTGGAATGCCTTTCGCAATTATCCCTGGCCCGGCAACGTCCGCGAACTGAGGAACCTCGTGGAAAGCCTGGTGATTCAGGATCAAGATGGCGTGATCGACGTGGACGATCTTCAGGATGGCGATTCGATCAAGGTACTCGCGGAAGAGGGCGGGTCGGGAGCGGATCATCTCATCGGCAGGCCCTTGAGCGAAGTCGAACGCTATTATTCCGAAAAGGCCCTTGAGCAGACCGGCGGCAATCGCGAAGAGGCGGCCAAGATGCTCGGAATCGGCGAGCGGACTCTGTATCGGCAAATCACGGAGTGGAAGCTGCTCGACAAAATTCGCGATGCTCTCGCTGCCGCGAATGGGAATATCGCGACTGCGGCCAAATCGCTGGGAATGACGGCCGATGCACTGGATAAGAAGCTCCGCAAAAGCGGGCAACGTGGTGATGAAGACTGAGCCCCGTTTAGCGTTTGAGCCAACGGCTCGAACGAACCTTCTGCCGTCTTCGTTCGAGCCGTTGGCTCGAACGCTAAACAAAAAGCTGCGATATATGCCGAGAATCCGTCAGTTACCGTCGTCCGTTATCACGAAGATTGCCGCAGGCGAAGTGATCGAACGGCCGGCGAGCGTCGTCAAGGAACTCCTTGAAAACTCGATCGATGCGGGTGCCAGGCGACTCGACATCGAACTGGAAGTTGGCGGCACGGAGTTGATTCGCGTCGTCGATGATGGGCACGGGATCGAGGCTGCCGATCTGCCGCTCGTCTTCGCGAGCCATGCGACCAGCAAGTTGAATGATGCCGACGATCTCTTCCGCATCGGCACGATGGGTTTTCGCGGCGAAGCCATGGCCTCCATCGGCGGCGTGGCCCGCGTGACGATTCAATCGCGAGCGGCCGGCCAAGCCGAGGGTTGCGAGTTGTTCAGCGATGGGGGCTTGCTCGGAGAGATTCGTCCCTGGAATGGTTCGCCCGGCACGCGTGTCGAAGTGCGGCATCTCTTCTTCAATACGCCGGTGCGCAAGAAGTTTCTCCGCACGGTCTCGACGGAGTTGGGCCATGTGGTCGAAGTCGCGACGCGGCTGGCACTAGCGATTCCGAATTTGCACGTCGTCATTCGGCACAACGGCAAGATGGTCCACGAAGTGCCGGCAGCGGCCGGGTTGCTCGAACGCATCGGCCTCTTTTTCGGCAAGGATGTCCGCGAGGCGTTGATCGAGGTGAAGGCCGAGATTGGGCCGATCACGCTGAACGGTTTCGTGGCCGACCCGGTTTGCGATCGCGGCAACGCGAAATTGCAATACCTGTTCGTGAATCGCCGCTGTATTCGCGACCGCAGCTTGGGACACGCGTTGCAAGAGGCATATCGTGGCTTGCTGATGACGGGCCGATATGCGGTCGGGTTTCTCTTCTTGAACTTGCCCCCCGATCAGGTGGATGTGAATGTTCACCCGACGAAATCCGAAGTGCGATTCCGCGATTCGCAGGCACTGTATCACCTAGTGCGTTCGGCCGTGAAGAAGGCCCTCCTGTCGAAGAATCTAGTGCCGCGCTTGCAGGTGCCCGAAGGTGAAACGCCGCCGATGTACCCGCGTGGTTACGAGCCGACGCCGGGAATGTACTCGCAGTTGCCGACGGCCATTCCGGAACCAAGGAACATTGCGCCGCAGATTCCGCATCCTGTTCTCCCGCCCGAGAGTGGCGCGCCCGCCGATGTGCAGCCCCCTCTGGCAGCTAACACTGCCCAATCGCCGTTAGCGATTGAGTTGCCTCCCGGTCCGTTGACGCGGGCGATTCAAATTCACGATTGCTACCTGATTATCGAAACGCGCGATGGCATGGTGGTCATCGATCAACATGCGTTGCACGAGCGCATTCTGTACGAGCAACTGCGGAATCGACTGCGCGAAGGCAAGCTGGACGTGCAGAGATTACTGATCCCGGAGCCGATGGAACTCACGATGGAGCAGGCCGGTGCAGTTCTTGAAGTCCGCACACAACTGGCAGAATTAGGATTGGAAGTCGAGGACTTCGGGGCAGGGACGGTGGCGGTGTCGAGTTACCCCGCCCTGTTGGGCCGCGTGCCCGTGGGACAAATATTTCAGAGCGTAGTCGATGTGCTAACCACAAAGGATCGACCGCCGACCCGCGAGCAACTGTTCGATCATCTCTTAGCGACAATGGCATGCAAGGCAGCGGTGAAGGCGGGCGATCGACTCTCGCGCGAAGAGATCGATTATCTCATGCAACTGAAGCCAATGGCGGAAGATTCGCATCACTGCCCGCACGGTAGGCCGACCTCTTTGGTGTTCAGCAGGCATGAGTTGGACAAGCAGTTTAAGCGGATTTGAAGCAGACTTTCATCCGACGGAATGTTGGAGTATCATGTGAATTGGAGGTTGGACATGAAACGATTCGACGAACCGAATTCTTCCTCAGGTGGCAGTGAACCAACCCGAGAGGAACTCGCGGCGAAACTATTGCGGCTGGAAGCGGAGAACGCGAGGCTGCGAGCCGACGCCGATCGCTGGGAACACGATCGGGACGCATTAGCTTGGTATCGCTCTGAGGGACTTCCATCGAGTGAGAAAGAGTTTTTGGAAAGAAAGGGGCCATCGATTAGTGATGTCATCGCCGAGTGCGAGAGGGAGCGACTCAATGAACAAGGATGAGTCCGGCTCTCCATTTCGCCTGACGATGAGCGACTGGACTCGCGACAAAATCCGCAAACTGTATCATCGATCTGTTGTGTTAGGTGTTCGACTAGAGTTCGTCCAGTCAATGCTAGAAATTGAGAAAGCCCTGCGGACCATTCCAAGGACTTGGGGCGATCCAATTGCTAACCTCACGGGCCTTCAAATGACCCGCTATCATCGGCTTTACGGCAATCTCATACTGCATTATTCCGTACATGTCGAACAGCCTGTCGTCTGGCTGGTTCACATCGAACCGACTCGGCGAAGTCAGCTCTGGATTGGCGAAGGCTGATTTTCTGCGACCCGCTTCCTCCCATAAACCTCCGTCATCTCAATCAGTCGGCTCGCGGCCCAGTCGTTCAGGCCGGTCGCGGGCATTCGCCAGTGCCAGTTCCCGGTCGCGGTGCCTGGCAGGTTCATGCGGAACTCAGTGCCCAAGTCGAGCACATCCTGAAGCGGAGCAATCGCCAGGTCGGCCACGCTGGCCCATGCCAGCCGGATCAGATCCCAGGAAATGTCCGAGCCATCGCGGGCGGTGTATCTGCGACAGAAATCCCGCTCCTTCTCGGGAGCGGCTGCGAACCACCCGTGCGTCGTGTCGTTGTCGTGTGTGCCGGTGTAGACCACGCAATTGGCTGGAAATAGATGCGGCAGGAACTGATTCTGAGGCGAGTCAAATGCGAATTGAAGGATCTTCATGCCCGGCAAGCCGAGTTCGTCGCGCAATGCGAACACGTCCGGCGTGATCTCACCCAGGTCTTCCGCGATCAAGGGGAGTTCGCCCAGGGCTAACCTCAATTCGCGGAACAGGTCGGCACCGGGACCAGGCACCCACTTGCCATTGATGGCGGTGGTCTCCTCAGCACCCACTTGCCACGCCGCTAAAAAGCCCCGGAAATGATCGAGGCGCACCACGTCGACCATCTCCAAGGTTGCCTTCAGGCGGGCTTTCCACCAGGCGTACCCGGTGGCTCGCATCGCCTCCCAGTCGTAGTGTGGATTCCCCCACAACTGGCCGGTGCGGCTGAAATAGTCCGGAGGAACACCCGCCACCACGCGAGGCCGTAAGTTCCCATCGAGCAAATATAGACGAGGGTTCGACCAGACATCGGCCGAGTCCGGCGAGACGAAAATCGGAATGTCGCCAATTAGGCGGATGCCACTTGCATGTGCATGTTCGCGTAGTTCATGCCACTGGCGAAAGAAGAGGAACTGGCCAAATTGATAGGTTCCCAATTCGTTTGCCAACTCATCGTTGGCAAATTTAAGACTGTCTCCACTCGTATCCCGACGACGAAATTCGGTTGGCCAATCGTACCACGGCTGGCCTTGGCGTGCTTCCTTGAGTGCCATGAACAAGGCGTAGTCGCCGAGCCAATCTCGCTTGTCGTGGACGAAGGCTTCGTAGGCATCCTTCAGGTGCGGCGTGCGTCCCTTGCTATAGTTTTCCCAGGCCTGTCGTGCCAGTCGCAGTTTGAACGCCTCGACAGGCACATAGTCCACTCGGTCGTGAGGAAACGAGACATTGCCGATCTCATGCTCTCGAATCAGGCCGTCACGAACGAGCAATTCCGGACTAATGAGATTTAGGTTGCCCGCAAAAGTGGAGAACGATTGGTACGGTGAATCCCCGTAACCGGTGGGACCGATGGGGAGCATCTGCCACCAGGTCTGATGGGACTTTGCCAGCGTAACCACCCACGCATGGGCAGTCGGACCGAGATCGCCAATGCCGAACGGACCCGGAAGGCTAGTCGGGTGAAGCAGAATTCCAGAACTGCGCGGATACCGGTGGGACATGCCAGGCTCGTCGGGGTGTCGGGGCCACCGTTATTGGATGGCAAACAGATCGAGAGGCAACTCTCAGAAAAGGATCAAAAGAAGTCATACATGTGCTCGCCGTTATGCGCTGGGTTGCCGATCAGTTTGTGTTCGCGCATGTCGATCACGAAATCAAGCAATTCCAGCGGAATCTGGCCGATGAGAGTCGGCGAGCCATCCGGCAACCCCATCACGTCCATCGTGCATTCCCGCCCCATGATTTCCAGACGGACGGGATCGTACAAATGAATATCGGTTACACCACTGGCAGTTCGGCCACGCTTGGTCAACTTTCGCTTCAGGCCCAGATGATTTATGTGGGAGATGGGCAGTGCGAGTAGGGTTGCCCCGGTATCGACCAGTGCGTCCGGCACAATGATCGAGCGGACCTCGTTCGGCTGCCTTTGGCCTTTTTCGACCTCGAAAGCGTCGTCTACGCTCGTAATCTTGGCTTCTACGGTCACGCGACCCATCTCTGCAACTCCCATCGTGATTCTCCGAATATCCGTTTCAGTGTAATGCATCTCACAACAAGTCAAGAATCTGCTCTCCCCCATGATCGGGGTTTCCGATTAGCCGTTGGCCCCGCATGTCGATCACGAAATCGAATAGTTCCAGCGGGATCTGGCCAATCAACACGGGCGATCCTTCCAGCAACTCCATTACATCAACGGTACACTTCCGGCCTTGAACAAGCAGATACACCGCATCGTAAAGATTGATGTCGGTCACGCCACTTGCGGTTCTGACGCGCTTGGAGCCCTTCTTGACCAACCCGAGTTGTTCGATCATGCTCGTGGGCAACGCTAGAGTCGTGATCCCTAAATCCACGCGGGCCTTTGGGACGGAGATTGAGCGGACCTGTTCTGGTCGAATGGAGCCCGCGTTCAGCAGGTAAGTATCAAACAGGTTGGTGATCTTCGCTTCGACCAGAACCTTTCCCAGCGCTTCGTCTCCAATGAACGACCTCCGAGAGTTTCCCATATTCTACCGTGATCGGAATGCGGCCTGCGAAGATTTCGGAGAAACAACCATCATGCGGACACTCTGCCTGCTCCTCGCTGTTTCCTCATCTTTGTTCGCCGACGAGCAACCGTGGACCGAGTTGTTCGCGAACGACAAGCTCGATGCCTTCACGGGCAAGCAGGACGCTTGGGCGTTCGCGAAGAGCATTTCGCTTGATCCCGCGAATCCTAAAAAGCTGAAGTTTGTTCCGGGTTCCGGCATCCTGATTAACGGCGAAAAAGGGACCGCGGCCGACTTGTATTCCAAGGAGAAATTCGGCGATCATGAAGTGCATCTCGAATTCTGCATCGCCAAAGGTTCGAACTCCGGTCTGAAGTTTCACGGGCACTACGAGATTCAGATCACCGATAGCCACGGCAAGAAGAAACTGACTGGCGACGATTGCGGCGGCATCTATCCTCGTGCCGAGTTCAAGCCGAAATACCGATATTTGGATGATGGTATCGCCCCGAAAGAGAACGCGGCCAAGCCCGCCGGGGAATGGCAAACTCTGGATGTGATCTTTCTCGCTCCGCGTTTCGACAAGGATGGGAAGAAGATAGTAAATGCAAAGCTTGTGAAAGCTACACTCAACCGCGAAGTCATTCACTCCGACCAGGAATTACAATCGCCAACCGGGCACAATCACACCAGGCCCGAACGGGCGACAGGGCCGTTGATGTTACAAGGCGACCACGGCCCGGTGGCGTTTCGAAACTTCAAAGTGCGTGGCTACTCCGCGAAGTAGAGCTCACAGAAACGTAGAAAGTGCAAACAGAATCAGCCCGATAGCCACCAGGAAGGAAGACATGCGGAAGCCCCAATGAAGTGCTTCGTGCAAGATCTTGTTCCAATCGTCGTGTCGCGTGGCACTGTACACCAGACTGACAACTACGATCAGAATCGGCAAGTGAATGTAGATATTCATGTGGGCGGCACCCCCTGTGGCGTGGACGCCTTCGCCTGGCGGAACGCCGGGCCAGCGAGTGCATCGTAAATGACGAGAACGTTTAACACGCCGGCGATGATCGTGTAAACCCAGCCGAGATCCCACGTCTTATCCGTGTCGCGTTGCAATTCGTTGATGCGAGCGATGCTGGGTGCCCGCATCCAACCGCTCATTGGCGGTTTCGCATCGTCGCCCTCGTCGAAGACGTAATACTGATAAAGTGCAGGCCAGGCGGCAATGCCGATCGGAAATTGGCCGACGAACTGAAACCGGGTGTACAAGTTCGAGGCCAACCCTTTCTTCGCTTTGATATTTCCTTCTTCCGCGTACTTGGGCAGATAGACGTTTTGGCCCTTGCCCAGGTACATCCCGTAGAAAAACAGACTGTACAGACAGACGAGATACAAGAGCCCTTTGCCGACCCGCCCTTGCGTGAGTTGGCCAAGGCCTGGGACTAAGTAGCTCAGAATCCCGGCCACGAAGTCCAGTTTGATCGGAGGCGGTGGGGGTGGTGCCGGCGGCGGAGGGGAAGACATACGGCCAGGGTTCGGGACGCGTGGAAGGATCGGCGATAATCGTATTTCGCCGGTTAGATCATTATCTTAGAAGCTGCAAGCGTTTCTGAAAGGTCCGATTCATCAATGGGGAATCCGAATTCGATCGAGCGGTACTTTTGGCCAATCGTAACCGTACCAGGTCCCCAGTGCCCAAGTGGCTGCCCCAAGAACCATGAGGATACCCAACCAACCAAGAGAGATTCGGCCGGAGCCGCGAAGCCACGTTCCCAACGGACCTAGCAAATGCGTGAGAAGGTTGAAAGCCCCGTTTATCACAATCAGAAACCAGACAAACATTGACGTCGGCTTCTGGTTTGTCGCAGGCGGGACGTAAATTGGTGGAACGGTTTTCGCAATTGGCAACGAACTCACATCGTTCATTGGCACGGCCATCGCGAACGGAACCTGTGGCACTGAATTGGCAGGCGGTGCTGGAGTCGCGGTCGCTGGAGGCACCCAGGGCGTATGCTGAATTGGTGCGGAAACCGGAGTTCCCCAAGCGACCACTGAGGGCGGCTGACCGACTGGCGGATTAGATTGCGGCCACTCGACTCGCCAGGAACGAAGGAGAGCGTCACCGGCGGGTGGGAGTTGTGGCGGCGAATCTTCGCGAATCGTCGGCGTTGGGACTGTTGGGTTGGATGAGGGTGAAGCGGGTATGTCCGGCTCGCTGGTCATCGATGGCAATGACAACATCCGACGGAGCAAAGCGTCGATTTCGTCGAGTTGTTGGCGGGTCGGCAGTTGGCCCGTTGGCACTGGCGCAGTCATGGCGTCATCCCTCCTGGATGTCGGCGGCGTCCTTCCAACTGCCGAGTGTACCCCAAAAGGCCTTCCAAAAGAAACCCGAGTTTTTCCCGTGTCCGACCGGTTCTTTTTTGACGATACTCTTTCCTCGGGTAGCCACGTTCGCCCGAAAGCGGGCGACTCCGTCGAACTCGAGGGCCCGGAAGCCCATCACCTCTCCTCGGTTCGACGTTTCAAGGAAGGCGATTTCGTCACGCTTTTCAACGGCGATGGCAACGAGTATCCCGCCCGAATAGTGGACGTCGAGAAGAAACGCATCCGCCTGCAAATCGCGAGCGTGGAGAGGCCCGAACGTGAACTCAGTTTCAGGTTGCACATCGCGAGTGCCTTGCCGAAGGGCGACCGAGGCGATTTTTTGATCGAGAAGTTAACGGAACTTGGCGCGACCGACTTTACCCCACTGATAACCGAGCGCAGTGTTGTGAAAGCGGATGATGCCAAGGCCGAGAAAATTCGCCGGGCCGTGATCGAGTCCAGCAAGCAGTGTGGCCGCAATGTGTTGATGCGAGTGCATCCCCCGGTTCGCTGGCTCGAATGGTGCGTGAAACAACCCGGGTTGCGGTTACTTGCACTTCCGACGGTGATCGTGGAACTCGCTGCTGGCGGCGAAGACGCGATTGTGGCAATCGGGCCGGAAGGGGGATTTTCGGAAAGCGAGATTCAAGCCGCGTTGGATTCCGGCTGGGTAGGTTTTTCGCTGGGTCCGCGCGTGCTGCGTACGGAGACTGCTGGGATCGTGGCTGCCGCTCGACTCGGAAGATCGAATTGAATTGATCGAGTCTCGAACGCCAATTTTCTACACACAATCCACTTTTTTTGTTATCATGTTGCCATGCTCCGCCCACGAGGAGCCCTCTCCATGGTGAACGTCGAACGAAGCAGCATCAATGATGTCGGCCGCGAAGCTGTCATGCAGCACAAGTGGCTTGAAAGTGAAAAGGCCGGGCACGATCTCGGCGAGCACGCGATTTACGATTGGATTCACCGGTACTGGCACGCGTTCTACCGCGCGCGAGCCATCGAGCATCTCCTGGGTTCACGCCGGTGGATCGAGATGGATGACTCGGAATTCGGCATTCTTTTTGTCGAACTGGCGAAGCAGCCGGGGCTGGCCAAGCCGATCCTACAACATCTCTTGAAGGGTGCGGACAATCTCACAATCCTTCATTGGGCGAATACCAATCGCTTGCCCCTTGAAGTTGTCTATCGGGCTCTGACAATCACGAATCGTTATCGCTACACCGGCTGGAGCACCATCACGTTCGCGGAATACGTGGTGCGGCCACATAGTTAAGCGTCGCGCAACAATAAGTCGCCGTGATTATTGGAATGGCGGAGCCTGAAGTGTCAGCGAAGGTCCGCCGTTCCGGCTACCCCGAATTCGCCGTGTTCGCCTTCGCTGACGCTTCAGGCTCCGCCTCCTTCGCATCACCGCTGCCAGTTCGGCATTCGGCAAGTTATTGCTGAGCTGCGCCTTAGTAGAGGGCATAGCGGAATCGCCTCTTTTCAGTCTCGACCATACGATAATTCTCTCACAGTCTGTCGTTGTCGAGGGATCTCATGGCCGTTGTGGTTCAGAAGTTTGGCGGCTCCAGTGTGGCTAATGCCGAGCGCATTATGCGGGCGGCTCGTCGGGCCGTTCGCGCCAAGCAAGCAGGAAATCAGGTAGTGGTGGTTGTCAGCGCTCGAGGCGACACTACGGACGATCTGATTCAACTGGCCAGCGAGATCAGCGAGAATCCCCCAGCCCGCGAGATGGATATGTTGCTTGCCACTGGCGAGCAAATCTCGATTGCCCTCATGGCGATGGCCATCCAGGAACTCGGCGAACCAGCCGTCAGCTTTACCGGAGTGCAAGTCGGCATCCGCACGGACTCCACGCACCTCAAGGCTCGCATCAAAGAGATCTCGACGGACCGCATGCGCGAGGCCCTGAACGCCGGGCAGATCGTCATCGTCGCCGGCTTCCAGGGCGTGGACGAAAAGGCGAACATCACCACGCTGGGCCGCGGCGGCTCGGATACCACGGCGGTCGCCCTGGCCGCGGCTCTTAAACTCTCGATTACTGCTGAAAAAAGTGCTGAGTACTCAGTACTGAGTACTCAGTACTCTCCTGTTGAGTGCGAAATCTACACCGACGTGGACGGTGTCTATACGACGGACCCGCGTCTGGTTCCTGAAGCCCGCAAGATGGACACGATCAGCTACGACGAGATGCTCGAGATGGCGAGCATGGGGGCCGGTGTGATGCACTCGCGCTCAATCGAGTTCGCCAAGAAGTACGACGTGCCGCTCATGGTGCGCAGCAGCTTCGCCGATGCGGAGGGAACCTGGATCGTTCCCGAGGCAGAATGGATGTCCCGTTTTCCCGTGGCCGGTGCGGCACTCGCGAAGGACGAGGTTCGCGTGTTCTTGGAGAACGTGCCCGACCGCCCGGGCGTCAGCCATCGCATTTTCACGGCCATCGCCAGCAAGAACGTTGCGGTCGATATGGTGGGCCAAAGTGTGGGACACAATGGCCGCGCTTCGATTGGCTTCACGGTGCTGCGGAACGACTTGAACGTGACCATCGCCATCATGCAGCCGATCATGACGGAACTTGGCGGCACGATTGGCCCGATTGAAGACGTGTGCAAAGTCTCGATCGTCGGAGCCGGGATGCGGACCCAGACCGCCGTGGCCGAGAAGATGTTCGCTGCCCTCACGGCCGAGGGGGTGAACATGAAGATGATTACCACCGGCGACATCAAGATTTCGGTCCTGGTAGATAAGGCCGACGGCATCAAGGCACTGAAGGCGGTTCATGCCGCATTCGGACTGGACAAAGCACGTCCGGGTGCCGGCGAAGCAACGGGTGCTTCGGCCCCTGAGACAAGTTCGAAATCCACCGCGCGCATCGATGCTCAAGCCGATTTCGCCAGCGCCATCTCGCGACTCTCTGGAATGGAAGACATCGTCATCAGCGGCGTGAAGTTGCACACGGGCTACGGACGCGTGACAGTGTTCGACCTGCCCGATCGACCTGGCAACTGCTCGGCCGTTTTCCAAGCAGTCGCGGCTGGGCATATCAGTGTGGACATGATCGTGCAGAATCTCACAGCACCCGGAAAAGCGGAACTGTCCTTCACGGTGCCGAAGGGAGATCTGACGCGAGCACTCAAGCGAACGCAGGATTCGGTGCGTGCAATCGACCCTGCTGCCCGCGTTGCAGGCGAATCCGACGTAGCGATCTTGTTCGTTCACGGCGTGGGGATGAGAACTCACACCGGCGTGGCCCGCACGATGTTCGGAGCCCTGGCGAGCCGCGGCATCAACATCGCCATGATCAACACGAGCGAAGTCTGCGTGAGCGTCGTCGTTGAAGCCGCACGGGGCGAGGAGGCACTCGCGTGCCTCACCCAGGCGTTTGGCTTATGAAAAGGGCGACAGGCGATCACTCAACTCTTACGCTTAAATTTCTTCGGATCGGGTTTGTTGCCTTCTTGTGAAATCACAACCGTGTTGGCATCCTCAAACACGGCAATCAGCGTCTTGGTGTTGGCCTTGGCGGGAGCCTTTGGATCGCCGAATCCTTCAAATGTGGTTTCCGTACTCACTGTCACGGTTTTACCTTCTTCTTTGACGAGCTTCCAGGTACCCTTGATGTCAAACGGACCCATGACGAGCTTAAAGGCACCGTCAGCCTTGAACTCCATCGTGATCGTTTCGGCCTTGCCACCGATGTCCTCGGTCGCTTCCCAATTGCCAACCAACTTCTTACTATAAAGTGCCGCGTCGGCCTTGGGCGGCACGCTCGGCCCGCCAGGCGCAGCGTTGGGAGTCGAACCTTTCTTGTCGCAGCCGACGATGAGGATGACGCCAATACCGAACGCAATCGCACTCGCTCGCCATGAATTTGACATGCTGAACTCCTGAAAGGTGTGAGGACAGGATTCTACCAGTGACGGATTCCGGAGCAACGGAATTTGCTTTTGACTTTCGCGAAGCAACCACTTAGTGTGCCTCTATGAACGAGCCACAAAAACCCCAGCGAATCCTCTCCATCGACGCCTATCGCGGCCTCGTCATGCTTCTGATGATCGCCAGCGGCTTGCAGCTTTACAACGTTGCCAAGAAATTCCCGGACAGTCCCGTCTGGCAAAGCATCGGCTTTCACACGAACCACGTCCCCTGGAGTGGCGGTTCGCTCCACGACATGATTCAGCCGGGCTTTTCGTTCCTGGTTGGTGTGGCCCTGCCATTCTCGATCGCCAGTCGACAAGCGAAGGGCCAGGGCTTCGCGCGTATGTTATTCCACGCGATTTGGCGAGCGCTGTTGCTCGTCGCCCTCGGCATCTTCCTGCGCTCGAACGGACGGCCGTTCACGAATTTCTCCTTCGAAGACACTCTCTCGCAGATCGGGCTGGGCTATGTTTTCCTGTTCTTGCTTGGCTTCGTTCGACCAACTCTCGCGCGTTGGATTGTCTTCGCGATCATCGTGATTGGCTATTGGGCTTTCTTTGCTTTACATCCGCTGCCGGGCGCGGATTTCAACTATGCGGCTGTCGGCGTGCCGGACACTTGGCCGCACCATTACGAAGGGTTCATGGCCCACTGGAACAAAAACAGCAATGCCGCATGGACGTTCGATACTTGGTTCCTGAATCTATTCGGCCGTGAGAAACCTTGGGAGTTCAACGCGGGTGGATACGCGACCTTGAGCTTTATCCCGACGTTGGGCACCATGATCCTCGGCCTGATTGCGGGCACCTGGCTGAGGGAATCCACCTCTCGTGGAGGACTTCGCTTGAAGTTGTTCCTATCGGGCGTGGTGCTTACGGGCTTGGGATTGGGTGCGGAGGCCGTCGGCATTTGCCCAATCGTGAAACCCATCTGGACGCCGGCCTGGACGCTGTATAGCGGCGGCATTTGCTTCTTCTTCTTGCTCGGGTTCAACTTGTTATTCGACAACGACAGCCCGATTCGCTTACTGGCCTTCCCGCTCGTTGTGCTGGGTGCCAACTCGATTTTCCTGTATTGCTTGAACGGGCTGACGGCAGGTTGGGTCCGCGACACTCTGAAGACGCACCTCGCTCTCGCCGAGCGTCACTGGGACTTCAAGACCTACGAAGTCTTCGGCCCCGAATACGAGACGGCCGTCCGCGGCGGATTGGTGATCTTGATCTTCTGGTTCATACTCTTGTGGATGTACGTGAAGAAAATTTTCGTGAAGATCTGAGAAAGTAGCCCTCACGCTGCGCGAGAGGGTAGCGTGGGCTGCACAGTTGCCAACTTTCCTCTCGCGAAGCGACAGGAGTACATTAGGCCTCGCGCAACAATAAATTACCGAATTGCGTGGAGCCGAAACGGCGGAGAGGCCGAAGCGAAGCGAGGCACCGCCGTTTCGGTCCCATATCTGATAACCACATGGAATTCCGCCTCGCTTCGCTTCGGCCTCCGCACTGATTAATCAATGCGAATCTGCGGAGTCAGCCAGAATGCCAGGTCAATTCGGTAGGTTAATC
>Ga0163144_10013221_pt1 | contig 17241 bp, 18 predicted proteins | sample OliLak19BULKMAT1_FD_123175 | JGI IMG/M metagenome (GOLD analysis project Ga0163144, IMG submission 123175) | Freshwater microbial mat bacterial communities from Lake Vanda, McMurdo Dry Valleys, Antarctica - Oligotrophic Lake LV.19.BULKMAT1 | ecosystem: Environmental > Aquatic > Freshwater >... | reverse complement strand
GATCGCGCGGCGGATCGGGCGAGAAGATGACGCGACCCTGCGCGACGTCGAGCGGCACCCTCGGGCTCTCGGTCGGCGGCGGCAACGTCGGCGGCACCGGCTTGGCCGTGCCGATCGTGCACGTGCCGATGCACGGCATGCCGATCGGCGGGCCGGGAACGCCGGTCGGTGCACCGGGGACGCCGGGCTTCGCGTTGCTCGGCACCGACGACGTCGTCGAGGTGCGCGGCTCGGGATCGAGGATGTCGCTCCGATCGTCGATCGGTCGCGTCGGCGGCTCGTGGTCCGTCGCCGCGACGGCTGCGGGTTCTTGCTGCTTCGGCGCCGGCGGTGGCACAGCGGACATCGGCGTCACGACGCTCGTCGCGAGCAGGAAGTCGAGCTCCACCGTCGGTGCACCGACACGCACGATCGTCAGCCGCTCGGCGCTGGCGTAGCCGACGAGTGCGACCGCGCTCGCGATCACGGCGGTGCCGAGCGCGAGCGACATGCGGCGGCGCATGTTGGGATCGAGGGCATGCGCGTCCATGTACGTGTCGAACATCGAGCAGGCAACGGAGCGACCCGCGCCCGCTGACACGCGTTCATGGCGACAATGCAATGTCGCCGAGGCTCGTCGCACCGACCGCGAGCGCGATCAGGCGGTCGAGACCGAGCGCAGCGCCGCAACACGGCGGAAGGCCCGGATCCGCGAGATCGGCGAGGAACGCCTCCGGCACCGGCAATGCGACGCGATCGTGCGCCGCACGGAGCTCGGCGACGCAGGCGAAGCGCGTGCGTTGCTCGATCGGATCGCGTAGCTCGCGGTAGCCGTTTGCGAGCTCGCGTCCGAGCGCATGGCTCTCGAAGCGACCACTGACACGGCGATCACGATCGTCACGCGCGAGCACGGCGAGTGCAGCGAGCGGTGCGGGGAACTCGACCAAGTGGATCCCCTCGCCGCTCGCAAATTTCCCCTGCAGCCATGGATCGAGGTGCGCATCCGACCACGCGGAGAAGAACGCCGTCCATGCCTCGAGCGTGCGGGCCTCGATCGATCGCGTGCGGATCTCGGGCAAATCGAGCGACTGCACGGCGCGCGTGAGCGCATCGGCGTCCTCGTCACCGCGCAGAACGGTGCCGGGCATCGTCTCCGCGAGCGCATCGAGGAACGCGACGCGCGTCCACCTCTGCGGCGCCTCGATCGTCGACATCGTCCACGGCGCCGCGAGCTCGACGACGCGTGCGACGAGCGACTCGACGTCGGCGATGACGTCCTCGAGCGCGTCGCCCTCGCGGTACCACTCGACGAGCACGAACTGCTCGCGGTGCCACGCGCCGGTCTCACCCGCGCGCGCGACATCGGCGATCTGGAAGATCGGTCCCGAGCCCGCGGCGAGCAATCGCTTCATGGCGAGCTCGGGGCTCGTCCGCAGCCACCCCGTCGACGCAGCCACGGGCTCGATCCACGGCTCGATCGCGACCGCGTCCACGACCGGCGGCGTCATCACCTCGCGCAGCCCCGCGCTGTGGAAGTGCTCGCGCACGGCGAGGTTCGCCGCGTCCCACAGCAGCACGCGCGCACGGGTGGTGAGCGGCGGCGTCACGCCTCCGCGTCAGGCGTTGACGCGCTCGATGTACGTACCCGTGCGGGTGTCGACCTTGATGCGCTCGCCGATCTTGATGAAGATCGGCACGCCGATCTGATAGCCGGTCGACGTGGTCGCCTGCTTCGTCACGTTGGTCGCGGTGTCACCCTTCACGCCCGGCTCCGAGTCGGTGATCTCCATGATCACGTGGCTCGGCAGACTGAGGCCGACCGGACGGTCGTTGTAGAAGAGAACGTCGACCGTGAGGTTGTCGAGCAGGAACCACTTGTCATCGCCGACGACTGCAGCCGACAGCTCGACCTGCTCGTACGACTCGTTGTCCATGAACGTGAACGAGTCGCTGCCGGCGAACAGATACTGCATCTGCTTGCTCTCGACGTTCGCGGCCTCGAACTGCTCGCCCGAACGCCACGTGCGGTCCATGACGGCGCCGGTGATCATGTTCTTGATCCGGCACTTGTAGAGGCCTTGCCCCTTGCCGGGCTTCACGAACTGGAAGTCCACGACCACGTAGGGGTGGCCGTCGATTTCGATCTTCGTGTTCTTCTTGAGCGAGCTGACGTCGAGGGAGGCCATCGGCGATCCTTGGCCGGCGACCCGGCGGGGGCCTTCTTCTACTCGCGCGGGTTGGTTGTCAACCCGCAGGGGGGCTGGCGCGGGGCCGGTCGCTCTGTCATCCTATTCTACGGTTTTCCGCGAATCTTACCGGGAAACTTCCTCGCGACCCCTCCGGGCCCGCAATGCGTCTCTCCACGAAAGCCCGCTACGGCCTGCGCGCGCTGGTCCACATCGCGCATCACGGCTACGCGTCGGCGCAGGCGATCGCGGATCAGCAGGCGATCCCCGCGCGGTACCTCGAGGAGATCATCGGCGAGCTGCGTCGCGCGGGCCTCGTCGTCGGCAAGCGCGGACCTCGGGGTGGCTATCGCCTCGCGCGCGCACCGTCGGAGATCGCGGTCGCAGATGTCCTCGCCGCGCTCGTGAGCCCCGCGCCCGAGGCCGGTGCCGGTCTCGTGCACGACGAGATCAGCCTGCTCGTCGAGCGTGCGATCGACGAGCGACTGCAGACCGCGCTCGGCGATCTGCGGCTCGAGCAGCTACTCGGCGAGGCGCGCGAGCGTCACCGCCGGTCCGCAGCGAACTACGTGATCTGACAGGAGCCCTCGACGCGTCATGCAACGCCCCTCGCTGTGTCCGAACATCCTCGGCCTGATCGGCAACACGCCGATCGTTCGCATCCGTCGCGTCTGCGGCAGCGAGCGCACCCACGCAAGCGTGTGGGGCAAGTGCGAGATGACCAACCCCGGCGGCTCCGTGAAGGACCGCATCGCGCTCGCGATGATCGAGGACGGCGAGCGCTCGGGTCGCCTGCGCCCCGGTGAGACCGTGCTCGTCGAGCCGACCTCCGGCAACACCGGCATCGGTCTCGCGCTGGTCGCCGCGGTGAAGGGCTATCGCCTGATCCTGACGATGCCCGAGAGCATGAGCCTCGAGCGCCGCAATCTCTTGCGCGCGTACGGTGCCGAGATCGTGCTCACGCCCGACGACCGCACGATGGAAGGTGCGGTCGCGGCCGCCGAGGAGCTGTGCAAGCGGCCCGGGCACGTGATGCTGCAGCAGTTCGAGAACCCGGCGAATCCAGAGATCCATCGTCGCACGACCGGCCCCGAGCTGCTCGCACAGATGGACGGGCTCACGATCGACGGCTTCGTGTCGTCGATCGGCACCGGCGGCACGATCACCGGCGTCGGTCAGGTGCTGCGCGGACACAACCCGGCGATTCGCATCATCGGCGTCGAGCCCGAGCGATCGCCGGTGCTGCGCGGTGGCGAGCCGGGGCCGCACAAGATCCAAGGCATCGGCGCCGGCTTCATTCCGCGCGTGCTCGACACGAAGATCTACGACGAAGTCGTCGGCGTGCACGACGAGGACGCGTACCGCACCAAGCGTCGACTCGCGCACGAAGAGGGGTTGCTCGTCGGCATCTCCGCGGGCGCCGCGGCGTTCGTCGCGGAGAAGCTCGCCGCCGAGCTCGGCCCCGGCAAGAACGTCGTGACCGTGCTGTGCGATACCGGCGAGCGCTACTTCAGCCTCGACGAGTTCTTCACTGCCGACGGCGAGCGGCGGTGATCGCCGACGTGCAGCTCGTCGTCCTCGGTGCGGGCGGCCTCGGCTGCCCGGCCCTGCTCGGGCTGCGCATGGGCGGGGCAAAGCGCGTCGTCATCGTCGATCACGACGTCGTCGAGAGCTCGAACCTGCATCGCCAGGTGCTCTACGATCTGGGCGACGTCGGGGCGCGCAAGGCCGAGGTCGCGGCGGCGCGCATGCGTGCGGTCGGCATCGATGCCACAGCGCAGGTGCGAGAGCTCGTGCCCGACGATCTCGACGGCGTATTCGCTGCGCTCGAGCCCGATGCGATCGTCCTCGAGTGCACCGACGTGCCGGCACTGAAGTTCGCGTGCAACGATGCCGCCGTGCGTCATGGACGTCGCACCGTGATCGGTGCGGCGCTCGGCCTGCGCGGCCATGCGATCGCCGTGGCACCGGGATCTGCGTGCTATCGCTGTGTGTTCGAGGCGCTGCCGCCCGCCGTGCTCGTGCCGAGCTGCGCCGAGGCCGGTGTCCTCGGGACCGCGGTCGGTGTGACGGGCTTCGTCCTCGCGCAGCTCGCGTGTGCGCTCGCCGACGGCCACGCAGACGACATCGTCGGCCGGCTGCTCGAGCTGGCGCTCGGCTCGGGCATCATCCGAACGCTGGCGGGCCGAGTGCGCCCCCAGTGCCCGTGCAACACGACGCGGGCGAGCCGACTCTCGGTCCCCAACGCCGCGACCTGACGAAGGAGCATCCGCATGGCCACCGTTCGCATCCCGACACCCTTGCGCAAATTCACCCAGGGCAAAGACGAGGTCAGCATCGTCGGTACCAACGTGCGCGAGCTGCTCGCGAACCTCGAGGCCGCGCACCCCGGCATTCGCGAGAAGATCTGCGACGAGGGCGGCGCGGTGCGTCGCTTCGTCAACGTGTTCGTCGCCGACGAGGACATCCGCTTCCTCGACAACCTCGACACGGCGGTGAAGGACGCCGACGAGGTCAGCATCGTGCCGGCCATCGCAGGCGGTCGATGAATCTTCACGGCCCACCGGGCCTGGGGCGCCCGGCCCACGTGATCGATCCCGCTGCGGCACCGGCCGGCGTCGCGCTCGCGCGCGCGCAGGCACCCCAAGGGCGCATGGAGTCGATCGTCGATCTCATCGGCAACACACCACTGGTGCGGCTGCGCGCGATCGAGGCCGACTGTCTGGGGGTCGAGCTGTGGGCGAAGTGCGAGTTCAGCAATCCCGGCGGGTCGGTGAAGGACCGCGCCGCGCTGCGGATCATCCGCGATGCGCTCGCGCGCGGCGATCTCAAAGCCGGCATGCGGCTCATCGACAGCACGAGCGGCAACACCGGCATCGCATACTCGATGGTCGGTGCCGCGCTCGGCGTGCCGATCACGCTGGTGCTGCCGGAGAACGTCAGCGCGCCGCGCAAGCAGGTGAGCCGAGCGTTCGGCACCGAGCTCGTGTTCTCGGATCCGATGGAGGGCAGCGACGGTGCGATCGTGCACGCGCGGCGCGTCGTCGACGAGAACCCCGGCATCTACTACTACCCGAACCAGTACGCGAACGACTCGAACTGGCTCGCGCACTACCACGGCACGGGGCCCGAGATCTGGGCGCAGACGCAGGGTCGCGTCACGCACTTTGTCACCGGGGTCGGCACGAGCGGCACGATCATCGGCACGGCGCGACGGCTGCATGAGCTCGGCGACGTCCAGTGCATCGCGGTGCAACCCGATGATGCCATGCACGGGCTCGAGGGCCTCAAGCACATCCCGTCGAGCATTGTCCCTCCGATCTATGACGAGACGGTGCCCGACGAGACGCTGTGGATGCCCACCGAAGAGGGCTGGGACATGGCCGAGCGCCTCGCGAAGCACGAGGCGCTGTTCGTCGGCCACAGCGCGGGGGCGAACGTCGCGGGTGCGCTGCGCATCGGCAAGCGACTCGCGAGCGCGGGGCAAACCGGTGTGGTCGTGACGGTGCTGTGCGATCGCGGTGATCGGTACTTCGCGCCGCTGCGCTGGGAGAAACACTATGTCTGGTGACGCGATCAGCAAAGCGCACCTGCGCGCGATCTACCGCCAGGCCCGCGCCGAGTTCCCCGAGGAGTGTTGCGGATTTCTCGTCGGCACCGGGGCGGATGCCGAGCTCGTGCCGTGCAAGAACCGGCAGAACCAGCTCCATGCGCTCGACCCCGTCGAACATCCGCGCACCGCCGCCAACGGCTACAACATCGGCGGCAAGGAGCTGCTCACGCTCGTGCGCAGCTTCGAGTCGGAGCGACCGGCGACGATCATCTATCACTCGCATCCGAAGGTCGGCGCGTACTTCTCCGAAGAAGACACGCGCGCCGCGATCGCAGCGGGCTACGAGATCGATTATCTGGTCGTCGACGTGCAGGAGCACGAGGTCGTCGAGGCGAAGCTGTTCCGCCGCGACGGCGACGGCTACGTCGAGATCGCACGCTTCGACGGCGAGGCCGTGTAGCAACTCACGCACGGCAACCGCGTGCGCGCACCTGCGCGACGAATTCGCGGTCCGCCGGGAGGAACTCGTCTAGCGGCAGATCATGCGCGGCGAAGCGGATCGCCTCGGCCCCCGCCTCGAGCGCGATGTGCTCCGACCACGCGTGCCCCCACGCGCCGCCGTCGACGTCGTACACCGCGATCACGACCTCGGGTCCCGGCGGCGGATACACGTGATGCAGTAGCTCGACGACCGCGCCGACCCGCAGGTGCGCGGCCGCGGGTCCCCACTCCTCGACGAGCTCGCGCACGAGCGCACGCTTCGGCGACTCGCCGCGCTCGACCTTTCCACCGGGAAGCTCGAGCAGTCCCGCACCGAACCGCGCGGTGGCTGACCTGCGCTGCACGAGCAGATGCACATCGTCGAGCCAGACCAGGGCGGCGACGACGAGCAATCGCGGTGAGTCGTGCATGGGGCGCCGTCCACGGTGCCACAGCCGGAACGACGCTTGGTGGTGGACGAGGGTGCGATCGCCCCCCTATCCTCCGGCCAGGTCCGACATGCGCCTGTTCTCCGCCAAGATCCCGCACATCACCGAGGTCGTGACGCGCACGCTCATCGACGCCGGTGACCTTGAAATCAACGACCGCGAGGAGTTCAAGCGCGACATCGAAGCGATCCTCAAGGAGTACCTCCGCAAGGACCGCGCGCTGACCGAGTCGGCGAAGGATCTGCTCGAGGCCCGCGGCCTGCCCTACTCCGATCTGTACAAGCTCAAGCGCCAGCTCGCGGAGCGCGATGAGTTCGCGATCGGCGAAGAGTCCGTGAACTGGATCTCGACCCAGCTGGTCGAGATGTTCATGCAGTCGCAGTGGGTCGAAGAGGTGTTCGCCGACGACACCGTGCTGCGTCGCACGCTCAAGGAAATCCTGCGGCGCAACATGCAGGCCGACGACGATCTCGATCGCGAGGTCCGCAAGCACCTCAAGCACCTCGAAGAAGGCACGTCGAGCTTCGAGATCGAGTACCAAAAGCAGCTCGAGCTCGTGAAACGCAGACACGGGCTGGGCTGATGGCGCACATCCTGGTCTATCTGCAGCGCACCCCGCAGGGCCTGCATCCGGCCAGTGCTGCTGCTCTCTGTCTCGCGCGCGACATCGCTTCGGAGCGCGGCGCGACCATCACCGCGATGTGTGCCGGTGATGCCGGCGAGCTCGACCGCGCGATCGTCAGCGCGGCCGGACGCCACGGTGCGGACACGATGGTGTTCTGCGGGCCCGGTGGCATCGAGCGTCTCGAGCAGCGTCTGCGACCGGCGCACGTGCTCGTACCGTGGACGCCCGAAGGCGCGGCGGCGGCGGCGGGGCTCGCGAGCGGTCCTGTGATCGCGCGTTGGCTCGACGATCGGCGACCGTCATGGGGCAGCCCCGACGCGGTGACCGCGATCGTCGCGGGCGTGCTGCCGTGGCACGACTTCGACGAGCAGCTCGAGGCCGAGTACCAAGGCGACGTCGATCAAGTGCCGATGCCGCGATGGGTGATGGAGGTGCCGGTGCCGGTCGGCGCAGGTGGCACGGATCGACTCGTGGTCGGCGTGCCCGAGCTCGGCTTTGTCGCACCGGACGCGATCGATCACGAGCTGCGATCGAAGCTCGCGGGTGTCGGGGCGAAGCCGGTGTCCGCGGGCGACGTCGAGCGAGCGCCGTCTGGCACGTTCTTGTGGCTCTCGCCTGGTGCCGGGCCGCTGCCCGAGGCGCTCGGCCATCGTGCACCGGCTGCGCGCCTGGTGTTGCTTCCCGGACCGGATGGCACCCTCGACGCCACGTGGGCGCTGGCGGACTGGGTGGTGCCCGGCGCGTGGCCGAAGGTCCTCACCGCGCTGCAGTCGACGCCGTGGCGTCGCGCGCTGATATGAACGCGCGGCTCGTCGCCGCGCTCGAAGCCGTGCTCGCGACGCGTGCGACGGCGAAGGGTCGCGTCGTCGATCTGCGCGGCGATGCCGACGATGCGATCGAGATCGCCGGCATCGCCGAGATCCGCGAGAAGGAGCTGATCGAGCGCCTGCGCACCGGTCGCGGGCCGGATGTCGTCGTCGTCGACAAGCCCAGCGCGACGCTGCGCCGTGCGCTGCGCGATCATCCGGTTGGACTGCTGGTCGTGTGCGCCCAGCTCGGTGCCGCGGATGTCGAAGCGCTCGACGGCAACGCGGAGCAGCCTTGGCTCGGACCTGCGGCGCGACTGCTCGTCGGATCCGGATCGAAGATCGCGATCGCCCACGACGGCGGCGACCTCATCGGGCTGTTGCGCGCGATCGGTCGCGACGCCGTGCGTCTTGCGCTCGCGCCGACGCCGGTGTGGCTGCCACAGTGGCTCGAGCACGCGAGCGTGCGTGCGCATCCCGTGCTCGGCACCGTGTCTGCGCGCGCGCTGTCCATCGCGTGGGCCGAGCGTGCTGCCCGGGGATCCGCCGCCGACGTGATCGTGCCAGTCGGTGTGCCCGAGGCAGCGCTCGATCGCCCGCGCGCGCCGGAGCTCGATGCGATCGTCGCGGCCCACGCTCTCGAAGCGCGCACGGGTCCGGTGTTTCCATCGCCGCGCGTGATCGCGATTGTGCACGCGGGGCTCGTAGGTCCGCCCAGCGCACCCACGCAGGAGCCCGAGACCTCGACGCAGGTGTGGGCGCAAGCCCGACGCGCTCTGCCGATGACCGGTGCGATCGTCGGCATGGACGTACCGCTACCGGGTCTGCCGCAGGATGCACCGACCGCGGCGTTCCTCGCCCAGCGCGTGCTGCTGCGCGCCGCGAGTCACGATGCGCTGCTCGCTGCGCCACCGGCCTTGCCGGGCATGCCGGCAGCCGACGGTCTCGAGCGCGCGACCGAGGTGCTGCAAAGCGCCGGCGAGACGCTGTCGGATCACGAGGCGAAGGTCGTGCTGCGCGGGTTCGGGCTGCAGGTCACGCGGCAGGCGATCGCGAATTCGGCGAGCGGTGCGTCGGGCTTCGCGGAGCGGATCGGATTCCCGGTCGTGCTCAAGGCGCTCTCGCCGGACCTACGACGGCGCGGCGAGCTCGGTGCGATCGAGCTCGACCTCGGCAACGCGGCCGCGGTGCGGCGCGCGTACGGGATGATCGTCGACGCGGTCGAGAAGCGCGCTCCAACGGCGCGACTCGACGGTGTCGTCGTCGCGGAGCACGTGCCCGAGGGGCTCGACGTGCGCGCGGGCGTGCTGCGTACGGGCAGCGATCGCATGGTGGTGTTCGCCCAGTCGCGCGCGGGCACGGCTCCGAGCGAGCCGGTGTTCGCGCTGTGTCCGCTGACGCAGGCGGACGCGCTGGGCGTCGCGCTTGCGGTGCTGTCGAGGATCGCGGTGCCGGCGTTGCGGCGCGACACCGATCCCGATGCAGCCCCGCTCGCCGAGGTGCTGCTGCGGCTGTCGTGGCTCGCCGAGCGGTTCGGCGATCGCGTGAACCTCGTGGACGCGAACCCGGTGCGCATCACCGGCGACGCTCGCGGCTACGTGATCCTCGATGCGCTGCTGCGGCAGCGCGTGCACCTCGAGGGGCGCTGACGGTCACACCAGCTCGCGTGCACGCGCGAGCAGCCCGTCGCGATCGTTGTCCTGTGGGCGCTCGATGACGTGCGCGAGCAGCCGCTCGATCAGCGCCCCGAGCCCCGGTCCCGGCGTCGCCACACCAGCGGCGATGAGGTCGCGACCGCCGACGGCGAGCTCTTTCGTCGAGAGCACCGCGCCGTCGAGCGCCGCATGCAGCGTCGCCGTCTGCTCCGGGGTCGGTACCGCGATCGCGATCGCATCCTCGACGTGCTCGCGTCCGAGCCGCGACGCAGCGCGCCGGATCGCGATCGGATCGACGAGCGTCGGCAGCTCACGCGCCGCCGCACCGAGCAGCGCCGCGATCCGCGAGCGCTCGGCCCGGCCGAAACGCAATCCGTCGAGCGCAGCATCCACATCGCTGCGGCGGGTCTCGGCGACCGGCACGAGCAGTCGCACGCAGCGCAGCGCCGCATCGCGTGGCAGCGCATCGACGGCCGCGATCGCAGCCACGCGCTCGTCCTCGTCGAGCACCGGCAGCGCGTGCGGCCACACGCCGGTCTCGTGCATCGGCACCAGCCCACGTGACGGCTGCTTCGCGCCGAGTAGCTTCACCAGCTCGACGTGCACGCGCTCGCGACTCACCTTCGCGAGCACACCGAGCGCACCACCGATCGCCGCCGCAGTCTCGGCCTCGAGCGCGAGCTCCCGCGTCGCGCACAGTCGTACCGCTCGCATCGTCCGCAGCCCGTCCTCTGCGAAGCGCCGCGCCGGCTCACCGACCGCACGCAGCGTGCGCGTCGCGAGGTCGGCGAGCCCGTCGAACGGATCGCTGAACACCTGTGCGATCGGATCCCACGCGAACGCGTTGACCGTGAAGTCGCGCCGCGCGAGGTCCTCGACGAGGTCGCGCAGGAACGTGATCTCGCTCGGCCGCCGCCCGTCCGTGTAGGCCCCTTCCCCACGAAACGTGGTCACCTCGACACCGATCGGCCTATCCGCGCCGCGGACCAGCACGGTCACCGTGCCGTGCTCGATCCCCGTCGGCACGGTGCGGCGGAACGCGGCCTGCACCTCCTCGGGACGGGCCGACGACGCGAGGTCCCAGTCCTCCGCATCGAGGCCGAGCAGCACGTCGCGCACCGCACCGCCGACGAGCACGGCCGCGTGCCCCTTGTCTTGCAGCACGCGTGCGACCTCGAGGATCTGCGGCGGCACATGGGCCTCGCGCAGCAACAGGACCGCGCGCGCCTGCGCTTGGGTCGTGCTCCCCTTCGTCATCGGCCCCGCACGCTACCAGGCGATCGCCCCCGTGTGGTCGCAAGCCCCCGCGCGGAGCCGTGAACCCTCGTGTACGATGCACAGGTGCTCCGCGCGCTCGGTGGACGCCGCAGCCTGATCGCTGTCTTCGCGCTCGCGGCCTGCGAGATCGTCGATCCAGGGCCCGATGTCGGCGTCGCGAACCGCTGCGTGCTGACGGCGTCGTTCTACGTCGAGCGCATCGTGCCCGAGTACATCGAACGCCACGGCTGCACCGAGAAGTCGGGCTGTCATCGCGCCGCCGATGCCAACAGCATCTTTCGTCTGCAGGACGTGTCCGGCACGCTCGCACCGCTGTCGACGGATCCGCTGTCGGCCTGGCCGCAGCCATGGCAGGAGAACTTCCGCGTCACCACGGCGCAGATCAGCGACTGCGATCTCGCCGAGCTCGCGCCGCTGTACTCCGAGCCGGCCGGTGGCAACACGCTCATGCACGGCGGCGGCAACCTCTTCTCGGCCAACGGCGAGGAGCTCGACCTCATCCAGGAATGGTTGGACGGCGGACCATGAACGCCGCGCGAGCGGTGCGACTTCTCCTGTGCCTCGCGGTGCTCGGCGCACCCGTGGCAGACGTACGCGCGAAGAAGGTCGAGGCGACGAAGGTGCAGAGCCGGCAAAAGGGCCCGCTCGGCCGCGTGCTCTCGGAGACGGCGCAGATCTATTCCGGTGCCGCATTCAGCTATCGCGTGATCGCGACGGTGCGCCGCGACGACACCGTGCGGATGATCGAGCGCGGCAAGCGTGGCGGCTGGACGCGCGTGCAGATCGACAGTGGCATCGTCGGCTGGATTCTGTCCGAGCAGATCCTGCTGCTATCGGAGGCGACCGGCGAGGAGCCGGAGCCGTCGCGGATCCGTCGCTTCGGTCGCAAGCTGCGTAGCAAGGTGCTCGGTCCGCCGAACCTGATGACCGCACGCGCCGGCGGCACGCTCTCGGCCGGCGCGCTCGGCCGCGAGGGACTGTTCCTGGTGCGCCCGCAGGTGTTCCTGTCGCCGAACGCCGCGATCGAGGGGTTCGTCGGTGCGTCGGCGGGGCGCGAGACGAGCCGCGGCATCATGGGTCTGTCGACGAACCTCTACCTGTCGCCCTCGATCCCGTTCACAGTCTTCGTGAGCGTCGGTGGCGGTGCGGTGTTCACCAAGGGCAAGGCCGACTCGTTGGGCGGCGCGCGGTGGAGCTACCTCGCGAGTCCCGGCGGCGGCATCTGGATCATCTTCAAGCGCAGCGTCGGCATCCGCTTCGACTTCCGCAATCACGTCTTGTTCCGGGCGGACGACGCCCAGTCACTGCAGGAGTACTCCGGTGCACTCGCATTCACGTTCTAGACGTCTACTTGTCGTCGCTGCCCTCGTGCTGTCCGGCTGCGCGCGCGCGGTGCTGCCGAGCGAGAAGGCGTATCTCGCCGATCCGATCATGACGTTCGGCTCCGACGGCCTCGAGGCCTCTGCGGACGCGCACGTGATGAGCAACCGCGAAGGCGCCGCGGGTGGCAACGGCACGGCAGGTGGAGGCTGCGGGTGCAACTAGCTGTGAAACTGGGCTCGCGCACGGCCGGCCGCATTCGCGGCTGGATCGCGGCGGCACCGGCTGCGGCTCTGGCGGTGCCGTTCGCGATGTTGTGCGCGCCGCCGCAGGTGCGGGGCAGCGACGAGGTGCGCGCAGCGGTCACGTACTTCGCCGAGCCGGCCCCGAACACCGGCCTCAACGTCGTGCATCCGCAGGTCAGCTACCAGCAGGATTTCGGCGAGCACTTCGGCCTCGACGTCGGCTACGACGCGGATATCGTCTCCGGCGCGACGCCGCAGGTGTTCGGCATCGATGCCGTGACGGCCGCGACGAAATTCGACGACGTGCGCCACAACGGCGCGCTCGGCTTCCGCTTTCTCAGCGAGTACGCAACGCTGCGCCTCGGCGGCGGGTTCGCGGGCGAGAGCGACTACCGCTCCGGCACGATCAATGCCGGCGTCACTGCGGATCTGTTCGATCGCAACTCGCAGCTCGCGATCGACTACACGCACAACATCGATCGCGTGTGCGACGCGAACAACGACGTCGCGCCCGAGCTGCTCGAGCTGCGCGCGCTCGACAGCTCGGACAGCTGCTTCCAGAGCAGCTCCGATCTCACTGCGACCCGCAAGCTCGCGATCGACTCGATGCAGCTTTCTTGGACGCAGATCACGACGCCGTGGCTGGTGCTGCAATTCGGCGCGACCGGCCAGGTGCTGCGCGGCTTCCAGGCGAACGCGTATCGCCAGGTGCTGCTCGGCGAGCGCGCGGTGCAGGAGCACCTGCCTGACGGTCGCAACCGCGTCGCCCCGTTCGCCCGGGCGAAGTTCGCGATCAAGCCGATCCGCGGCGCCGTCTCGCTCGATCTGCGCGGCTACTTCGACTCGTGGAGCGTCAAGGCGATGACCGCGGAGATCGCGTGGGATCAGTACATCGCGCGGCCGATCGTCGTCCGCGTGCGCGCGCGCTACCACGTGCAGGACTCCGCGCTGTTCTATCGCGACGGCAACGAGTACGCGTCGTCGGGCGCGATCGGCAGCTTCTGGACCGGCGACCGCGAGCTCTCGGCGCTCTTCAACTCGGTGTACGGCGTGAAGGCGACCTACACGATCCGCGCGAAGAGCAAGCAGTACCTGCGCTTCATCGACGCGTTCGTGATCTCCGCGAAGGCCGACATGCTGCTGTACCGCTCGACGACGAAGAACCCGTCGTTTTCGCCGAACGCCGACCGGACCAAGGGCCTGATCGACGCCGTCGTCATCCAGGCCCAGGCCGGCTTCGATTTTTAACTCAGGGGAAGCGGCCCGCTTCCCCCTCCGCCCGGGCAGAGCCCGGGCCGAGACTCCCGCTTTCCATCGCTTCGCTCCTGGCGCCCCGCGGTGCGCTCGGTGCGTCGCGGTTCTGCTTTTAACTCAGGGGAAGCGGCCCGCTTCCCCCTCCGCCCGGGCAGAGCCCGGGCCGAGACTCCCGTTTTCCATCGCTTCGCTCCTGGCGCCCCGCGGCGCGCTCGGTGCGTCGCGGTTCTGCTACTGAGGAACGTCGATCGTCAGGCGATACGTGCCCTTGCCGGCGTACGACTTCACGATCCACGCGTAGTACCCGGTGGTGCCCGCGTACGTGACCGACTCGTCCGGTGCACCGGTCGTCGCCGACGCGACCGTCGCCCACTTACCGCCCGACCACTTCAGCAGCGTCAGATCGAAGTCCACACCGTCGGGCCCGTCGAGCGTCGCGAGGTGGTTGCCGGCCTTGGTCGCGTAGTAGTAGTTGCCGCCGGGCTGCACGTCGCTGTCGTTGGTGCCCGACAGCTCGCCGTGCAGCGTCTGGCAGGTCGCGCACGCGGGTTCCTCGGGCGCTGGATCACCACCGCCGCCGATGCCTTCGCCGCACATCTCGCTCGCGCCCGACAGCGCACCGCCACTGCAGCCGTTCGCCCACGTGCCGCTACCGACGTTCGACGTCATCGGGAATTCCGTGCACTCCGCCGACGGATTCCACGTGCCGTCCGCGTCGTGGCACGGCGTGAGATCGACGCCCGCCATGTCCTCGAACCACGGCACGCCGATGTGCATCTGCGAGTAGTAGCCGCCGCCGCCGCACGCACCGCCGTACGACGTGATCCCGAAGACTCGCCATGACAGGCTGTTGCCGTCGTCGACCTGCATGAACACGGGTCCGCCGGAGTCGCCCTGGCACGTGTCCTTGCCGCCGCCGCCGATGAACACCTCTTGCTGCGACGAGATGCTGCTGACGGTGCTGTTGACCCACCGCTTGACGCCGTAGGGTCCGTTGTCGGCCGCGCCGAAGCCGACCATCGTGACCGCCTTGCCAGCCGCGATCTCGTCGGTCTCGCAGCCCATCGCGATCGGCACGATCGGCACGTCGTTCACCGGCTGCGCGAGCTTGCAGAACGCGAAGTCGTGACCGTCGCCCGGACCGCCGCTCGGGTACACCTCGCAGAACGACGTCGCGACGTTGCGCCCGCCGCTGCCGGAGATTTTCTCGCCGAATCGCACCGACGAGTAGTCGTCGCCACAGTGCGCCGCGTAGAGCACGACCTGCGGATGGACCAGCGTGCCGGTGCACGAGCCACCGAGCGACACGGTGGTCGGCCAGCCGCACGCACCGACCGGTGCGCCGCCGTAGACCCGTGATTCGGGCAAATCGTCCGGTGGCAGCTCGTCGGGCGCGGCCCCCGAATCGGGCTCGTCGCCGTTCCACGCCGGCGCACCGCGGCCCTCGTCCGAGGCGTCCGTGCAGGCGCCGAGGACCCCCGCGAACAGCGGAGCGAGGATGTTGAAGTAGTGACGATGATCAGCGCGCGCTCGGTTCTCCATCGCAATCAATCCCCCGTGGTGACTTGGTCACCCCACCCCCAGCCCAGCGCAACATAGACCTTTGTCGCGTGGTGAAACATGAAATCGCCATGTGCGAAGACGATCGCGGTGACATCTGAAACCAAGTCGCGACATGCGTACACATGCACGCACGCGAGAGCGTAGTGATCGCGTGAGAGCCATTGCGATCGCGACGCGTGCGAGTGCATGCGTTGTCGTGTGGCGCACGAGTCCGGCGATCACGAGACCACCCCGCGCAACCGGTGTGCATGGGGAGACACGCCGCAATCGCGAGCAAGCGCGGTCGATCGGCGAATCTTCACCTGCGCAACGCTGGGCAGATTGCCCAACGATGCAGCTTCAGCGCCTGGAGATCACGCTCACGCCTTGCACGCGGCCCACGTGCGACCGTGACCCGCGTCGACGCGCAGCGGCACCGACAGCTCGACGGCGTTTTCCATCAACGGCGTCGCGAGCGACACGAGGTCGTCCACCCGGCCCTGGTCGCACTCGAAGATCAGCTCGTCGTGCACGGTCAGCACCATCTGCGCCCAGCGCTCGTGCTCGAGCCGGCGCTCGACGGCGATCATCGCGACCTTCAAGATATCCGCCGCGCTGCCCTGGATCGGCGTGTTTCGAGCGATGCGTTCGCCGTAGCCACGCGACGGCCCACGCATCCCGAGCTCGGGGATCCGCCGACGACGCCCGAGGATCGTCTCGGCGTAGCCGCGGCTGCTCGCGATCGAGATCAGCTCGCGCATGTACCTGTCGACACCAGGCACGCGCTCGAAGTACGCGCGGATGTAGCTGCCGGCCTTGCCGCGCGGGATGCCGAGCTGCTGCGCGAGGCCGAATGCGGTCTGGCCGTAGACGACGCCGAAGTTCACCGCCTTCGCGATGCGCCGCTGCTCGTCGGTGACCTCGGCCTCGGGCACCGTGAACACCTCGGCCGCGGTGCGACGATGCACGTCGGTGCCCTCGAGGAACGCGGACACGAGGTTCGGATCGCCCGACAGGTGCGCGAGGATCCGCAGCTCGATCTGCGAGTAGTCGATCGCGACGAGCATGCGGCCGGGCGCCGCGACGAACGCCTCGCGGATCCGCCGGCCCTCGGCGGTGCGGATCGGGATGTTCTGCAGGTTCGGATCGGAGCTCGACAGCCGGCCCGTTGCGGCGACCGCCTGGTGGAACGCGGTGTGGAGCCTGCCGGTCTGAGGGTTCACGAGGCCCGGCAGCGTGTCGAGGTACGTGCCCTTCAGCTTCGTCAGGCTGCGATACGCGAGGATGTCGACGACGATCGGATCGAGCAACGCGAGCTCTTCGAGCGCCTTCGCGTCGGTCGTGTAGCCGGTCTTGGTCTTGCGCGTCGCCGGCAGGCCACGCTCGTCGAACAGCAGCTTTTGCAGCTGCTGCGGCGAGTCGATGTAGACCTCGTGGCCGGCCTGCTGATCGACGGATGCCTGGATCGCCGCGATCTGGATCGCGAGCTCCTCGGATTGCCGGCGCAACACCGCAGCATCGAGCGCGATGCCCCGCGGCTCCATGCGTCGCAGCACCCACGCGAGCGGCATCTCGACGTCGTCGACGAGCTTGCGTGCCGCCGGTGACGCGGCAGCGAGCACGTCGCGCAGCGCAGGCCCGAGCGCGAGCAGTGCCCGTGCACGGCTGCCCGTCCACTGGGCCACCGTCGCGACGGCGAGGTCGGCCGGCGTCGGCTTGCTCCGGGCCTTGCCCTTGCGCAGCGTGAGCTGGGCGTCGAGCGACACCAGATCTGCGCCGAGCAGATCCTTCGCCAGCGTCTCGAGCTCGTGCGACATGCGGGCCGGATCGAGCGAGTACGAGACGAGCATCGGATCCAGCGCGATGCCG
>Ga0163144_10013220_pt1 | contig 17242 bp, 17 predicted proteins | sample OliLak19BULKMAT1_FD_123175 | JGI IMG/M metagenome (GOLD analysis project Ga0163144, IMG submission 123175) | Freshwater microbial mat bacterial communities from Lake Vanda, McMurdo Dry Valleys, Antarctica - Oligotrophic Lake LV.19.BULKMAT1 | ecosystem: Environmental > Aquatic > Freshwater >... | reverse complement strand
TCTAACATCTATTTTCTCAAGTTCATGCACCGGAAAACATTCATCGCCCAAACAGGTCTTTTATTATCAGGTCTGCCTTTTGAAAGTCTGGCTTCAATAACACGCGACACGCCCAAAGAATATGCTTTAAAAAGTTTGGAAGGCAATAAAAATTCCGAGACTTTTAAAGATGAGAATTATTGGAAAATGGTACGTGGCATGTTTAAATTTCCTAAGGATTATATCAATCTTGAAAATGGGTACTTTAGTCCACAGCCAATCAGTACTGAACAGTTTCATCAGACCAAGGAGGATTATATCAATACCAAAACGAGTTGGTTTATGCGGCGAGAGCAGAACGATGCCATTGAAAAATCGAGACAAAGTTTAGCTTCTTTTTTGGGCTGCGAAACAGAGGAATTAGTTCTCACACGCAATACTACAGAATCTCTCAATATTGTAATAGCAGGATTTCCTTGGAAAAAAGGCGATGAAGTGATCATTGGAAACCAAGATTACGGAAGCATGGTAGCCGCCTTTGAACAACAGGCAAAGAGAAACGGAATCGTCATAAAAATAGCTCAGGTTCCTTTGCATCCGCAATCAGACGATGATTTGGTAAATGCTTATATGTCCTTGGTATCTCCCAAAACGAAGATTATTCATCTAACCCATTTAATAAACCTGAGCGGACAGATTATTCCTGTAAAAAAAATAATTGATGTTGCCCATGTCAAAGGTATTGAAGTAATTGTTGATTCCGCACACAGCATAGCACATGTTAATTTTAAACCCGGCGAATTGGATGCCGATTATTTAGGAGCAAGCTTGCATAAATGGTTATGCTGCCCTCTGGGAGCTGGAGTATTGATAATAAAGAAAAAGCATGTATCCAAAATTTGGCCTTTGATGGCTGATAGCGATTATGCAATAGATAATATCCGAAAATTTGAGCATCAAGGCACAAGACCAATTCAAACCCTTATTACGATAGCGGAGGCCATCAGATTTCATGAGGCTATCGGCAGTGAATTAAAACAAAACAGATTGCGATATCTAAAAAACTATTGGACAGAAAAAGTTAAAAATTCACCCAAAGTTACCATCAATACCCCCTTGAATGACGACGAAAGGAGTTGTGCCATCGCAAATATTGCGATAGACGGCTATACCCCTCAACTATTATCGGATAAGCTATTTTCAGATTTTAAGATATTTACAGTAGCCATTGATCATCCGTATATCAAAGGGGTTCGCGTAACACCGCATCTTTATACTTCCCTTGCTGATCTTGATAAATTCGTTGAGGCGGTTGTCAAATTGTAATTCTATGCAACTATATAATTGCCATTACTCGCATCCTGCGAGTGAGAAATCCTTCTGCCTCTGGCAGTTGGTATTTTTGCATTATTAGTTAATCCTGAATAGGCTTCTTATCTCTTACATTGTAAGAAAATTCGTGTGCTGTTATAAATTAAATATTTTTTTCAGTCATATTTTTTTGGCCAGAGGCCTGATAAATAGGTTGCTAGCGAAAAGCGGGCGAAAGCTAATTCGTTGAGGCAGTTCTCAAATTATAAATTTAAGTAAGAAAATTACTCCAGAAGACCTTCCGATTCAAAATAATCTATAATGTGATGCCTCAAAAAGGTTTCCTGTTGAAATACATCAGTAGAAGGTAATTTCTTAAGAGACTTCCAGTGTGGCCAACCGTCTTCATCAATGCCTTCAAGCTCGTAATAACCAGATTTGCTTAAGAGTCGGCAAACGGCAATGTGCATAAGCTCAACTTTCTCTTCTTTGGTAAATTTAGCTCGAGGTAAGCCATATTCACGCATCCCAATTAAAAAAAGGATGGCATTGACATCCGGTGTTTTTTGAAAATCCTGCTGAATTTTTTGAATTATTTGCTGCCACTTTGTTACTGAATCTGCTTGCATTGTGAGTGCAAAAATAGGTATTCAAAAGGTGATAAGTCGGCTTATCAAAATTAGTTATAGAATTCAAGTTTAATCGAATTGACTTTTTAGAATATAAATTCTGAGTGAGTTTGGTGTGATAGTCAATATTTTAGTTCGAGTTTGATTAGATATTGTGCATAGATTTGGTGATTTTAGCGGTATAAAACAACGATAACTTTGTTTTTATATGACAGTGTGGGGTCGAAGAACGTGCGTGGTTGCTGGCCATCCAAGGGAAGAGCGAACTGTAAATTTTCGACCTATTTAAGTCCTTTGGCTCAAATCTTTAAAGATTTTGAAGTTTGTTTCGGCGCAGACGAGATTGGTACCTTTTTTTGATTATTTCTTTGCAGAAAAAATAAAAACTGGCGTCTGCAAGACAAACTTTTGAAGGATAACAAATCCTAAATTTACTTCTGATATTCCGAATTTACTTTGTAATCTTTCCTCATTTGGGAAGTTATTTTGAAAACTTTCCTAAGCAGTTAAATGACACTTAAAGTTTTATACTTTTGCAATTATGTTTGAAAAAATAAAAGAACTGATGGAGGCTAAGGGCAAAGCCGAGGAAATGAAAAAAAGGCTTGAGAGTATCTCTGTAACAGGAGAATCTTACAACAAGGAAGTGGTAGTTACCGCTTCTGGTGGCCGCAAAATATTGGCTATCCATATCAATGAAAGCATTTTAAACGTTCGTGAGAAGCATGAAATTGAACAATATATTTTGGTTGCTGTAAACAATGCCTTAAATGAGGCGGATAGACTGATGGCCGAGGAAATGAAAAAAATAATGCCCAATATTCCAGGCCTTGGGATGTAATACATCGTGTAGAACTATTCCTGCGAGGCTTTTAATTGGTGTACAGCACTGGCTGCTTCTAAGACCAATCGTAAACATCATCATTCATTGAACTACCGATTTAGCAATTGATCCATAAATTGCTTAAACAAGGAAGGGTGAAGTAAACCAGTAAAAACAAAACCAAAAACGGCACCAAAAAAATGCGCATCATGACCGATGTTGTCTGTTCCTTTTTTTGACATATACTGTGAGTAAAATAAAAAAAGCAGACCATATAAAACGGCAGGCACTGGGATTATCCCAAAAATACCCAATTCCTGTTTAGGGGCAAAAAGCACAAAGGCGAACACGACTGCAGATACTGCACCCGAAGCACCAACCGCATTGTACCAAGAATTGTTTTTGTTTTCAAGGAGGGTTTTGATGTTGGCTACCGCAATGGCTGCAAAATACATTAGCAGATACATGAATTTACCGATTGGGTAATATGTTTCAACAACTTCTCCAAAGGAATAGAGCACATACATATTTATTACCAAATGAGGAATATCGGCATGTAACAAGGCAGAACTAAATAAGCGATACCATTCATTGCGGTGAAAAACAGAATAGGGATTAAAAATGAGCATATTGAAAAGCCTTGTATTATTCCAAGCTAAAAAAGAAACTCCTGAGGTAATAATGATAATAATCAGTGTGATGCTCATTTGATAAATAACAAATATTTTTGAAGCCTCAAACTTACCTGATTTTTATTAAGTACTCTTGAAAAAAATTCTTTTGCTATCAGATACCCATAGTTATTTGGATGAACCCATTTTGAAATTCTGCCGCGATGCGGATGAAATCTGGCATGCTGGCGATTGGGGCGCTGATGTGGATGAGAAGTTAATTAAGCTTAACATCCCAGTAAGAGGGGTTTATGGCAATATTGACGGATCCCAAATTCGGACAATATATGCAGAGATAAATCGTTTTGAGACCGAAGGTATTAAAGTGATAATAAAACACATAGGTGGATATCCAGGACATTATGCAGTGGGTGTAAAGCAAATATTGATGCAAGAAAAGCCAGCCATTTTTATAAGCGGACACTCTCATATTTTAAAGGTAATAAGAGACCCCACAATTCCCGGATTGCTGCATCTTAATCCGGGAGCCGCCGGCATTTCTGGTTTTCATCAAATAAGAACCATGTTGAAATTTAAAATTGATCATGGCAAGATTTTTGATATGAATGTAATTGAATTGGGGAAAAGAGCTTGAGGAGTTATTTATTGCCGTTGGCTTAAACCAACGGCAATAAATAAATTAAAAAGAAGAAATAAAATTTGAAATTATGATAAAAAGAATATTTGGATTTTTAATAATGTTGGCATTTTTTGCCACTATAACCCATGCACAGCCATTGCCTGATGGTAAATCAGACAATAAAAAAGCGAATGACCTCTATGATAAGGCGACAGCACAATATGATCAAGGGGAGTATGAAAATGCCATAGATATACTGAAGTCTGCCATTGCAAAAGATAAATATTTTATTGATGCCCATGACTTATTGGGTCTGGCCTATGTTAAAGTTGGAGCATTGAAAAATGCTGAAAGGATGTATCTCGAGTTGGTTGATATAAATCCTGATTATTGGGTAAGTTATTATGAGTTGGGGAAAATTACCAATAAAATGATGAAGTATGACTCTGCTGTAAAATGGTATCAAACTTTTTTGGGTTATAAAAGAATACCACCAGGAGACAAAGCGGTTGCTGAAACCCAAATAAAGAGCTGCATATTCGCTGCAAACGCCGTAAAACATCCTATTCCATTTAGTCCTCAAAATCTTGGTACTGGCATAAATTCTCCATTGAGTGAGTATTTTCCAACCCTTACAGCCGATGAACAAACGATGTTTTTTACTTTCATGGACGCTCGTTTTCAGGAAGACTTCCTTGTTTCTACCTTTAAAAATGGGCAATGGACTGATGCCCTCAATATGGGATCACCCATCAATACGCCTGAAAACGAAGGGGCCTCAACAATTTCTGCCGATGGACAGTATCTTTTTTTTACGGCATGTCAGAACCCCAAAAATATAGGTTCGTGTGACCTTTGGTTAACTTTTGTTAAAGGTGCTCAATGGCAAGAAGCCATTCAGATGCCTGACAATGTGAATTCGAAGTATAAAGAGACACAACCTTCCTTGAGTGCAGATGGAAAAACCTTATACTTTGCCAGTAACCGCCCAGGTGGACAAGGCGACATGGATATTTGGAAGACCACTTTCGAGAAAAATTCATGGACCAATCCCGTCAATCTTGGACCTGAAATCAATACACCATTTGATGACGAATGTCCTTTTATTCATCAGGATGGCGTCACGCTTTATTTTGCATCAGACGGTTGGCCTGGCATGGGGGGAAGAGACTTGTTTATGTCGAAACGCAGCAGCAATAATGAGTGGTCAACACCACTTAATTTAGGTTATCCCATCAATACTGTTGGAAATGAAGAAGGCCTGATAATTAATAGATCAGGTACCATGGGGTATTTTTCGAGTGATAAAAAAACCAATCCCGAACATCAGGGAGGTGTCGATATTTATAGTTTTACATTGCCAGATAATATTAAACCCGGACCAGCGAGCTATATCAAAGGCAGAGTTTATGATGCCGAAACAAAATTACCGATTCAAACCCTTGTAGAACTTACCGATTTAAGTACATCAACAGTTGCCGGATTTTGTAAATCTAACCAAGCAACTGGCAATTATCTGATTGTGATACCAGGTAACAAAAATTATGGTATGAACGTGGACATGCCAGGCTATCTCTTTTATTCTGAAAATTTTGCTATCAAGGATAATCCTTCTTCTGACCCTTATTTACTGGATGTTCCACTTAAAAAAATTAAATCGGGTCAAACATTTCCTCTTTACAATATTTTATTTGAGGTAAATAAATATGAAATCAAAATTGAATCTACATCGGAGTTGGAGCGATTATTTAAGCTATTAACCACCAATGCCAAAATAAGGGTTGAGATTGGTGGTCACACAGATAATTCAGGAACTGAAGCTGCCAACATTACCTTATCACAAAACCGTGCCAAAGCAGTCTATGATTGGTTGGTGAAGAAAGGCATTGCAGCAGGCCGTTTATCCTATAAGGGTTATGGTTCAAGTGTTTCAGTGCAACCCAATACCTCAGAAGAAGGTAAACGCAAAAATAGAAGAACCGAAATTAAAGTACTTTAGGAAACATATTAAGAATGGACTTAACGAAGATACAGGAGAATATGCACATGTCAGAAAAAAGCTCTTTAAACTTTTCTAAAACCTATTTTAATGCAAATACCATGGTAGGTTGTTGGGGTGTAAAATTTTTAACAATTCTAATAAAAAGGGGTTGTACAATCACTAAAAATATGTAAACTTTGCAGTCTATGAAAATAACAAAAATTTTCCTCATTTCTTTACTTTTTTCAAGCCTACTTACGTCTTGTGTAAGTAAGAAAGTTCATAAGAAACAAATACAAAAATATGATTCACTGAAAGTAGATTATAATAATGCAGTAAAGCAGTTAGACCTTTGTATTGCTGAGCAAGATAAGAACAAAACCAAAGTAACCACTTTAGAAAATGAATTGGCGTATGTAAAATCTGTGAGTACCACCTTGCTAAAACAATTGAATGATATGGCAGTACTCACCAACGCACAAGCAGAAAGCATAAAGAAATCCATTGAAAACATATCTTCTAAAGATAGCTACATCAAAAATTTACAATCAGAAATTTCACGCAAGGATTCATTAAACATGTCGCTTGTATTGAATTTGAAGGGTGCATTAAAAGATGTGAACGACAAAGATATTCAAATAAATGTAGAAGGAAGCGCAGTTTTTATTTCTATTGCTGATAAGATGTTGTTTAAAAGTGGAAGCTACGATATAACAGCAGAAGCAAAGGTGATTCTTGGAAAAGTTGCAATGGTCATCAATGCACAACCTGATTTACAGTTTATGGTAGAAGGACATACTGATAACAAGCCTATTTTCAAAGGACAAATCAAGGATAACTGGGATTTAAGTGTTTTGCGCGCCACATCTGTTGTAAGAACGCTTCAAAAGGAATATAATGTTAATCCAGCTAGAATTATAGCCGCAGGAAGAAGTGAATATAATCCAATTACCTCCAACGATACCGATGCAGGAAAATCCGTTAATAGAAGAACCCGCATTGTAATTCTGCCTCAACTAGATCAATTCTTTAAGTTGCTTGAGACTAAATAGGGCATTTCAAGATTTTTGTTCATAGGCTTTCTAAAATCAATTCAAAAAGCCTATGACAGTGATAATTTGGAATGTGAAAAAATTCTAAACAAGTTTATTAGGGATTATCAAATTAATTAATGAGTTTTGATGCATTAATTTAATAAATAAATCGTGAAAAATCTTGTTCCAATTCACTGGGCTCGCGTTATTTTAGGGCTAATGTTCACTACTTTCGGTATCTATCAACTCATCAATGGCAGTGCTATGGCAAGCATGGTTCCTATGTTCGAGCAAAATATCAAAGTATTGATGGTATATAGTGCAGGGGTGGCTTTAATTCTTGGCGGTATTTCTTTCATTACGCAGATAATGGTGAAGATAGGAGGTTATTCCTTAGCACTTCTCATGCTCCTAAATATCATCTTTATTCATATTCCGGTTTTAAGCATTCCTGAAAAAATGTCAATGCTCCAAATTCTAAAAGACATTGGCCTTGCCATGGCTGCAATCTATGTAGCTAATGAAGGTGATTAATTTATTCCTTCGAAATTTAATTTACTTCCTCATAGGGAAATTCTTAGGATGGTACAATCTTATAAATTTAATTTAAACAATGGAACAATTAGTTTGAAATTCAACGTTAAATTCTGGTTAAAATTTTCCATTTTCAATCTTCTTCTTGTTGGTTTACTCGGTTTATTGATGCGGTATAAAATTGCGTTTGAGTTTCCGTATTTCAATCAAAAATATCTTCAAGAGGCACATTCTCACTTTGCCTTTGCAGGATGGATTGCCCATACCTTGTTTACTTTGGTTATAAATTATATTCAATATCGGCTGCCTTCAGAAAATTTAAAAAAGTATAATCTGATACTGGGTTTAAATCTTGTGTGTGCGTATGGTATGATAGTGTTTTTTGCCATTCAGGGGTACGGCAGTGTATCCCTTGTTTTTTCAACAGGTTCCATTATTATTGCCTGTTTTTTTACATGGCTTTTATTAAAGGATTTTAAAAAAATAAGTACTGATAATACGGGAGTACCATGGTTTAAAGCAGCTATTTGGTTTAATATTATATCCTCAGTGGGCACATTTTATCTTGCCTACATGATGGTTACAAGAAATTTTAATGAACAACTTTATTTAGCTTCAGTCTACTTTTACCTGCATTTTCAATATAATGGTTTCTTTATTTTAACATGCATGGGTCTGGCTTACAGTTATATTCACATTATTTTACCGACCTTCAAAAAAAGCAAATTAGTATTTAGTCTGTTTTTTTTATCAGTCATCCCGGCATATTTTTTATCTACGCTTTGGGCTAATATTCCGAAATGGCTTTACATCATTGCAGTAATTTCAGCATTTATTCAAGTTATTGCTTGGATAAGATTCTTGCTTGATATAAAAAGTAGTTTTTCATCAAAGACAAATTTATCAAAACTAATGGGTTTGCTCCTTTTGTTTGTTGGGCTAGCATTTTCAGTAAAATTATTATTACAACTTGGAAGCACCATTCCACAGCTTAGTAAACTTGCATTTGGATTCAGGCCAATAGTTATTGCATACCTTCATTTGATACTATTGGCTGTAATTTCCGTATTTTTACTTACTTTTATACACACTTTTAAATTGATAAATCAAAATAATTTAACGCTTACTGGTTTAGTTTTGTTCGTTATAGGTGTATTTCTCAATGAGTTTGTTTTGGCAGTACAGGGAATCGCATCTTTTAGCTATATCCCAATTCCATGGGTAAATGAAACGCTGTTTGCAATTGCTCTGATACTCTCAGTTTCACTATTTCTTCTCTCCTTTTCATTGCGCCGATAAGCAGTTATTAGGCCATAATAATTTGGTTTACATAAAATAAAAATAATCATAAATTAATTAAGGATAAATATATCCGATATTATAAAAATTCTTAATTTTAATGATTTTTGTCATACTGAATAAACTAAATTATATGGTTCTTTGCCATCAAATATTAATAAAAACATAAAATATGAAAACAAAAATTAAGTATCTAATTATTGCTGGCGTATTAGGATTATGGAGTTGTAATTCTAAAAATGAAACACAGACGGATGATACATCGAGCACTGCTACAGAAACCCCCGTTTTAGGACAATCAAGTGTTCAAGATGATGTGTCAAATCCAAATGTAGTGCAGGTTGCCGTTGGAAGTAAAGATCATACAACGCTTGTTGCTGCCGTAAAAGCAGCCGAACTTGTTGATGTATTAAGCAACGCAGGCCCTTTTACAGTGTTTGCTCCCACCAATGCCGCTTTCGACAAATTACCTGCGGGTACTGTTGAAGGTTTACTAAAACCTGAAAAGAAGGAAGCCTTAACAGATATTCTGCAATACCATGTTTATGTTGGCGTACTTGAAGCAGATGCTTTTACGGATGGTCGAACCTTAGGCCAAGTAAATGGTGGAAATATTAAAATTACCATTGTTGACGGTAAACCAGTTATTAATGGTAAAGCACATATTTTGGCTTCTATCAAGGCTTCTAATGGAATCATTCACGTAATTGACGAAGTATTGCTGCCACCTGCGCAATAAATAAAATCTTTTTCTCAGTTAAATATTTTAGAAAAAAGGGGGTGTTCTATTGGATACCCCTTTTTTAATTCTGACCTGCTTAACTTGATTTAAAGCAGTTTATTATATTCAAAAATCAAGTAATGACTGTTTGGATAAGTGTAATAATGCTTTGTAACTATTTGTAGCAATTAAGAATCATCAAATTATTGATTAAAATAGTGCTATTGTAAATTCTTCAAAAGATCTTCAAACAGCTTTAAAAATATTTAGAATTTCGTATTTATATTTGCATTGTAGTCCTAGTTGTCCCTGAAGAAAGTCATACAATCGGGTTTTGTTTTTATTAACATTGATTTATAATTCTGGTTTATTTGTCTGTTCATTCTAAGATTCAAAATTTCATAACTCTTAAAATATGTAATATTCCCCCTAAACGCGGCATAATTGTTAACGAATCAATTAAGCTTCAACCTAAAACCCTATAAATCCATTCTCTTAAACCTTTTAAGTGAAAGCCCAAATGGAACAGCTACCCATAAAAATAAAATGCTTAGAGACACAATAATGCCAATTTGATTTCCAAAAAAGTCTTTAAAGATAGCACCAGTATAGCCCATCATGGCTGATACATCCAAGTGAAGCAGAATTAAAATTCTCCCAAGATCAATTGGATTGAGTGCGGTAATGCCAACCATGAGTTTTTCAATAGGGTAATCAGAAAATTGAAATAACAGAAATAGAATCATACCATCGAATAACAATGCGAAAAAAAGCCATAGCAAAATGCAAATACCAATTCCCTTTGCTTTATCTCTTGTAAGTATTGAACTTAAAAAAGCAATAGCAACAAATACAGCAGTTATAAAACTACCAACCAGAATCATCATGATGCCTACATCGCTTGGTGCATAAATTAAAATTGGAATTCCGGCACCAATAAAAAAGGCCAAGAGCAGTGAAAGCATTAATCCTAGAAAAAGACTCCACCAAATTTTACCGCGTTTGATGGGTTGGCTAACCAACAATTCAATAAATTCTGAACTGTTGTAAATGTATATGGTTGAAAAGACAACCGAAATCAATGGTACTGTGAGCAGAATAACATTAAGCAGTGTCAACAGACCCTTACTACTGTTGTCTTCTAGGCTAAACACACTCCAGGAAAGCACTGCCAGTATACAGGTGTAAAAGAAGACAATCCTATTTTTCAGGATATCTAGTATGATAAATTTAATTATTCTGTTCAACAGCTTGGGTTTTTAAAATTTTTGCTATTGCTTTCGATATTTTACTTTCTCCGGTTGAAGATATTAAATCTTGAACCGACTTGTGAAAATGAACCACACCATCCTGCATAAAAATAATTTGTGTTACCAAATCATCCAACTCACTCAATAGATGTGAGGTGATAAGGACTAATTTTCCCTCCTTCTTCACATCCGTTATTTTTTCCTTTAGAATTTCAGATGATAATGGATCGAGACCGGCTGTCGGTTCATCGAGTATCAGTATATCGGGATTAAACAAAAAAGCCAATGTAGCACTTACTTTCTGAGTTGTTCCTCCCGAGAGGGTTCTCATGCGTTTGTTAAATAGGTCGTTGAGTTTAAATTCTTCAACAAGTGATTCATCCAAACTGCTTTGTCCTCGTCTGATTTCTTTAACCATTTCAAGAATTTGACCAATTGACATGTTATCAGGATATCGCCCAATTTGGGGCATGTAGCCAATTTTATTGCGGTACTCAAAATGATTAGCTATGTTTATACCCTGAACCTCTATCATTCCTTCCGATGGAATAACCATTCCTAAAACACTTTTAATCAACGTTGTTTTTCCACAACCATTCGGCCCAATCAATGCTATACATTCGCCTTTTAGGCAAGAAAGATTAATCTTATTTAAAACTTTAAGTTTTCCGAAATTCTTAGATAAATTGCTAATTTCAATCATAAATTTAATGAATGCATCAATGGCTTATTATCAATAAAATTATCTGGGGTAAGACTAGGAATCATTTTCTCAGATTTATCAAGCAAGGATACCATAAAACTTCTAAACAAAAGCATAGCCGATGGATTATTTTCAACAATAACCGAAAATAAACTTAAAGGATGATAGGGAACATCACCAATATGGTTTTTGTCGATATCGTAGCCTTCATACTTGTCCCAATAGTTGCCGTTAAACGTATTGAGTACGAGCGAGCCATTGGTGCTTATATCAAAGGTATTACCAAGAAAATTATTTGATACAATCTCGTTTTCCATGCAGCTTGCCTGAATTTTCATGCCCCATCCACTTCCCTCAAATACATTTTTTTCAACTTTTATTCTACTCGTTCCTTCCATAAAAATGGCTGAGGTGTTGTTATTAAAATGATTGCCAAAAATGTAGCTATCGGCTATCTCCTTTAAAAACAAACCATAAGCTGCATCACCCCAATTGTCTTCAAAAGTGTTATTAAACATTTTTACATTTTTTGTAAACATAACGGCTACCCCAGCACCATTGTTTTTAAAAACATTGCCTATATAATCATCGTTATTCGAAAACATAAAATGAAGACCATACCGTATATTTTTGGTTGAAATATTTCGCCAAATAATTGAATTGGTTACAAATTCAAAATAAATACCATCCCTATGTCCTGAAACCCTGTTCCCAATAATTTGAACACTATCACTTTTCCAGCAATGTATCGCATTACCAATCTGTTGTTCTTCAATACCGTATGCTTTTACAATGTTATTTTTAATGATGCACTTGGTGCATGCCTGAAGATATATCCCAAAAAAATTATCATCCAAAATATTATTCTGAACAACAACATGGTGTGTATTGTAAACCTTTATACCACAGGGATCTTCCAATGTTGCATACCCCGAATTGATAATTTTAAACCCACTTACCAAAACGTTTGAAGAATGTATTGATAAAACTTCACACTTTTTTTCACCATCAAGTATAGGGAAGTTCTTCCCTATGAATGTTATTTCATTATCAATAGAAATATTACCTTCTCGGTAAACACCTTGGTAAACGAAAACGGTATCACCACGCTTAGCCACTGCTAAAGCCAGTTTGATTTTTTGAAACTGTTTATGTTTGCCAACCTCATAATTTTTAGCTGACAAAGAATTTATAACCTGGAGAAGGCAAAATACTAAAATGGATGGCCTCACTTTTTGCTTATTTCATTCCAATTACTTGCGATGGATTCATACTTTGTTGCGTATAAATCAGCACTATCTTTATTGCCAAAAGCCGCAATATTGCCACCCATAGGACTTTTAAGTTTTTCACTCGAAATGAAGGCAGCGTTATTAACCGACATTAACTGATTAGCACCAATAAATTCAGCGATATAATAGTCTGAATTTTCAGTTTTAGATTCGTTTTCATTCTTGTATTTGGTCATACATATAATATCGTCAAATTTATAAATTCTTCCTTTTTGCGTTATCAGTTCGGCAGCAAATTTAGGATCTGTAAGGGTCATTCCACAATTATTGCATTTATCATGGTTCAATTTAATGGGCTCAACTTTTATATTATCGCAAGAAAAAAGAACCATACTCAAAGGGATAAAGATGGTTGCTACTTTACTTTTCTTAATTCTTTTGAACAAGCCAGCTTCTTTAATAAATGCCGTTGCCATCAATAAGCCAGAAGCAATAAACAACCAACCACCAATATCTGGTATAGAGTAAGCACCGAAATTGAGCAGTTGCTTAAATCCAATAAGCGGCGGTTGATACGCCATACCAGGTACAATAATAGCAGCATTGGGGTCCAGATTATGACCATAATTATATTCCCATCGCCAAAAATCTACCATCGCTATGATCCCAAAAAGGACAAATGCAATTAATAAGATATTGAGTGCTTTTTTCTTGGCTAAAAAAAGAACCAGTAATGCCGATAATGCAAAAACACTAATAATATAGGGGAGTATCGTAAATTCAATAAAATCTTCAGTATTAAGTGTTTTCATACCAATATAATGATTAAGTCCATTGATAATATCTACATTGCCTCCTAATTTGTTAGCATAAATGAGCAATACAAGCCCTTCAGGGTATTGAGGAGCATCTAATTCAATGCGCCAGATGGGCGTAAAGAGCGAAGCCACCAATAGGAGGGAAGCAACAAGGAGAAGTATTTTGGATACGTTTCCAATATTTTTTTCTGTTGTATTCATGTGTGTATTTGTAAAATTAAAAAAGGAGCAGAGACTATTCATTTCTGCTCCCTTTATACATATTAATTATAAGTTACCTAGATGGGGCAGGAGCTGCAGGAGCCGCAGGCGTTTTGCCTGTTCCATACGAAATAGGAACATTGCTGCCCGCCGGTGACACACGCACATAACCAGTCATTTCCTGATGCAATGCACTACAGAAATCTGTGCAGTACATGGGTGAAATTCCAACCCGCTTTGGAATCCATTTTAAAGTTTGGGTTTCACCTGGCATAATTAATAACTCGGCGTTTGAAGCTCCTTTGATGGCAAAACCATGCGGTACATCCCAGTCTTGTTCAAGATTAGTAACATGGAAATAAACTTCATCACCCATTTTAATGCCTTCGATATTGTCTGGAGTTAAATGAGATCGAATGACAGTCATATAAACATGTACCTTGTTGCCTTCTCTCACAACCTTTGTTTCTTTTTCACCTTTCGCCACATAAGGATGTGCGTTTTCTTCGATTTTAAACATCTTAACAGAGTTCTTTTTAATAACATCAGCAACCACAGCCTGCGCATAATGCGGTTCACCAATTGTTGGGAAATCTAAGATCAGTTTCATTTTATCACCACTGATATCAAACAACTGTGCACTTTGCGACAACTCTGGTCCCGTTGGTAAGTAACGATCTTTGGTAATTTTGTTGTAGGCTATTAAATACTTACCAAAAGGTTTTTTTGTATCGCCACCAACTACACAAAGGTGACCAATAGAATAAAAAGTTGGTTGCCTGTCGAGTACTTTTAAATCTTTTACACTCCACTTTACGACTTCAGAAGATACAAACATGGAGGTATAAGCATTGCCATTGTCATCAAATTCGGTATGTAATGGGCCTAAACCAGGTTTTTTCACTTCACCATATAAAGCAGATTCGTATTTAATGACAGGTATTCCATCAAATTCTCCATCATAACTTTTGGCTGCTATCGCTTTCAGGATCTTATCAAAACTAAATACTGGAATTACAGCGGCTAACTTTCCAGAAGCAACGATGTATTCACCCGTTGGTGAAACATCACATCCATGGGGAGATTTTGGACAAGGAATGAAATAACAAATATCTTTTAAAACCTTTGAATCCAATACAATAACCTCTGTCTTAATTTCTGATGTGGCAGAATGTGTTTTTTCACTGTAGGTATTGTGAGCGTATTTTACGGCTTGTTTTCTTCCTTTACCTGCTTTTAAATACTCTTCCGCTTTTTTCCAGTTCACTGCCATTACAAAATCTTTGTCTTTTTGGGAGGCATTTACTTCTAACAGGGTGTTGGCCTGTTCAGTATTATAGCATGAAAAGAAGAACCAACCATGAGAAACGCCTTTGCCGGCGCGACTCAAATCAAAATTGACGCCAGGACATTGAATCTGAAAAGCAATATCCATTTTACCATCTTCTTTTCCTACACTGATAAAACTAATGGTTCCTTTGAAATTTTCCTTATACGAATCAATAGGAACATCGCCATTTACATCATCGGGAGGTACACTAAAACGGGTGCCAGCCACTAAATACTCCGTATTTTCAGTAATAAATGGAGAAGAGTGATTTCCGCCACTATTTGGCAGTTCTATAATTTCTGAAGTTCTAAAGGTTGTTAAATCAATTCTTGCAACACGAGGCGTGTTATTGGCATTGGCAAATATCCATCTGTTATCATATTCGCCATTGGTTTTTGAAAGTTGCACGTGGTGCAAATCATCCCATGGCACAAAGCCGTGAGAGGTATTTAGCATAGGTTTGGTTTCTTCACTATATCCCCAGCCTTTTTCAGGGTCAACTGAAAATACAGGAATAACGCGCAATAAACGACCAGAAGGAATTCCATAACAACTCATTTGACCGCTAAACCCACCACTCACAAAGTTGTAGATTTCGTCATATTTTCCTGGAGCAACATACGTTTTTTGTGCAGCATCTCCACTTACTGCATTACCCGAATCTTTCGGCCTGCACGACTGAAGCGCTGCAACCAAAACCAATCCTGCAAGAGCAATTGTTAATTTTTTGTTTTTCATATACTTTATAATTAATTTTAATTTACTTTAAACCGTCATTCTTTCTCATGAATTCCAAAAGATTACGGGCTTCATCATCGGCTAAATTTTGACTTGGCATTCTAACCAAACACAATTCTAACATGGCTTGTGCCTCAGGATCTTTATCAATCATAGGGTCTGGATTTGTAATAAAATTCATAATCCATTCAGGGGTTCTTCTGGTAGTTACGCCTTTCCAACCTGGCCCAACCAATTTCTCATCCGTGAACTTATGACATGAACTGCATTTCACTGCAGATATATCTTCTCCTGCTTTGGCTTTTTTTTCATCAAGCTTGTCGGTAAGTGCTAACAGTTCGGCGGTGTACTTACCCTGTCCTCTTTTGGGATCATAAGCTGAGGGGTCGGATGGGGTTGTTTCAGTGGCTTCTGTTGTTTCTTCGTTGGAAGTTTGCGAAGTGTTAGAGGTTTCTCCTCCACAGGAGGAAAAGAAAGCGGTGATGGCGATGGCTGCGATGAGTTGATGTCTTTTCATATTTTTAAGTTTTATTCTTTACAAGAATATAAAAGATAAAATTGTCCTTTTATATCATTGCAAACGTAATCTTGGATAATTTTGTCTTTTATGAGAAAAATCAGTTGAGGGAATAAATTTAGATGATTTAAATCATGGTTTTGGGATTAATAATCTTTTGAGAGAAAATGTCTGTCAATTTAGGTATGATAGACTTTGATATTAGATGACTATGCTAACGGTTTGGCGCTTGGCGAAGGTGGCGATTTTCACCATCCCGTACGTACGGGATTGATGCGGAGAACCAAACTTTGATTAACCACAAATGTGTCTGCGGCGCACTGAACCGCCACTTTTGCTAAGCCGCTTTATGCCTTCGTTGTTTTTTTTTGGTCGTCTGTTTGTCTGCCGTTGGTGCGGCTGGGCAGGCATACTCTTTTGTCCCGCTTTTGGCGGGATGTGGCTTGCAAATGTGTATGACTGCGAAGGTTAGGCATTGTTTCGTTAGGCAGATTTTGGATGATAAAATTTTATATTTATAAATTCTTTGTTTAAGTGCATGAATTTGCCGTCAGCTGTCAAGAGTGTAGCGTTTGATGCAAATGCAGTAGCTGCTATCCACATGTCGTTTTTACCCATAGGTTTTGCAGACCCTAAAAGTTTTTTTGTTGGATGTCGCTGCAAACTAAACGCATTAATTTCAGCGTAAGCATTTAATAGTAAGTCGTCATTTCCGCCAATGTCAATAATCACAAACTCATTTAAAAGTTTTGTGAGAGCTGAAACTTTTCTTTCGCCCCAATTATTTTGTAATGCCTATGAAAGCATTTCACCTTTTGTAATAGATGAAATCATAATAAAAGCATCTTCATCATTTAGGTTGTTGTCCTCACTTACTTTATTGAAAAGCTT
>Ga0163144_10013219_pt1 | contig 17245 bp, 16 predicted proteins | sample OliLak19BULKMAT1_FD_123175 | JGI IMG/M metagenome (GOLD analysis project Ga0163144, IMG submission 123175) | Freshwater microbial mat bacterial communities from Lake Vanda, McMurdo Dry Valleys, Antarctica - Oligotrophic Lake LV.19.BULKMAT1 | ecosystem: Environmental > Aquatic > Freshwater >... | reverse complement strand
TTTTAGATATTAGACTTTTAGATGTTAGACTCTTAGATCTTAAATGTTAGATTAACACAAAATATTGGTGATAATGCCTCAAGTGAGTTGAGGAAATTGTGGATTGAGAAAAATTATTGTCCTCCCATATTAAATTTTTCTATAATCTTGCATTGAATTATCTATGATAAATTTAAAGTTAGCCACTCTCCAAGACACACAATTAATTGCGGAACTTGCCCAAGAAATTTGGTACGAATGTTATCCCGAAATTATTTCTAAGAATCAGATTGATTACATGTTAGAAAAATACTATAGAAAGAATGCTTTGGAAAATCAAATGTCTGAGGGTCAACAATTTTATTTGATAAGTACGGAAAAAGAGGAAAATGTTGGCTATTTGGCGGTTACAGAAATGGAGACTGATAAATGGTTTATGAATAAATTTTATATCAGAGCAATTAAAAGAATGTGTGGAATTGGGTCAATTGCTTTAAAATTGTGGGAACAAATTGCGCATCCAACTAAACTCTCATTGCAAGTAAACCGACGTAATTTCAAATCTGTGAATTTCTACTTTAAAAGTGGATTTAAAATTGAAAAGGTTGCAGATTTTGACATTGGAGAGGGTTACTCCATGGATGATTTTATCATGGTGAAAAAATATGCTTAACCCTTTGTACTATAAAATCACAGAAAATAATCAAGTTATATTATGCCGAATCAAATCACTCAATTTAATGAAAATCGCACAAAAGGCAACAAGGCCATCATGGCCGGCGACAATCTGGTATTGAAGCGCCTTTTTAATCTTGATACCAACACCTATGCAGAGGGCGCACTGCCAGTAAAAACCAAGGAACTTTTAGGTTTGGTAGCCAGTATGGTGCTTCGATGTGATGATTGTATCAAATACCACTTAGAAAAATGCTTTGAAAATGGGGTTACCAAAGCTGAAGTTTTTGAAACATTCGCAGTAGCAAATATTGTTGGTGGAACAATTGTAATTCCTCATACCAGAAGAGCTGCAGAATATTGGGAGGAATTGGAAAAAGTATAAGGGAATGATAGGTAACAGAGTGTGTTATATTTAAACCATCGGATTTTTTAGTCGCAATGCATATTTTATAGCAGTTAAGAAATAGTTACACTTGGAAACTTCTCTCAAAACCTTACTTAATTTTGAAGCATTTATTTTAAAAACTGGTATTTCCCTAATCAATAATTTAGAAAAAAATCGAATCTTAGCATTTATTAAAAACAAATATTACTTCAAAATGTTAAATAACATACTTAAAATAAATACAATATAGCTACTTAAAAATTTTATGAGAGAAGAAATTAAATATTGGTATTTTAAAAATCATAAACTTTTCGATCATCTATCAGATCATGATGTTGATGCACTTTGCATTATGTCTAGTTTTAAGCAAGGCGATAAAAATGATATTATTTTATTTTCTGACACTGAAAAAAAAAGACTTTACACGATTAAGTATGGTATATTAAAAATTTGCCATCAAGACAAAGATGGCAAGGAGGTAATTACAGAGATATTAACTGAGAATGACATTTTTGGTTGCATTAGTCTAAATAATTTAGATAAAAACTTAAATGAACCATATGCTGTTGTGTTAAGTGATAAGTTAAGTCTTTGTAGTTTTGAAGTCGAAAACTTTAAAAATGTTTTACAGAACAATGGTGACCTTTCAATTAAATATTCTGCATTAATCAACGAAAAGCTAGTTTCTTTTCAACAAAAATATTCTGATCTGGTTTTTAAAGATGTTAGTACCAGAGTCGCAGAATTTTTTAAACGCTATGCCAGTCATCACGCCAAAATTACAAACGGTGTTTTAGAAATGGATATGATGCTTACGCATCAAGAAATTGCCGATTATACGGCTTCCTCAAGACAGTCGGTAACAACTATTATCAACAGGTTAGTTGAGGGAGGAAAAATTATCTACAAAGGGCGCAAAAAGGTCATTATACCAGACATTAATAATCTGTAATCATCATTTGTCGTTTACCTGACAATTCATGCATCCTATATTTACTACTCTTGTCAAAAAAAAGTTAACCCTATTTTTAATTACTTACAAGTTTAATTTTAATCGCTATAAAGAATAAATGGAAAAGCTGAATAAATAATTTAATAGGACTGATTTTACACTTAGAGAAGTTTAATTTAATATTGTTTACTATTACTAATAAAGGCATTAATTGTCTTATTTAGATTTAGAAATAGGAAAATTAATTTTCCTTAACAGGTAATTGATAATTTTTTAAAATATAAATATTTGCTTTTGGCAAAAGTTATAACTTTAAAGCATGGGCAAGCATTTTAAATAGATATTATGAACGCGAGATTTATACCTTACTCTAAAAACTCTTACACGGAAGCTGAAACAGTTTCTCGAAGCATCGAACACTTGAACTATATGCATAAACGGCGTACGGTAAGAGATTTCTCATCAAAGTCAATACCTGAGCAAGTTATAGAAAATATTATTATGGCAGCTTCTACAGCTCCGTCTGGCGCACATAAACAACCTTGGACTTTTTGTGTGGTCACAAACCCTGAACTTAAATCAAAAATACGCGTTGCCGCAGAAAAGGAAGAGTATGAATTATACAACAATAAAATATCTAAGGATTGGCTTGAAGATCTGAGTTACCTAGGAACTGATTGGAATAAACCATTTTTGGATGTAGCTCCAGCTTTAATAATTGTTTTTAAAAAGTCATATGATTTAGTAGGTGATAAAAAAAAGAGTAATTATTATGTTACAGAATCAGTTGGCTTAGCTTGTGGATTTTTATTAGAAGCGATCCATTATTGTGGACTAGTTGCTCTGACTCATACACCTAGCCCGATGAATTTTTTAATCAAATTATTGGAGCGACCTGAAAATGAAAAACCATTTTTGCTAATACCAATTGGATATCCGGCTGAAAACACTTTGGTGCCTGATCTAAACAGAAAAGAAACTAAAGAGGTAATAGTTCAATTCAAATAATTCAAAAATCATCTATAACAAGGGATATTGAAAAATATCGACCACTCTACCTATTTACCTAACAACATTTAGAATTAATGTTGTTAGATAAGAAGAAAAGAGTTGATTTTCATAAGATTACTACAAAATAATTGAGTCGACCCACCTAAGGGAATTTCACCCAAAGTTCGCCGTTGTCGAGTGACATATAACTATACATCAGGTATATACGATTTATGTTGGAACCATATTAAGATAGAATGGTCTCCAACCCAATAGCCATCAGGAGACTTTCAGCATATGCAGTTTTAGAAAATTCAGTATTGCGATAGTTGAAATATTTTCTTTTGGCCGGAGGCCAGTGGAAATGTCACTCGCGAGACGTGCAGCGACGGCGTTCTGAGTTAGGAGTTTCGCGAAAAGCGAGACTTCTAATGAATATTCTCTTAAATTAACTACATTGCATTTAGACTTAAAATCAGGTATCGAAATCTTTTATTCCCCATGCATTCCATGAAGTTTTCATCCAACGATTAGGATTTATATTGTTTCCTAAAAGTAAACACACACTTTTGAACCATAGAGTAAACAGTTTTTACACCTATGGTCAAGTTATTGATTTTTAATTATTTACCTTCTAAAGGTACAACAACCGATTAAGTTTTGAAGCAGCTTTTATTTTTCTAGTTTAAATTTAATTCAATAGATTTAAAACCAATTCATCCGAATTGTCGTTTACACGACCTTTTAAGTGGTTCTTCAGAAATATCTTTGTTATTTAACTTAGTAATGAAAAAAATTATCCCTGTAATATCGTTGCTAATAATGGCATTGTCTCTTAAAATTTCAGAGACGCCAGAAGGGTTAAGTATAAATGAAACCGCCCCAAATTTTACCTCAATTGATCAAAATGACAAAACCTTAACCCTTAAGAAACTTCTAAAAAAAGGCTCTGTAGTATTGGTTTTTTATAGAGGGGAATGGTGTCCATACTGCAACAAACAATTAATGGAATTGGAAGATTCTATGGCGTTGATAACTAAAAAAGGGGCGAGTTTAATTGCAATTTCGCCTGAAAAGGCAGAAAATATTTCTAAAACAATTCAAAAAACAAAGGCTACTTATTCTATTCTATCGGACGATAGTTTAAAAATTATGTCTGCCTACAAAGTAGCTTTTGCGTTAGACGACAGAACCACTGAAAAATATAAAAGCTACGGAATTAATTTGCAAGAAGTGAATGGAAGCAATGGAAATAATCTTCCCGTTCCAGCGGTTTACATTATAAATAAAGAAGGAAAAATAACATATCGATATTTTGATATTAATTATAAAAAGCGTCTTAGCGTATCAGTTATTCTAAAAAATTTATAAGAAATTATGAACCGATTGTTAGAAAAATATTGGTTTCTCGTAAAGGGAATAAAATTTATCCTCGTTTTTTTTGCTTATGGCAAAGCCAACTGTTCTCCAGCTGATTCATTAAAAAGCCTGAATGTTGGAATATTGCCAACTGCATTTTATTCACCTGAAACCCGTTTGGGTTTTGGTGCATTTGTTTATGCCTATTTTAATTTAAACAAATTACGTTTGATAAATAAAAAATCAAATGCACAAAGCTATTTGTCTTATACTATTAATAAGCAGTTTTCATTTGAGAATGATTATCAACTATGGCTTAGCGGTAATAAATACTTTTTAACAGGAAGCCTTAACTACAGTCAGTTTCCAGAATACTTTTATGGCATATCAAATAATTCAAAAGAAGCTGATAAAATTATGGTCTCATTTGATATTGTAAAATTACAATCAAAGAATTTACTTCAACTAAAAAAAAATCTATACGGTGGCATATATTTTCAATATCAACACTTATATAATCTAGATCAAAAGTTAAAAGAGCCTCTGTCTGCTGGCTGTAAACTTATTTCTGGGGGTTCAGGTTATACGTCCTTAGGTATTGGCCCAATTTTAATTTACGACCATAGAGATAACCCTTTAAATCCAGCCAAGGGCAGTTATGTAGAAACTTCTTTACAGTTTTTTGACAAATCTCTTGGGAGCCAATATAAATTCAGCTCCTTTATTTTTGATGCCCGAAAGTACAATACGTTATTCAAGAAAATAATTTGGAATGGAAACGCCTATATCTTTATGAATAAAGGTGAAGTCCCATTTAGAATGCTAGCAACAATTGGAGGGGCAAGATTTTTAAGAGGTTACTATAAAGGGCGTTTTCGAGATAATAATATGTTTATAATTCAACAAGAACTCAGAATGCCAGTATATAAATGGTTTGGGATGGCTATTTTTGGAGGAATAGGATCTGTAGCAAAAGAGCTTAAAGACTTTTCACAAAATAACATTCACTATAATTATGGGGCTGGGTTAAGATTTAGAATAAACAAAAAAGAAAATGCGAATTTGCGCTTGGATTATGGTGTTACAAAAGACTCTCAAGGTATTTATCTAATTTTTGCTGAAGCATTTTAACTCCCTTCTTTTAAGTCAAAATAAGGTTTAAAATTGATTAGAAAATTAATGTCTTGCAGACGACAAATAAATCCAGAAAGTCAAAATATCTTTGCAATATATAACCCCTTAATTCATGAAAAAAATAATTTTATATTCAGCTATCGCATTACTTATTAGTAACTATGGATTTTCTCAGGCTCCAAGTAAAGATAAAAATGGTTATAAATACAATAATAATTTCGACTTAGCACTTGCTGCTAATGCAAACCAGTTTTTAGGTGCACTATCTTGGGTTCATTTTCATTCAATTTCCAAGAAAAATAAATTTAAAATAGGATATGGTGTTCGATTCAATACCCAAGCAGGTAAAAACTTATACTATCAAACAGCCCCTGCAAAACTAACATCAAAGCAAACCGGTCCTCAAGTATTGTTTTCACAAATATATTATGAGAATATTGATACCTTTTACGTTTCTAAAGCACAAAGTAATTCATTAAACATTAGTATTAACTTACAATATACCGTAAAAGAAAAATTTGATATTGGATTTAATATTGATGCGGTTGGATTTTCTTTTGGAAAAAAAACAACTGGAAAATACATTGCCTATCAATCTCCCGACAACGGAACCATTCAAACAGCAAAACCAACGTCATATAATTTGTTACTAATCAGTGATAATGATATTGGAGCGTTGAACTCTGAACTTTATTTCAGGTATTGGTTTAAACCAACATTGGCTATAAGGGCTGGTGCTTCTTTTGCATTTACCGAATATACGACAGAAAATAAGTTGCGTTTAGATAATGACCGTTGGAGAAATAAATCACTTATGGCAATGGTAGCTATAACATTTTCACCATTCAGATGAACTTAAAATTCAAATTTATGAACAGATTCTTCGGTCTTGTTCCGTTGATAATACTAATTACCTTAACAGGGTTTAATTACAAGGCAGCAAACACAGATTGGACCATTGTGTCTTCTGCAGTGACTTTTAAAATTAAAAATGCAGGATTTACAATTGATGGAAAATTTGGACCTATAACAGGAACTATTACATTTGATGAAGCAGAAAACTCTGGAAACTTTATTGATGCTATCATCTATTCAAAAACATTAAATACAGGCAACGACCTGAGAGATGAGCATATCAAAAAAAAGGACTATTTCAACGTAGATAAGTTTCCACAAATCGAAATGAAGGCAACTTTATTTGATAAAGAAACTAACGGAACTTTTAAAGGTAATTTCAAACTCACTCTAAAAAACAAAACAAAGGATGTTATTGTTCCTTTTAGTTTTACACAAAAAGATGGAAAAGGCGTTTTTAAGGGCACCTTTACCATAAATAGATTAGATTATGGTGTGGGTACTAGTAGCATGATTTTATCAGATAATGCTACTATAACCATAAAAATTAACGTGATAAAAAAATGAGAAGGAAATTTGGGGAGTATTATTATCAGCTTAAATCTTCAAAATATCCAAACCATCAAAGTTTCCTGAACTCATTAACAAGAGAATACTTTTCTCCTTCAGTTCTGCTTGAATCGTTTCCATTAATTTAACGTTGTTGTTAATGATTGTGACCTCCCCAAACTGTTCTTTAACAAATTCAGCACTCAATAATTCCATTTTTTTAAGTTCAAAAACATGATTGTTATAATAAACGATTGCAGTATCTAAGCCGTCCATTGCATTTTTATATTCTTTTAAAAAAGCGGCATTGAGACTGCTAAAAGTATGTAATTCAAAAACGCCTATTAAATTAAAACCCTCAAATTGTTCAACAGCGGCTTTTACTGTAGCCTTCAGTTTTGATGGAGAATGGGCAAAATCCCTAAAAATTTTGAGTTCTGGGGTATCCTTAATTTTTTCCAAACGTTTTGCTGCACCTTTAAAATCTGATACAGCGTTCCAAAATTTGTTTTCACTAATCCCTATAGCTTTGCAGGCGAGCAAAGCTGCTTGCAAGTTCAATAGATTATGCTTTCCAAAAACCTGTAAATCATAATCTAAACTTTCACTCTGCACCCTTGTTACACCGTTTTCAATCTTGTGACTAGGCAAACTATATGGAAGTGCCAAACATTTTGCATCCAGTGCTAACTCAGTCAAATCGTTATCCTCTTCACTATAAATAAGTGTACCACCTTGTTCGATTGAATCTATGAATATTTTGAATTGTTCAACGTAAAATGGATAGGTTGGAAACACGTTAATATGATCCCAAGCAATCCCTGTAAGGATGGCTATATGTGGCTTGTACCAATGAAACTTTGGCTTAAGATCAAGTGCTGAAGTTAAATATTCATCGCCTTCAATTATAATTAATGGCGCATTGCTCAGCTTCACCATGGTTTCGAAACCCTCCAATTGGGATCCAACTAAATAATCAAAATCAATTCCCTGATGCATGAGTACATGCATTATCATGGCCGTAGTGCTGGTTTTACCATGACTTCCACCTACAACAATACGAATCTTGTTTTTGCTGTGTTCATGTACATATTCAGGAAATGAATATATTTTTAAACCCAACGCTTTTGCCTTTATGAGTTCAGGGTTTTCTGCCTTGGCATGCATTCCAAGTATTATGAAATCAATATCAGCCGTTATTCTGTTTTCATCCCAGCCGAAATTTTCAGGCAAAAGGCCTTTGGTTTTAAGTCTTGAGAGGGCTGGTTCAAACACCTCATCATCGCTTCCACTAACCTTAAATCCCATATTATGCAGTGCCAATGCCATATTATGCATTACGGCTCCTCCGATTGAAATAAAATGAACACGCATTGGGCGAAATTAGTTATTATTTTTTTGAACCCTAAAAATTAAAATGAGAAATTGGTAGATATATTTCTTTTGAAGGAAGTATTAGGTTACTCCTAGTCTTGAATTTATGACTCATTTCAACTTCGCAAATCATCAATTGTTAATGCTTGTTCTTAAATAATTCGGTTGAATTGAAATTCGAAATATGTAGTCTTTTTTGATTTCAAAACATGGATTTTTGATTATAGTCGAGACGGATTGCAATCCGTCTCTAACAAATTCATCGAAAATAAATTAATGATGGAATAAAATATTGCTCCCCACTTAAAATTATCATTCTACAATCAATTACCTTTGCACCCCTCAATGAAAAAAGTATGTTTAATGATTTTAATGTCTGTCAATTCATATTTTGCCTTCCCGGCCATTGAATCGGTTTACACTTTGAGTGATAAATCCTTTAATGATACAATCAAATTAATTTCACAAGGTCAATCAGCTACTTTTCATCTAAAAGGAGAACCCAAGCCTATAGAAATAAAATTTTTAAAAGTTATTCAGGATTCTAGATGTCCTGAAGGTGCAGAATGTATATGGCAGGGTAACATTATTATTGAAGTTTTAGTTGATAAAACTTTGCCTTTTATCTTAATTTACGGACAAAGTCCGGTCTATTACAAAAATTTTCAAATACGATTTATAAATGCTTTTCCTAATCCAAAATTAGAAACCGAAATTAAACCAGAAGATTACAAGGTATCTATAGAAGTGATATTGATTAACTGATTGAATTGCCTTAAAGCCTTTATTTATATTTTTCTCGCCACCATTTTCTCTAATTCAAGCATTTCGTCACGCAATCTTGCAGCTTCAATAAAATCTAGTTCTTTAGCTGCTTTCATCATGCGCGATTTTGTAGTTTCAAGTAGTTTTTTCAGCGCATCCTTATCCAAATATTGAATCACAGGATCTGCTGCAAGATTGATACTTTCTTTTTCAATGTATGCTTTCGGTTGGTCACCAAATCTTCGGTTAGCAGAATCTGAACGGTCAATTAAATCTTCAATTGCTTTAATAATGGTGGTTGGTATTATGCCATGTTTTGTGTTGTATTCTATTTGTTTTGTACGTCTGCGATCGGTTTCTTCAATGGTTTTACGCATGCTTTCAGTAATTTTATTGGCATACATGATTACTTTTCCTCTCACATTACGCGCCGCTCTACCAATGGTTTGTGTTAGACTTCGCTGACTTCTCAAAAACCCTTCTTTATCGGCGTCTAAAATCGCAACCATTGAAACTTCTGGCAAATCGAGACCTTCTCGTAAAAGGTTCACACCAACCAATACATCAATGTTTCCTAATCTTAAGTTTTTTAATATTTCAACCCTCTCCAAGGTTTTTACCTCACTGTGAATGTAGGTTGCCTTTATTCCAAGATTTCGCAAGTACTTATCCAATTCTTCGGCCATGCGCTTGGTGAGGGTGGTAACAAGAATCCTATCACCCATTTTTATCCTTAAATCAATCTCGTCTAGCAGGTCATCAACCTGATTAGTGCATGGTCGTATTTCTATTTCAGGGTCCAACAGACCTGTTGGCCTAATGACTTGTTCCACCACAATACCTTCACTTTGTTGAATTTCATAATCTGCAGGAGTTGCACTTACGTATATCACCTGGTTTTTCATGGTCTCAAATTCTTCAAACTTCAATGGGCGGTTATCCATGGCGGCTGGCAATCTAAACCCATATTCAACAAGGTTTTGTTTCCTGCTTCGGTCGCCTCCATACATTCCTCGCACCTGCGGAAGAGTAACATGGCTTTCATCTACCACCATCAGGTAGTCTTTTGGGAAATAATCTAGCAAACAAAATGGTCTTTGGCCGATTTCGCGGCGGTCCATATAACGGCTGTAGTTTTCAATACCGCTGCAGTAACCTAATTCACGAATCATTTCCAAATCAAAGTTGGTACGTTCCTCAATGCGTTTTGCTTCTAAATGCTTGCCTGTAGATTTAAAATAGGCGACCTGCTTAACAAGGTCATCCTGAATATCCCGAATTGCAGACTGCATTGTATCCCTGTTGGTGACGTATATATTCGCGGGATAAATAGCCATATTGTCCATTTTTTCAATAGTTTTACCGGTCATTGGATCAAAAGAAGAAAGTTCTTCAATCTCATTTCCAAAAAAAGAGACTCTAAAGGCAAAGTCTTCATACGCTAGAAAAATATCAACGTTATCGCCATTTACTCTAAATGTTCCTCGTTTAAATTCAACCGTGGTGCGGCTATAAAGACTTTCAACAAGCGAATACAAAAAAGGATTACGAGCCACTTTCTGTCCTTTTTCTACGCGAATAATACTGCTTTCGTAATCATAAGGATTACCGGCACCATAGATGCATGAAACAGAAGCCACAACAATAATATCCCGCCTTCCTGAGAGCAATGCTGAAATTGTTTTAAGCCTCAATTTTTCTATTTCCTCGTTGATATTAAGATCCTTTTCAATGTAGGTATTAGACGTAGGGAGATAAGCCTCTGGTTGGTAATAATCGTAGTATGATACAAAAAATTGAACTGAATTTTCTGGAAAGAAATTTTTGAATTCAGCATAAAGTTGTGCCACCAAAGTTTTATTATGACTAACAATTAGTGTTGGTTTTTGAACAGCCTCAATAACATTAGCAACTGTAAATGTTTTACCTGAGCCAGTTACGCCGAGCAGCGTTTGATTTTGGTCACCACGCTTTAAACCTGCAATCAATTCTTTGATTGCATTAGGTTGGTCACCTGTTGGAACGAAATCTGAGACTATTTTAAAAGGCATGGTTTGGTTTCGCGAAGATACGGAGGATACCGCATTTTAATGAAAAATACTTTATTCCGAATCAGTCAAAAAAGTTTCCGAAGAAAATTCCACATATCAGAGGTCAATTCAATATTTGCTATTCAGTGTTTTATCTTTTGGGTTTAGATTGATAGATTAAATTGAGTAAAATTGTTCTCTATGCAACCAAACTCCTTGCTATTAAAGGCTTTTTTAATCCCCATGGGATAAAATGTTTATAATAGAATGACGTAACGATTTGTTCGACCCTGACGAGGTCGTATACCGGGGTGTTTATTGTGTGCTATAAACATTTGAAACCTTCAGGTTTTGTAATTCAAACGATTAAAATGAATATTTATACCCGTATTCAATTTAAAATTTACGCAATCAGAGAGCAAATATGTATAGTTTTTCGAAATAGCTGTTTTAAAATAAAATTGACTTTTTTAAGCTCACAATACAATGTCGTTTAGTAAAGAAAATTTGCAATAGCAGTCTCGTTTTTTACGAGACTGCTAACTCTGTTCGCCGTCGCTTCGCTTCTAGAGAGTGACATGTTTCCCGGCCTCTGACCAAATTAAAGTATTCCATCCATGGCAATACTTAATTTTCTGACTATGATTATGCTGAAAGTCTCCCAATAACGATCGGGAGGGAGATTATTCTGTTTTCGTAACATTCTCAATATAAATTCATAAATGCATGATATAGAGCTGTATGTAACTCGCCAGACGCGAAGCGACATCGAACTTTAGGTGAAATTCCTATAGGATGCTCGACTCAATGATTTTGTCGCAATCTTATAAAAATAAACGGTTTTCTATTTAACTAAACGACATTGGTTCACAATACGAAATTAACATTAACGCACATAGAGCCAACCTGCCGGATCCATCCTTTGATTGCCTTGCCAAACTTCAAAGTGTAATTCTGTTTTTCCTTCCGTGTCAGTGCCCAGTGTCCCAATGATCTGACCAGTTTTTACCTTGTCACCTTTTTTTATAGAGGTTGTTTCTAGCTTGGCATAAACCGTAAAGAAGTCACCATGTTTTAAAAGAATGGTATTTTTCATGCCTGGTATTTGTAAAATGGCTGAAACCTCCCCGTCAAATACAGATTTTACATTTGTATTTGGTGTGCCAGAGATATTTATTCCATTGTTAATCACTGTAACATCAGGCAGCGTTGGGTGCTGATGACTTCCAAAGCCTTGGGCTATACTCCCTCCTTGAATCGGCCATGGCAATCTGTTTTTCATTTTCCCAAAACTGGAACCACTTGCAATTGGAACATATTCCTCCTCATTTTTTTTATTAGGAGTTCCCTTGGTTTGGTTTTTCTTTAGTTCTTTTTGCCTTGCTATTTCTTTCTGTCTTTCTTTCTCGGCTTTTTTTCTTGCAATCTCAATTTCTAATTCAATAGCTCTTTTAATGGCTGCATCTAATTCACGATAAGCCTTTACTTTTTTCCTTAAATCTTCTTCAAGGGTTGATTCCTTAATTTGTAAATCATTCAGGAGTAATTCAGCAGAATTTTCATCTTGCTCTAATTCTTCTTTTATCTTTTCGGTTGATTTTACAATGCCTAATTTCTCTAATTTAATTTGTTCTACTTGCCCTAAACGCTCAGCTTTTTCTATTTTTTTGACCTGAATAAGTCCCATCTGTTTCTTTCGGAATGCCAGAAGTTTTTTTAAATAAACAAAGCGTCGGATAGCCTGTGGAAAGGTATTGGCAGAAAAGAGGAAATTAATTTTTGCAGAAGCATATCTGGATTTATAACCACTCACTACCAAATTGGCGAACTCATGTTTAAGTTTGTTTATCTCAAATTCCAAAGCTTGCACATCATCGTTGAGGTGCGTTATTTCAATATCAGTTTTTTCTATTTCGCTGTAATAAATTCCAGTTAATTCGCGCTTTTGCGATATTTGCTTGCGCAAGGTGTTTAGTACTTCCTCCGATTTTTCCTTTTTATCTTTTGTTTCGAGAAGCTTTCGTTTTGTAACTGCAATTTCTTTTTCCTTCTTATTTCTAAGCTTTTCGAGTTCCTTTCGACTCTGTCCGTTGCCATTTCCATTAAATAAGAGGAAAAAGAATAAAAGAGCAGGTAATAAAAGTATCATTACAACTTTTATTGACCTTTTTAAAGAAAGCAAAAAATCAATTCCCTTTTTCATACTTTGCTGGAATATCAAAAGGAAATGCGTCAATATTTTCAGTGTTAATTGAACCGTTTTCCATGGTAAAACTAATGGCTTTGTTTATTGCAGTTACTGAAATATCTACATTACCGGGAAACTGCTGTTTATCAACCTTCTTATAATTGGTATATGACACATTAGCGTTAGATTTTTCTACCAAATGCTGGAGTAATTGTTCAATGATTTTAGATTTGTCAAGCGAAACGGTATTTTCAATATAGCCTTCTGTTGTTTTAAACTTGAAAGTTTCGGCAGTGGGAACATAATTTTCCGGCGGAAAGAGCATATTAGCTGTGAGTAAATACTGAATCTGCTTTAAGGTAAGGCTGGTTCCTGAAAGTTTCTTTATAAAATCGTAGTTATACACATAATATCTTTTATTCAGTCTGTTCAGAATTTTTACAGAATCTTTGTCCAATCTGGCACGCGCTACTTCAAATCCCACTGCCGTAATTGAAATCCAAAGAATGCTGTCGCATTTCATCCTTAAATTCATGGTAAAAGATTGATCCATGTTTGCGTCTTTATAGTCGCACTTTGATTTGTAACTTAGGTAATCGAATTCAAAAACATTTTCCAGCACACTTTTTATAGCCGGTAAAATAGGTTTTGAAGTATCAACCGCAGTTCTTATGCGCTTAGAATTCGTTTCCTTTCTTGAACGACAGGATCCAAGAATTATAACAAAAGAGATGGCAATGATGACTAATTTTCCCTTCAAAGTGTCATTCAATTTAATAATTTTTTTTCCAGTGATTTATTGTTTGGGTCTTTTTTAAGGGCTTTTCTATACGTTTCTAAAGCCAAATCATTTTTACCCTGCTTTTTGTACAAATCTCCCAAATGTTCTAAAACTTCTGGGTCATCACCATCCAAAACCAATGATTTTTTAATCCACGTTTCTGCTTCAACCAATTTACCTTGTGCCATTAAAATGCAGCCGTAAGTATCTGCGTAAGCGCCATTATTGGGTTCCATGGCAAGTGCTTTCAATATCATTTCTTGCGCTTTGTCTAATTGCGTATTTCGCTTATACAATTTATAGGCATAGCTATTTAATGCTGTGCTGTTTTGCTGGTCATATTCTAAAACTTTTTCAAAATAAGAATCTGATTTTACATAATTACCTTTTTCATACCAAGCTTCTGCAATCGTTAGATTGAGTTGTGTTTTCTCCTCAGGTTTAAAAGCAATATCCAATCCTTCGGTGGCCTTTTGAATAGCGATATCATATTCTGACACACGCAAAGCTGCCTCACTATGAATGATATAAAGACCGGGTTGGGTAGTAAAAAGTTCAAGTCCTGCTTTACTGTCTTCAAACAAAAATTGATTATTAGCCAATTTAATATCTATGCCAAAAAGTTTTTGCCAGATTCTATAATCTTTGCCATCAAAAGCCAAGGCTATTTTTAAGTAAATACGGCTTTTAGCATAATCTTCTGTTACTAAAAGCATATCACTATAAACCTGATACGAAGTTGATTCATCGGGGTGGGCTTTTATAAGTTTATCGGCTAACTCAAAAGCTTGCTCCTTGCTTTTTTGATCTTTGATAATTAAAAAATAGTAGGAAGTAATTACTTTTAACTTATGCTGACTACTAACCCTTTTATCTGCAAAACCCTTGCTTAGGTAGCTAAACGATTCATCATATTTATTTTCACGTTTTAATAAATCTGCCATTCCAAAACATGCAAATCCGTTGTTTTCATCCATGGCTAAAATTTTAAGGTAAGTAACTTTAGCCTCACTTACATCATTGGCTTTAAGCTGAGTTTCGGCGAGAAGACTTAGGAATTTAATTTCAGAAGGATAGGTATCAGAAAGCTTTTTAATGACTCTAACAGCCTCTTTTGGTTGATTCAATTCAAAGTATATCTGCTCTAATTTGCGAGAAACATTTTCTTCTTCTCCAAATTTTGAGAGTGATTTTTCATAATATTTTATTGCCTCCTTTGGCTTATTGGCATTGATATATTGGTTGCCGGCTTCTTCGTAATTGCTTTTTCTTCCGGGTTCTTTTTCAACCATCTCTGCAAACACTGCGGCAGATTTATCGTACTGTCGTGCCTTGCTATACATTTGTGCTAGTTGTCCATGATACCAAAAATTAAACTCAGGATTCTTCTTAATGGCGAGTTCTGCATAGTGTATAGCTTCCTCTAATCTGTTTAGTTTAAAATAGATATTGCCTAATTGGTAAAAAGATTCATGACTATCTGGAATTAGACCAAGCGCTTTTTCAAACTCCTTTACTGCATCATCGTATGCTCCCAAAGCCTTTAATTTGGCTCCTTGATAATAATATTGATTATAGGCTTTACGGGTATTGTAACTTACTTTGTCCTTGGAATTGTCAGTGCTTGATTTTTGTGATTTACAAGCAAATAAACCTAAGGAGAGTAGTAAAATAGCTGCTAGCAAATAGCTTAATAATTTCATTCTTTTTAAAACAGCTAAATTAAGACCCTTATTGCGTTTTGGCAAATCATATTTGGGTTAAGGTTTAGGTATTGGGTGATTTTCAGGAATAATTTATTTGAGATTATTTTTCTAAGGAAGGTTTACGAAATAACTTCGAATTTTGCCGTAAATTTAAAATTAGAAGTATAACAGAAATCTGCCTTGCTGACGGATTTTGCTGCTTTTTTTCTTCAAAAAAAAGGTAACAAAAAAAAGTTAACAATCTCTTCTGCTCCGAGACAAGCTTTCAAAATGTTAACATGATTATTAAGGATTAAACGATTGCAAGGATAATTTAGTTATTCGTTCTTCTCTTGTATGTAAGCCAGCGCGGAGCTTCGTACCAACATTTCGCACAATGACGGAGTTATCATTGTTTTGCTCCAGTTGGAGAAACCAAATCCAACTGTATTTTTACGGGTTTACTAAGTCAAAAAGTTAAAAGAATAGACATCAGCGATCATTGGCTTTAACCAAGTGACTGCAAACTCAGGTCGCCCTTACTCCGCTTCTCGCTGGAAACATCACTTATGTTCCTACGTAGTGACCTTATGAATTGGCTGCTTGAAATCTTCTGCTAACTTCTTCCCAGTTTATTACATTCCAAAATGCAGTTACATAATCAGGGCGTCTGTTTTGATAATTCAAATAATAGGCATGCTCCCAAACATCAAGTCCAAGAATTGGTGTTCCTTTACAATCTGAAACATCCATCAAAGGATTATCCTGATTTGGTGTACTGCAAACTGAAAGTTTTCCATCTGGCAAAACGCAAAGCCAAGCCCATCCAGAGCCAAAACGAGTGGCTGCCGCAGCGGCAAATGTTTCTTTAAATTTATCAAAACCTCCTAAATCAGAATCAATAGCAGCGGCTAAATCGCCCGTAGGTGCTCCTCCCCCATTTTTGCTCATGATGGTCCAAAACATGGAATGGTTGAAATGCCCTCCACCATTGTTGCGAACAGGCATTGGATATTTGCTGATATTTTTACAAAGTTCTTCCACACTAAGGTTTTCCATCTCTGTGCCGGCAATAGCATTGTTGAGATTGGTTACATAAGCATTGTGATGCTTACTGTGGTGAATTTCCATGGTGCGTGCATCAATATGAGGCTCTAAGGCATTAAAATCGTAAGGTAAACTGGGTAATTGGTGTGACATAATCTGTTTTTTTAGGGTTACAAAGTTAAAGTTTATTGGGAATGCTTTATTGTATTATTTTAACAATTTATTACAAAATAATGTTCAATATAACCGCTAATTTTGAATTTCATTTTTATGACACGAATCCTCATTGCAATTTCGGCTCTTTTAACTCTTCTTTTTTTGAGCAATTGTAAGGATTCGGGCATTAATCCCAACAATTTTATTCCGAGTGGCCCTGTAAGTTTGGTTATAAATACGGACCTGCCTGAGTACTATCATTTAAAAACTCCAGGACAATATACCTACCAACCTGGTGGAAATAGAGGTGTAATAGTTATTCATTATTTTGATGATAC
>Ga0163144_10013217_pt1 | contig 17254 bp, 9 predicted proteins | sample OliLak19BULKMAT1_FD_123175 | JGI IMG/M metagenome (GOLD analysis project Ga0163144, IMG submission 123175) | Freshwater microbial mat bacterial communities from Lake Vanda, McMurdo Dry Valleys, Antarctica - Oligotrophic Lake LV.19.BULKMAT1 | ecosystem: Environmental > Aquatic > Freshwater > Lake... | reverse complement strand
GCTGGGTCGGGTGGGGTGTCGTTGCCAATAACATTGCCGTCATCGTCGCTTGGCTCAACCGCCGTCATCGTTCGCTCGTGAAAGCCCTGGCCCGTTAACCACTTCTCGGACAAGAACTAGCTATTCCACCGCGTACTCGACTGGAGGCAGGTTGGTTGCTAAGTGATCTGGCATGGATCCCGAATGACCTCTACGAGTTGGTGCGTGTAGATGGATCTGCCGGCCGCCAATTCTGGGTTGGGAAGTATCCGGTAACGAACCTCCAGTATCAGCGATTCATGAACGCGCCTGACTATGCCGATGAAAGCCTGTGGCGATCGCTGAACATCTACGACCATGATGAACAGCAAAAATCAACCATCGGCGACAAAGCCTGGACTTGGTACCAGAAGGCTGGCGGTCCAAAGCGACAACCAAGCTATTGGAGAAACGCGCGATTCGGTGCACTTCGCCACTTGTTTCCGGTCGTGGGAGTTACTTGGTATGAAGCAGCCGCGTATGCCGCTTGGTTTAGCCGACACTGGGGTACATTCGTGACTAACCCGGTAGGGCCTCGCGCGATTGGGTTTCGCTTGCCGTTGGAGTCCGAGTGGGCCACCGCGGGCGGTGGCGAGCAAGGCGAACGCTATCCCTGGCAGGGCACGCCCTTGGCAGTAGCCGACACGGTTACAGCGCATGCAAATACAAGCGAAGCTGGCCTGGAAGGTACAACGCCCGTATTCCTCTACCTCGCTGGCATGAGTGTGAGAGGAATCGCAGACATGTCTGGCAACGTCTGGGAGTGGCAGGCAAATTGGTTCGACAACAAGAACCATTTGGTGGCGCTACGGGGCGGAGCTTGGACCGACGCTGAGAAACAGGCACGCGTTGCAGCTCGTGGTTGGAATCCTCCAACACGTGCTTGGAGCCGTGACTTCGGCTTCAGGGTGTTGGGTGTGGAGACTGACTCTTAACGCAGTAACCTTGCGCGACTTTGGCATAACCTGAATGGCAAACCAAACGGCGGTCTAGTGCCGCACTCAACTGGCGGATTGGGGTTGACAGCCATCATCCCATAAGCTGCCACCCACGCACCTACTTGACGGTCGGGCTTTGCTCGGACGCTTAATTTGAAGCCAACCTGCCAGGTTGCCGGGCACGCAGCGCGAGAGTGTTATCATCGCGCGCTTGTCACAGCGTGAGGTGGTTCAGAACTGTTGATGAGTGCCAGTTGGGCGCTTGACAACCGAATTGGCGGTATCGCGCAATCGTTTTGCAAATCGGCAGGTTTGCAGAAGCCGGAGTCATCGGGCTCAATTGAGAAGCCAGCCTGAAGGTCACGCGATAAAGCTCCGACTGAACCCCAGTTGACGATATGGGGAAAGACCCTAATTTGAGGGGCCGTAATTACCTTGCTCGATTCCGGCAACTAGCGACTGACCTGTGCTAATTCCAAGTGAAAATTAGAGCGTCTGAGGGTTGAAATGCCGAATCCCTAACTCGCCGTGGCCACCATAAACCATGCGAAGGTGCCACACACTCATACTCGACGACCAACGCTCGTGTCCGAGAGAGGCCTGGATGCATGCAAAAGGCCTTAGACTTCCAGGGCTCTTTCATAATCTCGGTACTGCTGATCGGGTGCCGTCCCACAAGGTGGGTTTTGCAAATTCTTGCCTTACCACTTGGCGACGGCGCCGGATTTCGCGCAAGTGTGTTTCCCAACCGAGTAGGGGTTTACAAGCCTAATTAGTTGCTCCTTGCTCGGCCCGTTCAACAGGCGAGGGGCCACTATTAAGAGAACGGCGAGGCTGTAATCCAAGTGTTCTGCCTTGTCAACCAAGGCGGAATTGTCCCCCTACTGTCCCAAAAGGCGCTTCCAACATTCACGCGGATGAAGGGTGAAGCCAGCACAGATTAATTACTGCGCCAATCTCCAGAGCCAATGGAGTTCCGTTACAAAACGCGGGCGCCGCTCTGGCAAGCGCGCTCGCGTCCTACGCAGGAAGTCCACCGCCATCGTGCCTTTGATAGAAATCTCTCGGTAGAGGCCATGCGCCAATCCCGTCTGGGCTTCGTCATACCGGCCAGCCGCGCACAGCACCTGAAACAGCAATGATCGCGGCGTCAGCCAAGTGGCGGCCGAGCGCGTCCGGATATCCTCCAAGATCAGCACCAGCAGGTCCAGCTGGTCTCCGTTTTGCCGTGCGCTCAACCAGCGTTCTACAAAACGGACCAGGAACTTGCCGTCGATGTGGGCCGTGCGCAGTTCCCGGAGCGCCGGTTGTTCGGTCCGCAGGATGCCCCAGGCCTCGACTAATATGCGCGCCAGGCTGCTGCTTTCAAGTTGCCCTGTTAAGGGCACCAGTCGATCGAGCAGCTGAATTTGGTGCTCCCGCGCCCCACGGGCTGCAACCAACGCCGGAAACAGCGCGGTCAGCCCCTTCACCGGGACCTGCGGCTCGGTTGTGAACTGGGCCAGCAAAGCCACCGTGGGCAGCGGCTTTGTTTGCAACTCGGTCTTCAGTGTCTCCACCAACTCATTGTTATCGGCCCCGTCTAACTGGCGTGACAGGGCGCTTTGCAGATAACTGTCTAACGGCTGTCCGGTCGCCAGTTTCGTTTTAATGACTGGCCAGAGACGCTCCGCCGGCAACGATTCGACCACTGCTGCCGGAAAGCGCTGCAACAACGCCCCCAAGTTCTGCGCCTGCCCGGTGATGAGCAGCTGCTCCAGCAGTGCGCGACTGCGTGAGACGTCAGCGCCGAGGAGCGCCTGGCTCGAGGTCATGTCCAGGGAGCTCAGTTGCGCGGACAAGTGTTCGAGCCAGGATGGTTCCAGGTGATCAGTTGCCAGCCACAGGCGAAGCGCCAGGCGAGTGGTTACGGCCGTGCCGTTTGGCAATCGGATCGCCAGTCCTGCCAGATCCGCTAGTAAATCCGGCTGTGTCCCCAAGGCAGTGCCGAGTCGCTCTTCCAGGACGGAGAGGGCTTCTGTCGGCCAGCTGCCCCATTCAGCCTTGAGGTCACCTATTTGCTCGGCGCAGACGCGCAGGTTGTCCGCGTCAGGTTCCGTTTGTAGCCAGGCAATGATTAGCCCGATATGCGCCGGCGTGCCGGCCGCGGCCACCTCGGTCTGCACCTGTTGCCAGGTCCAGCCAGGGACAACCACGCTGTACCCGTCACGTGCTGTTTCGAAGGATGTGTCTGGCAACCGGGCGAGCCGCGTGGCGGCGTCCTGCGCGATAGCGCCAGCGTCCGCCGCAGTGAACAGAGGTCCATTGGGCCTATATAGCGCAAGCAGACGGCGCAAAGCCTCCACCCGTTCACCAGAAACGCCGGCGGCCGCATCTCCGTGACTGGGGCTCGTCACCACGCCCATCCAGGCCTCAGCCTCCGCCGACCAATCATCAAGTCGAGCACACAGGCGGGCCAGGCACGCTGTGAGCCGGGGATGGACCGCAGCAAGACGGCTGTCCTGCAATCCGGCCTCGACCACGGCGCGCAGCTCGGCCAAATCTGCCAGCGCGCTGGCAGCACGCGTCAGCCGGTCCAGATCCGCTACAGCTGCGGCCGGTGTCCAGTCTAGCCGGCCGGTCCGATGCCTCTGCAGGCGCAGCCACAGCGCGCCCTGGTGATCGGGGTCATCCTGCGTAAGCCTAGTTAGCCAGCTGTCCAGGTAGGTGCGGCCCGAGCGGCCGGCTGCCTCCTCGGACTCGATTGCGTCCAGCAATTGCTCCAGGAGCTCGGAGGCTGGCCGACGCCGGCTCACCGCCTCGACTTCCTCAATGAGCTGGGCAGTCTTTGCGAACAGGTGTGTCACCACCTCCCGGCGCTTTTCCAGTGAGTAATCGGCAAACGTCAGGTCCGGAACGCAGACGCTACAGCTGTAACATTTGCCGCCCACTACGACTTCGCCCGTCTTCAAGTAGCCCAGCAAGATCGAGCGCAGGCACTTGGCAGGGCCGTCGCCAGCGCCGATATACTGCTCCACCAGGTGGTTGAAATTAGTCTGGTCATTAGCCTGGCGGCTGTCGTGGATCCGCAGGAGGTCCGAGATGTATGCCTCGGCGTCTGGGTAGTTCAGACCGCTGCCCGGCGTTGCCTCCCAACCGTATGGTCTATTCAACACGGCCGCTGGAAAGTAATCGTCCACGGACGATCCGGCCGGGGCATGGGCACGGCGGCCGGCTCCCGCGTACTGGCGCCACTCGACCGGGGCATATGGGTCAGCCAGCGGTACCAGCCGCGGCGCCTCGTTTCCCCAGAAATCGAGCCAGGTCCCTGTCCATTTGTTATAGTGGTTAGTCCGGCCGCTGGCCATTCGGATATCGCGCAGCATGGAGGCGGTCTCCGCGAGTGACAGTTCCATCCGCCGCGCCAGCGGCGCCAGATCGACCCGATCCCCGTCTGGCAGGAGCTGTTTGAGTTCAGCCAGGCTCAAGCCGGCGGTGCGGAACCGCTCGCCAAAATAGGCGGTGGCTTCCAGTAGCTGCACGGGCTGCAACAGCCGGAACCTAACGAGGTGGGTCCCGACCTCATGCAGAGACCGAAATATCGGCGTTGGCGTGCCACGTAGCAGCGGCTGCGTGCTATACAGGACATCCAGAATATTCTGGATGTAGTCGCGCCGATGCTGGTAGCGATAGCCGGCTTCCAGGACGGCGCGATGTTCCAAGGACTCGAATCGGCCGCCCGGTGTTCGAGCAGGCCAGTCCGGCCAGGCGTATGGCTGCGACAGGCTGGCCAGGGCAGGCTGCTGGCCGCACTCATTCAGGAATTGGACCACCTGATCGCTGGTGAAATACAGCCGGCCCCGATGCGTGCCAGGCCGATTACTCCGCAGAAAGGCGATGACAGCCCTCAAATCGCTGTGACGTACGTAGCGATGATCAATGAAGTATTGCTGGATATCCCGATCCGAGCTGATCGTCACCGTGCGATCGGGCCGGTCCGGCTGCACTTCCACGATCCGCGGGCTGTCCTCGCTGAACAGCAGCAGTACCGTCGCTGGCTGCTGGTCGCGGCCGGCGCGGCCGGCCTCCTGGGCATAAGCTTCCAAGTTCGCAGGTGGCGATCGGTGGATGACGAGACGGATGTCGGGTTTGTCGACGCCCATCCCAAAACCCTTGGTAGCCACCATGATGCGCTTTTCGCCAGACATGAAGGCCCGCTGCTCGGCTTGGCGGGTCAAACCGCCCGTTTCGCGCCCATCTTGAGCTTCATCATCGAGCGCGCCGTGATACAGCGCGACGGGCCGGCCCAGCTGCCGTGCGAGGTAGCCAGCGAATGGGGTCACGCCGGAGCTCGTCATCCCGACATTTTGCGGACCAGGCCTATGTACCGGATAGCCGACCAGGCGTGGGTGCTCCGGGGTGCCGCCCGTGTGGGGCATGAAGACGATGGCGGAGCCTTGGTCGCCTAGTTTCCGCAATTCGTCGGTGATGATGGCTGTTTTCTCTTCCGTGCTGCGCACCCGGCGCACCACCAGGTTGAGCTCGGGCCGATTGGAAGCCTCCACCAACACATCCCCGCCGGCCCCGGTCAGCCGGGCATCCAGTTGCAGCTCGGCGCAGACGTCGTCGCGAACGAGCGGGCTCGCCGTGGCGGTCAGCGCAATCCGAATCGGCCGCAGGCCGTAGTCTTCCAGCCGGCGAACGATATTCAGGTAACTGGGGCGAAAGTCATGGCCCCATTGACTGATGCAATGGGCTTCATCGAAGGCAATATAGCGCACGCCGACCTGCTGGTCGGCTTGGCGCAGGGAGTCCAGCACGTAACCGCGCTCTAGCTGTTCGGGCGTTACATACACGAGCTTGAAGTGGCCCAAAATCATGCGCCGCAGCCGCCCCTGGCGCTCATGGAATGACACATCGCTGTTGATGAACGTTGCGCGAGCCACCAGGCCGTAGCGGGATCGTAGGCGCTGTTCGTACTGGTCCAGAATGAGCGATTTGAGTGGGGCGATCACGAGGGTAATACCGGGCAGCAACATCGCCGGCAAGATGTAGCACTCGCTCTTGCCGCCACCGGTGGCCGCGATCGCGAAGAGATTCTGCCCAGTCAGGCTGCGCGCGAACGCGGCATGCTGAAACGGCCACATGCGTTCGAAGCCGAAAAGCCGGTAGCCGGCTTCATCCGCAGCCGCATGCACCACGGCCTCATACCCAGGCAGAAAAGCGCGCTCGGCCGGACCCGCCTCCTCGCGCATGAACGCGGCCTCATTTCGGACCCGCAGGACGGGCACGTTGGGGTAATCTAGGCTGAGCGGTCCCGGCTGGACCTTCTCCAGTGCCAGCCATTGGCCATAACGCAGCGGCGGCACCTGCATGCCGGCCCGCCGCTCCAGCGCCAAGCGCGTCGCTCCGGAGTGGCCTGGGCAGACTCGCAGATACTCTTGCCAGCCCGTATCGGCGGGATCGTCATGGGCCGCGTCGGGATTGTCGGCCACCGGTGCGGCCTTTTGGACAGTGCCTATGTACCGCGCGTGGGCATGTTCAAGATAAGGGATTTTTAGTGTGTTGGCGTTGATGACGTCGTCTGGCAGCGGCTCAACCGCGTCCAGGCTCTTGATGAGCAGGGCGTAGCTCCAGACGGGGATGTCCTCGTCAGCGGAAATTCCAACGTCGTGCAGAGAGGCGCGCTGCCCGTGGACGCACCCGTCGCAGGCTAGAGGCAAATCGCGTCCATACTCCTGGCCGCATGGGCCGAAAGCGCTCCAGCCCGCGTGCCCGTTCAGCCAATCCTTGCGCCAGCTAAACAGGCGCGGCGACTGTCCCGCCTGTTGCCACTCCACCACGATAAGTATGCATCCGGCGGCCAGTGAGTTGATGAACCCGGCGTCGAGAACCGCGTCGGCGCGCGGCAGATGAACTAGGACTAGGTTCGGGGCGTAGTCATTGGCGGATGGCGTTGCCTCAGTGACCTTTAGGATTGGGTTGAAGAATGGCGGCCGGTTGAGGGTGTCGGACCGCCGAACCACGGCGTCGCGAAACGCGCGCAAGGCTGGGACTTCGGCGGCGGGGCCAATGCGAATTTCGGCCAGGTCTGTAGCGGCGCCAAAAAGGGCCGCTGTCGACAGGTTGGCCAGTAACGCATCAAGCACGGCGACTGTACCCAGGCCGGCGGGTTCTGAAAAGTCTCGCATGTATAGTGGCCGCGGCAGCTGGCCTCTGGCCAACAGCTCGAGCACCGCCGACTGGTAGACAGGGATTTGGAAGGCCTGGGCGGATGCCCCGGCGGCCTCCAGAGCGGTTCGGACGTAGGGCGACGCTCGCCACACGCCCCCGGCGCGCAACAGAATTTCGGCTTGCTCGGCGAATTGACCTGCTAGCATCGATGCCTACACTCCGCTTCCGATGCTGGCCCAGGGATCCTTCCAAATGCGCGGGCCAGGCGCCGGCTTTTGCATGACTTGCGTGACAATCGCGTACTCAAAGGAATACTGGAACGGCACTTCTGAAACCCCGTTGAGCACGCTGGCCAGTTTCTCAGGGAGCCGCTGACTCAACTGGAACGGGCTATAGTGGGCCAGGACGCTTTGCACCAGGCGGCGATGGCCGCTCAGCTGGACTGCGACACCTGCCAGGGCGGTGTCCCAGTCCTTGCCTTCGCCCAGAGACTGGCGCACGACGCCGATCGCCATTCGGGATGGCTCCAGGCGCATCTCGTCCAGGAAGCGTGAGGGCAGGGCGGTGGAAGAGGCGCCTTGCAGCCCGAGTACCGGCGGCTCGATCGTTCCAATGTATAGGTGCCGTATGGCCCGGGTTACGGCGACATAGAATAGACGCCGCTCGCTCTCGAGGCCAGACGAGGCTGGCGGGTCGGGGGTTTGTCCCGTAATGTCATAGGTCGCCAGGTCGGTCGTGTAGTGGACGGGCATCGACCCCTCGACGCAATTGGGAATGAATACGTAATCGAATTCGAGCCCCTTGGTGCGGTGGATAGTGGTGAAAGTGATGACCTGGTTGGTAGGGAGCCCCAAGGTCGTATCGAGCGACTTCAAATGGTCGATGAATTCGACCACGGGCTTCCCGACCAGAGTCGCGTACAACAAGAAGTTCTTGACCGAATTAATGCGATCGCCGGAAGCCGCCTCACTGCCGTAGTACTTTTGAAAGTGCTCGTAGTAGCCGACGGAGTCGACAAGCCAGGCGAGCAAGTCTGCGGCGGCCAGCTTGGGCATGGTCTCGGTCAGCACTCGCTCACGGATCCGACGTAGGATGTCGGTCAGTTCACGCATGGCGTCCCTCCGCTCACCGGGAAGGGCGCTGTCGTTCGTTTCGTGCAATTTCAGTAGGGTCTCCCCCAAGCTTAAACCGCCCGCGTAGCCTCGCTCGACTGCCCGGCTCAGGATGTCCCGCGACAGTTTCCGGAAGGGGGTATTTGCCACGGCCAGGACGATGCGCACCGCCTCGGCCGTGGGGGTGTCATGCGCCAGTGTATAAGGCTGGTACTGGCCAGCCACGGCCTCCTCTGGATCGTCATTTAGTCCTACCGGCACCCGCCAGGGCCGCAGCATGTTGGCGGGCTCGTCCCACGCCAGGGCCAGGCGGATGTAGTCGATCAATGTCCGGTTTTCGTCCCGCTCGAAGAAGGGCGCCATACCTAAAACCCGGTACGGAATCCGTCGCTGCAGACACATCATCTGTAGCCCTTCCATCTGGGCAAAAGTGCGGCCCAGCACTGCAATCGCTTCAGGCTTCACCTGTCGCTGGCGCACAAGGGCAATGATCTCGTCCACCATGGTCTGTGAGATCTGCGCGGACTGTTCGCTGACGTCAGTGTATAGGGTGATGCCGGTTTCCTGCAGTGGTGTGTGAGCGACCAGGGCCTTCGGTTCGCGCTGGCGGTTAAAACTGATGACGTTGTACGCTGTCTGAGCAATCAACGGTCCAAAACGAAAGGCGTGCGACAATTGATAGTCGGCGACCGGCTTATTGGAGAAGTCGGCCTTAAACCCCTGAAGGATGTAGTGTGGCCGGGCCGCCCGGAACTCGTAAATCGTCTGGTCGTCATCGCCGACCACCATGACATCAGCGCGGGTGCCGGCCAGGACCCGTATGAGTTGCTGCTGGCCGTAGTTGATGTCCTGGTATTCGTCGACAATCAGGTGATCCAGTTTGTTTGCCCACTGGCGCCGCAGAGTCTCGTTCTGCGTCAGAATATCCATCCCTATTGGCACGAAGTCGTCGAAGGTAATGGCGTTGGCCTCCTTGCGCAACTCTTCAAAGCGCTTGTAGATTAGCGGCATGTCCGGATTGGTCCGGTGACCGGCCCGCTCGGGTGGGATCAGCGAGGCCTTCCATTGGCCGATGGCGCTAAGGACGTCGCCTGAGTCGACCTCCTGATCAAGCAGCCCCTCACGGATTAGCCCATCCATGGCTCGGTGAGCGCAGACGCGAGCCAACTCCTCAGTGTTCCCGATCCACTCGCGGGCATTCTTGTCGATCAAGCCCTGCTTCTGTACAGCCAAGATCAGGCTGTAGGCCAAAGAATGAAAGGTTGAAACCTTGGGACGCCGGCTCCCATCTGGGAGGGCTTCACTAAGTTTCTTCTCGAAACTCTCGCGCGCCAACCGGTTGAACATCACTACGCGGATGTTTTTCGGATCCGCACCTAGGTCCAGCACGAGGTGCCTGACTCGCTGGACCATTGTGGTCGTCTTGCCGGAGCCCGCCACGGCCAATACCCGCGCGTGGCTCCCTATGGGATGATCGATGATGGCTTGTTGCTCACGGGTTAGTTCCATAGATTTCCTAAAGCCCCGACAAGATAACTAAAGTTGAGGTCGCGCGTTCTTATACGCTCGCGTGGTTGCTTAGTCAAGCCGCACCTAAACGGGCCCGTTGGATGACGTCGCTTGCGCGCCAACTCGGCCAGTATATAATCTCAGTGTCTCGCCAGTTCCGGAAAACGACAATAAGGCGCGGCATAGCCTGAGCATCGGGTTGCGAGCCTGGGAGACTGTATTCCCCGGGCCGTTCGCTCACCCGGCAGCCAGCCTGCTTCACGGCAAGGCACGACATCCGGGGACAGTCTTTAGCAGAGTATATAACTACATACAATAGTGGCGGCAGCCAATCGGTTCGGCGCAAGCTATGCCCGGGGCGGCAGGCTAGTGCCGTGTCGCCAATTGTGTGACCGGGACCAGGGACATGTGGCATTCATTCCCATGTTTGGGCATATCAAGTACCTAGGCTGGCGTGACTCATCAACTGCAAATTACCAAGGTCGCCAAATGTGATTAGAGCCTTATCGGCGTTTGCCGGCGGCATAATGGAGTGGGTGAATAATTGCTCAAAGGAAAATGTTGAGTAGGGGAGCGAAAGGGTAATCGAATGTTGCCGGACACCATTTTCCCAGAAAACCTGAGTGGCGTTGTCAAGGAGCTCGCTGCCGCGGCGGCCCACCGGGCGACGGCTCTCAAGCTCGAGGCTGAAGCGGCCGAGCAGGTGATGCGCACATGGAAGGCGCTTGATGACTTCTTGGTGCAAGATTGGCCCTTCCATGTGCTTAGCTTGCTGAGCCGCGAAAAAGCTCTCCTGAGTCAACTACGCGCCGAGCAACACCCTGCAGTCCAGGCATTGGACGAGCTCGCGCGGATCGCGTTGGAACAGGCTGAAGTCATTCGACGCCGATTTCCTGCATACATCGAAGAGGCGAGCCGATCGAACCACCTCCCACTAGATCAAGACAGCCGTCATCCACAATACAGGTTCGAACAGGGGTTCTTCCATCTCGATGTGGACGACTATCGTGGGGTGGCTCGTCTCTCGGACTATGAGACACAAATCGACGAGGTGCCAGCCGATGTTGGTGCGATTGTGGAGCTCGTGAGGCGAGAGCATAAGCGTGTCTTTGGCCGGGAGTCTGACCCGGAGAGATTTCTCGGGCGCGTACGGCAAGAGTATTTGTCTGTTCTCAAGAAGGAGAAATGGCCAGAAGGATTTGCGGTGCCAATTCGGCATATTACGCGGCGAATGGGGAAAAATATTAAGGGCTTCCGGACCGATGAATTCCTGATCGACCTTTCGCGGCTTGTCGATCAGGGTCCGCATGTGATCGATGGCTACCGTTTAGATCTCCAACACACAAAGGATACATCCCAAGGAATGCTGCTGCATGGCCCATCTGGGCGGGGCTACATTGGATTTATTACCTTCCGGAGGGCCGAAAATGGATAAACAGATCGAAAATCGTAGCACCGCCAGGCAGGTGGTCGAGGCTCTGCGCAAAGGCATCCCGCCCCAACGCGGCGTCGATCTCTACTCGGTCGGCAATGAGAAGCTAATTGAGGGCATCCGCAAGCACCATTTGGGCGGAATTGAGCACCAGGGCCTAATCCGGTTCATTAGTGGCTCGTGGGGAGCCGGCAAGACGCACTTCTTCCGCCTTCTTCGTGAGGTCGCATTCCAGAATGGGTGTCTAGTCTCGAACGTCGAGTTGAATGTGAACGATGCTGCGCTTAATCGATTCGAGCGGATCTTCTACTCTATTGTGCGAAACGTGGCAACACCTTCGGTTTTCGGCACAGAAACTTACAGTGACATTGCCCCGTTTGGTGGCGTGCTTCGCGAGGCCCTGGCGTTTCTTAACTCAGGTCGTCACGAGCAACCAGCCGAAGTAACTCATGAGCAGTATACGAAGGCCGCTGAAGCGCTCGCTGCCGATCACCGCGTCGACATTGACTTCAAGAAGATGATTCAAAAGTATTGGGAAACCTTTCTACCGGAAGATGGCGACGTAGCTATTCAGGAGCAAATCCGCTCAGAAATCCTGCAATGGTTTAGTGGTGAGGGCCAATTGAGCGATCTACGGCGGCGCTTTGGCATTAACAAGATGGTGAACAAGGAAAACGCCAAGTTGATGCTCCAGTCGCTGGCTGGCTTTGTCCGTCTGGCGGGCTACAAGGGGCTGCTCATCCTGTTTGATGAGGCTGAACAGGCATACTCCGTCATGCGCAAGTCGCAACTGCGCGATGCCCAAAACAATCTGTTGTCACTTATCAATAATGTCAGTGTACTGGAGGGTCTTTTTCTGATTTATGCGACGACTCCAGACTTTTTTACCGATCCTAAACACGGCATCGTTGCCTATGGTGCATTGGCACAGCGGATCGGAAAGCCAGACGAACGTCCACCTAGGTCACTTGACCTAATCTGGAATCTCGACATGGTCACGACATCGCTTGCAGACTACCAGGAGGCAGCGACAAAGATTCTTGGCATTTATGCCGCTGCATATCCGGAGGCACGTGGCCAATTGCCGTCGGCGGATGATGTTCGAGCCCGCGTGGCTTCCCTTGACCGCATTCATCCCTCGATGAGCGCCGTGCGGTTCTGGCGCGTACTGGTGACTGCCATCATTGCGCTCTTGGACGATTGTCTTGAAGAAGGTCAGACGCGATCGACAGAAGCGGTATACGACGATGTAATGAGCCTGCTGCGCGAGGCGTGACGCCTGATGAATCCCGTGGAGGCGCAGCGCGTGATCGAGTCGCTACGGTGTGGGATCCCGCCGGATGGGCACTTGCGCGAGTTCACTGTTGGTCGAGGGGTGGAGATTCGTAACATTTCCGAGCGGCTTCGCGGAGAAGATGCGGGCGCACTGCTGGTAAAGGCTAACTATGGCGTTGGCAAAACTCATCTCTTGCGACTTGTCCGCGAAAGCGGTCTAGCAGAGAACCATGCGGTCAGCCTAGTCACCCTCGATGCAAGTTCTGCTGTCCGCTTCAGCCGACTTGATGAGATTATCAGTCAGGTGATGCGGCAACTAGAAATCCCAGGTGTTCCGCATGCCAGGGGAATAAGAGCACTTTTTGACCTGGTCTGCCAGCATATCGAAGGCGCCAAGGCCATAAGGGGTCTCGGCTCATTTTGGGAGGTGCTCACCAACCACTGGCAGTGGGACTTCTCGGAGGCCCTTGAGTCGCCTGCTTTGTTCGCCGCGCTCCGGGCCTGGTCGACTGGAAATGCCGACCTGCAGAACCTGGTGGAAGACTGGCTGTACCAGCCATGGAATTACTACACTCAACGGCTGCTGCTCTATCAAGAGCTCGTGAGCAAGCTTAGAAAATACTTCCGAGATCCGCGGCCCGAACACTCGTTCACGGATGGGCGCGCTGGTATCTTCAACTTCCAAATGCAGAACTACGCCCAGAGCTGGGGTGTTCTGCGGGACCTGCTCACTCTTGTGCGCGAGTGCGGTTACAGAAGCCTCATTCTGCTCTTTGACGAGTTTGAGGACGTCATCACCAACGTGAAAGGCATAAAGGAGCAGCAGGCCGCCTTTTGGCATTTGTTCCAGTTTTTCGCCGGCAAACAGTTCCCGGCGATGTCATTCTATGCAGTTACCCCCGACTTTATAAGCAGCTGCAAGACCGTGCTCCTCACCAAAGGTCTTTGGGACTACGACTACTCTCGCTTCGAGGCCTTGTCGGCGTTTGAAGTCAGTCCATTGGGCCAATCGGAGATTGTCGAGTTGAGTAGGCGCATCGTCCGGGCTCACGGCGTAGCCTATGGTTGGGATCCTGAACACGCTGTTTCGCAAGAGCAACTTCTGATGATTTCTCAAACCGTCGCCGGAGGCCAGATGGCGGATCGAGCGCGGCACGCGATACGCGAGCTGATTCGCCATTTGGACCGGCATTTTGAGAACATCGAGCTTCGCGGGGAGAACAATTAGGGAATATGAGCACATCGCATCGGCAGCCAGCGATTGCGGTCGCCAAAGCTCGGCGCGTTGTCGAGGCGCTGCGTATGGGGATTCCCCCCGATGGTTACGTGCGCCACTTCACGGTGGGGCGCGAAACTGAGATTGGGAGTCTGCAGGATCGGCTTAATAAGGCCAAACCCGGCGCTCTGCTGCTCAGGGCGAACTATGGTTCAGGTAAGACGCACCTCCTCCGATATGTCCACGAGAGCGCGCTCGAGGCAGGCTACGCTGTCAGCTTCGTTGAGCTGGATGCTAAGTCGGCAGTTCGCTTCAACAAGATGGACCAGATCTTGGGAGCAATTTGGCGCGGCCTGGAAATCCCCAATTTGCCAGGCCGTCGTGGCCCTGCCCCATTTCTGAATTTCGTATGCGCGAGCTTCTCCAAGGCAACGTCGGCTAACAGTCCAGGTACGCTATGGGGCAAATTGGCTGATGATTTGCGCTGGCATCGCAGCAGTACACTCGAATCACCCGGAATGTTTGTTGCCATCCGGGCATGGCTGCAAGGAGATCCAGCCCTCTTTCTGCGAGTGGTAAACTGGCTCTCACAGCCTGCGCTGATTGGTCCCCAGCGCACGCTCGTGCACCAGCTTTTGGTCGGACCCAGGAAGCTGTACTATGTTGATGTCCAAGGCCGCATGAATAACATTAGTGCGAAGGCGTCGGACTTCCATGGCGACGGGTATGTGCAAGCATGGGCCGCCATCCGCGATATGGATCGGCTGGCACGTGCGGCCGGACTTAAGGGACTCGTACTTTTATTTGACGAGTTCGAAGACATTATCTACAACTTGGCGGGCATTACATATCAGACTGCTGCTTTCGACAATCTATTCCACTTCTACCAGGGAAAGCTGTTCCCTGGGATTAGCTTTTTTGCTGTAACACCTGACTTTGTAGCCAAATGCAAAGACCTGCTGATTCGCAAGCAGATCACTCACTTTGACACGAAGCTCTTTGACAAGCTGACAACATTTGAGATGAGCCCTCTGAAAGAGGATCAGTTGAAGATCTTGGCAGTGAAGGTCCTCCAGATGCATTCCATCGCCTACGGCTGGAAGGCCCAGGCGGCCCTGAATGCCTCCAAGCTCGTTGCGCTCATCCACGAGTCCGCCAGAGCGAGGGTTGAAGATCGTACTCGCCACGCGATCAAGATGACTGTAATGGCCCTTGACGAACTCTTCCAATCTCAAGAATGAACTCTGCTGAGCAACTTGATCCCCGTGTCGCATCGGCGTTCTACGGCGCATTTCCAAGCCTGCGTCCCTTGCAAGCAGCCGCAATTGAGCCAATTCTTACCGGCCACAATGTCATCCTGTCTTCCAGTACGGGTTCAGGCAAGACAGAGGCTGTCATGGCGCCGCTCGTCAGTCGATACTTGAGAACAATCCAAAATAATGCTTCCTTGACCATTCTATACGTGGCGCCAACGAAAGCCTTGGTCAATGATCTGGAGAGGCGCCTCTATCCACCGCTGCAGAACAGTCTTGGAATACACGTAGGCATTCGCCATGGTGATCGCGACGACCTAAAGGCTGGCGGGCAAGTTCATGTGCTGCTGACAACACCGGAGTCACTTGATGTGCTGCTGTTTCGACGCGAGGCTGCACTAGACACGGTTCAGGCACTCGTGATCGACGAGGTCCACCTCCTGTACAACACCCAGCGAGGCCTGCAGCTGTCCGCTCTCCTCCAACGCCTAATGCAGCGCCTCGGACGAAAGGTACAGTGGGCCGCACTGTCAGCGACGATCGGACGGTTAGAGGACGTCCGGGCCTTCATTGTGGGTTCAACTCAAGAGGCGATTTGTCTGCACCAGCCGACTGCTCGACCAATTGATGCTCATGTCCAGCACGTGCCACATGAAGCTGCATTTTTGAAGCTGGTACAAAAGTTGACGGCGGCGCGTCCGGTGAAGCTGCTCGTCTTCGCAAATGCGCGGCGCGAATGCGAACGCCTAGCCGGTATTCTGCACCGAGATCCACACTTGCGTCCGGCGGTGTTCACGCACTATTCGTCCCTGTCGCCAGATGTCCGCCGCGAGACTGAGCAGAAGTTCGCCGCGGGGCGCACTGCCATATGCATTGCCACAAGTACGCTGGAGCTGGGCATCGATATTGGCGACATTGACGCGGTCATATTGTGGGATGTGCCTGCCAGTGTCGAGTCGTTCCTCCAGCGCATTGGGCGAGGGAACCGGCGCTCGAACAAGGCCAACGTGATCTGTCTGGTGCCGGATACGGCAACCCACCCGACTGGGGATGCGCTTAGGTTTCTGGCGCTTCTTGACGCTGCCCAGAAAGGCGAGCTTCCCATCAGAAAGCCTTATGAGCTTTTCGGAGCCGTCGCCCAGCAGTGCCTTAGCATTATCGCATCCGACAAGGGTCGATTCACGCGAATCGCCGATCTGGCCAAGATCTTCGAGCATCATGCCCATCTTGAGCGGCCTGTGGTGGAAGCGGTACTGGCTGGTCTGGCTGACCGTGGCTATCTGCAACGGCACGGCTTCCAGAACAAATATGGGGCCAACGACGCCTTGTATGAGTTGGTTGACTATCGCCTTATCTACGGGAATTTCTCAGCGAGCTCGCAGACGATTGAGGTCAACCATGGGGCAAAAGTGCTGGGCGAGATACCCGTGATCAATCTTTTCAAGGTGCGTCCACGCAGCATAATCCGGTTTGCCGGGCGCCGCTGGCAAGTCGCTCAAGTTACGCTTGAACGTATTGCTGTAGAGCCGACCACACTAAGTGGTGCAGCAATCGACATTATCTACCCAGGAGCCGGCCTTGGTTTTGATGCATTCTTGACTGATAGAATATGGGACATCATTCATCGGGATGATCACCTGGTGAACTATGTGGCACCAAGCTGGCGCTCAGCGGTCGCTACAGCCCGGCACCGCGTACGGGAGGTATGCACCTTGAGCCAGATCCCCTTTACGCGGTCGATTGATGGCATTCGGTACTTCACCTTTGGTGGGTATTTAGTCAATAAGGCGGTCGCCCTCATCACGCGCCAGTCGGATTATGAAATCGATGACATCTCTTTGCGCACGGCCGTGCCAGTTGCGTGGAACACTATTCCGACTGCGCCTCAGGCTTACTCCGCTGTGTACTCGAACTTGTTCGAGGCCACCTCCGAGCAATCACTCTATCAGACTCTTCTGCCCGCCGATCTTCAACAGCTCGAATTTCTTGAGGAGTGGATGAAAGACGAGACGACTGCGAAGGTGCTACAAAGGCTTGCGGAATCCGAGCCCGTCCAAGTGGGCCTAGGCATCTTGCCGTTCTAGCCGGCGATCTGTGCGTCCCGTTGGGTAGTCGCCCTGGTGAGCGCGGTTGGGCCCAATTAGGCAACCACGCAGGCTTGTGGTCCTGTCCCAACCCCAAATTGTGCGGAAAGCCCCTTGGTAATAGCCAGAAATAATGACTACAGTCAATACCTTCGCCAAAATCCCTAAGCTTGGTCATACCCGCCATATCTGGCGGCTACCTAGCGAGTTTAACCGCCACATATGGCGCCAAATACACCTTTGCCTAGAATTGGCGAAGGTATT
>Ga0163144_10013216_pt1 | contig 17254 bp, 26 predicted proteins | sample OliLak19BULKMAT1_FD_123175 | JGI IMG/M metagenome (GOLD analysis project Ga0163144, IMG submission 123175) | Freshwater microbial mat bacterial communities from Lake Vanda, McMurdo Dry Valleys, Antarctica - Oligotrophic Lake LV.19.BULKMAT1 | ecosystem: Environmental > Aquatic > Freshwater >... | reverse complement strand
CATCCAGTAGATCAAGTAGATCATCTAGTAGCTCTAGTAAATCAAGTATATCAAGCGGCTCTAGTGGCTCTAGCAGTAGAAGTAGTAGAAGTAGTAGTAGTTCATCCGGTCCTTTCGCTTGTCCTGATATATGTGTATCAGGTGCAGGAAATACAGATGTAAACGGTAATTATACTTGGAATGGCACGAGATGGAATGGGCCAAATGGTTATTATATGTTAGCTATGTTTGGGCAATACTTTGCAATAGTGGCTGCTGCCTCTGATCCAGATAACTACGAATGGGAGTATTATTATTACGAAGATCCTATTGGTGAATGCCTCCTGAAACCGGATGGTACACATACTATGGAGCGGATCCCGCTCCTACTCTAACTCTAACTGCATGTGCGAGCAGTTCAAGCAGTAGCAGTAGATCAAGTGCCGCAGCTGGTTCCAGCAGTAGCTCAAGCAGGTCCAGTAGCAGCAGTTCAAGCAGGTCTAGTAGTAGCAGCTCAAGCAGGTCTAGTAGTAGCTCTAGGTCTAGTAGTAGCTCTAGTTCTAAGAGTAGTTCCGAGAGTTCCAGCAGTAGCTCATTACCTAATGTTAGCTCAAGCAGTAGCTCTAAGTCAAGCAAGTCAAGCAAGTCAAGCTCTAGTAGCTCTAGCAAATCGAGTAGTTCTAGTTCTGTAAGTAGTTCTAAGAGTAGCAGTAGTTCAAGCAAATCAAGTAGTTCTAGCAGTAGCGTAAGCAGTAGCAGTAGTGTATCAAGCAGCAGCAGGTCAAGTAGATCAAGTAGCAGCAGAAGCAGTAGCAGAAGCAGTAGCAGCGTAAGCAGTAGGTCAAGCCAGAGCAGTAGTAGCTCGGCGATGAGACGTAGGCCCGGCTATATAGTTCAGACATATATGGCAGACTACATAGAGGAATGCAATATAGCTACTGCTATAGTCGCAGAGATAATAGCAGATGCTATATATGAATCCAATATAGCTACCACAATAGAACAATCTTGCATAACGGCTTTCGGGCCAGAGGCCGAAAGTATTAGAGGATTTTGATACCGATATACCGAATAGATATACATAGGAGAAGTTATGAAAGCAACAATACCAGCATACGAGCATTTACAGAATAGCCATTTTACCAGACAGGATCGAATCAAGTATGATAATGCCTACATCCGCATACAAGATGTAGACTCTATCACCTACAGAACATTCATAGAGACAGGTAGTTTCCCACGAGAGTCTGTCATATCAGGATCGATAGATGAGTCAGTAGCCATTACAGATACACTAGATACAGACTGGGATAGAGATAATATAGGGTATAACTTCAGCCATACATTCTCAGCAGAACATATAGCCAGAGGTAATGCTACCTATCGTATAGAGATATTATTTAACCTGGTTGATGGCGGTAAGATAAGAGATGTATTCCGCATCAAGACTGTCAACATATACTCAGAGTAATCCTAGTGCCATTCCTACCTAAGAGACATAGCAATGATAAGCCTAAGATACATACACCCAAGATAATGGGTGTATATCACTATGATACTGCGTGGCGTAAGTTTAGAAAATATGTATTAGCCAACCTTCCTTTATGTAATGACTGTGGACATGGAGCATCAGAGGTACACGAGATACATAAGCAAAGAGGTAAGGAAAGAGATATATCTAATGTAATGAGTTTATGTAAGTCTTGCCATTCAGTTAGGACAAGCAAAGGAGAGTAATACACTATGATAATACATAAAGAATACATATTTAATAGTCTATTCCTTTGTCTTAAAACCTACATAAAAGGCCTAGGCAGGGTCATTTTTTCTATTATATAAGGTGGGATACCGACGTATGCCTCATTCGAGTATTTTTTCAAAATTAAGTTAGGGGTTTAGATTATGGATATGATTAAATGCAAATGTAAACGCTGCTTAATAGCTTTTGAATACGAACGCACTAGAGGTAGAGCGAAAAGTTTTTGCATTCCGTGTGCAGCATACGTAAAGAAAAAAGGATCCTATATAAAAATTAAAGATAGGGTTGGAGCTGTACCAGAATCCATAGAAATAGTAAATGAATTAACAGATGTGCAAGTTGATTCTATGCTAGGGATCCGGGCCAAACGCAGAGAAGAGAAACCAGTACAAATAATTCGGAAACCCATAACAGATCTTGCCAGCAAACTGGTTATACTGTTGAGCAAAATTAATCAAGTTATTGGACAGATTGACGAGGAGTCATCATTATGCGAGGCAGATATAAAGCACCTACAGGCACTAAACTTGAACAAGCTACGCTGAACGATTACGAACTTCCGGAGTCACCAAGCTGGCTATCAGCTGAGGCAGCCGAACACTGGAAGTATATGTCTATCGAGATGAGACGTATGGGACTTACATCTTCCATTGATGTAGGTGCATTCTCACAGCTGTGTCAGGCTTGGGGGGAATACCTTCACATGGAAAAGGTAATTCAGACTACAGGCTATGTGGTTCAGTCGCAACAGGGCGGATGGTATCAACGCCCAGAAGTAGGAATAAGAAATAAAGCGTGGGAGAGGTACAACAAGCTATGCCATCAGTTTGGGATAACCCCGTTAGCAAGAGAGAGGTTATCTATTAAACCAAGTACAGCAGCTAATGAACTTGAGGATTTTATTAACGAATGAGCGATGATGAAGACTACTTTGACGAGGGTGCAGCCAATAAGGTATGTGAGTTTTTCTCACGATTCCTACGGTTATCGACTGGCAAATGGCACGGTTCTCCATTCGTTTTACAACAGTGGCAGCAGGATATCTTGAGGGAACTGTTTGGGAGGAAGAGGTCCGATGGCCTGAGAAAGTACAGGCAAGCATATATAGAAGTTCCCAAAAAGAATGGTAAATCAACAATGCTGGCAGGGATTGTACTATATATGTTGATAGCAGATGGGGAGGAGTCCTCGGAGATATATGGTGCAGCAAATGATCGAGAACAATCCGGGTTAATCTTCAGAGAAGCAGCTAAGATGGTTAGAGCTTCGCCTAGTCTAACTCGTATGCTTGAGATCAGGGAGTCCACTAAACAGATATTCTTCCGCAAGACTAATTCATTTTATAAAGCTATATCATCAGAGACAGCGAGCCACGAAGGACTAAATGCATCGTGTATTGTATATGACGAGTTGCACGCTAGCAAGTCAAGAGAACTTTGGGATACATTGAGATATGCCGGAGCAGCTAGAGAGCAGCCATTAACTATAGTCATTACTACCGCTGGCTTAGCTGGCACTAATTCAATAGGTATTGAACAACACAATTATGCTGTCAATGTACTATCAGGAGTAAATCCTGATGATACATTTTTTGCAAAGATCTATGCTGCGAATCCTATAGATGATCCATTCAGCGAAGCAACTTGGAAAGCTGCAAATCCGTCATACGGTGTCACTATAGATGCAGAGAGCTTTCGTGAAGCAGCCAACGAAGCGAAGATTACTCCGTCGAAACTAAACTCATTTCTTAGATACAGATTAAATATATGGACCCAGCAAAACGAAAGATTTATACCATTGCACGATTGGGATCTGTGCGGCGAAGAAAAGTTCTCGTTGCAATCTCTAAGAGGTAGAGACTGTTATCTTGGAGTTGATCTTGCGAACAAGACAGACATAACCGCATTAGTACAAGTGTTTCCGCCAGTTAAAGATGATCCCAATTATTATATTATTCCGCACTTTTTCTTGCCCAGTGAATCAGCAATTTCGAGAGATCAGGCGGATAATATCGGATACCAAACGTGGCACAGACAAGGACATATTGAATTGACGGAAGGTAATATGATTGACCTGGAGTTAATCAGGAAAAGAATACTAGAAATCAACGATCTATATCCATTGAAGGAGATCGTAATCGATCCTTGGAATGCAGCAGGCATATCAACTAATCTACTTAACGATGGTATGAATGTAATTAGCTTCGGGCAATCGACAAAGAATTATTCCCCGGCTTGCAAGGAATTAGAGGGTTTAGTGCGAGATCGCCGTATTAGACATAACAACCATCCTGTCTTAAGGTGGATGGCGAACAACGTCACGATTGAACGAGATAGCTACGATAATATTCGCCCTAGCAAAAAGAGATCTGGGGAAAAGATAGATGGTATCACGGCAATGCTCGCCGGTCTGGCTCGGGTTATTCTCGCACCTACGGAAGAACTTGCGGCAAGATCTGGATATGAAGATAGAGGTTTAGTGTTCATTTAATAAATAGCAATAGGGAATAAATCAAGATGAATGTTTTCAATTTTTGGAAGAAAAAAGAAGAGAGAAGTGTGAAAGCTAGCGATCTAATCGGACTAATGCAGCCACCTACATACTCAGGTGTTTCCATTACTGAGCATAACGCCCTAACTATACCAGCAGTATATTCTTGTGTTAGACTACTTGCAGAATCTATAGCATCATTACCTTGCATACTATATAGCAAGAGTGAAGGTAGAAGAGACCGGGCTACCTATCATCCAGCATACAAACTGCTAAAGGATTCACCCAATCAGGAGATGTCAGCATTTACTTTCTGGGAGATGGCCGGCACTCATCTGAATCTATGGGGCAATTTCTATGCCTATATAGCTAGGGATAATGCCGCTAATCCGGTTGAGCTAATTCCTCTAATGCCTGATCGTACATCAGTAGAGCGAGTAGATGGAAGACTAGTATATAGAACTATCGTCAGTTCATCGCCAGCTCAAAGTAATATCAAATATTTTGAACTATCTGATATGCTCCATATACGTGGATTAACATTGGATGGTACTACAGGATTGAGTCCAGTAGCTCAACAGAGAGAAGCATTAGGACTAGCAAAAGCTACAGAACAACACGGAGCAACTTGGTTCGGAAAAGGTAGTCATGTAAACGGAATGATTGAACATCCAGGAAGACTTAGTGATGCGGCAGCTAAGAGACTAAGAGAGTCTTGGAACGCCAGACATAGCGGGTTGGATAATGCGCATAAGGTAGCAATTTTAGAAGAGGGTATGAAATTTTCCAGTGTAAATATGCCTAATAAAGATGCTGAATGGTTATCCAGTAGAAATTTTCAGGTATCAGAAATAGCCAGAATATTCAGGGTGCCTGCTCATCTAATAGGATCCACTGAAGCATCTAGTACATACTCTAATGTCGAGCAGCAAAACATAAATTTTGCAGTGTTTTCATTACGTCCGTGGCTAAGAAGAATTGAACAAGAGATAAATCTAAAACTACTTACGGAGACAGAGAAACAAACTGGCACTGTATATGCCGAGTTTCTAATTGATAGTCTGATGAGAGGTGATACGCTTACTAGATTCCAAGCATATCAAATTGCTAGATCAACTGAGTGGTTGTCGGTAAATGAAATTAGAGAACGAGAGAATCTAAATCCTATAGAGGGTGGCGACGTTTTTCAAAATCCTAATATCAATGTAGTTAAACCAATAGAGCCAGTAGCAGAGACAGTAGCAGAGCCAAAGCCAGAGCCAGTAGTAGAAGATGATATCGTCCGCAATATGACATATCAGGCTGTGGAGAGGGTAGTAAGAAAAGAGTATAAAGCCAGCCAAAAGAAAGCTACTGACTATAGATCTTGGATGAATGATTTTTCATCTGAACTACAAAGCGATATGAGAGCGGCATTAACTCCATTCAATAATGCAGCAGATGGGGCAATAGATTTATATAAGGAAATGATAGAAACTCGTGAAGAACCTATCAGTGAAGATGAGATTGGTAAAGCAACAAAGAGTATCGTAAACATAATTTTTGGGGATGAATAAAATGAACAAAGATATAGAATACAGATTCATAAATGAACAAACGTCGCTATCGATGAACAAGACGGAACAAGCAGTCAAAACGCTACACGGCTACGCTGCGGTTTTCAATTCGCTATCAGGAGATTTAGGCGGATTTAAGGAGCGAATCAGTCCAGGAGCTTTTACGTCAAGCTTAAAGAATGATATCAGAGCATTCATCAATCACGACTCAAGTCTTATACTTGGCAGACTAAATAATAATACTCTCATATTGAAAGAGGATGCTAGAGGATTGTTGGCAACTATCAGTCCACCAGATACTACATACGCAAATGATCTATTGAAAGTAATCGAGCGTGGAGATATATCAGGTATGAGCTTCGGATTTCGCGTTAAGAAAGATGAATGGAAACAAGAAAATAGACAGACTATCAGAACCCTAGTAGATATAGATCTATTGGAAGTATCGATTGTCACCATTCCAGCTTATGAAAGTACAAGTATATCAATAAGGTGTCTTGAAAAAATAAAGGAATTAAATCAGATTCAATCGAAGTATATATTAGAATTGGCAACTAGACGCAACAAAATACTACAATTGCTGAGTCAATTAAAGTAAATCTGCCGAGCCAGAGAAAATAGAGAGAAGAGATTGTTATATCTATTCACCTCAATAGAAGTCAAAGTAAATAGATAAGAGTAAATTAAATGAGCTATTACGAGAGTAAAAAATTAAGAGAAGAACTAGCAAAAATTGCTGATGAATCAGGAAAGATGATTAGCAAAGCTAGTGAAGAAAAGAGAGATTTAACTTCAGACGAAGACACTAAATTCAACGCTATCCACGAAGATGTAGCAAAGTTGATGAAGCGTATTGAGCAAGCAGAGAAAGCAGAATCTGTTCGTTCTTATATGTCTGATGTAAAAGTCAAAGATGTAAGAAGCGATACGGCTTGCCCAGAAACCCGCAAGGCATTGGCCAGCAAGGGTGAAATGGACGAATTCCGTGGTTGGTTGCGCGGTGAACAGCGTGCATTGTCTAGTTCAGGCGCATCATCCGGCCAGACATTGATTCCATCAACTTTAAGCGATCAGATTTTCAGCGAGCTCAAGGCTTATGGCACTATGAGAAATGTTGCAAAGGTAATTACCACTGGCGCTGGCGAAGTAATAACGATTCCTACTTCCACCGATATCGGCAATTCTGCTTCTATCATAAGCGAGTCAGGTACTATTACTGATGATACTGATAATGTATTCGGATCCGTCACATTGCCAGTATATAGCTATAAGACTACCATCATCAGAGTTCCTTGGGAATTCTTAAATGATAGTATCATATCCTTAGAGTCTTTCTTGGTTTCCCAGCTCGCAGTGAGAATCGGTAGAGGTACTGAGAATCACTTCGTAAATGGAACAGGAACTGGACAGCCAAGAGGTATCGTCACAGCCGCTCCAGAAGGCCACGCCGGAAACGTGACTTACGAAAATCTTATTCAGCTCAAGCACAGCGTAGATCCTTCTTACCGTTCTAATGCAAAATGGGTTATGTCTGATGATGCATTCAAATACTTGAGGACTGAAACAGACGATCAGAATCGTCCATTATGGGTACCAAACCTAGCCGTAGGAGAACCATCAATGCTCGATGGACAGGCAATGTACGTCAATAACGAAATGCCAGCGGATGCTCCAGTAGTCTATGGTGATTTTAGCCATTACATTATCCGTGACGTAGGTGGACTAAATGTCGTCAGGCTCAACGAAAAATATGCAACATCTGGCCAAGTCGGCTTTATGTGCTGGTTCCGTTCTGGTGGCAATCTTGCCCACGATTCTAGCTTCGGCGATGCTCAGTCACCAGTTAAGAAACTAGTAAACGCAACCGGCGGCAGCAACAATACCTAATAACTAAAAAACATATTTATCTTTTCCAGAGATAAGGTAAGGTCCGCATATGCTGATTAACGTCAGCATATGTTTTTTCGAGAGAGAGAGTATATTATATATGAACAAAAGAATAATAACAGAAGCTGAGTACGAGCCTGTATCATTGCAAGAAATGAAAGAGTGGATGCGAGTAGAAGATTCTGATAACGATAATGTTATTGAAGCTTTAATATCAGCAGCTCGCCAGAAAGTAGAATTAGATACTGGTAGGCTAGCTTGCACCCAAACTTGGGAAGCTACTATACCTTATTTTCCGTTCAACAGAACACCTATCATACTTTCGCCAGTGCCGATTCAGCAAGTCACAAGCATTAAGTATTACGATTTAGACGGGGTTTTGCAAACTTGGGACGATGAGAATTATCTATTTATCCCAGGCGAACCAGCACGTATTCAGCTATTTACCGATTCAGATTATCCTGATACAGATGAAGAGCGAATCAACGCTATAGCCATTAGGTATGTAGCAGGGTATGAAGAGGATGAATACGGATTATCGGTAGTACCTAGTCTATATAGATCAGCTATTAAACTGCTAGCAGCATATTGGTATGAGAATAGGGAGGCTGTGAATATCGGAAATATCACAAGCGAATTACCACTAGCTTACAAGTCGATAGTATGGAATCTAAAATGGAAGGATCTTGAACAAGAATGAAAGCCGGAATACTAAGACATAGAGTGGAACTACAAGAGAAAATTCTCCCTGTAGAACGAAACGAATTTGGGGAAAATGATCCTACAGAGTGGGTGACTATATCCCAGATGTATGCATCTATAATGCCGTTGTCGGCTCGGGAATTAATAATAGCTCAGCAGATGCAATCAGAAATTACGCATAAAATTAATATAAGATATAGAGTCGGTATAACAGTTGAAAATCGAGTCAAGTATAAAGATAGAGTTTTTAACATCACTGGCGTTATAAACTTCGATGAGAGAAATAGAGAAATACAATTAACTTGCACCGAGAGCGTATGATTAGTAATAATAAATCAGCAATAGATATTGAAGTATTTAACCTCAAGGAGTTGGAGCAAACTCTCGAACAGCTATCAGCAGAAGTTGGATTGTCCACATTTTCAAAAGCCAATCAAAATAGCATTCTGAGAAAAGCAATAACTACAGTTTCGCAGTTTTTAGCAAAAGCTATTAAGCCTGGAATACCCAAAGAAACTGGCAACCTAAAAAGATCTATAGGCTACAAAGTCAGAACATATAGACAGTCTAGTATAACATTCGCAGCAGTAGGTCCAAGAAGAGGATATAGAGTAGTTCAGCCCGGATCCAAAAATAGGATCCGAAATGCAACGGCATATGCTCATTTAATAGATGGTGGAGCAGGAGCGCATCAGATTACCACAAGAAGAGGAAAGCCATTAAATACTCCAGTTAATCATCCTGGCTTTTTGGGATCTAACTATATGCAGCGTGGACACGATTCGGTTGCGGGCCAGTTGAACGAGATAATGACTAGTAGATTGTTGGAAGAGATTGATAAGAAAGCCGAGAAGCTAAGAATTAAAAACGAAAAGTCTATTGGTAGGGGAAAATAAAATGATTGAGCAAGCCATATGGAGTATGTTGAGTGAAGATGAAAGTCTTACCACGCTAATAAACAAGCGCATATTTCCGCTAAAAGTACCAGAAGAATCGACTATACCTTGCATTGTTTATCAGCGTCAATCCACAACCCATATTGAAACTATGGATGGAGTTAACGATTTGAAAAGTATAGACTTATTACTTACGAGCTGGAGTCAATCATATGACGAAGCATCTGAAATAAATAATAAAATCGGAGATATATTACACGGCTACCGAGGCTATGTAGAGGCGAAAGAAATAAAGGGAATTTTCAGTATATCAGAGAATCATATATATGTAGCACACACCGATGGTTCGGATGAAGGCTACTATGGATTTAATACAGTTTTTAAAATTTGGTATGTTTAAGGGAGACAGTTAAATGAGTAATGCAATAATTGGATATGGCAGCAGCTTTAGTTATGGAAATGAGTCCACAGTAGCTGCTACCACAGTATGGACCCCAGTAGGGGAAGTGAAAACCTTCGACTTACCAGCTATCACGGTTGACGAAGTTGATGTGACAAATATGGATTCACCAAACGCATTTAAAGAATACATTTTCGGATTGAAAGATGGTGGTAATATCACTATCACGCTCAATTATGATAAATCAGAACTAGAGGCATTATATGGTTTGCTTCGCATCAAGCGTGGATTCCAAGCAACGGTACCTGATACTGATGGCACTGGCGATGGCAGCGTCTGGACCTTCGACGGGTTCGTGACAAGTGTTAGCGGTAATGTAGCTGTCGCAGATGCGATTGAATTGTCTGTATCTATTCGTGTCACAGGTAATGTAGAATTTACCCCAGCAGCCTAAGGAATAAATAATGAGCCTGAAAGATACTATCTTCGCTATGCCTATGCCGGATCCTATTAGGGTGGATATACCCGAATGGGGCATAGCTTTATATGTTAAACAATTAACAGCATACGAACGAGATCAATGGGAGAAATCTTGCCTATTCGATGATAGCAAAAACAAGGACAATATTAGGGCTACTCTGATTATTGCATCTGTCGTAGATGATAAAGGCCAAAAGGTTTTTGATGATAGCGACATAGCAAAGGTATCAGCACTAGCAATAGTACCAATACAAAGATTATATAATGCTGCGACTGAAGCTAATAGAGTTAGCAGCGGTGATATAGATGAGTTAAAAAAAAGTTAAGCAACGATAATGCACGAATTAATCTATTTCATCTATGTTTACAGCTGGGCTATCCTCATCCCGATTATCTTTTGCAACAATTAACAATCGAGCAATATAAAGAATGGCGGGCCTATATGGAATTGGAACCAGTAGGGCCAAGGCGGAACGAAGCCTACTTAAAACAAATGGCATACATCCAAGCATCAGGAACTATGCCACGAAAAGCAGGCTGGAAGATAAAAGAATTCGAAATATTCCCATATAAAATTGATATTGAGAACGAGAAAAAGCGGGAAGATCAAGAGAAGAAACTTAAGATAGAGATGTATGTAGCTGAGCAAAAGTTCTTAAAGAAATTAAAAGAGGGCAAGAAGAATGGCAACAGTAGGTAATACACTATGGAGACTCCAAGCAGATGCGAAGCAATTCCATAAAACTATCGCAGACGCTAAGGCCGGGCTAAAGTCATTAGGGAAAGAAACCCAAAATACTAATGGTTCTTTTGGCGGAATGAAAGCAGCTATTTCTGGTATCAATATCAGGTCGCTTACAAACGGAATATCACAAGGTGTCACAGCGTTAGGTGAGGCTTTTGATGATTTGAAACGTAATGATGTTGGTGCTGCGGTTGAAAAAGGCATACGAGGCATATCTGATATATTGCTAGCAATACCCCATCCAGCAGCACAGGCTGTCGGTGCTTTGCTTAAGCTGGGACAGGTTTTAAGAGATGAAGTAAATGAAGCAATGAAAGAGGGAACAAAAGCTTCAAGATCTTTTCTAGAAAATCTTAAAAAGACAGTAGAACTTATAGGAAAAACAAGAGAAGAATTAGAAGATTCTGAGTTGAAAACCGCAGGCGGAACCTCAGGTCAGAGATCACAATTATTAGATTTACAAAAGCAGCGCGCTGAAGCTGAGGCCTCTGTTAAAATGAAACAAGAGTTAATAAAAGCGCAAGCAGAGATAAATAAATTGATACAAGATCAGATCTTAAAGAACGAAGAGCTCGGAAAATCTGAAGTAGATGTAGCAGGATTGCAGCTCAGCAGATTGGGAGCTAATCAAGATCAGATAGAAGAGATCAAGGCGCTAAAGGAAATAGAAGTAGAACACGACAAAGCAATAAAAGCAGAAGAAGAACGAGAGAAACAGAGAATAGATATGAAGAAAGAAGCGAAGAAAGCACAAGAAGATTTCTTTGCGGAAGGTAGAAAAGCTGTTCTTGAAGCTCAAACAGATATGGAGCAATACACTGCTACCGTATCAAGATTAAATGAATTGCTAGAAGGCGGCTCGATCACTTATGCCGAGTTTGGAAAAGTAGTACGTGATGCTCGCAGCAAACTAGAGTCCAGTAGAGGTAGTAGCACAGTCCAAGCTCCAGAGGCTATAGTCAGAGGCTCATCAGCAGCAGCTAATTTCCTTGCAGATTTTGAAGCTAAGTCACAAACCAGCAAGGGTATAGAAGAGATAGTAGATCAAAATAAAGAGATGCTAGATGTTGAAAAAGAACATCTAGATATATCTAAACGAATGCTAGAGAATATAGGTCGGGGATTGAGTATCCAGGAGGTCACGTTTTAAATGCCAAATTATGAAATCAATTCTGAACTATGGGAAGATTCAGCAGCACTATCTGAATCAGGTTTAACGATCACCAGAAAGCGAATAGTCGTAAGCGATTCCAGAAGTGTCACAGCACTCGATGTACTCAGTTCGTTCGGACTTGAGATAGGGTCAATTGGTCCTAACAATACAATATTATCAGCCTTAGCGGTTAATAGAACCAACACAAAATCCACTGACAATACTTACGAAGTAGTATATACATACGAACCGAATCAAGATCCAGATGATGGTAGTTCAGGTGGTGGTGTACCAAATACAATACAAAAAAATAGAAGTATTAGAATTGGATACGGCAACGATACTATACCATTCGAGAAAGACAGAAACGGTGTACCAATTCTAAACTCTGCTCGACAGAAGTTTCGCAACCTACCACTGATTGAAAAAGCATATGATGTTTTAACATTATCCGATAGAGTATCGTACAATAGATTAAACCTAGATCTCTTATCGTTGTATCGAAACAAAATTAACAATGCTATATTTTTTGGATTTGGAATTGAGAAAGTAAAACTCATCAATTATGGAGCTAATTCAGGATTTGACAATGGAGTTCCATACCTAGATATATCCCTAGATTTTGCGGTGAAAGATACCTGGGATATAAACATATTAGATGTAGGAAGAGTTGAATCGGTTGAACCGCTTGCTGTTGCAGGCGGTGAATCAGCCGGTGCAGGTTTTGCCTTTGCGGTGAAAGCTGTTAGAAACGTAATTGATAATAATGGTTTACCGGTAGCTGAGGATGTGCCTTTCAACGGTAAAGGACAAAAACTCAAACAGGGTGAGAATCTAGTATTTATAAACTTCAAGCCGTTCCAAACGGTGAATTTTGTACAGCTATTAAACTCACTGGGTATGCCTACGAACGTAGCAGGATATGGATAATAAATAACAGGAGATAGATGATATGTCAATAGTTAAATGGACAGGGCTAGGAGATACAGGTGAATTCCACGATCCCGATAACTGGGATCTTGGCACACCTACAGATGGTGATGATGTATATATCACATTGCCGGATTATAATATATTCAGATCTACGTTTTCTGGCGGATGGGTTGAAACCTATAATAGTTTCAACTTGGCATTATCCAATACTACGCTGGGAACTGATGCCGAACCTATCCTCATTAAAGCTACATATATTAATATAGGCTATCCTACAGGATCATCTAATAGCGTAGGCTCACAGAGAATCCATTTAGATGTCGGCGATGTAGCATCGACTATTACTGTTTTTGGATCTAATTCCTCAGCAGAGACAAATGGTTTCCAACCTATCAGAATCAAATGCGATAATGCTGCTACTGTATTTTACATTAGATCGGGATCGGTAGGTATAGCCGATCAGCCAGGCGAATCTTCCATATTCTCAGCAGTCCACGTATTGGGGACATTCGCACGAGTAGTAGTAGGACACGTAGCAGGCGAGGCCAGCATAACGCAAACTAGTGCTACAATACTTGATGGCTCGCTTGTGGTATATTCTGGCGGGACAACATTAAATATTGAAGGTGGCGTGGTTAGAACTGAGGGAGTGGGTGAAGCGTGGACTGCGATGAACTTAAAAGGTGGTATCCTAGTAGCGAATGCGACAGGGGCTATTACTACTATCAATTCTTATGATAGTAGTTTAATAGATTTCACCAAATCGAATATAAGTAGGACTGTCACGAATCTAAATATGCATTCAGGTTCAAGAGTTAAACTTGACAGAAATATAATCACATTAACAAATGATGTAGTAATAAGTACAGATGATGCGGTAGAGATTCAGATTAACAAAATGTAAATGTAATGACATATACTTTCGATAAAAACTCGGCTAATAGAATTGTAGATGCTGTTCGTAAATTAGAGCAGCAACCTTCGGGTGGTATCCTCAGGGACACCGGTACACAGATATCAAATGATGGTGGATTTTGGGCCCGTATAGTAGCCCAGGATCCAACCCTAAAATATAACTATGCTTTTATTATGGTAGGCCATGATGAGGTACATTTTTTCATAGACAAAGATGTATCATCTGTCAGAATCGATGAGGAGAAATACTTAGCCCTGGAAATAAATGGGAATGAATATGTACCAAATGATACGCTGGTCAGATTATACTTAAAGGGCTACGATGAAGCACACGACAAAATGTGGTATGGTTTTTCCTGGGTATCAGTAGGTTCCACATTCTTAGTCAAAGTCACCGTCGATGGCGGGGCTGCCGGAGATGATACTACGGATTGTAGTTTTACATATTCTTGCAAGAGATTAAAATCAGAAGTCATAGCTCCTCCGACAATCGATACCGAAGTATCGCCTTTGCGAAAACGATATCCAAAAATAACATACTCCACACCAGAACCTGACTCACTGGGCGTAGCTACATATCTTCCATCCTTAACCAATTTTGAAGATCTTCATTTCGGTCCCGCTCCTGTATTCAAACTCCTACACGTATTGGAAGAAATAGAAGATACGGATATATGTGTTCCAGAATAACATATGAGTTTTTTACTTAAACAAAACGGGTATATTGTAAGTAAAGATGGCAAGATTGTAAGCGCCAAATCTGATGACTGTAATTGCTGTGGTGAGCCTGAGCCACCAGTTGATTGCGCTGAGTGTGATTTTTGCTCAGGGTGTTTAGTCGAGCATCGTCCCGGTTGCCCTACGGGTATATGTTGTACGCCACATAAAATAAGAGTGGTAGTTAGCGGTGTAGATGCTGCTGCTAGCAACTGTGCGGCAGATACAGCAATGGGAAACTCTGTAAAAATAACAAACTTACCAACCGTAGATGGTACTTTTACACTCATACAAAACCCGCTATCAGCTTGCTCATGGTTTTACTCAGTTGCGGCAAGTCACACGTATGGTATTCACAGCGGGTTAGTCTGTGCTGGTAGTCCCTACTATACCGAAAACAAAACCAACCCATTACAATATTTTTTGTCAAGAGGAAACCTCGGTTGGACTTTTGGAATTTCTCAGGGACACATATGGATGTTCGGTAAAGACACAGGTGGTTGTACTCAAATTGTACAAAGCGTTGCTGAAGATGTAGATCAAGCTTGTGATACAGTTCCTACGATGTCAAATGCGTTGGTAATTTGTATGAATAATGCATCAGGTTTTCAAACCGCTTTCTCAAATGGTGGCACAGCAACTTTCACAGTATGTCCATAATATATGAAAGAAAACTTTTTCAAATCTAAACATTGCTTATCAGGTGTACACTGTATATCCTGTCGAACATCTGAAAAATTCCGAGCAAGTATAGCAGAACATTTTGATGTAGGGGCGGCAAAGAACTTTCCTTGTCCACATGGCAAAGATAATGATTCAACTATTACATTACCAGAATTAAAACCAGATAAAATCGGATGTAAAAAATGTAGTAGAAAAAGTAGAACATAAGTCATTCTCTTGGAAATGAGTTTAAACATCCGCCAGATTTATTTATAATATTGACACCCATTTCCCTTGCTTGCTCAGCCAGCAGATCCCAATGTTTCAAAAATCTGTCGTTATGAAAATCACGATAGAATCCATCTTTCAATTTTCCATATCGAGATACATTGGATCTGTCTCTCCGTTTTATTAATACTTGATCCGGCATATCAAACCAATACCTGGCAAAAGATCCGCAAGGCAATACTTGTAAGGAGCAATCGCAACCATATAGATATATTGGATTATGCCCGTGTATAATTGCAAAATGAACAGCGGCTATAGCTACTGTACATCCTCGTGTAATTATGTCTGTGCGTTTAATATCCATCACGTGATTTTGCGAGAACGGAATAATTCTATCAGTCCATTCCAAAAATAGTTTTGGATTACGACTTAGGGATTTTATCAAAGCGGTATGATACAAAGGTATAGTAGCCGACTCCCTAGCGATATGCATGTAGGTCCAGTTAGCGCAATCCGCATCTATGCAAACGTGGTAGGTGGCAGATGGATAGAAAGCTATACCAGAATTACACGCATAGGTGATTCCATCAGTATCTATCGGGGGATGAGAGTGTATAAGACTGGGCCCGGCACCGATGATATGAGCGATAGCCATTTTTAACATACGTGAAAAGGTTCCAAGTTTCCTTTAACAATCGATGATACAATTATTTCTCCGGAAAATTAGTAGGATTGGTTAGTAGTGGTGCATCGCAGCATCGCATACTCCTACACAAAGGAATACGAAAATGGAAACGACTACAAAGAAGAAACGCAGACTTACTCAAGGCGTAAGGCTTTGGGCCAACAACAAAAAGCGGTTATATCAAAAAAACATGTTGGAAGTTGTAAATATTGCCAAGTTGGAGCGAATCCCTAACTGGGATTGGAACATGTATTATGACACCAAGCCTGCTACAATAGATCAAAAACTTAAAGTATTTGCTAATCAAGAAGCGGATTCCCCTCTCTTAAGGGTAGAAAGTTTTAAGATAATGGTTAAAACCACAGTTATCTTAGGAAAAATATCACATGAGGAAGAACAACAGATTAACGATATCCTTGATGCTCACCAGGAAGATAGAAAATTGGATAAAGATGCTGAACAAAACTTTGATCGCATAAGCGATAAAGTGCAATGCTGTTTAGCTTAAACTCAAGGTAAGGGCCACAAGGATGTGGCTCTTTCCTTTTACACAAAGAACATAAGGATTTTTAACATGAGATACGCTATAGGATTGTTAATCGTATTAGGTATCGGAGCTATAGGAGTTGTTATAGGAATGCATATAGAACATCAGAATACTGTAATGATAGTACAGAAATACCAAGCTGTATTAATAAACAGTGCAAGACTTATAGATCCTCTTGAGAAAGTAAACCCCGGAATAGTTTACACTAAGCCTTAGTGTTCACTTACTAAGCCTAAGTGTTCTTGCATATGTTGGGTTAAACTAAATAACTTTCTTTCGTCGTCTGATATCTGACACTTCATACCAGCTATCCTACTTAGAAAATCTTCCTTGTGTTTTTCCATAATAGGAGTATCATATTCTAACTGATCCTCAAGTATAGAAATACTTCTCTCTAAGAAAGAAATGTGTTCCGTTAGTGTTTCAATCTGTTCAAGCATGTGTAAACTCCAAAAAGGTGGGGACAAGTCACTAGTCTAGCATAGATTTTTGCACTAGTGAGCCGGCCAATTAGTGGAT
>Ga0163144_10013215_pt1 | contig 17254 bp, 13 predicted proteins | sample OliLak19BULKMAT1_FD_123175 | JGI IMG/M metagenome (GOLD analysis project Ga0163144, IMG submission 123175) | Freshwater microbial mat bacterial communities from Lake Vanda, McMurdo Dry Valleys, Antarctica - Oligotrophic Lake LV.19.BULKMAT1 | ecosystem: Environmental > Aquatic > Freshwater >... | reverse complement strand
TGGCGTTGCGCAGTTGGTGCCCGCCATCCGGCACCCGGCTGGTGGAGGGTTGGCAGGAGCGGGCGTTTGCGGAGGGGTTTTGAGCAACGTGCAGCCACGAGTGATTCCTTGAGCCTGACAACCCATTTTTTCACCCCAAAAATCCCCTTCGTCCCAGCAACTCATCCAGCCCCCCCACCCGACTAAACACCCCATGTTTCTCCCGCGCCGGAATCGCCGCAATCTCTTCCCAGGTGAGCCAGGCCAGTTCCTGCATGGTTTGGTGTTCAAGTTCGGGGTCGTGACCGAGTACGGCGGCGGTGGTTTCGGGGAACACCTCGAAAAACAATTCCACCGCGTGCAGGGGCGGTCTAATCAATTCGCTGACGAAGTACATCTCCCCCACCCGCACCACCAACCCGGTCTCTTCCAAAAACTCGCGCGCCACGGCTTCCGTCAGTGATTCGCCGAACTCGACCCCACCGCCGGGCACTTCCCAAAACGAACCCTCGTGCAGCAGCGCCCGGTGGCGCACCATCAGTAGGCAGTCGCCGTCGCGGCAGAGGCCGAAGACGCGCACCCGGAGGCGGTTGCCGAATTGCGCGAGGGCGGAGGTTTGGAGGAGGGAGGGGTTCATGGGAAAAAACGTTGAAGCGCTACTTCAACCAGACAAAAAAAAACGAGGTTGAACGAAAAACGGCAATGCCCGCGTAATTTACCGAACGCGGGCCTACCTCCGAATTTTTGCTCTTCCCCATGAAACTCCTCTACCCTCTTTTCGCGCTGCTGACGGGCGGGCTTTTTGCCCAAAAACCCGCGCCGGATTCCCTTCGCATCACCGTCACCGAAGGCACCAACATGGCGGCGGCGGCGGCTCCCGGTAGTGGGGAAATCGCCCTTTCCTTGCAGGGCACCGTCTGGTTGTTGCCCGCCAACGGCGGCGTGGCCCGGCCGCTGACCGATTCCCGCGACGACGCCCACCAACCCGCCTGGTCGCCCGACGGGCGGCGGATTTTTTACTTCGCCTTCCGCGACGGCACCTACCATATCTGGAGCATCGGGCGCGACGGGCGCGACTTGCGCCAACACACCAGCGGGGAGTTCGACGAGCGTGAACCGCACGTGTCGCCCGATGGGAAAAAGCTGGTGTTCGTCTCCGACCGCAACCGCAATTACGACGTGTGGGAATTGGATTTGGCCACCAACCAAACCCGCGCCCTGACGACTAACCCCGGCACCGAATCCGGCCCGACCTACTCGCCCGACGGCACCCGCATTGCCTTCGCCAGCAACCGCCCCGAAGCCCCCGGCCTGTACGTGCTCGAAGGGAGCAGCGAGCGGCTGGTCTGGGCCACGGCCGCGCCCCTCGGCCCGCCCGCGTGGTCGGCTGATGGGCAGACGTTGTTTTTCCAGGTAAGCACGAAGGACCAGACGCAATTGGTGGCGAAATCACTTGCCACCAATTCGACACCCCGAATCCTCAGCGCGGCGGATGAGGATGTGTTTCCCTTCCGCCCCAGCTTCGGCCCCGACGGGCGGCTGGTGTACGTGGCTGACGGAGCCATCAAACTGCTGAAAATTGGGGTGGAAAATGCGGCTCCCGAAACTGTCCCGTTCTCGGCCACCGTGTCGCTCTGGCGCAAACCCTACGTTCGCAAATCCTACGACTTTGATTCGAAAAACCCCCGACCCGTCAAGGGCCTGCGCGGGCCGACGGTGTCGCCCGATGGCACCCGCATCGCTTTCGCCGCGCTGGGCGATTTGTACGTGCTGACCTTGGGAAACCTCCGCCCGGAGTCACTCACGCACGATGCGTTCGTAGAAGCCGACCCGGCCTGGTCGCCCGATGGGAAATTCCTCGCGTACGTCAGCGACCGTTCGGGCGTGACCAACCTCTGGTTGCGCAACCTTGCCACCGGACAGGACCGCCCCCTCACCCGCCTGCCCGACGAGGTGTATTTTCCCGCCTTTTCGCCCGATGGCAAGCGCATCGCCTTTTACACCTCCGACCCGCGCAACGCCTGGGGACGCGGCACGCTACTCGTGCTGGACCTACCGGTGAGCGAAGACCAGCCGTTTCCGATTCCGAAAAAAGTCCACGAATCCTTGTTCGCGCCGGGCTTGCCGAGTTGGTCGCCGGACGGGAAATTCCTCGCGGTGGCGTCGCTCGACGTGTATTCGAGCCGCTTTCGGGAAGGACTGAACGAGTTTCTGCTCATTCCCGCCGACGGCAGCGGCAGCGACCAACACCTCAAACCCGCCGAGGGCCAGAGCTTCGGATTTCGGGGGCGCAACGGCCCGGCCTGGTCACCCGACGGTATGCTAGTGGCCTACGTGATGGACGGCCTACTCTGGACGCTGCCCGTTACACCCGAAGGCCGGAAAGCGGGACCACCCCGGCAGCGCACCAGCACCCTGGCCGACAACCTTAGTTGGTCGGGCGACGGCAAAACGCTGTTTTTCAGCGCCATCGACACGCTCAAACGCCTCGAACTCGCCACGGGTCGGGTCGAAGCGGTGCCGCTCGATTTTCAGTACCAGCCCGAAATTCCCACGCAAACGTTGGTGATTCACGCCGGGAAAGTGTTCGACGGGAAAACCAACGACTACCGCGAAAACGTGGATATTTTGGTCGAAAACCACCGCATCCGGGCCATCGAACCCCACCGGGCCGGGCGACCGGGCCGCCTGCTCGACGCTTCAGGCCTGACGGTGTTGCCGGGGCTGTTTGAAATGCACACCCACCAAACGGCGTTTTCGGGCGAAAAACTGGGTCGTCTTTGGCTCAGTTACGGCATCACCAGCCTGCGCGAAACCGGCTCTGACCCCTACGACGCCCTCGAACGCCGCGAAGCCTGGACCAGCGGCGTGCGGCCCGGCCCGCGTGAGTTTTTTACGGGAAACCTCAATGAAGGCATCCGGCTGTACTACGGCCTGGCCACCAGCATCCGCAGCGAAGGCCAACTCCGCCTCGAACTCGACCGCGCCCGCCGCCTCGACTACGACCTCTTCAAAACCTACGTCCGTCTGCCCGACCGCCTCCAGCAACTGGCTACCGAACTGGCCCACGGCATCGGTATTCCGGTCAGTTCGCACGAGATTTACCCCGCCAGCCAGTACAACGTCGACGCCGTCGAACACGCCAGCGGCACGAGTCGGCGGGGGTATTCGCCCAAACTCAGCGGCACCAGCCGCAGTTACAACGACGTGCTGCGCATCGTGGCCGGTTCGGGCCTAAACATCACCCCGACCATCTCGCTGTCGGGCGGATTTTTCTACCAGCTTCGGCGCGACACGAGCCTGCTCAGCAACCGGCAATTCCGGCATTTTTTCTCCGAAACCTACCGCAACAGCCTGGAAGCGAGCCGCCAGCAACTCCTTCGGCTTTCGCCGGGGGCAGTCGTGAATTTCAAAAACCTGGCCCGGTACGTGAAGCGCCTGCTCGACGCCGGGGCGCGCGTCACCGTCGGCACCGACTCGCCGTTTGTGCCCTACGGGCTGAGTCTGCACGTGGAGCTGCAAAACTGGGTGGAAGGGGGCGCGACGCCCTTCGAAGCGCTGCGGGCTGCCACGAGTTGGTCGGCGGAACACGTGGGCGTGGGCAACGACCTCGGCACCATCGAATCGGGCAAACTCGCCGATTTCAGCCTCGTGTCGGGCGACCCGCTCCGCCGGATTCAGGACGCGATGAACGTGGTCTACACGGTGAAAAACGGGCGCGTGTATGGGTTGGAGGAGTTGCTGAAGTGAAAAATGAGTTGGGCAAAAAAAAGTAAAGACGGTTGTCACGCTGAGCGGAGCGGTCTGCCGTTGCGCTTCGACCGCTGCGGTGGACCGCTCCGCTCAGCGTGACACCTTTCCTATCAAAGCCAACTCGTTGTGTGACGCGAAACACAAGCATCACCCTGCTTTCACCCCGCCTTTCCCACCCGAATTCGTTATCTTTGCGCCGGGAACGACCGCCGGAGAACCGGCGGTTTTTTACCGCTCACTCGTTGGTCTTAATCTCAAAATCAGATACATGCTCACGGTCAGTAACCTTTCGCTCCGCTTCGGCAAGCGGGCACTGTTTGAAGACGTCAACCTCAAATTTACCCCCGGCAACTGCTACGGCCTCATCGGGGCCAACGGAGCCGGAAAAACGACCTTCGTGAAAATCGTGGCGGGCGACATCGACCCCACCAGCGGCTCCATTTCGATGGACAAGGGCGAGCGGATGTCGGTGTTGAAGCAAAACCAGAACGCCTACGACGAATTTCCCGTCTTGCAAACGGTCATCATGGGCAACCAGCGCCTGTATGAAACGATGCTGGAAAAAGACGCGATTTACCTCAAGGAAGATTTCAGCGAAGCCGACGGCAACCGCGCCGCCGACCTCGAAGCGGAGTTTGCCGAGATGAACGGCTGGGAAGCCGAATCCGACGCGGGCGCGCTGCTCGGTGGCCTGGGCATCGGCGAAAGTCTGCACTACTCGCTCATGTCCGACGTGAACCCTACCGACAAGGTGAAGGTACTCCTGGCCCAGGCGCTGTTCGGCAACCCCGACATTTTGCTGCTCGACGAGCCGACCAACAACCTCGACATCGAGAGCATTTTGTGGCTGGAAAACTTTTTGATGAATTTCAAAAACACGGTCGTCGTCGTCAGCCACGACCGGCACTTTCTCGACAACGTGTGTACGCACATCGCCGATTTGGACTTCGGGAAAATTCAGTTGTTCGCGGGTAATTACACGTTCTGGTACGAATCCAGCCAACTCGCCGCCCGCCAGAAATCCGACCAGAACAAGAAAACCGACGAAAAGCGGAAGGAATTGGAGGAATTTATCCGGCGCTTCTCGGCCAACGTCGCCAAGAGCAAGCAGGCCACGGCCCGGCAGAAAATGCTCGACAAACTCACCATCGAAGACATCAAACCCAGCAGCCGGAAGTACCCCTTCATCGGGTTTAAATCCGAGCGCGAAGCGGGCGACCAGATCCTGAGCGTGAACCACCTCAGCTACGCGCTCGAAGACGGTACGGTGCTGTTCCGCGACCTGAGTTTCTCGATGGCGAAGGGCGATAAAATTGCCCTTCTGAGCAAAGACGGCCTGGCCGTCAGCGCCCTGTTCGACGTGCTGATGGGCGAACGCCAACCCACGCGCGGCTCCTTCAAATGGGGCGTCACCATCACCACCACCTACCTGCCCAACGACGCCACGGCCTACTTCAGCGACCCCAGCCTCAACCTCGTGGACTGGCTGCGGCAGTTTTCGGTGGACAAAGACGAAACCTTCGTGCGGAGCTTCCTGGGCCGGATGCTGTTTTCGGGCGAGGAAGCCCTCAAGCGCTGCACCGTGCTCAGCGGGGGCGAACGCCAGCGCTGTCTGTTCTCCAAAATGATGCTTTCCGGAGCCAACGGGCTGCTTTTCGACGAACCGACGAACCACCTTGACCTCGAATCCATTCAGGCGCTCAACAAGGGCATGGAAGAATTTTCGGGAAGCATCCTCTTTACCAGCCACGACCACCAGTTGACCCACACCGTGGCCAACCGGGTGATCGAACTCACCCCCAACGGCTGCCTCGACAAGCTGATGAGCTTCGACGACTACCTCAGCGACGAGCGCGTGAAAGCCCAGAAGGCGGAATTGTACGGGGTGGCGGTGTAGAGTGAAGTCAGAAAGCGGGGCGTCACTTTGAACAGAGTAGACGCCCCGCGCTAAAAAAGTGCTTCCGAGAGAGAGGATTGATAAACCGCTAATCCTCTTTTTTTGTAGCTTTCGCCAGTGGAACTACTCCAGGCGGCGAAGGGGTACTAGCGGGAACCGGCCTGATTTGGTACGGATGCCGCTAGTTGCTGGAAATAGGACTAGCGGCATCCGACTCGTTGGTGGCAATTTTAAAGCAAAAATTTCGATATGAAAAAAGCGCTAGTTTTTACCCTTTGTTTTATGTTGACTATTTATAGCTATGCTCAGGTTGCTCAGGTTGCTAAGGTTGAAAATACTATCAAGAAAGCTTTTGATGCAATGGCTGTATTCCAATTTGAAAAAATGAAAGAAATAACAACTGACGACTTAATCGTACTGGAAAAAGGAGCAATATGGAATATTGATACATTGACAAATAAATTGCAACCCTTGCGAAATATTCCAGATTTTAAGCGGTTGAACTCATTTATATTTTTACACACAAAGGTTAGTGGCAATATTGCTTATACCTATTATTATAATGAAGCGACCATAACTGCCAATGGCAAGACAACAAATAAAATGTGGCTTGAAAGTGCTGTACTTATAAAAGTAAACGCAACCTGGAAAATTAAACTCCTTCATTCGACCCCAATAATACCGCTCTCAAATAAAAAAGATATGACTACGAACAAATTACTTGATTTTGGCAAAATGTATGCTCAGGCTTGGTGCAGTCAAAAGCCAGACAATGTCGCTTCATTCTTTTCAGAAAATGGTATGATGACCGTTAATAACGGCACCCCTGCAGTGGGACGAGCAGCTATTTCTAAAGTTGCTGAAAGTTTTATGACTGCATTCCCAGATATGATTGTTGCAATGGACAGTTTACCGACAACTTCAAAAGGCATAGAATTTCATTGGACATTAACAGGAACAAACACAGAACCAAACGGAACAGGGAAGAAAGTAAAAATCAGTGGCTTTGAACTTTGGCAACTTGACGACAAAGGTCTCATTAAACAATCTTTAGGCAGCTTCAATGCAGACGAATACAACAGACAGCTTAAATACGGCGTTGACCATTGACAAGAAAGACAGCCGCTAACACAGCATTTCCGCAATTGGGGGCTGACCGTTGTAACAGCAGCCGCAGCAACATGGCAGCAGTGGTTTGGGGCATGACTCTTTCTAAAAAGCATTTCGATAATTTTATCATCACATTTCTTATCATCATTACCGCCGGGCAGACCGTTTCCATAGCCCCCAACTGACGGCAATGTTAAACTTTAGCAGCAATCATAGTAAACCCCACACTAAAAAAGCGACAACAAGAATATGACTTCTAAATACCTAATCAAAAATGTAACAATGTTAAATGAAGGATATTGTGCTAAGAAAGACATTCTTTTTTATGACAACTTTATTCAGAAAATTGGTGACATAAAAGCCGAGCCTGCCTTTAACGTTATTGACGGAACAGGCAAACATTTATTCCCGGGAATAATTGATGGTCAAGTCCATTTTCGTGAACCAGGGCTAACGCACAAAGGTGACCTTTATTCTGAAAGTAAAGCGGCACTAGCGGGTGGGGTAACTTCATTTATTGATATGCCCAATACAATTCCTAATGTATTGACAATTCAAACCCTTGCCGAAAAATATGAACTTGCCTCACTAAAATCATTGGCAAATTATTCTTTCTTTTTGGGTGTGAATGGTGACAACATCGATGAAATTATCAAAACAGACACTTCAGGATTAATTGGTGTATCCGACGATGGATTGTATTTTACAAAAAAAGGAAATTTGCTTGCAGATAATCCTGAAACATTGGAAAAGCTATTTGCCAACTGCAAAACAATTATTGCCATTCATTCAGAAAAAGAACAGATAGTCGAACAGAACGAAACTATTTTTAGAGAAAAATATGGCGATGACGTGCCTGTTGAGAGTCACCCATTGATCAGAAGCGAAAAGGCCTGTGTTGAAGCTACCAGGCAAGCAATTGATTTGGCGAATAAGCATAGAGCAAGATTGCACATTTTGCACCTATCCACAGAAGCAGAAACTCATTTATTTCGTAACGATATTCCCTTAATAGAAAAAAATATTACCACTGAGGTGTCTGTTCACCATCTTTGGTTTTCAGACAAAGACTATCATCGCTTAGGCAATTTAATAAAATGGAACCCTGCCATAAAAACAGAAAAAGATAAAAAAGGACTTTTGAAAGCATTATCTGAAGATAGAATCGATATTGTTACTACTGACCACGCCCCCCATACGTTGGAAGAAAAACAAAGAACCTATTTTAAATCAATGTCAGGCGCGCCAATGGTGCAACATTCTTTAAATTGTATGTTGGAATTTTACAAACAAGGATTAATTTCTTTGGAGAAAATTATTGAGAAAATGTGTCATAATCCAGCCATACTTTATCGTATTGAGAAAAGAGGATTCATCAAAGAAGGATATTATGCAGACCTAACCTTAGTGGATTTAAACTCAAAGTGGACAGTAACAAAGGATACTATTCTATACAAATGTGCTTGGTCGCCGTTAGAAGGAATATGTTTCCAAACCAAAGTTATTAATACTTTTGTAAATGGTAATTTGGTTTACGATAACGGGGCATTTAATGAAAGTGTAAAAGGAGTTAGTTTAGAAGTTAAAAGAGCAAATTAATGACAATTATCTCGAAAAATATTCAAAAAGCGATTGAAATTCTTAATCAGGAAGAATTGGTGGCTATTCCCACAGAAACTGTTTATGGCTTAGCTGGCAATATTTACAGTAAAAAAGCTATCCATAAAATTTTTGAGATTAAAAACCGCCCAATCTTTAACCCTTTAATTGTTCATCTTCATACTATAAATCAACTCGATGATTTAGTTAGTTATACACCTGAAAAAGCCCGGTTATTAGCTACCAATTTTTGGCCAGGTTCTTTGACTTTGGTTTTAAAGAAAAAATTGCATGTGCCTGATTCAATTACTTCTGGTAAGGATTCGGTTGCCATAAGAATACCCAATCACCCTTTAACACTCTCTTTATTAGAACAATTAAGTTTTCCTTTGGCAGCACCCAGTGCGAACCCTTTTGGCTGCATAAGTCCAACAAGCGCAATACATGTTGAAGAGTATTTTGGCAATAAATTACGAATGGTTCTTGATGGAGGTAATTGCAAAAATGGTATCGAATCTACGATTATTGGATTTGAATATGATGAGCCTGTTTTATATAGATTAGGGGCAATATCTATTGAGGAGATAGAAAAAGTAGTTGGTAAAGTTGAAATTAAAAATAAAAAACAAACCACTCCTGATGCGCCAGGTATGCTTTTGAAGCATTACGCGCCTCTAACAGATACGCACTTAGAAATAAATATAGAAGAATGTATAAAGTCGTTTCCGGATAAGAAAATCGGGCTTCTGCTTTTTTGTAAGGAAATAAAGGCATCACCTATAATTCATCAGGAAATCTTATCGAAGAATGGCGACTTAAAAGAAGCTGCAACCAACTTGTATGCTGCTTTACATATTTTAGATAAATTAAATCTGGATATGATTATTGCTGAAAGGTTGCCCGATTTTGGATTGGGGAAATCAATAAACGATAGATTGGAACGTGCAACAAAAAAATGAATCGACTTCAATAAAAATAGAAAAACAAAAAATGGAATTTTTTAGCAGCAGGAAACTTGTTATAGCCACAAAACATAAAAAAGAAAAGGTGATAGCCCCACTATTAGAAACAGCGTTGGGTGTAAATTGTTTTGTAATTGAAAATTTTGATACCGACTTATTGGGAACTTTTACCGGTGAGATAGAACGGGAACTTGACCCCATTGCAACAGCAAGACAAAAATGTTTGATGGCAATGGAATTGTCAAATTGTGATTTAGGTATTGCAAGTGAAGGCTCCTTTGGTGCCCATCCATCATTTTTTTTCATAAGTGCGGACGATGAGTTTATTATTTTTATTGACAAGAAGAATGATTTAGAAATTATAGTAAGAGAATTAAGTACAGAAACAAACTTTAACGGTCAAGCGATTAAGACTGAAAAAGAACTTTTAGAATTTGCAGATTCAGTAAACTTCCCGTCTCACGGACTAATCCTTCGAAAAGCAAAAGCCGAAAATAATGATATTATTAAAGGCATTACAGACATAATCCAATTAAAGGAAGTATTCGCAAATCTGCTTGACGAGTTTAATATAGTTTACGCAGAAACTGATATGAGGGCGTTGTATAACCCTACTCGGATGAAAGTAATTGAAGCTGCAACAAAAAAATGTATAGATAAAATAAAATCTTTATGTCCTCAATGTAATTTTCCGGGCTTTGGAATTACGGGCGCAAGAGAAGGACTTGAATGTAGCTTGTGCGGTTCTCCGACCAATTCAATATTGAGTTACATTTACATTTGTCAGCATTGTCAATACACCAATGAAGAAATGTATCCGCATAAAAAAACAACCGAAGACCCTATGTTTTGCGACTATTGCAACCCTTGATACCATCGATAAAAATTTATGTTAAATGACGAAAAGAACCACAGCCGCGACCATTGGCATTGATAGTAGTTGGGCTAGATATTCTAAACGTCAGCAGCGGTAGTTTTTTTTGTACTTCAGTTCCTACGGACGAGTTTCAAATTCCAAACCTATCGGCAATACCTGCTTGTTGGCGCACCGTAACTTGTGCGAAACCATTTTGACAATCTGCGACCCTAACTCTCTGTTATTGAATGCTTAAAGAAGCGCCGCTCCCACCGGCGCTTCTTTTTTTGCCCACACTTCCCCAACTTAGCCATTAAACTACCCCCTTCCCATGCGAAAACTCCTACCCTTCGTATTGATGCTGGTCGCGTTTTCGGTCCAAGCCCAGCAAACCTCCCTTTCCCTCGACGGCCTCCTCTCCGCTCCCTTCCCCACTGAACTGACCGCCGCTCCAGCAGGCAACCGCCTGGCCTGGGTGCAGAACGAGCGCGGGGTACGTAACGTTGTGACGGCCCAGGCACCGGAGTTCACCGTCAAAAAACTGACCAGTTTTAGCGAAGACGACGGTCAGGAAATCAGCCAGTTAACCTGGACGCCCGACGGGCAAACCTTGTTTTTCTGCCGGGGCGGGGCCGCCAATCGCAGCGGAGAAATCCCGAACCCCACCAGCAACCCCGCCGGGGCCGAGCGAGCGATTTACAGCGTAGGCCTGAGCGGCACCCCGGCCCAACGCCTCTCGCCAGGCACCGCGCCCTCCGTCTCGCCAAAGAGCGATAGCCTCGCGTTTATCGGGCGTGGGCAGGTGTACATCCGGGCCGTGGCGGGCGAGGGCAAGGAGCGTCAACTGTTCGGGGCACGGGGTGGTGCTTCGGCCCTGCGCTGGTCGCCAGACGGGCGCAAGCTGGCCTTCGTCAGCAGCCGTGGCGACCATGCCTTCGTGGGCGTGTACGATTTTGCCAGCCGTTCGCTTAAATTCATGCAACCGAGCGTGGACAGCGACGCCGAACCGGCCTGGTCACCCGACGGGAAGAGCGTGGCGTTTCTGCGGATTCCCGCCGGGGAACCCATCATTTTCACTCCCCAGCGCGAAGCCCAGCCCTGGAGTATTTGGGTAGCCGACGCCGCGACGGGTAAAGCGAAACAAGTCTGGCAGGCTGAAACGGGGCCGGGCAGCGCCTTTCACGAAGTGGTCGCCGACAATCAACTCGTCTGGTCTGCGGACAACCGGCTGATTTTTCCCTGGGAAAAAGACGGCTGGCTGCACCTGTACTCGGTTCCTGCCACCGGCGGCAATGCGACGCTGCTCACGCCGGGGAATTTTGAAGTGGAATACCTGTCGGTTTCATCCGACCGCAACGCGCTTTTTTTTAATTCCAACCAGGGCGACATCGACCGCCGCCACCTCTGGCGGTTATCGCTCAAGGACGGCAAGCCCGAACTGCTCAGCCCCGGCGCGGGCATCGAGTGGAACCCGGCATTGCTCTCGGACGGCAGCGTGGCGTTTCTGCATTCGGGCGCGAAACGGCCCGCGCAGCCCGCCGTGCTGTCGGGGAAAACGGTGAAGGAAATCGGCCCCGTTCCGGCGGGTTTTGAAAGCCTCGTTGAACCCGAAGCCGTAACCATTACCGCCTCCGACGGGATGCCGATTCCGGCGCAGTTGTTTTTGCCGAAACCGGGCGCGAAAGGCCATCGCCACCCGGCGGTGATTTTCTTCCACGGCGGCTCGCGGCGGCAGATGCTGCTGGGCTTTCACCACAGCAGCTACTACCACAACGCCTACGCCTTCAACCAGTTTCTGGCCAGCCAGGGTTACGTGGTGCTGTCGGTCAACTACCGCAGTGGGGTGGGTTACGGGCTGAATTTCCGGGAAGCGATTCACTACGGAGCCGACGGAGCCAGTGAATTTGCCGACGTGCTGGGCGCGGGGCTGTACCTCAAAAGCCGCCCCGACGTGCGCGCGGATGCCATCGGGCTGTGGGGCGGCTCCTACGGCGGCTACCTCACGGCGCTGGGGTTGGCGCGGGCATCCGACCTTTTCGCGGCGGGGGTGGACATTCACGGCGTTCACGATAAAAACCAGAGCATCAAAAACTTTCAGCCCGGCTACACCCCGCTCGAACACCCCGAAGCAGCGCGGGTGGCGACACTTTCCTCGCCGATGAATTACCTCGACGGCTGGCGCTCGCCGGTGCTGGTCATCCACGGCGACGACGACCGGAACGTGAATTTTTACCAAACCATCCAACTCGTCCGCGAACTGCGCAAGCGCAACGTCGAAACCGAACAGCTCATTTTCCCCGACGAAGTCCACAGCTTCCTCACCCACCGCCACTGGCTGGAAGCCTACCAAGCAGCAGCGGATTTCTTGGGGCGGAAGTTGAAGAAAGCGGAGGGAGTGAGTGGGAAGTAGCCTTCCGTCGCTGTCATCCTGAGCTTGTCCGCACCGAGTTTTTGGTTAGTTTTGACCTTTCAACGATAAACCAAAAACTGTCAACTCCAATGGGCAAAGGCGATCGCAAGACTAAACGTGGGAAAATCAGCATGGGCAGCTACGGCAAGACCCGTCCCGCCGAGAAACCGAACAAAACCGCACCGGCTCCCAAGCTGGAAACCGCTGAGAAGTAGAATTGAACCCGCTTAAAAAAGTAGCGAGGGCACTCCGAACCGGGGTACCCTCGCTACTTTTTTTTGAAAGCTCAAGCCGCCTTTCGCCCTTCCTGCTCCGCCTGTACGGCGGCCATTTCTTCGCGCAGGTGAACCAGGAAAGTCCGCAGCCCCTGGAGTTTGTCGAGCAGCTCGGCGTTCTCCGGCTGTTTGTGTTCCTTGTTTTTGAGGTGATTGCGGGCCCCTTCAAGGGTGTAGCCCTTCGATTCCACCAACTGGTAAATCAGTTGAAGGTGTTGGAGGTCTTTGTACGTAAAAGCCCGGTCGTTGGCCCCGTTGCGCTTGATTTTAAGGGCAAAAAATTCTTCCCAGTACCGCACTTTGGGCACACTGAAATCGAAAATCTTGGCGACTTCCGAAATCGAGTAGTAGCGTTTGTTGGCGGGGATATTGGTGGGGAGCTTTTCCATCGGGCCGACAATTTGCGTTACCTTTGCCGTTCGGTTCACGCCGTTTTTTTCAGCACGAAAAAACGGAAAAACGGCTGAAAAGACAAGCATAATTTTAAGAGAAAATAGGCCTGTTGGCGTTGTAAACTACGACCTTCCAGAGTTCTGCTACGCTATCCAACAAGTCTGTTAGCCCCTTCCACGATTCCAGTTTCCCCCGATGACCTCCCACGAAATCCGGCAGCACTTTCTCGACTTTTTTAGGTCTAAAAATCACCTCATCGTTTCCTCCGCCCCGCTCGTCGCCAAAAACGACCCGACGTTGATGTTCAACAACTCGGGCATGGCGCAGTTCAAGGATTTCTTCCTCGGCAACGGTACCCCGCCCGCCTCGCGCGTGGCCGATACCCAAAAATGCCTCCGCGTCAGCGGCAAGCACAACGACCTCGAAGACGTGGGTTTCGATACCTACCACCACACGATGTTCGAGATGCTCGGCAACTGGTCGTTTGGCGATTATTTCAAAAAAGAAGCCATCCACTGGGCCTGGGAATTGCTCACCGGCGTGTACGGTTTGCCCAAAGACCGGCTCTACGTGAGCGTGTTCGAGGGCCACGAGATGGACGGCGTGCCCTTCGACCAGGAGGCCTACGACCTCTGGGAACCCATCGTGGGCCGCGAGCGGATTATTTTCGGGAACAAAAAAGACAACTTCTGGGAAATGGGCGACACCGGTCCCTGCGGGCCGTGCTCGGAAATCCACGTCGATTTACGGCCCCAGACCGAGGTGGACGAAACGCCGGGGCGCGACCTGGTCAACGCCGACCATCCGCAGGTGGTGGAAATCTGGAACCTCGTGTTTATGCAGTTCGAGCGCCGCGCCGATGGCTCGCTCGTGCCCCTGCCCGCCCGGCACGTCGACACCGGCATGGGCTTCGAGCGCCTCTGCATGGCCATTCAGGGCAAAATCTCGAACTACGACACCGACGTATTCAGCGGCACGATTGCCGTACTGGAAACCGCTTCCGGCAAAACCTACGGGACTGGCGAAAAGATGACCGACGTGGCGTTGCGCGTGATTGCCGACCACATCCGGGCCATTGCCTTCGCCGTGGCCGACGGGCTGCTGCCCTCCAACGTGCGGGCCGGGTACGTGATCCGCCGGATTCTGCGCCGTGCCGTGCGCTACGGCTACACGTACCTCGGCTTCCGGGAGCCATTTCTGCACCGCCTCTTGCCGGTGCTGGCCGGGCAGTTTGCCGACGTGTTTCCCGAACTTCAACGCCAGCAGGACTTCGTGACCAACGTGATTCGGGAGGAAGAAGCCTCGTTTTTGCGCACCCTCGAAAACGGGTTAAAACTGTTGGACAAGATCACCGCCGAAACCCGGCAGCAGGGCCGGAGTGAAATCGATGGAGAAACGGTGTTCGAACTCAACGACACCTTCGGTTTCCCGGTGGATTTGACCGCCCTGATTGCCCGCGAAAACGGCCTGAACATCGACGAGCCGGGGTACAAAGCCGCCCTCGCCGCCCAAAAACAACGCTCCCGCCTCGACGCCGCCACCTCCACCAGCGACTGGATCGAGGTTCGTGATTCGGGGAAAACGGAATTCGTCGGCTACGACCAAATCGAGGCCGAAGTTCACGTGGTGAAATTCCGGCGGGTGAGCACCAAAAATGGGGAGCAGTACCAGATTGTGCTCGACCACACGCCGTTTTACGCCGAAAGCGGCGGGCAGGTGGGCGACACGGGTTCGCTGACCTTCACCGGACCCAACTCGGCCACGGTGGTGAACATTGAAGACACCAAAAAGGAAAACGACCTGAGCATCCACCTCAGCATCGAAACCGCGCTCTATGACCTGCTGACCGACCCCAATTTGCGCGTGACGGCCCACGTAAACCGCCGCCGTCGTCAACTGATTTCGTCCAACCACAGCGCCACGCACCTGATGCACGCCGCGTTGCGACAGGTGCTGGGGCCGCACGTGGGGCAGAAAGGCTCGCTGGTTAGCCCGGAGGTGCTGCGCTTCGACTTCTCGCACTTCAGCAAAGTCACCGACGAGGAACTGGCGAAGGTGGAAAAAATCGTGAACGAGAAAATCCGCGCCAACATCGCCCTGGGCGAAGAGCGCAGCGTACCCATCGACGAAGCCAAAAATCGGGGGGCGACGGCGCTTTTCGGTGAAAAATATGGCGACCGGGTGCGGGTCATCACCTTCGACCCCGCCTTCAGCGTCGAACTCTGCGGCGGTACGCACGTACCCGCCACGGGGCAAATCGGGCTGTTTAAAATCACCTCCGAAGGCTCGGTGGCCACCGGCGTCCGCCGCATCGAAGCGCTGACCTCCGAGAAAGCCGTCGGGCTGATGGAACAGCAATCCGCCACGCTCGACCACCTGCGCGACTTACTCAAAGGCAGCGCCGACGTGGTGAAATCGGTGCAGACGCTGCTGGACGAAAAAGCGGTCTTACAGAAACGGGTGGAGGTGTTGGAACAGGAGCGTTTGCAAACGATAAAAGCCGAGCTTAAATCGAAGGCGACCTACATCGACGGCATCCGAATCGTACAGACACGCCTGGCCGACGTTTCCGCCGAAGGCTTGAAGCAATTGTCGTTCGATCTGAAAAATGAGTTTCCAGGCGAATCGTTTTACATGGTTTCCGGCTCGGTTTCCAACGGAAAACCCCAGTTGGCCGTCCTGCTTTCCGACGATTTGGTCCAATCGCGCGGTCTGAACGCTGGGCAAATCGTGCGCGAACTGGCGAAGGAAATCAAGGGCGGCGGGGGCGGTCAGCCGTTTTTCGCCACGGCGGGCGGTTCGGATGCCTCCGGGCTGGCGAGGGCGTTGGAGAAGGGGGTTGAGGTGTTGAGGAAATGAGGTAACCTCACCTCCCAAGCGCGTCATTGCTTCGTCGCGATCCGCCGCTGCGGGTCGCTGCGCTCCCTCCTCGCAACGACGCGTTCTTCCAATTTTTTCCAAAAATCGCGTAACTTTCCCCTACCCGACCTTTCAACCAGTCCTTCCTTTGGAACCCTCGCCCGAAAACCTGATCGAACTGCCCGCTACGCCCCGCGTGCTGGAGGCCTTCGGCGATTCAGCCCTGACGCCGGCCTTCAGCCGCCGCGACCCGACCTTCGCACCCGCCGCCATTCCACAGTCGACCCTTGCCCTCGAACTCGCCGCCCAGTACTTGCGCGTGGGGGTTGCGACGGCGGGCCAGTTCCGGCTGCTGGAGGAATTTGTGCTGGATGGCTCTCCCGGTACCGAAGAGCCTTCGGTACACGACGTGCGCCACCTGATGAGCAACCACAACGTGCTGACGCGTAATTTTTGGAAAGCGGTGCGGGTGGTGGTCAACAACCAATCGTTTACGCTGGTGCCGGAGCCGCTGTTTAAGAAAGAATACGCCCCGCGCTACCTCGAACTGGCCCGTGGGGGGGCGCTTACCCAGGAAAAGGTGCATTTCACCCGACACCCGCACTGGCAGGCCGTGACGGTATTTTCACTCCCTGCCCGCCTCGACGACTGGCTGCTCGGCGTGTACCCCTTCGAGGCTCTGCACCTGAGCCACCAACTCGACACCCAGCTGACGATGGCCGCCTCCCTGGCTACCGGCGCTGCCGCGACGGGTCGACACCTCTTGCTCAGTATCGAAAAACGTTCGGTCGGACTGGTACTGCTCGACGACGGGCACCTCTGTTACGCCAACCGCTTCGCCTACCAGGCTACCATCGATTTGGTGTACTACGTGCTGTTTGTGTTGAATGAGTTGAAAATCAATCCTGCTGATCTGGGCGGGCAAGCCTGGGGGCAAATCACCCCAGACGGAGAAGTTTACCGTGAATTGGTGGGCTACCTACCACGGCTCCGCGTCGGCGAGGTACCCTTGCCCATCGAACCAAGCGGAGCCTTCGCCGACGTTTCCCTCAACCAGTACGCCAACCTCCTGCGTTTACTGAGTGACTGAGTGGGACTGAGTGGAGGACTGAGTCACTCAGTCCTCCACTCAGTCACTCAGTCCCACTCAGTCACTCAGTC
>Ga0163144_10013214_pt1 | contig 17254 bp, 8 predicted proteins | sample OliLak19BULKMAT1_FD_123175 | JGI IMG/M metagenome (GOLD analysis project Ga0163144, IMG submission 123175) | Freshwater microbial mat bacterial communities from Lake Vanda, McMurdo Dry Valleys, Antarctica - Oligotrophic Lake LV.19.BULKMAT1 | ecosystem: Environmental > Aquatic > Freshwater > Lake... | reverse complement strand
CCATTCGGTGGCCCGTACCCGAACCTGCTGGCCACGAACAATGACGGCAAGATCATGACGCATGAGGCAGGGCACTACCTGAATCTCTATCACACGTTCCACGGTGGTTGCTCGGTGAACGGCGACTTCGTTGCCGACACTCCGTCGGAGGCCAACGCTCGCAACGGCTGCCCGGTGAGCTCGCTCACTTCGTGCACGAACGTGAATGACCCCATCGAGAACTTCATGGACTACACGAACGACACCTGCCGGTTCGCGTTCACGGCAGGGCAGGGGACGCGCATGCAGACCGCGCTGTCGACCTATCGTTCGTCCATGGTGAGCGGGCAGAACCTGATCGACGTTGGATGCGACAGCGGCTTGAACGCACTCATCGTCCGCTCGCGCGGCCAGGTATGCAGCGGCGACACCGTGAGCTACACCACGCCCGCTGCAGGCGCGGGCTGGACGTATGCTTGGAGCTTCCCCGGTGGAGTGCCCGCGACAGCGACCACTCAGAGCGTCTCAGTGGTGTATCCCACGCCCGGCCAGTTCACGGCGACCCTGACGGTGACGGACGGCTTCTCCGGTATCAGCACCAACGCGGTGCCGGTCTACGTCAAAGCCTGCACGCCCGTCACCGGGCCTTGCCGGCAGTGGGTATTCCCCTCGAACGCTTCGCTCGATTTCGGTACCGGTGTGCCCAAGCCGGTTGCCGGTCGTATCAACGTCTCGGCCGAACCCGGCGCCGCCGTGTCCGACGCTGCAGGCAATCTACTGTTCTACACCGACGGCCTGAAAGCGTACGACCGCCTCAACGCCATCATGCCAAACGGCACGGGGCTGCTCGCGGGCATCAGTTCGCACAGTGGCGCGCTGATCCTGCCGCGGCCCGGCTCCTCGACCCAGTACTTCCTTTTCACGGTGCGGCAGCAGGAGGACAACAGCACGCCCAATCCGATGAACTACTCCGTCGTGGACATGACGCTCAACGCGGGGTTCGGCGCCATCGTCACGGGGCAGAAGAACATCACCGTGGCACTTCCAGGCAGCCCGATCCAGTTGCTCGAGGGCATGGCTGCGATTCCGCATTGCAATGGGGTGGATTGGTGGTTGATCTCGCACGGCGTCTGGACCACGAACGGACAACTTTTCGTCACGCTGGTGACGAGCGCTGGCCCGGTCTCAACCGTGGCATACAACAACGGCGTGAGTTCGCCCGGTCTGCCGCTCGGCATGCTCACCGCATCGCGGGACGGAACGCGCATCGCTGCGGTGTGCTACGGCGGGAATCAGATCGGCGTGTGGAACTTCAACCGTTCGACCGGCATTCCGACCACGTTGCTCGCGCCCACCGCCTCGTTCGGATCGTACAGCGATGTCTGTTTCAGCCCTGATGGCAAGCTTCTCTATTTGAACTACTTCGATGGTGGCTTCGGCGTTCGCCAGTTGAACATTGCCACGCAGCAGTACCGGGAGATCTACTACGGGCTCAGCACCGCGATCGCCCAGGGCCCGGATGGACTGGTGTACATCGGACCCGCGAGTTCATCGTCGCTCCACTGCATCAACTACCCGAACAACTTCAACACGCTCGATCAGAACGAGTGTGGCCTCAACCTGAATAGTGTGCCATTGGCAGCGGGGAGTTTCGATGGACCATTCGGCGCACTGCCGAACATGCCGCTGCAGTGCACCACGGTCCGCCCGGCCGATTTCAACTTCACGGTGACCAACTGCCTCACGGTGAATGTCACGTCGCTCAACTGCAGCGGGCCTTACTCGTGGAACTTCGGGGATGCGACCACGGGCAGCGGGCAGATCACGTCTCACACCTACGGGGCCCCGGGCACGTACACCATCACACTCACCGTGACGGGAGCGGTACCCGCCACTATCCAGAAGACGGTGACCCTCGGACTGGAACCGGTGAGTATCGCTGGCTCGTCGACCGTGTGCGATACGCTCTCGTATAACTACAGCGCCATCGGACCTGCGAACTACACGTACACGTGGAGCACGAGCGGCGGCATCCCGACATTCGGCTCAGGCAGCAACATCGATGTGAACTGGCCATTCAACTTCGGCACGCTCACGCTCGTCGCCTACGATTCGACGACCGGGTGTTCGACCACGCTGACCAAGAACATCGGCACGTGTCCCACCTGTGTGACACCGCCGGCGAACATGACCGCGTGGTATCCGCTGGATGAGCTCGCGGGCACGTCCGCGCTCGAAACCGTGCTCGGCGCACACGGCAGCGATGTGAATGCACCGCTGCACACGCCGGCCAAGGTGCGCCGCGGCCGCGGTTTCAATGGCATCAACCAGTACGTGCAGGCCAACAACGCCCCTGGGATAACTTTGGAACGGGAGATCTGACCATCGACGCCTGGGTCCGGACCACTGTCGCCACCGGAATCCAGCCGATCGTGGATAAGCGCACGGTCGATCCCGAGCAGGGCTATGCGCTCTATCTCAAGAACGGCCGCCTCGCGTTGCGCTTGGGCGACCTGACAACCTCGAGCGAGTACTGGTCACCGACCTCTGCGTTCGTGGCCGATGGCCAGTGGCACCATGTGGCGGGCGTGCTGCGACGCTCTGCGACCAGCAACGGCACGCAACTGTTCGTCGACGGCGTGTTGGTGGCGAGTTTCCCTGCGTACACGGGTGGCAATGTGACCAACACCCAGCCGCTGCTCATCGGCGCGCAGGCGGGCTTCTTCGGCCCGATCAGCTACATGAACGGCTCGATCGATGAGGTCGAGTTGTTCCAGCGTTCCCTGACGGCGAACGAACTCACCGGCATCACGCTCGCGGATTCGCTGGGCAAGTGCAAAGAGTTCAGCTGGGTTCCGACGATCGCGAACATCTGTCGCGATCAGAGCGAAGTGACGCTCACGATGCAGGTGAGCAACTACACCACGCTCGCCCAGAGCTACAACGTGAGCTTCACCGGCCTGCCGTTCGGCGGACTCTGCACGTGGAACGGGCCCACCAGCTTCCAGGTGATCACGTCCATGCCCATCACCGTGCCGGCCAACAGCAGCGTGCCGGTTCAGTACAAGGTCTTCCGCCCGGTGGGAATGCCGCTTTACACAACCTCGTGCTATCAGGCGACCGTCACGAACATCAGCTCGCTTGCCACGACGACGAATCGCGGGTCGATCTATGCGGCTCGTCAATGGTGCAACCTCATCATCAAGGGGCCCATTGGCGTGGGGGGCACGGGCGGCACGGCGAAGGTGATCTTCCGGGCGACGAACACGGGGGATGGGCCGATCGTCTCGCCGTTCTCCATGGGCGTGGCGATGAGCGGCGATGGCAGCGGTTCCGCCGAGGAACCTGTCATCGCTCTCAACGGTCTGCCGCCCGGTGTGCCCGTGACCGGCGATCTCGCGCTCGCGCCCGGCGAATCGCAGGACCTGAGCATCGATGCCACGTTCCTCGAGCCGCGCGCGTTTCGCGTTTACGATTTGGTGCTCTCCATGGACGAGGACGGAGATGGTCTGCTCGATCCACTCATGACCGCTGGCCTGCAGTATGGCCAGAGCGAGCCCACCATTGGCGTCCCGCCGTCGCTGCCCGTACCCAGCACGCTGCAACTCGGCGTCAGCCCCAATCCGGTGCGCTCGCACGCCACCGTCCGCTACTCGCTGCCCATGCGCGGTCGCGTGGAACTCGCACTCTATGACGTGGCGGGCCGGCAGGTGGTGGCGATTCCCGCATTCGGCGCCGAAGCCGGGCAGGGGACACTCGCAATCGACTGCCGCAATCTGGCGCGCGGTGTCTATTTCCTGCGGATGCGCGTGAACGGCGCGAGCGTGGGACAGAGGTTCCTGCGGCTGGAGTGAGATGAGCATGGACTTGCGCTCCGACTCCGCGCACGTGCTTCGAACGCTGTCTCCACCGTGCCCTATCCATCCAATGAGGCATCCCATGAAATGGGCCGCCGACGCCAGTGCAACACTCCACGTGGGGCCGGATCATGGGTCTGTATCGCTGAGATGATGTCAGAACCAGCACGTCCCAACCCGTCCACTTTGCGCACGCTCACCCTCACCGCACTCGCACTCTTGTGTTTCGCCGCCAACTCGCTGCTCTGCCGAGCAGCGCTCGCGGGTGGGCACACGGATGCGGCGAGCTTCACGCTCGTGCGGTTGGCCAGTGGCGCGGTCGTGCTCGCCATCTTGGCGAGAGTGCGACGCAGTCCGTCGCCGCCGTCGGCTCTGGCGTGGGGCTCCGCACTGGCGCTCTTCGCCTACGCTATCGGGTTCTCGCTCGCGTATGTCCGGATCGCTGCCGGCGTTGGCGCACTGATCCTGTTCGCTTCGGTGCAGTTCACCATGATCGGCGCGGGCCTTTTTGGTGGCGAGCGTCCGCGTGTCCGCGAATGGTTGGGACTCGCGGTTTCGATGGCCGGCCTCATCGTGCTCACGCGACCCGGGCTCACGAGCCCCGATCCGCTGGGGGCAGCGTTGATGGTGAGCGCGGGGCTGTCATGGGGAGTGTATTCACTTCGCGGGCGCCGAAGCGCTGACGCCGTGGGGGGTAACGCGGCGAGCTTTGCGAGAGCCGTGCCACTGGCGATACTCGCGACCATCATCGCGATCGTTCTGGGTGCAACCCACCTCGAACTCCGCGGCGCCGGCTTGGCGCTGTTGTCTGGATCAATCACCTCGGGCCTCGGTTATGCAATCTGGTATGCGGCACTGCGCGGACTCACCGCCACACGCGCTGCCGTCGTCCAGCTGGCGGTGCCCGTCGTGTCGGCCGCGGGCGGCGTGCTCGTGCTGGGCGAGCAGTTCTCCGCCCGCTTGGGGCTCGCAGGGATTCTCATCCTGGGCGGCATTGGGCTCGCGGCGCTGCGACCACGCCGGCGTTTGAACCCTTCTTGACGCTTTGCCGAATGGGGCTATCTTGCCGCGCAGGCGGCAGGGCCCCACGCATCGTGTCCCCCGACACACCGACCCTGGCTCGACTTCAGCATCGTTCCATCCTGCCGTCGCCCCAAGCCAAGGAGGAATCCATGAGACGCATGCTACTTCTGTGCCTCACCGCGTTCACGTTGTTCGCCGCGCTCGCCACGCCCGCATCCGCCGCGCCGCTCGCGAAGCGTTGGACTCAGATCCTGCGTTCCGCTGGCGGGTCCATCACGGTGCCACCCGAGTGGGATGGGGTCTGGGCTTCGGAGGATTCGATCTACACCTGCGAAGGGACCTTTCAGGGCGTCGAGAGCTATCTCGATACGCTCTGCGCGGGGCAGGTGTTCGGCTACACGGATAGCGGCGACCCGGGGATCACCTTCGACTGCACGGGCTCCGCGACTTCGACCACGGTGAACGCCACCTGCTCGGGCAGTTCCGATATCGTGCCGGATTGCACGGTCACGATCGCGAACAGCTTCGTGGCGACGCGCACGGGAGGCACTTACGTCGCGACGGCGACATCGAGTATCAACTATGCCGGCACGGCGCTGGGGTGCGACCTCATCCCCGATTCCTGCATGCGCACGGTCACGTATGCGACGCGGCTAGGCCCTGCACCGATTGAGTACTGCGTGACGCCGACGCAGTCCTCGACCTGGGGCCAGATCAAGGTGCGATACAAGTAGGGCTGCACACGGCGGGCTCATCCCGACACAAAGCGAACCGGCCCCGCCGCAAGGCGGGGCCGGTTCGTGATTACGGTGCTGATCGGTGACTACTTCTTGTAGAGCGACTTCACACGGCCCCAGCTGGTCGACTGGATGGCAGTCGGCTGCGCCGGTCCGATGACAACCTTGCCGAAAGGCGCCACGTCAGTGATCCAGACGTTCGGGCCCTTCATCTGGAAGCCGTACTGCACGTGACGGGCGGCATCGTTGATCGTGGCCAGCACGACGGTGAACGCCCCCGACGCGGGGAGCACCACGGTCTGCTCCACGACGCTCGAGAAGTCCGGCGCGAAGTCACGCACGAACGCGATCGTCGGGTGCGCGCTCGTGAGCGTGTTGCTCAGGACGTTCCCAGAGAAACTGACAGTCTGACCCGGGAGGGAGCCGGCAGGCTCCACATACATGTTCGCTTCCATGATCTTGTTGCCCGTTGAGCCCGGGCCGCCGGACGGCGTGTACCAGTACGGATCCGGATCGCCAATCGTGTTCGGGCTGAGCGTGAGGTTGTTGCCCAGGAATACCGCGCACAGGTCGGCCGTGCCCCACGGGGAGCCGAACTGGTAAGCGCCGCCGTTGGAGGGCAAGTTGGACACGTTCATGAAGCCCTGATACGGGTCAGCGCCGTTCAAAGTGAAATCGACGGCCTTGGCCGAGCCAGCGCCGAGCGTAAAAGCCAACACGGCACCGAGGACCAGACTCTTGAGTAGCCCGTTCTTCATTTGCGAACTCTCCTCTTCGGGATGGATGGGGGCCGAGACCCCCTGGGTCAGACTCCGCTGCACGAGGACGACCGTGTAGCGGTGGTGCGCAATCGGATGTCGGCTGTTCCAGCAGGGTCATGGGGAATGCATCCGCCTGACTTGATGAAATCTTAGACTATGTTCGTGCAGCGAACAAAGTAGTTATTTCAGTCCCGGCATGGGCCCGAAGTGGCATCTGCCCAAAGTTGGGCGCGGGTGACGTGCTCCCAGTCCGGGATCCCGGCGTCGTTGGGTGGTCCTGCCCCTGCCGAAACGGGGCCGAAACAGACCCCAGCCCGCGCAGACCGCTGCCTGGGGCGTCTCTCGGACCCCCGCTGCGCCCGCCTCCGGCTGGAAGCCGGTTCCATGGCCATGGCGTCCGCACCGCCCCCCTGGCTGGTCCTCCGCCCTCGGACTGGGCGTCGACACCCCGTACAACCTCAGGGGGCCATCTTGAGCCACGCCCGAATCCGCACGAGAACCCGTCGAGGGGTCCGAGAGTCCTGCGTTGACACAGCGAATCGTGACCGTGGATGGACCGCTCCGCTTCGAGTCGGCCGAGATGACGCGCAGAGCGCTTGTCGGCGAGATACCGAGCCCTGCTGAAGTCCCCTTCCAGACGGGTGGTAATCCTGAGATGATGAAAGAGAGACTGGCTCCTCAATGCGGAGCGTCAAGGTTTCCATCGCTCGGCACTGCCCGCGATCTCGGTCCGATGTTCCCATCGTCGATTTTCAGGGAGGCTCGCTTGCTGCGCATCCGGATCTTCGCTGTGTCCTGGCTTCTCATGATCTCCATGCTGCTCGTTCCGCGGCACGGGCAGGCCGGAGTCTTCTCGCAATCCTGGGGAACGGGTGACTGGTGGTACGCGGGGGAGTTGGGCAACACCGATTCCGATTCGGCTCCGGAGATCCTCTGTATCAGCAAGGTGGGCCAGCGCTGGGGCATCCTCAACGAAGTCACGGGCGCGGTGAAGAAGGACTTCACCAGCTTCAACCTCGACAACTCGCAATGCTACCCAGGGGACTGGGACGGGGATGGACGCACCGACCTGGTGTTCTACTCGCATCTGAATATCGTGCCCCAGGTGTTCCGTGCGTATCGCTGGAACGGATCCGACTACGTCCCGTTCATCTCGCATTCGGATTCCGTGGCCATCCTCTATCCGCAGGCCTACCGTACGGTGGGGGTCAAGGAACTCGTTGAGTTCACGAATGGACCCGGCGAACCCGACTGCGATCTCCGACTTCGCGACCTGACTGGGCAAGTGCTCTTCAAAGCCTCGACCAACGTGCCGGGATGGAGTGGACCGTGTCGGGCGGCCTCGTTCGTCGATCGGAACAACGATGGCATCGGCGAGCTGATGATCGAGGACCAGACGGCGATCCGCGCGTTCAATCAGTACAGCGGCGGGTTCTCGGTGCTGTGGACGCGGAGCGGTTGGAATCAGGCCGTCGAGCTCGGCAATCTGGACGCGGATCCGCAGGCCGAGTTCCTGGTGTTCAACAACGCCGATCAGCATTTCGGGATCCTCGATGGCCTGACCGGCGTGGTGCAGCAGGAGTTTCCCGCATTCCACCTCGATGATTCATTCCCCAGTACGCAGGATCTGGACGGAGACGGTCGGCTCGAGCTGATCGTGCAGAAACGGCCCAACGGGCAGCCTCCGGTGCTCACAATCCACGATTGGAATGGCTCGTCGCTCGTGGCCACTTCTGTGGTCACGGCACTCGATCCGTATGCGAACCTCGGGATCCTGCAGCTGCGCAGCACGACGCAGTTCGAGATCATCGAGGTCTCGTCCACGGATCTACTCCTGCGGGATCTGTCGGGCACATTGTTGTTCCAGGCCTCGACAAGCCTCTCCGGCTGGTCGCCGTCCCCGTTCACCGTTGACTTCCATGTCGTCGACGCGGATCACTTCGGCATGCCCGACCTCATCCTGCACGACGAGTCGAACGTCCGCGCGATCCAGTTCAATGGCTCGTTCAGCCAGCGCTGGGTGGTGAATGGCTGGAGGTGGCTGGAGGAGTACGGCAACGCCGACGCGGATGCCAATACCGAGCTGATGTTGATCAAGTCAACCGATGGGCGCTTCGGCCTGTTCGATGGCGTCGCCGGAAGTCTGCAGCAGGAGTTCCCGACCTTCACCGTGGACAACTCGCAGTACTACCATCTGAACACGGACGCCGATCCGCTCGACGAGCTGTACATGGGGAGTACACAGGGCCAGCCAGATCAGTTCACGGCCTTCGACTCGGACGGCTCGATCTTCGTACCGCTGTACTCGCACTCGGAGGAGATGGGGCAGTGGTACCCCGTACAGGTGCGCGACGACAATCAACACGAGTTCATGGAGGCGGACAACACGGACCTCCGCGTGCGCGACCTGACCGGCACGGTCATCTGGCGCGCATCGACCGATCTGCCCGGCTGGTCAGGGGACCCTTCCCCGATCGGGGTTCCCGCTGCGATGTTCCCGGATTGGCTCGGCGTACGCGCGTTCTATGTGGTCAGTCAGAATGGTCTGCGTTTGGTACTCCATCACAATACGACTGACGTCCCGGCTGTGCCTGCGCCTGGGGCGTTGCGCGTCCTGCAGAACGCGCCGAATCCCTTCCGGGATGCCACTTCGTTCCGGTTCTCCACTGCCCGCGACGGAGAAGTGGTGGTGCGGGTCTACGATGCGAATGGTCGGCTCGTGCGGCAGTTGAAGGAAAGGGTGAACGCCGGCGAACATTCGCTGCGCTGGGACGGCCGCGATGACGCCGGTCGCCTGGCGCCGAGTGGGATCCTGTTCTATGAGGTGACCGCCGACGGGATGAAGCAGACCCGGAAGTTGATCCGGGTGAGTTGAGCTCAACCGCGGTTTCATTCCCAACTCTCCAAGAGCTGGCACGTCATGCAGGCGTCGCCTTCGAGCGTATTGCCGAAAGCGTCGCCGCGAACTTTTCGATCCGCGAGCTCGACCTCGGCGGCTAGACTCGTCGGCCATTCTGCTATCCGTTCTTGGGTCCCCATCCTGCTTCTTCCGCCAAGGCCCCGGGACACCGACCGTACTGGCGATTCAGGGAGGTCGGGTACCACTCCGAATGTCGCGCCTCTGGATGTCGACGATGATGGCATCTCCGAGCTGGTGGTGACGGACGCATCGGGGGCTCACAGACTGGTCAGGTCCAGCGGGGCAACTTCGCGCTCTACGACGGGCTATCGGGTGTGAGGTCGACGCCATAATTATTGGCGTCGTACCCGAGGTAGGCGTATGCAGTAACACGTTGCGACGGGTTCCATGAGAATCCACTTCAATCTCGCGGTCCACTGCGCCCGAATCTTGACGTGCGGATTCGGGCGCAACTGCGTTCTCTAAGCGTGGCCTATCTTCACCACAGGTCGATCAGCGCGGCGGCGGGGATCCGCCGACGCTCCGCACCGACCGCCCCGCAACGAGGAGGGACCGCCCCATGCGTCCAGGTTTCCTGCTTCGCCCCGTCGCCGTAGCCCTGTTGATGGTGCTTGCGATACCGCTTCAATCCCACGGTGAGGATCAGAAAGGACGCGGTAGTGCCGACCCCAGGGACCCGGTGCTCGCCCCGCGCCCCGCGCTCGCACCTGCAATCCGTACAACGCGCTCGAGCGCACCGCTCAAGCTGTACATGAACCCTTCGAGCGTTCTGGGAAAGTCCGAGAGCTTCACCGACCAAGGCCGTTACCTGCCGTTCGCGCTGCCCAACGATCGTGAGCGTGCGAAACTCGAGGCGGCGCGCGTCGCCGTCGCGGCCGCGCGAGCGCAAGCGGGACCGGCGATGCGGATCAGCCCGACCACCGACCCCGCGACTCCGCTGTATGCGGCGCCGGAGGACAAGCTCGAGCGGCTTCGGTCGGCACAGCCGGGCGCCGTCCCCACGGACCCGGCGTTGAGCGGACTGCCGAGCGTGCTTCGCTCTCGCCAGAAGCAAGGTGCCGTGACGCCCACGGCTGGCGAACTCGAGAAGCTCAAAGCCACCGCGAAGTCGCCGGTCACTCCTGAGACCAAGAAGGAGACCGAACGATGAGCGCGCGCCTGAGGGGATCGGTCACCGCCGCACTCATTCTCGGCGTGCTGTTGCTCGCGTCTGCCGCCGCCTCACACGCGGCGACACGGGTCGTGCAGGAGCCTCAGTTCGGACAGTTCGAGGAGACGGATCTCGCGACTGCCCGCATCCAGGGCGAGGCGGCGAAGGCTCGCACCGACGACGCGCTCGAGAATGGCTGCGTCGATCCGGAGGAACCACTCTCGGCGCTGCGCATCGCTCGGCCCCTCACGTCGTTGAGCGTGCTTTTCAACAGTCAGGACATCGACGCCTGCCACTACGCGCGCGGCACGACCCTCGTGTTCCACGTGTTCATCGACCACAACCTCGGCTCGTGGAGTACCACCGAGCGCAACGCAGCCGCGGCCAAGGCAGCGCTGGCGAAGCAGTGGTACGTGGACGAGGCACCGGGCGACGCGAACATGGACTTCGATAACCTTGGCGGCACTGGCTATTACTACTACCAGACCGCCTCGCTCAACTTCGATGGGGACGTACTCTCGGGCGCCGAGATCGAGATCGCGCTGGCGAGCTTCGGATTCAGCGACGACAACGGTGATGGCACCATCCTCGACGAGTTCGCGTTCTACTGGCAGAACTGGAACGGGGGCTGGGACAACGTCGTGCTGGTGTTCCAACCGGCCGACGCGACCGGCCGTGCCAGCGCCAACCTGGGCATCTCGAGGATCACGCACTACACCGACGACGAGTGGACCGTCTGGCGGCATGAGATGGGGCACGTGTTCGGGAGCTGCGACGAATACGATGGCGACGGCTGCAACAACTGCAACACCTGTCACGGCACTTACCACATCACCGCGGGCATCAACGGCAACTGCCAAGGTGCGGCCTGCGGTGACAACCAGTCCTGTGTGATGATCAATAACGTTGACGCGCATTGCACTTTCACCGAGTACCACTGGGGCTGGGACGACACCGACAGCAACGGCCTGCTCGACACCATGAAGCGCCAGACCACGTTGGGCTCGTTCGTGAACATCAATGAGATGTTCCACAACGGTTACTACCGCACTTCGAACACGACCAACGGGTTCGTCGCCGCGCAACAGTGGGACACGTGGGCGGCCTTCGCCGTGCGACCTGCGGCCGGGAGCGATCACGACCTGCGGCTCTACCATGACAACAATCACAACTTCCTGCTCGCCACGTCATCGCAGAACGGCTCGAACGTGGACTTCATCGTGGGCGACTACAACCACAGCCGAGCCGGGAACGAGCACATGCAGGTGAATCTGCTCTCTGGGCCCAGCGGCACGTTCAACGCCACATGGGAGAGTGGCACCGGCACACTGTATCCCAATGGTGTGTATGTCGGGACCCAGACGTGGAACGATTACAACGTCGTCCGCATGTACGAAGTTCCGCTGTTCGCAGGCGAGGAAGTCACGTTCACGCTCGATGTACAGACGGCTGGGCTGAACATGGGCTTCGGGCTCTACAAGTCGAACGGTGCGGCATACTTCGCCGCACGAAGCGGTGCGGTGGCTGCCTCGGATGTCAACGGCAACGGCTCAGATGAGTCGTTCACTTACACCGTGCCGAGCGACGACGTGTACGGACTGGTCGTGTGGTCCAACAACGAACTCGATGGCACTTTCGATATCCGGATCGGAACCGCGCTCGCGACACTCAACGATGACGTCTCATTCCTCTCGGGCATCGACTTGCGCTTGTTCGACTACGACCCGGTGGCTGGCTTCTGGGGTGTGGTGGCCACGCGACCGACGGGCACGTCGGATGCAGATCTCTCGCTCTTCAGTGATGCCAACTTCACGACACTTCTCGAGCAGTCGAGCTACTCAGGGCAGGCCGTGGACTTCATCGCGGCGGACTACAACCACGCCTCATCGTCGATCGACTACCTGCGCGTCAACCGTGATGTGGGCGCGGACACGCACCGCACCGAGTTCGAGCAGGGAAGTGAGTTCCTCGACGGGTTCGAGTCGTTCACTTGGCAGGCGAACGATGTGGCCGACATCTGGGATACATTCTTGACCGCGGGAGTGCCGTATTTCTTCCGCGAGTACCACAGCACCGTGAGCGGCTTCGACAGCGGCATCTACCTGGTGGGAAGCAGCGGGGGCGACTACTACCAGTCGCGCAACGACCTGATCGACTACTCGAACTCGCGCCCCATGAATCAGGGTGGGGAGTGGTTCGGCTACACTCCCAGTGTCTCGGACTGGTATGGCCTCGTCGTGCTCGGCAACGAGGAGAACGCTGCGAGCAGCGGCTCGCTGTGGATGGGCCGACAGGAGACGCTCAGCTCGGACGTGCGAGTTTCGCGCACCGAGGAGGTGCAGTTCGACATCGTCCCGCCGACTTCAAGCTATTGGAACGTGGTCGCCGCTCGGCCAAGCGGGGCCGATCTCGCAGGCATCGCGCTCTACGAGGATGCCGGATACGGCACACTTCTGACCTCGGACTTCTCGACCGGCGTCACATTCGTCGTGGGCGATCTGAACCACAGCGCTCAGGCAACGCTGTACCCGCGCATCCGCCGCAGTACAGGCACGGGGACGGTGGACATCGAGTTCGAAGGAGATACCGACGCGATCGTACCGGCGCCGGCAACGCCCTACACCCTCACAGCGTCGTGGACCGCGCAGGATGTGGCCGAGGTCTACGACCTGTGGATCCCCGGTGGCGTCGTGGGCGGCAAGGACATCGCGATCATGGTGGAGAGCCTGACGGGTGACCTCGACCTGGGGGTTGAACTCTTTCGCTCGAATGGTGCGGAGTACTTCGCTGGGCGCAACAGTGGCGTGGCGTCGGCCAATGTTCTGGGTGCGGGTGGCACGGAAGGCATGGTCTACCACGCCACCACGAGCGATTACTACGGGCTCGTGGTCTTCAACAACAACGACAACTCCGGCACGTGGCGGCTCACCATCTACGATCCCAATGTCGTGGGAGTAGGGGATGGATCCATTCCCGCGGAACTGGCGCTGGCCGCTTCGCCGAACCCAGCTCGCGCTGATGCGACGTTGTCGTACGCACTGCCGAAGGATGGCGAGGTGAGCATTGAGGTGTTCGACCTGCAGGGTCGGCTCGTCCGTTCGCTCGTGAGCGGTCACCAGCCGGCAGGCCGTCACTCCGTCCGTTGGGATGGTCGCGACGGGGCGGGACAGAGCCCACCTGCCGGTGTGTACCTCGCACGGATCCGCTCGAACGGGCAGGAGCGCCAGCTCAAGCTGGTTCGCGCGGAATAGTCACAGGTATCAAGACGCGCAATGGCCCGGGCGCATGCTGCCCGGGCCGTTGTGCTTGCAACTTCGGATCGTGTCGGTTTTCGTGATGGCGAATCAACGTGTGCTCGCGTAGCCCTTGCTCGAGCTGGACGTCCTGAACCGGAGATTGCAATGGCCTTCAAATCGAGAGGTGTTCGCGCACTGGTGATATTGCAGCTGGCCGAAATGGACCAACTGTTCGCGGTGTGGAAGAAGGCCAAGCGCTTGGGGGTTAACCTCCCCGTGAGCCGCGACCCCGCATACAAAGACCTCGATCTTCTCATGTGCCATCCGTTGCGCTCGTGCCGCGGCTATCTGACCTGGCTCTGCGAGAAACTCGACCGCCCCGATCCCGGCGTCCCCGACCCGCCCGAACCGAAGGACGTGGCCAAGCAGGGTGCCGCCTACTTGAGGGTGTTGGACCGCGCATGGCAGAAGCACATGTCGTGGGTGCCCAACAAGGTGCTCGAATCGCCGCGCATCCACATCGCGCGCTGGGGCGCACCGATGACCGTGGAAGCCATGCTCGAGCATGCCCTGGTGCACCCAATGCGGCATCGCTTCCAGCTCGAGGAGTTGATCACCAAGAAGCGCAAGCCGCGCTGAGAAGCGGACAACGCGCGTAGCCTCCTTGGCTCCCGAGGGGCGGCAGCCACACCGGGAGCGAGCTCCTCTGGGCCTTGCGGCTTCCGCCTTACCGCAGCTTGACCAGTTGTGATTCGAGATGCCGCGCGCCCGCTTCCAGCCTTGCGAAGTACACACCCGCCGCCACGCGTCGTCCGCTGGCGTCGCGCCCGTTCCACTCGAACCGGTACGCGCCAGGGGTCAGCCGGCCGCGCTGCAGCCACCGCACCAGCCGGCCATTCAGGTCGTACACGCCAAGGGTGACGTCCTCGGCATGACCGAGTGAGAACGCGATGGTCGATCCGCCCATGAACGGGTTGGGGGTCGCGAGCAGCTTCAGGCTCTCGACCGGCGTGGTACCCAGCGTCACGCTCGTCACCTGCGCGCTGTCGTAACTCGCTGCGACGATCGTGCCGCACAGCCGCTCCATCAGGGCGTCGCCGTCGGTGTCCGCCTCGAATACGATCTCGTATGGCGCGGCAGGGTCGTAGCCGTTGGGGTAGCTCGCCTGCACGCTCAGTTCAGTCGATGCGAGCGTACCCACCGAGATCGTTCCGGTCACTGGCGTGCCGGGTGGCAGACCGTTCAGGCTCACGGCCTGCGGGTCCGGGTGCTCGGTGTTGAGCCACACCGCACTCACGCGATAGCTCAACGCCGCAATCGGGCCGCAAGGGGACTCGAGACCGATGCCGATTGAGGTGCCGGCCGCGATCCTCGCCGGCACGCTCACAACGCCGGCCTGCACCGGCGTCACGCACCCGCAGTTGTCGTTACGGATCTTGCCCTGCTTGGTATAGCAGATGCCCGTGGCGTCGTTCACGATGGAGACGGCGTAGCACGCTGTCGCGTTATGCGCGGTGAGTCCTGCGGGCCGCGGGATGGTCATGCAGATCGGTCCCGAGCACGCACCGGGGGCCACGGTCACGCTCCCTGCGGGCGGAGTGAATGTAGTGGGTCCTGCTACCGTACAACCCGGGCCCGCGGGCAATCCGGCGGCTGACCAGTGATAGGTCTGCGACGTGGCGGTGGTGTTGCAGATGCTGAAGCACACCTGCACCGTGGTGGCGTTGTTACAGAAGCTCGTCACTGCGGGCAGCGCGATGAACTCCGGACACTTGCCCGCGATGTAGGCCGCGGTGATCGTGGACACGGATCCACCCGGCAGCACTTTGCGGAAGATCTCGAGATGCGCCATCTGCCCGCCGAACCCTGGTTTGGCGCCGTTGGCGGGGTTGGCCTGACCAATGAACACGTCGGCCCCATTCGAGACGGACCCGGAAAGCGGCGTGAAGTCCGTGAGCGCGATGGGCGAACCGTTGACGTACCATAGTCCCGCGCTCAGGCCCGAGCCGCGCTCCACGGTGACCGCCACATGCGACCACTCACCCGCGGGAATCGCGGGGCCAGCCACGATCTGGGTCTCGAGGCCGTTGCCGATCTCGAGCGTGAGTTGCTGATCGTTCAGGTACAGCGCCCAGCCGAGCATGCGATACGGCGATACCGAGTTCAGATGCCGCTTCTCGACGATCGTGCGCTCGCCATGCACACCGGGATCGGGGTGGACCCACGCGTCGATCGAGAACGAGCCCGAGCCGAAGTCAAGATCGAGCTGATCGGCATACGGTACCCGCGCGTAGTCCGCGGCCGTCGGCAGTCGCAGCCCACCAAAACTCGCCAAGCCGCCCGATCCACCGGAGCTCGCGGGCTCGATCACCGCGCCACCGACCAGCTGTGCGGCATTGCGAGCAGGAGAGAGGTGCGTGACATCGGCCGTGGTGCTCGCCAGAGCGCCGCCAGTCGGCGCGAACGGGTACCACGCGCTCATGCCAGTCGGGGGCTGCACGCAACCGGGGCCGCCCGGAGCGCAGGCATAGTTGCCGAAGTCGTAGCCGAACAGTGTCTGACCGCTGGTCAGCGACACATTGTAAGTACCGCCCGCGGGTGCCGTCTGGATGAACGACGGCTGGCCGACCTCGCTGAGCGTCCACGCGCCGCCCAGCAGGTTGGTGAAGCAGTAGTTGCCATTCGCATCGGTGACCGTGGTGACGGTGCCCCCAGGTCCCGTGGCGCGAATCGTCCAGCCAGCTGCCGCGACTTCGCCCAGATCCTTCACGCCATTGCGGTTCGTGTCGATGAACTTCTTGCCGCAGATCGCGCCGGTCTCGCCCGCGAAGCAGCCCGGCACCTCGATGTCGCCGATCTGGGATTTGTCCGCGAAGCTCACGGTGGGTCCATCGGAGTCGATCAACTTGCTGTTGAGCGTCGAGCCGAGCGCCAGATTCGGCCGCAGACCCTGATACCCATAAATGTCGTCGGTGTAGCTGTTCGTACCGATGATATGGATCGCGTCGGAGGTCGCCCACACACGACCGATGGCGCCGCTCGGGCCATTGTAGGGATGCGCGTCGTAGTCGACGCCGCCCTCGGCGTTGAACCCGTTCGAAACACCTAGTAGATAGGTGTTGCCCGGAACCCAGCAACCACCCGAGCAGACGTACTCCAGCGCGCGGGCGAAGTGGGGCATCGGGTAGGACAGCGCGTAGATGCCACGCTCGCCAAGCAACATGCGGCCCGAAGGCGAGAAGCTGATGTCGGCCACCGGCATCGAGTAGTCGTATGCCGGGATGAACGGCAGCCAGATCTCGTGCTGGTCGGTGCCGGCGGCGAATCCGCCCGTGGGCGTCAGCCCCACGCTGCGGATCTCGTTGCTCGTGTTGCCGCTCGTTTGATCGAGCGCCCACACCGAGTAGTACACGCGGCCCGCGTGCACCTGCACGCCCCACAGTCGCTCACCCGTCGACGCCCAACCCGGCAAGCCATTGTCGGGTTGCAGGGGATCGAACGTGTCGACCACGCTGCCCGTGGTGCCGTTCACACCGTTGGCCTTGATGCGATAGATCCTGCCGTCCTCGAGATTGGTGACGAAGAACTGCT
>Ga0163144_10013213_pt1 | contig 17255 bp, 18 predicted proteins | sample OliLak19BULKMAT1_FD_123175 | JGI IMG/M metagenome (GOLD analysis project Ga0163144, IMG submission 123175) | Freshwater microbial mat bacterial communities from Lake Vanda, McMurdo Dry Valleys, Antarctica - Oligotrophic Lake LV.19.BULKMAT1 | ecosystem: Environmental > Aquatic > Freshwater >... | reverse complement strand
TCGAGCCAGCGGTTTTGCTCCACGAGGCGGGCGACGTCGGCCTCGCGCACGCCGATGGTGAGGATGCGGTAGTCGCTGAGGATGGGCGGGGTGGCGGCGATCGCGTCGCGGAAGGTGAGGAGTTCGAAGGTGTCGCCGTAGAGCGCGGAGTCGTCCATCGAGACGATGTCGTCGGAGCCGCCTTGGAAACGCCGCTCGGTCGCGGTCATGAAGAGCCGTCGCGGGAGCGGGAGGTTTTCATCGTGGAGCAGGTGCGCGAAGACACCGGTGGTGCGGCCAGTGGTTTTGTGGGCTTCGTCGAGGACGGCGAAGTCGAACGCAAAGGCGGCATCGCGCGCGGCGGCGGTGAGGACGGGTGCGCTTTGGTAGGTGGTGAGGACGACGAGCTGGCCGGGACACTCGCGCGCAGCGCGGAGGTGCGCGGCGAGGGCGGCGGGCGCGGTGTCGCAGGGGATGCCGAGCTCATGGACGTGCGCGAGGAGTTCCGCGCTGTCGGTTTCGGTGACCTCGGCGTCGCTGCAGACGCAGAGCCAGTCGGCAGGACGGCCGCTGGCGAGGGCCTCGCGCATCCACGTCTCGAGCGTCTGGCGGACGAGCGCGAGGCTGGGGACGGCGATGAGAACGCGACGGGCGCCGAGTGCTTCCGCAATCCAGCAGGCGGTGAGACTTTTGCCGGAACCGCAGGGGCTGATGAGTTTGCCGCGCGACTCGGCGCGGTCGCCGTAGTGTGCGACCGCGGCGGCGATGGCCCAAGACTGGTGTGGCTGCGGTGTGCGCGGGATCGGGAGCGCGGGCGGCGCGGCGGTGGCGAAGGAGGCGCGGAGCGAGGCGAAAAAATCGGGACCGACGGCGGTCCAGGTTTCGTTGGTGAGATCGCCGATGCGCTCGGCGCCAGCGAACAAGTCGGTGATGCGCGCGGTCGTGGTGCAGACGAGGCCGAAGCTGATCCCGCGACAGACGGCGAAGGCGAGGGAGGTGAAGGTGGCGAGTTCGCGGTGGGTGAGAGAAGTGTCGGCGTCGGCGCGGAATTTCGCCTGGATGGCCCAGAATTCTCCGATGTGCGTTTCGCCGACGAGATCGATGCCTTCGTCGGGGCGCGGGAGGTTGAGCCGAACGCGAATTGCCTCGGGCACATCCGCGAGCAGCCAGACATTATGGAGCTTCGTGCGGTAGGCGGGATCGAACTGGAGGTAGTGGCGGACCAGCAGCTCAAAGGCCGCGCCGCGGGCCTGCGGGTCATGCGCCGCCTGAAACACGAGGAAATCGTCCCACGAGTTGATGGAGTCAATGGAGGCGGACAGGGCCATCGATTGCATCCGACCTTCGCGGTCGTTCTGCGTCACCGCAAGTCTTGCCCCGTGTCATCTGCACCCCGTCATATCCCAGTCAGTTACTTGCCTCGCACGCCGGCCGGTGGTTGCCTGCCCCATTCAGATGACCGACGACTTGGAAATCGCTCCCGCCGTGGAGACCGCCACGCCGCGCCACCTCGCAGCCGGCGAGGTCGGCCTCGTGGCGCCGCGCGATTACGTCCACGCCCTCCCGTTCACCTTCAAGAGCGGCCAGGTCATCCCCGGTTTCACGCTGCGTTATGAAACCTACGGCACGCTCAACGCCACGCGCGACAACGCCGTCCTCATCTGCCACGCGCTCAGCGGCGATCACCACTGCGCCGGTTGGCATACGCCGACCGACCGCAAGCCCGGCTGGTGGAACAACCTCATCGGCCCCGGCAAGGCCGTCGACACCCGCCGCTTCTTCGTCGTCTGCGCCAACGTCCTCGGCGGCTGCCAGGGCTCCACCGGCCCCTCGTCGACCAATCCCGAAACCAGCCGCCCCTACGGCACCTTGTTTCCCTTCGTCACGATCCGCGACATGGTGCGCGCCCAGAAGCTGCTCCTCGATCACCTCGGCGTGACGGAACTCCACGGCATCATCGGCGGCTCGATGGGCGGCATGCAGGCACTGCTCTTCGCGATCGAGTTTCCGTATTTCATCCGGCGCGTGCTCGCGATGGCCACCACGGGCCGAGAGAGCGCGCAGGCGATCGCGTTCAACGAGGTCGGCCGCCAGGCCATCATGCAGGACCCGGCCTGGAATCACGGCGACTACGCCAAGGACGCCGGCCCCAAGGTCGGCCTCGCGATCGCGCGCATGATGGCGCACATCACCTACGTCTCCGATGCGAGCATGGACCGGAAATTTGGCCGCCGCAAAAAGGAGACCGCCAACAGCGACGCCTACACCTTCGACGTGCAGTTCGAGGTCGAGGGCTACCTGCGCCACCAGGGCCAGAGCTTCATCAACCGCTTCGACGCCAACTCCTATCTCTACATCACGCGCGCGCTCGATCAGTTCGACCTCGCGCACGCCTACGGCACGCTCGAAGGCGCCTTCGCCCCCGTCGAGGCCGACACCCTGGTGGTCGGTTTTACCAGTGACTGGCTGTTTCCACCGGAGCAAAACCGCCAACTCGCCCTCGCGCTCCTGCGCGCCGGCAAACGCGCCAGCTACGCCGAACTCAGCACCGACCTCGGACACGACTCCTTCCTCCTCGAATCGGAGGAGCTCTACGCGATCGTCCGCGGCTTCCTCGAACGCGACCAGCCGTATGTCTTCGACTACTCGATATAGAAAGCGGGCCGACCAAATCATCGATCAAATGTGGAAAGCAGGAAATCAGGAAACGAACTGCTCGGACTTTTTCCTCTTTCCCGCTTTCCACATCAAACTGCCTTTCCTCAGTTCATGACTCAAATCGTCAAACGCACCGTCGACATGGAGATCATCGGAGATTGGGTCGAACCCAACACCCGCGTGCTCGATCTCGGCTGCGGCGCGGGCGTGCTGCTCGACTACCTCGTGCAGACGAAGAAGGTTTCCGCCGTCGGGGTGGATCTCGAGTTCGGCAAGATCACCGCGTGCGTCCGGCGCGGGCTGGCCGCGTATCAGGGCGACATGACGTCGTTCATGCGTGCGTTTCCCGAGAAACACTTCGACCGCGTGATCTGCTCGCGCACCGTCCACGAACTCGCCGATCCCACCGCCGTCATCATGGAAGCGTTGCGCGTCGGCCGCACGCTCACGGTGGGTTTCGTGAACCACGGTTTCTGGAAGAACCGGCTCAACACGCTCGTGCAGGGCCGCAAGATTCGGAACGAGGTCTACACCACCGAGTGGTTCGAGAGCCGGCCGGCGAATCCCGTGACGATCGCCGACTTCGAGCATTTCTGCGCGGCCAAGCATATCCGCATCGCCCGCCGTGCCCACCTCGCCGGCAACTGGCACACCCCCTGCCGCACCCTGCCGAATCTGTTTGCCGGATACGCGCTCTACGATCTCGCGCGATGACGCGCAGCCGGCCAGCGGGCTACCCGCCCCCCAGCGCCTCGACGTTCCGGGTGAACTGCTTCTCCAGGCTCCCGCAGACCAAGTCACAAAGCTTGAAGATCGTGGGATCGGAGATCGCGTAAAACACCTGCAGGCCTTCCTTCCGGCGCGAGAGAATGTGCGCCTGCGTCAGCGTCTGCAGATGCCGCGAGACATTGGCCTGCGTCCCGCCCGTGACCTCCACGAGCGCGTTCACATTCAATTCGCCCTCGAACAGCGCCTGCAACAGCCGCAGCCGCATCGGTTCCGCCAGCACCGCAAAACGCCGCGCTACCAGTTCGAGTGCTTCGTCGGATAAGGGGGACTTCTTGGCCATCCCACCCATGGAACACAGCCTTGACATGGCCGCAAGTATATGCGTATATACGCATACATTGTCAATCTTCTTCCCATGAAAATCGAAGGCCTGATCCGTTTGCTCGCCGGTGCGATGACCCTCGTCGGCGTCGCGCTCACCCACTTCGTCAATCCGTGGTGGCTGCTGCTGCCCACGTTCGTCGGGCTCAACCTCATCCAGTCCGTCTTCACCGGCTTCTGCCCGCCCAGCCTGCTGCTCCGCAAGCTCGGCTGGGTCGACGCCGGCGGCACGATCCATTGGGGCGGCCGCACCCCGCGCACCTGATCTTCTTCCACCATGTCCTCCCCTGTGCTTCGTTTCACTCTCACGGTCCTGGCCGGCGCCGCCCTCGGCGCCCTCCTGGGCACCTTCGGCCAATGCACCTCCGGCACGTGCCCGCTCACCTCCACGTGGTGGCGCGGCGCCCTCTACGGCGGCGGCCTCGGGCTGCTCGCCGCGTTCTCTCAACGCACCGGCTGACCTGAACTTTGCTCCCCCTTCGGTGACTAGTCCCACCCGGTCCATGCACTTACGCCTCCCGTCTCTCGTCGCCGCCGTCCTGCTCTCCTCCGCCGCTCTCCACGCCGAGCCGTGGTCCCTCGACCGCGCGGTCGCCACGGCCCTCGAACGCCACCCCGACGCCCGCGTGGCCCGCGCCCGCGTCGAGGGCGCGCAGGCCCTCGTCGATCAAGCGCAATCCGCCTGGCGCCCCCAGGTCTCACTCTCCGGCCGCTACACCGACACCAACAGCCCGATGATGGCCTTCGGTTCCATCCTCAACCAGCGCGCCTTCAACTTCGGCCTCGATTTCAACCGCCCCGGCAACATCGACAACCTCAACGCCACCGGCACCGTCGCCTACAATCTCTACGCCGGCGGCCGCGCCACCGCCGGCCGCACCGCCGCCCAGGCGGGCACCGAGGCCGCCACCTTCGATCTTCGCGCCGCGCACCATCGCCTCGCTGCCGAGGTCGTGCGCGCCGCCCTCGCCCTCCGCAAGGCCCGCGAGGCGGTCGTCACCGTCGAGGGCGGCGTCCGCGCCTACGAGGCCGCCGTCGCCGTGGCCCGCGCCCGCTTCGACGCCGGCCAGATGCTCAAGGCGGACCTCCTCAGCCTCGAAGTCCAGCTCGCACAGACCCGCGAATCCCTTTCCTCCGCCCGCCACGGCGCCGCCCTCGCGTCCCGGGCGTTTCACTTCGTCCTCGGTCTCGATCCGTCGGAGTCCGCGGTCGAGCTGCTCGACGACGACCCCGCCCTCGTGCGTCTCACGTTGCCCAATCCGCGCGATTTCTCCCAGCGCCCCGAGCTCCTCGGCCTGCAGTCCCGCGTCCGGGCCGCCGAGGCCATGGTCGACGCCGCCCGCGGCGCCCGGCGGCCCACGGTCAACGCGTTCGCCAGCTACCAATACGACCACGGCTGGCAGACCGCCCGCCACGGCGATAGCTGGCTCGCCGGCGTCTCCGTCGACTTGAACGTCTTCGACGGCGGCCAGACCGCGGGCAAAGTCCGCCAGAGCAACGCCGAGCTCACCCAGGTGAAGGAAATGCTCCGCAAGGCCACGCTCGGCATCGGCCTCGAGGTCGAGCAGGCCCGGCTCGCGCACGCCGACGCCACCGAACGCCTCGCCGTTTCCGCCCGCACCGTCGAACAGGCCGCGGAGAGCGCCGCGCTCAGCCGCGCGCGTTTCGAGCAAGAGGCCCTGCTCACCGCCGACCTCATCGGCGCCGAGAGCCGCCACCTCGAAGCCCGCCTCCGCCGCACCTTCGCCGCCGCCGACGAACGCCTCGCGCTCGTCGAACTCCGCCGCGCCCTCGGCCTCACCCCGCTCCCGCAGCCCTGATTCTTTTTTCAACATGCATTCCGTCCGCCGCTTCCTTCTCCCTGCCGCCGCGCTCGCGCTCCTCGTCGGCTGTGGCAAGCCCGCCGCTCCCGCGGTCGCCACCGATCCCGCCGCCGCCCTGCCTCCGGCCAAGGTCCGCGTCGCCGTGGCGCGCGCCGAGAATCTTCCCACCGCCACGGAAATCATCGGCACCGTCCGGCCGCTCCAGCGCGCCCAGCTCGCCGCCAAGGTGATGGGCACCATCGATGAGCTGCCCGCCACACTCGGCCAGCGCGTCGCCGCCGGCGATCTCCTGGTGAAGATCTCCGCCCTCGAGATCACCGCGCGCGTCGCCCAGGCCCAATCCCAGCTCAACTCCGCCCGCCGCGACCTCGAGCGCGAGCGCGCGCTCCTCACCAAGGGCGCCAGCACCGCCGACATGGTGCGCGGCCTCGAAGATCGCCTCGCCGGCGCCCAAGCCATGGTCCGCGAAGCCGAGATCATGCTCGGCTACGCCACGCTGCGCGCGCCCTTCGCCGGCGTCGTGGCCCGCAAGTTTGCCCAGGCCGGCGATCTCGCCTCCCCCGGCCTCCCGCTGCTCGAGCTCGAAGGCACCGATGCGTTCCAGGTCGAAGCCGCCGTGCCCGATTCGCTCGCCGCGAAACTCAGCCCCGGCGCCGCCCTCACCGTCGAGGTCCCCGCCGCCGGCCTCACCTTCACCGCGCCGCTCGCGGAACTTTCCTCCGCCGCCGACGCCGGCGCGCGCAGCGTGCTCGCGCGCCTCACCGTCCCCGCCGGCACCGCCGTGCGCTCCGGCCAGTTCGTCCGCGTGCTCGTGCCCGGCGCACCGAGCCGCGCCCTGCTCGTGCCCGCCGCCGCCCTCTCGCCGCTCGGCCAGATGGAGCGCATCTTCATCGCCGGTCCGAACAACCGCGCCGTCCTCCGCCTCGTGAAATCCGGCGCCACCCACGCCGGCCGCGTCGAGATTCTCTCCGGCCTCGATGACGGTGAGCGCGTCGTCCTCGCCCCGCCCGCCGGTCTCCGCGAAGGCCAGACCCTCGAAATCCTCCCGTGAGCGCTCCCGCCTCGTCCCCCCTCACCGATCCGGCGCGCTACGGCTTCGCCGGCCGCATGGCGTCGATCTTCATCGACTCCAAACTCACACCCATCGTCGTCGCCGCGTCGCTGCTGCTCGGCTTCTTCTCGATCCTCATGCTCCCCCGTGAGGAGGAGCCGCAGATCAAGGTGCCGATGATCGACGTCATGGTCGCCATGCCCGGCGCCTCCGCCGCCGAGATCGAGAACCGCGTCACCCGCCCGATGGAGAAATTCCTCTGGGAAATCCCGGGCGTCGAATACCTCTACTCCACCGCGTCGCCCGGCGGCAACATGACCGTCGTCCGCTTCAAGGTCGGCACCGACCTCGAGGCCGCGCTCGTGCGCCTCAACCAGAAACTCCAGGCCAACTTCGACCGTATCCCACTCGGCGTTACGCCCCCGCTCGTCAAGCCGCGCACCATCGACGATGTCCCGATCCTCGCCGTCACTTTTCACAGCGCCCGCTACGATCACGCCACCCTCCGCCGCGTCGCCGCGCAGGTCGACGATATCGTCAAGGCCCTCCCCGCCGTCGCCGAGACCACCCTCATCGGCGGCCAGCCCCGCCAGATCCGCGTCGCCCTCGATCCCGCGCTCCTCGCCTCGCGCAACCTCAGCGCCGCCACCCTCGTGCCGATGCTCCAGCAGGCCAATGCCCAGACACACACCGGCACCCAGGCCGCGGCCAATCGCGAGGCGCTGCTCCAAACCGGCACGTTCTTCCGCGACGCCCGCGATGTCGGCGCCGTCGTCGTCGGCGTCGCCGACGGCCGTCCCGTCTACCTCCGCGATGTCGCCACCATCACCGATGGCGCCGCCGAGCCCGCCGACTACGTGCTGTTTGGCAGCGGGACGGCTTCCGTTCCGTTCGGAGCCGGAAGCGGCTCCGCTACGACAGGCGCCTCCGCCACCGAGGAAGCCGCCGTCACCCTCAGCCTCGCCAAGCGCCCCGGCGCCAACGCCGTCGACGTCGTTTCCGCCGTCCTCGCCAGAATCGACGCCCTCAAGGGCACGCTCATCCCCGCCGACATCGGCGTCGCCGTCACCCGCGACTACGGCGCCACCGCCTCCGAGAAATCCAACGAGCTCCTCCTCCACATGGGCATCGCCGTCTTCGGCGTCGCCGTGCTCATCCTGCTCTTCCTCGGCTGGCGCGAGTCGCTCGTCGTCCTGCTCGCCATCCCCGTCACCCTCGGGCTCACGCTGCTCGTGTTTTACCTTTACGGATACACGCTCAACCGCATCACGCTCTTCGCGCTGATCTTCTCCATCGGCATCCTCGTGGACGACGCCATCGTCGTCGTGGAAAACATCGTCCGCCACATGGGCCTGCCGAGCTGCCGGCGCAAGCGCCTGCTCCAGATCGCCGTCGAGGCGGTCGATGAGGTCGGCAATCCCACCATCCTCGCCACCTGGGCCGTCATCGCCGCCGTCCTCCCCATGGCCTTCGTCAGCGGTCTCATGGGCCCCTACATGCGCCCGATTCCGATCGGCTCCAGCGCCGCCATGGTCTTCTCGCTGCTCGTCGCCTTCGCCGTCACGCCGTGGGCCGCCTTGCGCATGTTGCGCGGTCACCACTCGAAGCAGCACGCCGCCGACGCCGCCGCCTTCGTCGACGCCCCGCTCTCCGACGAGACCGAGGCCGCCGACGAACCCATCTCCGAAAACACGTTCACGCGTCTCTACCAGCGCCTCATGCGCCCGCTCCTCGCGCACCGCGCGCTCCGCTGGGCCTTCCTCCTCGTCGTCGCCGCCGCCACCGTCGGCTCGATGGGCCTCGTCGGCCTCGGCGCCGTGAAGGTCAAGATGCTCCCCTTCGACAACAAGTCGGAGTTCCAGATCATCCTCAACTTCCCCGAGGGCACCACCCTCGAGCAAAACGCCCGCGCCGCGCGCGAGATCGCCGCCGCCATCCGCACCGAGCCCGAGGTCCGCGACTACCAGATCTACGCCGGCACCGCCTCGCCCTATAATTTCAACGGGCTCGTCCGCCACTATTTCATGCGCCGCGGCCCGACCGTCGCCGACATCCAGGTCAACCTCCTCCCAAAGCACGAGCGCAGCGCGCAAAGCCACGACATCGCCAAACGCATCCGCCCCCGCGTCGCCGCCATCGCGGAAAGCTACGGCGCCGCCGTCGCCATCGCCGAGGTCCCACCCGGCCCGCCCGTCCTCCAGACCATCGTGGCTGAAATCTACGGCCCCAGCGAGGAGGCGCGGCTCAAACTCGCCGCCAAGGTTCGCGACATCTACCGCGCCACCCCCGGCGTCGTGGACATCGACTGGTATGTCGAGGACCGCCAGCCCAAGACCGTCTTCCACGTCGACAAGGCCAAGGCCGCCCTCCACGGCATCACCGAAGCCGCCATCGCCCGCACGCTCCAGCTCGCCGTGCAGGGCTACCCGGTCACGCTCCTCCACACGCCCGACGCCCGCGAGGACGTCAACGTCGTCCTCGAGCTCCCGCGCACCGCGCGCGCCCGCCCCGACGATCTGCTCTCGCTCTCCGTCCGCTCCGAGATGAACCCGCAGGCGCCGCTCGTTCCGTTGCGCGAGCTCGTCACCCTCGAGACGACGCTCGGCGATCGGAACATCTACCGCAAAAATCTCCAGAACGTCACCTACGTCACCGCCGATGTCGCCGGCGTCGTCGAGAGTCCCGTCTACGCGATCCTCGATATGAACAAGGCCCTCGCGAAACTCGACGGCCGCGACTTCGGCGGCACCACCGCTCACGTCGAACTCTTCAATATCTCCATGCCCACCGACGACCGCGAGCCGGCCATCAAGTGGGACGGCGAGTGGCAGGTGACGCTCGAGGTCTTCCGCGACCTCGGCCTCGCCTTCGGCGCCGTGTGCATCCTGATCTACATGCTCATGGTCGGCTGGTTTAAGAACTACTCCACGCCGCTCATCGTGATGACCGTGATTCCATTCTCCCTCGTCGGGATCATGCCTGCCCACGCCGCGATGGGTGCCTTCTTCACCGCCACGTCGATGATCGGTTTCATGGCCGGCGCCGGCATCGTCGTGAGAAACTCGATCATCCTCGTCGACTTCATCGAACTGCGGCTCGGCCACGGCCGCACCCTCCTCGAGGCGTGCATCGAGTCCGGTGCCGTGCGCTTCCGGCCGATGCTGCTCACCGCCTTCGCCGTGGTCGTCGGTGGCCTTGTCATCCTCGCCGACCCGATCTTCCAGGGCCTCGCGATCTCGCTCCTCTTCGGCGCCATCGCCTCGCTCGTCATCAGCCCGCTCGCCGTGCCCCTCATCTACTACATGACACACGCCGGCCGGACCGAGAAACCCGCACCGGTGCCGGCGGAAAAGTGCGAAACCGTTTCATGAACCCGTTCAAGATGATCAAAGCCATGTTCACCTCCGCGCCCCGCATCTCGCCCGCCGCCGCCGCCGCGCGCGTCCGCGCCAGCGAGGTCCTGCTGGTCGACATCCGCGAACCCGGCGAATGGGCCTCCGGCGTCGCCGAGCGCGCCGTCCTGCTCCCGCTCTCCGATCTCTCCGGCGCGCGCGCGCAATGGAAACCCTTTCTCTCGGCTCACGACGGCCGCGAGTTGCTCTTCTATTGCGCCGCCGGCGGTCGCTCCGCCATCGCCGCGCGGATCCTCGCTGCCGAGGGCTTCCGCACCGCCAACGCCGGGAGCCTCGCCGACTGGGCGAGCGCCGGCTGGCCCGTCGTGCCGCCCTCCAAGGCCACCCGCTGACCCTCTATCATGTCCTCCGCCGCTTCATCCCCAACCCTCCTCCGCCGCCCGCGTTGGAATCCCTACGCCGTCGGCGCCGCCATCGGCGTGCTGAGCTGGCTCGTGTTCGCCGTCGTCGACAAGCCCCTCGGCGTCACGACCGCCCTCACCGGTCTCGCCGGCGCGTGCGCCGCGCCCTTCCTCGGCTCCGACACCATCGCCGCCAACGCCTACTTCAAGAGCCACGTCTTCAAGGCCGACTACGGCATGCTCTTCCTCGTCGGCATCGCGCTCGGCGGCTTCCTCTCCGCGGTGCTCTCCGGCTCCTTCCGCGCCGAGGTCGTGCCGGCCGTGTGGCGCGAGCGCTTCGGCCCGTCGGTGCCGAAACGCCTGCTCGCCGCCTTCCTCGGCGGCATCCTCGCGATGTATGGCGCCCGCCTCGCCGACGGCTGCACCAGCGGCAACGGCATCAGCGGCAGCCTCCAGCTCGCCGTCGGCGGCTGGACGTTCTTCCTCACGCTCTTCGCCTTCGGCATCGTCACCGCCGCCGTCCTCTTCGGCCGCCCCGGCGCCACCAAAAACTGAATACACCCCGCCCCCGTCAATCGTTCGATCCTCCGCCCCGCCCGTTTTCCTCTTTCTCCTTTCTTCTTTTCCGCCTCCCGCCTTCTCGCCTCTCGCCTCTCGCCTTCCATGCACCTCCTCGCCGCTGTCACTCCTCCCGTCACCGGTTCCGCCGCACTCATCGCCTCCGTCGTCCTCGGCGCGATCTTCGGCCTGCTGCTCCATCGCGGTGGCGTCGCCAGCTACAACGTCATCGTGAACCAGTTTCGCTTCCGCGATTTCACGGTGCTCAAGATCATGCTGACCGCGATCATCGTCGGCGGCATCGGCGTGCTCGCGCTCAATTCCGCCGGCCTCGCCAACTACCACATCAAGGCCGCCAACCTGCTCGGCATCGTCCTCGGCGCAGCGATCTTCGGCGTGGGCATGGTGCTCTACGGTTACTGCCCCGGCACCGCGATCGCCGCGGCGGCTTCGGGCAGCATGCACGCCCTCGTCGGTCTCGTCGGTCTGCTCGTGGGCGGCACGCTCTACGCCTTCAGCTTTCCGTGGATCGCCAAGAACATCCTGCCCGTCGCCGCCCTCGGCAAGGTCCGGCTGCCCGACATCACCGGTGTCCCCGCCTTCGTGTGGTTCGCCGCGCTCATCGCGATCGCCCTGACCGCCTTCATCCTCATCGAGCGCGCCGAGCGCCGCGCCGCCGCTCCCGCTTCGCCCTGAATCGCCGCCGCACCGCCAATCCCAAACCTCACCTTCCATCCATCGCTCTCATGAAAACCAACGTCGGCTCCATCGACCGCATCATCCGCATCATCCTCGGCCTCTCCATTCTCGGTGCCGGTTATTACTATCAATCCTGGTTCGGCCTGATCGGCCTCGTGCCGCTCCTCACCGCGTTCTTCGGCTTCTGTCCCGCTTACCTCCCCTTCGGCCTGAGCACGTGCGCCGTGAAGCCCGAAGCCAGCAAGAAGTAGCCGACCGCCCCTCCGCCCCGGAAGCGTGACCTGACTCGTCTCGCCCTCGGACGCACGTCCGCCTCCGTGGCCTGCCACTGCATTCCACCTCCTCCGCCCGACTTTCCCGCTCATGAACGCTCCCCTCCATCTCGTCATCGTTGGCGGTGTCGCCGCCGGCGCCTCCGCCGCCGCCCGCGCCCGCCGGCTCAGTGAGTCCGCGGTCATCACGCTCATCGAGCGCGGCCCCGACGTCTCCTTCGCCAATTGCGGCCTGCCCTACTTCATCGGCGGCGAAATCAAATCCCGCGACGCCCTCGCGGTGCAGACGCCCGCGACCCTCAAGTCCCTGCTCGCCGTCGATGTGCGCACCAGCACCGAGGTCACCGCCATCGATCGCGCCGCCAAACGCGTCACCCTCCGCCATCTCGCCTCCGCCACCACCGAGTCCCTCCCCTACGACAAACTCATCCTCGCCCCTGGCGCCGTCCCCCTCCGCCCGTCACTCCCCGGCATCGACGACCCGCGCGTCTTCACGCTGCGCTCCCTGCAGGATATGGACCGCATCAAGGCCGCCGCCACGACCGCCCAGCGCATCGCCGTCATCGGCGCCGGCTTCATCGGCCTCGAGCTGGCCGAGCAGTTCACCCACCTCGGCAAACAGGTCACCCTCGTCGAACTCACGCCCCAACTCCTTCCGCCCCTCGACCACCCCATGACGAAGCTCCTCGAAGACGAGCTGCGCAAACGCCACGTCGAGCTCATCCTCGGCGACAGCGTCGGCGCCTTCGAGCCCGGCCCCGCCCTCACCTGCCGCCTCGCCTCCAGCCGCACCGTCGTCGCCGATCTCGTGGTCCTCAGCATCGGAGTGCGCCCCGACAGCGCCCTCGCCCTCGCCGCCGGCCTCGACCTCGGCCCGCGCGGCCACATCCGCGTCAACGCGTTCATGCAGACCAGCGATGCCGACATCTACGCCGCCGGCGACGCCATCGAGACCGAGGACCTCGTCACCGGCGATCCCGTTGCCGTCCCGCTCGGCGGTCCCGCCAACCGCCAGGGCCGCCTCGCCGCCGATCACATTTTCCGGCCCGCGTCGGCCAGGCCCTATCCCGGCGCCCTCGGCACCGCCATCGTCCGCGCGTTCGACGTCGCCGCCGGCCTCACCGGCTGGACCGAGAAACGCCTCCGCGCCGCCGGCCGCGATTTCCGCACCGTCACCGTCAACGACAACCACCACGCCGGCTACTTCCCCGGCGCGAAACCGCTCCTCCTCAAACTCCTCTGGGCGCCCGACACCGGCCGCCTCCTCGGCGCCCAATGCACCGGCCTCGCCGGCGTCGACAAACGCCTCGACGTGCTCGCCACCGCCATCACCGGCGGCCTCACCATCGACGATCTCGCCCAGCTCGAGCTCGCCTACGCCCCGCCCTTCGGCGCCGCCAAGGACATCGTCAACCTCGCCGGTTTCACCGCCTCCAACGCCCGCGACGGTCTCGTCACGCCCGTCGACGCGCTGCCCGACGATCCCGCCGTGCAGATCCTCGACGTCCGCCCACCGCCCCTCGTCGCCTCGCACCCGCTCCCCCGCGCCGGAGCCCTCAACATCCCGCTCGGCGCCCTCCGCGGCCGCCTCGGCGAGCTCGACCGCACGCGTCCCGTCATCACCGTCTGCGCCCTCGGCAAGACCGCCTATTTCGCCGCCCGCATCCTCGCGCAAAACGGCTTCCAGGTCTCCGCCCTCACCGGCGGCATCCGCGCCCATTTCGATCCGCGCTCGCCCGCCAAGCTGCCGACGCCCTGAACACGCCCCGCCCGCCGACCATGAAATTCCCTCCCGTCCGCGCGTTGCCCTGGCTGCTGCTCCCGGCCGCCGCCGCCGTCACCATTTACTGGTTACGCTTCGCCCCGCTCGCGGCGGTCACGCACACCGTGGCCGTCGCCGACGTCGCCGGCGAGACCATGGGCACCGGCACCCTCGAGGCCCGCTACGCCGCGTCGCTCGGCCCCCGCATCACCGGCCGGCTCACCGCCGTCCACGTCGACCAGGGCGACCGCGTCACCGCCGGCCAGCTTCTCGCCACGCTGGATGACGCCGAGGCCCGCCGCCACCTCGGCGCCGCCGAGGCCGCCCGCGACTCCGCCGCCGCCACCGTCGCCCGCGTCCGCACCGACGAGGCCCGCGCCCAGGCCGTCCTCAGCCGCGCCCGCCTCGAGCATACCCGCGCCGTCTCGCTCGTCGAAAGCCGCAGCGTCGCCGAATCCGAACGCGACAAGGCGACCGAACAACTCCGCATCGCCGAGGCCGATCTCGCCCGCGGCCGCGCCGCCATCGCCGAAGCCGTCCAGGCCCACGCCGCCGCCGGGAGCCAGGTCGCGCTGCAGCAGGAACTCCTCGCCCACACCCGCCTCGTCGCCCCCTTCGCCGGCCTCGTCGTGCGCCGCGACCGCCATCCCGGCGACGTCGTCACTCCCGGCGCGACCGTCCTCCACCTCGTCGCGCCCGAGGAACTCTGGGTCTCCGCGTGGATCGACGAAACCGCCAGCGCCGCCCTCGCGCCCGATCAGCCCGCGCGCGTCGTCTTCCGCGCCGAACCGGCCGTCCCGTATCCCGGCCGCGTCGCCCGCCTCGGGCGCGAGACCGATCGCGAGACGCGCGAATTCCTCGTCGATGTGCGCGTCGGGCGCCTGCCTGCCAACTGGACCATCGGCCAGCGCGCCGAGGTCTTCATCGAAACCGGCCGCCGCCCCGGCGTCGTCGCGCTCCCCGCCGCGTTTCTCGTCCAGCGCGACGGCGTCACCGGCACCTGGATACTGCGGGACGGCCGCGCCCGCTGGCAACCGCTCACGGTCGGTCTCCGCGGCGCCGGCCTCGCCGAGATTCGCTCCGGCCTCGCCGCGGGCGACCGGGTCGTGCTCGCCGCCGCCTCCGGCGCTTCGCCCGACGGCCGCCGCATCTCCGCGCCATGAATCTCGCGGTCGAGGACATCCGCCACAACGTCGGCCGCTTCGCCCTCACCGCGACCGGCATCGGCCTCCTGCTGATGCTCGTCCTCGGCATGGGCGGCATCTACGGCGGCCTCGTGCATGAGGCGACCCTGCTCATCGACCGCCTCGATGCCGATCTCTGGGTCGTGCAGCACGCCACGCGCGGCCCCTTCGCGGAGATCTCCCGCGTGCCCGCCACGCTCGCGCCGCGCCTCGAGGCCGTCCCCGGCGTCGCCGCCGCGCGCCGCTTCGTCTTCCACACCGTGCAACGCGAACGCGCCGGCCGCCCGTGGCGGTTTTCCGTGATGGGCCTCGACTGGCCCGGCGACCGCGGCCAGAGCCTGCCGCTCGTCGCCGGCCGCCCGCTCGCGCAGGCCCGCTTCGAGTTCATCGCCGATCGCGCGCTCGGCCTCCCGCTCGGCGAGAAGGTCCGCCTCGGCAAGGACACCTACACCGTGGTCGGCCTCACGCGCGGCATGACCTCCTCGTCCGGCGATCCGATGACGTTCTTCACGCTGCGCGACGCGCAGGCCGTGCAGTTCGATCTCCCCGGCGAGGCTCTCCGCCTCGAACGCGCCGCGCGCCAGGCCCGCGCCGCCGGCGTCGATCTCGGCCGCCAGCAGCCCGCGCTCCTTGAGCGCGCCGGCCTGCCCTCCGCCGCGCTGCCCGTGCTCGGCCCACCCACCGTGAGCGCCGTGCTCGTCACGCTCGCCCCCGGCGCCGATCCCGCCACCCTCGCCCGCACCATCGCCGCCTGGCCCGACGTCTCCGTCTACACGCGCGCCGAGCAGCGCGCACTCCTGCTCCTCGGCAATGTCGATCGCGCCCGCCGCCAGCTCGGCCTCTTCCGCGCCATCCTCGTCTTCGTCTCCGCCATCATCATGGCGTTGATCATCTACACGCTGACCTTGGACAAGGCCCACGACATCGCGATGCTCAAGCTCATCGGCGCCCGCAACCGCGTCATCGTCGGCCTCATCCTCCAGCAGGCTCTCGTCCTCGGCGCCGTCGGCTACGGCATCGCCTGGATGCTCGGCCACTGGATCTTTCCCGTGTTCCCGCGTCTCGTCCTGGTGACCGGCCCCGATCGCCTGCTCCTCGCCGGCATCGTCCTCTTCATTTCTGTCGCCGCCAGCGGCCTCGGCATCTGGAAAGCCCTGCGCATCCAGCCCAACATCGTCCTCTCGTGAACTCCGCCGTGCCCCCCGCTCCCGAACCCGAGCTCGCCGCGCGCGTCGACGACCTCGTGAAAATCTACGGCAGCGGCAACACCGAGGTCATCGCCGTGCGCAACGCGAGCTTCACCGTCGCCCGCGGCGAGGTCGTCGCGCTCCTCGGTCCCAGCGGCTCCGGCAAGTCCACGCTCCTCACCGCCGTCGGCCTCATCAACCCCGCCACCTCCGGCCGCATCTTCATCGCCGGCCGGCCCGTGATGGACGGCCCCCGCGCGCTCGTGGACCTCCGCACGTTCCGCCGCCAACACCTCGGTTTCGTCTTCCAGAAGGCGAACCTGATCCCGTTTCTCTCCGCGCGGCAAAACGTCCAGGTCGCCCTCGAGATCAACGACGTCGCGCCCCGCGACGCCCGCGTCCGCGCCGAGGAACTCCTCGTCTACCTCGGCCTCGGCGACCGGCTCGAAAACCTGCCCTACATGCTCTCCGGCGGGCAACAGCAGCGCGTCGCCATCGCCCGCGCCCTCGCCAACCGCCCCGGCCTCGTCCTCGCCGACGAACCCACCGCCGCCCTCGACGGCCGCCTCGGCCGTCAGGTGATGGATCTCTTCCGGCGCGTTGCCCACGAACAACGTGCCGGCATCATCGTCGTCACGCACGACCACCGCTCGCTCGAGGTCTTCGATCGCGTCTTCGAAATGGAAGACGGCCTCCTGCGCGCGCACACCGATCCCGCTCGCGCCGCCTGAACGCTCCGATGTCCTGCGATCTTTCCGATTTCCAAACCGACGTCCCCGACCGCAGCCGGAGCACGCCCGTGCTCGTCGACGTGCTGCAAGGAAAAACCGGATACGACGACGGCCAGTCCCGCGCGCTGGGTCACGCGGTGTTCCGCCACCTCGGCGCGCGCCACCCGCTCACCGAGAAATTTTCCCGCGCCTTCAGTAGGGCCGTGAACGTCTGACGGCGCCCGCCCGCCACGCCATGCCTCCCGCCCTCATCGCGCGCCGTTCGCGCGTCCGGCCGGCTAGCCCGCATCAATCACACTTTTCTTGAAGATTTTTTTGTCACAGAGCGCACGGAGCTCGGACACAGAGTTCACCGAGCCAATCACGCTGTCTTGCACTGTGGCCTCTGTGGCTGGGCTCCGTGTCCTCTGTGGCTCATGCCTTGGCTTGTTTCAGGTGTTAATTTTCGTGGCTAGCAGCCTGTCGGGCTTCGGGTTTGGAAATTCGT
>Ga0163144_10013212_pt1 | contig 17255 bp, 11 predicted proteins | sample OliLak19BULKMAT1_FD_123175 | JGI IMG/M metagenome (GOLD analysis project Ga0163144, IMG submission 123175) | Freshwater microbial mat bacterial communities from Lake Vanda, McMurdo Dry Valleys, Antarctica - Oligotrophic Lake LV.19.BULKMAT1 | ecosystem: Environmental > Aquatic > Freshwater >... | reverse complement strand
TAGCAAAGCTAAGCTGTGCGTCAGCCAGAATAATCTTATTTCTCTTTTCTGGAGCGGTATTCCGAAGCAGTTTATTAATTTGCTCGCCGGCTCTGGAAAACTGTGCAGCCCGTTGGAGTCTTTGAATGCGACCCAAATGAGTTTCAAGGTCGATCTCTTCAAATTTTCCACCCTCACTGAGGCGAATAGCGGCCTGGTCTTCGGTATCGGTGAGCGGAAAAGATTCGTAGAGATTTCGGTAGCGCTTGAGCGCTTCATCCTTCAGGCCAAGTTCCCATTCGATATCGGCAAGTAAAAGAAGAGCATCGCCCCTGAGAAGAACGCTTTTGGATTCTCCCAAAAATTGAATGAGTAAGTTTCTGGCCTCATCCAATTTTTTAAGTTCTCGAAAAGACTGTGCCCGATTGAGTTTGAGTCGGGCTCGAAGTCGGTAGGGCAAGTCCGTCGGCACTGAGTATGACTTCGCCAATTCGTAATCTCGGCCTTGAAAGGCGGCCAAGGCTTTAAGGTAAATCTGATAGGAGCCGAAATCTTCAGTTCTTAAGATCTCGCTCGATGTGACTTTGTCGAAATTCTCGAGTTGAAGATGTGCGTAGTCACGAGCCAGCGCCAAAAGGGGATCTCGCGATTTTTCGGTGAGGCGAATCAGGCCCTTCCAGTCTTGGGCCGTGACGAGACTAGCAACAGCCGTGCCTTGGTCGACGGGAAGTCCTTCGTAAACTCGGCCCTTGCTACAGCTGGTGTTCATGAGGGCCAAAAAAGCAGAAACGAGGATTCCGTGTCGCAACTTCACCTACCCATTGTGAGGCAGAAATGGGACATGTGCAAATCGAAAAACTTAGGTCTCGTCAGCTGGGGCCGCTTACGATTATTATTCAGCCAATGCAGATTGATATTTTGGATTACGACGCAAATAAGTCTAAAGCTTCCAGCTTTTCTGCGAAGCATCCTATGTTTTCTCTGAGCGAAACTGAGCTGCCGCAGGGCATCGGGGAGTGGCTACGAAGTTTTGAGAATTTTGTCGTCGTGGGGATGGGTGGGAGTTCGCTTCCACTCAAAGCTTTTGTCGATGCGGCGCAGCTTCAAGATCGAATTCATTTTTTGGATCGGCTTTCTTCCGTTTTACTTGATCGATTTTTAAAACTTCCCAAAGTCCTTTTTTGTATAGTGAGTAAGTCGGGCGAGACCTTGGAAGTGCATACGCTTTTGAGAGAATTGCAGATTAGATCCCCTGAACAGGGTATTTTGATTGTCACTGATCCTCAAAATGGAAGCCTTCGTAAACTCGTCAATGAAAAAAAATTAAAGTCGATTGCCATTCCACAAAGTCTCGGAGGTCGCTTTACTCATTTTAGTCCGTTTCACCGAGCTCTTTTGGAAAGACTGGGCGTTGATTTTTCTTCGCTTGTTATGAAGGCCAAATTAACAGTCGAGAGTCTAAAGAAGGATCCAAGCCCACTTGAGGGACTCTATAGAAATTTATTTGAGTACCCTAAGTCTCATTTGATTTTGTTTGCGTACGGGGATCGGCTGCTCGGACTTTGCGAATGGATTCAGCAGGCGATTGCGGAGAGTTTGGGCAAGCGATCAAGTGATGGAAAGCGACTAGGTATTTTTCCAATCGTATTGAAGGGGCCGCAAGATCAACATTCAGTTTTGCAGCTTTTGATGGACGGGCCACAGAATTCTGCACTTTGGTTTTTTGGAACACATTCCGATGGCTCGAGACTCGCTGCTATTCAATCTCTTTTGGAAGAATCTAGTTTTCAAAGCTTTAAAGAAAGACTGGCCAATCCAGAAACTCATCAGCCGCTTGCTCGGTGGACCTTCGAGAAAAACTTGGAAGAAGTGGCGGAAGCCATTGTCACGATTGACGCCTTCATTGAATATGCTTCTGAGCGGCAAGGCATCAATGCCTACGATCAGCCAGGGGTTGAGCGTGGGAAGCAAATTGCTCGGGACCTCATGTCAAAGTAGTCTTCATACCTTGGGCATGTTACTGCTGGGAATCAACATCGTCAGACGACTCACTTGATGTTCATAGTTTTGAATAATCTCTGTGAGCGATTCAAGCGGAGCTTCCTTTTGCGCAATCAGCGCTGACTCCAAAATTTCCTGACTAATGACTCGATGCTTCACAAGAAGTTCACCGAGTTTCATTCTCGAATGGGATTTTTTGTAAGCTTCTTGAAGTTCAGCCAGAAATTCAACTTGGAATTTTCGAGCTTGGCCCTTCGCGATTAAAATTTGTCCGAGCGGTGTTGGCCGCTCAATTAAGTCCCCAATTGTCATCTCAATACCCCCAAAATCTGGCGCTATAACTGCAAGATCCTTGCCAATCTTAAGTCTTTGAAATGATTCAGGCTGAGTTTCAGCGCCTGGGGACTTCATGGGGCAGGGTACCTTCGAGCGGGCTCACGATTTAGGCAAGCGAGGGCTTTGGGATTTAATCTTCGCACACTCTTTAATGAGAATCCTACATAGTTTGGGATTTCCAGCGATGATGGCGGGATCTGTCACCTTCGCGAGCTTTCCTTTGAGCGTGAGAACCTTACCACCCGCTTCTCGAATGATGAGAATGCCGGCCGATACATCCCACGCACTTAAGCCAAGTTCCCAAAATCCATCAAAGCGCCCGCAAGCGATATACGCCATATTTAGAGCTGCCGATCCATCCCGCCTAATGGCTTGCGCCTTAAACATCAGATGAAGAAAGTAGGGGATATTGTTCGTCTTAGCGGCGTAGAGGTCGTAGGGAAATCCAGTGACGAGAAGGGCTTGCTTGAGTTTCGAAATTTTTGAAACTCGAATTTTCTTTCCATTCAAAAATGCGCCCTTGCCCTTGACCGCCGAAAAAGTTTCTTTCATCACCGGATCCAAAATAATTCCGGCCTTTAGAACTCCGCTTTCTTCAAAACCAATGGACACACAAAAACGAGGATAGCCATGCGCAAAATTCGTAGTTCCATCAATGGGGTCTACAATCCAGCGTCTGGCGGCTCGAGCAGTTTTTGATAAATCGAGTTCTTCGGCCAGAACCGCATCTTTTGGAAAATGTCGACGGATGACTGCAACTATTGCGGCTTGAGCTTTTTCATCTACTTCGGTGACAAGATTTATTTCGCCTTTGTGTTTAATTTTGAAAGTCTTGCCGTAGTATTTTAAAATTACGGCCGCTCCCTCTCGAGCAGCCGCAAGCGCCACCGAAAGTTCTTTCACTTCAAGGCCTGTTCGAGATCTTGAATGAGATCATCGATGTGCTCAATTCCAACTGAAATTCGAATAAGGCCATCCACGATTCCCACCTTCTCGCGAATTTCTTTTGGCACGCTGGCATGAGTCATGATCGCAGGATGTTCAATCAAGCTTTCAACTCCTCCCAATGATTCCGCACACGCAAATATTTTTACCTTCTCCAGAAGCGCTCGAGATGCCGGAAGTCCGCCCTTCACCACGAAGGTGACCATCCCTCCAAATCCCTTCATCTGTTCTTTGGCCAGCGAATGCTGTGGATGAGATTTTAAACCTGGATAGGAGACGCGTTCAATCTTGGGATGCTTCTCGAGCCACTCCGCAATTTTTTGGCCATTTTCTGAATGTCTCGCCATTCGAACGGGTAGAGTTTTCGTACCACGTAAAGTGAGAAAGCAATCCATGGGACCAGGAGTGGCGCCAATTGATTTTTGATTAAACTGAAGAGCTTCATAAAGGCTCTTGTCACTGCAACCCACGAAGCCTCCGATCACATCGGAGTGTCCACCGATATACTTGGTCGTCGACTGCAGCACAAAATCTGCGCCCATTCGAATGGGCTGTTGAAGAATAGGAGACATAAAGGTCGAATCTACGAGCGTATGGATTCTTCGGTCGCCGCTGGACTTAGATTTCGCAAGTGCGACCATTTTTTTGATGTCGATGAGTGTGAGCAATGGATTTGTTGGACTCTCCATCCAAATGAGTTTTGTTTTAGGCGTAATAGCCTTTTCAACATTGGCGGGATCGCTCATGTCCACAAATGAAAATTCCATTCCCAATCGAGAAAGAATTTTTGTAAAAAGTCGGTAAGTCCCACCGTAAACATCGTCGCATACGACAAAATGATCGCCGGCTCCGTAAAGGAGCATGAGAGTGGTCATTGCTCCGCAGCCAGACGAAAAACAAAGTCCGTAGTTCGCTCCTTCGAGAGCTGCCAAATTCGCCTCGAGTGCGTCGCGGGTGGGGTTGCGAGTGCGCGCATACTCGAAACCTTTGTGAACTCCAGGACCTTGCTGAACATAGGTAGAAGTTTGATAAATCGGCGTCATGATTGCGCCGGTCGTAGGATCAGGTGACTGACCAGCATGGATCGCGAGCGTTTCTATATGAGAATCATTGGAAACTTTCATGCATTCACCGCTTTCTTTACAAAATATTCCAAAATATCAATTTTAGTGATGAGTCCTAAAATTTTTCCATTTTCTACTACGACGGGAACTTTATCGACCTTCAGAAGCTCTTGAACTTTTTGAACGGGCGTATGAAGTGCGACGGTGTCGACATTTCGAACCACGAATGGATCAACAGGTTTCGAGAGATTCGCCGACCCCCCCAAAATCGCCTGTAAAAGATCATATTCTGCCACGATTCCGTAGAGACTTCCGTCTTCGTTAATGACGGGCATTTGCGAAATTCCATTTTCCTTAAATCTTGCAATGCAATCCTTCGCCAAATCCGTGGGCTTGCAAGAAACAACTTTCCCAGGCTTGAAAAAATCTTTGACGACGACTTCGGCTTCTTCCAGCAATCCATTTTCTCGCATCCAATCATCGTTGAAAACTTTACTCAGATATCGAGATCCCGAATCCGGAAGAATCACAACCGGAAGAAAATTGCCGCCATCTTTGATTTTCTCTGCCCATTTGATTGCTCCCGCTACGGCAGCCCCGCATGAACTCCCCACAAAAATCCCTTCCTGACGTGCGAGCTTTCGTGTCATGGCGAAGCACTCAAAATCATTCACACTCACCACTTCGTCGATGACGCTGAAGTCAATGGTGGAGGGCATGAAGTCTTCGCCGATTCCTTCTACCTTATAGATATACGCGGGACCCATCTTTCCGGTTTTTTTGAACTCCGTATAGACGCTGCCTTCTGGATCAACGCCGATGATTTTAATTTTTGGATTTTTTTCTTTTAAAAATTTTGCTGTTCCAGAAATTGTTCCCCCGGTTCCAAGGCCAGCAATAAAGTGCGTGATCTTTCCCTCGGTTTGCTTCCAGATTTCGGGGCCCGTGGATTCATAGTGTGCCTTGGGATTGTCGGGATTGTGATATTGATTGGAATAGAAAGAATTAGGCGTCTCTTTCACAAGTCTTGCTGCCACCGAATAATAAGACCGAGGATCTTCGGGCTCCACATTTGTCGGCGTGACGACAACTTTTGCACCAAAGGCTCGAAGCGCCTGAATCTTTTCGATCGACATCTTGTCGGGCATAACGAAGACGGCTTTGTATCCTCGAACTGCTGCCACAATGGCGAGCCCCATACCCGTATTGCCGGATGTCGCCTCCACAATGGTACCACCGGGCTTGAGTTCGCCTCTCTTTTCACCTTCGGAGATGATTTTGAGGGCAATGCGATCTTTAACGCTGGCACCTGGATTGAAAAATTCGATCTTCACATAAAGTGGAAAGGTCAAATGTGAAGAAACTCGATTGAGCTTCACGATCGGAGTATCACCAATTGTTTCGAGAATATTTTCGTAAATCACAAAAACCGTCCTTTATCCTTTGATTTGAATTCCCTACTTTAGAGTTATGAAATTCGACCCTCAAGCAAAATTGAACTTAGATGAGATCGAAAGGATGATTTCCTCGAAGTCGAAATTCGTGTTGAGCCCTCGTGCCACTGCTCGAATTTCAGGCGGCGCAAAATCCTTGAAGGCGCTTGCTGCCTCCCGTGAGCCTCTTTATGGAGTGAATACGGGATTTGGTCGATTGGCACAGATGCGTGTTTCTCCGGCTGAGCTGACCGAGCTTCAGGTCAATCTCTTGCGCTCCCATGCGGCGGGGATTGGGGATCCGGCAAGCCAGGACGTCGTGCGACGACTTATTTTTCTTAGAGCATTGAGCTTAGGTAAGGGAGCGAGCGGAGTTTCAGTCAGTCTTGTTAAAAGACATTTGGAATATTTGAATTTTAATTTGATCCCCCATATTCCGGAGCAGGGAAGTGTGGGCGCCAGTGGGGATCTTGCACCTCTGGCTCATTTGGGACTGACATTTATTGGGGAGGGATATTTTCTTGATCGTCGTCGAAAGATGCGGGGAATTTTGTCACTCAAGCGTTATCGGTTGAAGCCGCTCGAGATTGGACCGAAGGAGGGCTTGGCACTGGTAAACGGCACTCAGTTCTCGCTCGCTCTTGCCCTTCAAGTGAGATCCGAGCTTTCGTCACTTCTGGATTGGATGATGCTCGCAGCCTGCGTAAGTATCGAAGGACATCGAGCGAGTCGAAATGTTTTTGATCCTGAGCTTCATGCGCTCAAAGACCACCCCCATCAAAAAGAGATTGCCGCACTTTTTTGGAAGCTCTTGTCGAATTCGCCGCATATGAAAGGTCATAAGGACTGCGATTTGGTTCAAGATTCCTATTCCTTTCGCTGCATTCCACAAATTTTAGGCCCTTGTCTCTCGCTTCTGGATCGAGCCGATGATCTGCTCACCGACGAAGCCAATTCCGTCACCGACAATCCGCTCTTGGTTTCAAAAGGAAAGCGATTGATTTCGGGTGGGCATTTTCATGCTCAATCCGTGAGCATGGCTTGTGATCTCATGGCTCTGTCGATGGCCACGATGGGAAATTTAATTGAACGTCGAATCGATCAGCTTGTAAGTCCTTTGACCACTCGAACGGAGGCTTTCTTGGCAGACCGGCCGGGTGTGCAAAGTGGTTTTATGATTGTTCAAACCGCAGCGGCAGCACTAGCGAGTGAAAATAAAACTCTCGCTCATCCAGCTTCGATCGACACCATCCCGACAAATGGAAACCAAGAAGATCATGTAAGTATGGCGCCTTGGGCCGCGAGAAAGGCCTTGATGATGGTAAAAAATCTTCGCCGCCTTGTAGCTGCGGAGATTCTATGCGCAGCCAGAGCCTGCGTTTTAGAATCTCATCGGACGGGTTTGGCTTTTAGTCCTCCCGTCGAAGGTTTCTTGGATTTTTTGGGCTCCAATCATCCTCAAATTTTTAAATTGGGAGATCGAGCGTTTGGCGAAGATTGGATTGTGATTGAGAAATTAATTGAGGCCAAATTCACCATTCGTCGTTCGTAAAATATCTATATTCAAATTTCAACCGAGCGAGTTCGTCGGCTCTGGGTATTGCGCGATACCATCCGTACTCTGCATTCATCATAAGGAGCGTAATTCTCGATCGAAATTTTTCGTAGGCTTCTGTATTTTCCTCTTTGAGTCTCTTGAGATCACTTCCTTCGATTCTTTTCTTTCGCGCGACAACCGAGCCGGGATTGAAAATGGGGGCTGCGTATTGGAAGGTGCTTTATCATCCGCAAAAATCCTAGTTCCAGGCTAGCCGTCAATTCGGCTTTCTAAGGCTGAATACTTGCAAAGAATTTTTCGGCTTCTGCTTGTTCTACGAAGTTAACCGAGACGGTTCCTACAAGTGAAGCGGAGAGAGTTGATACATCCGACTGCTGAAAACCTGGGGGCGTACCCGATGTCTGCAAGACTCCTGGATTGAAATTAAGATTCAGCTTTTGTACGCCTGCAACAATGACTCCATCATTGCTGGCATTCAGCGGACTGAGTTCTTTGGTCATCATTGCTCCATTAATCGTCCACTGCCCCAGGGGATTCGCATCTGCAGAGAGCCAGTTGGGAGGAAGGCTAAAGCTTCCATTCAGTGCGACGAGCGCAGCGTCTAGGCGAAAAACATCTTGGTCACTCGCTACACCCCCGGGAACTCCGCTTTGGCTAATACTTGAAAGCGTCGCACCACTCGCAAGCGAGGTAGCATTTGAATCGACGGTAATATTGGAATTAAGTGATACCAGTGCTAAATTTCCCTCGGTTGGTTCATAAGTGTCGGCTCGCACAATCGACGTGCCGATGGAAATTTGATTTTGAGTTAAGATAGTAAGCGGCGATTTTCCTGATGAAATTTGTCCAGGACTGCCCTTGGACCTGAGGACAACGGGTGAAGTGGTATTGATATAGGCCGTTCGTGCCGTACTTACACTTACGTCTTGTGCAATATAAGTTCGGCAAGTTCCTCCTGAACATTCGCTCAAAGATGCCGACGTCATTTCGCTCCCATCAGCTTCTTTCCCCCCATCCTCAGCTTTGTCCTCAGTTTCATTTTTGTTCTGAACGAATTTCTCATTCGAGTTGCCTTCGGTGACAATCGCCTCTGCTGTTTCCTTATAGATATCGTAAATCCATTCCCCGCTTCCTGTTTTGCCAAGGGCCATCACGATGGGCCCGCTATAACCGGCATAAGAGTCATTCCAGTTATCGGTATTGACAGCTGTGATGAGATTTCGAAATCCCTGATCCATCGATGTGGACGGGTCGGGTGCGTTGGCGACGAATCCTCCATGAAAATTTACAGCAGCATTGGATGAGGCCTGTTGATCATTCTCAACGTCATAACCAAAGACTCCGTATTTGAGCGCTCGATTGTCGGCATTCGTTACAAACTCATCCAAGAAATCGATGGGCTGCTGATTCAAAAATCGAATTTCAGCGCGCTCATCGGTCGGCAAGTCAAAAAGGACCATGAACTTTCCTTTAACCTGACTCAATGAGGAGATGACCAGAGGAGTGGCAGACGGCTGACGCCTCACCATATAGGCAATATTGTTAATTGACGGAGGCTGAAGTGCGATCTGAACTTTTACTTGAACAGCAGATTGTGAGTCTTCACTTCTCAGCACATATTGCAGATCAAAAAGTTTTGGGACATCTGTTGGGTCATTATTGCATTTGTCTACGCAGGTGATCGATACAGATTCAGAATTCTTCTTTGGATAAGGAGTGAGCGGCGCTCCTAATTCATCACCACCCCAAGTTTGTCCCATCAGTCGACGCTGAATATTCGTTGCATACTCTACATTTGAATCTTGGAGCGCACCAAAATTCCAAATGAGACGATTCCAGTATTCGGGAGTTCTTTGGTAATTAAAACGAGGAATGACATTGTTGGCTTCAGTGCGTTGACTGAGGGCAAAGATCACCCTCCTTAACATAGCTTTGATACCGTCGATATTGCCCATCGCACGAATGCTCAAATCCTTTTTCAAATTTTCTTGGCGCAAAAAGTCTTTATTGGCTTCATAGCGGCGATAAAAGTAAGATGCCGCAAGACCGGTGACAAGAACCACGCTGAGCGCAAGAGCAAGAGCCATCCCGCGCTGACCTCTTCGCATTAAGATCGATTTCATCAAAGACCTCCCGTCAATGGATTGCCTGGACTTGAAACACTTGTGCCACCGCAGCTCACGGGAAGTTCTTCCCATACGCCGGCACTATATGTTCGCCCAGTCACAATTCGACTCGCAGCAATTTTCTCTCCATCATACAAATGTCCGCAGCGGCTGTGGCAGTATCCAGCGTACTTATTGCGTTCTTCAGCAGTCGCCCCAAGATTGACATTAAAAGGAATGTTCCAGGTCGCAGCTTCTGCGACAATCTCAGGCGCTGTACAGCAGGAGGATCCCTGCCAACGGTAGTCACATGTAACGGAATCGCAGCGACCGCCTGGTACTTGGACAGCGTTTGTACCCATGGTGGCACTGAAATCCGGAATGCTCTTGGCCGCAGTGGTCGAATGCGCTCCAAAGCTCGGAGTATTCATCCAAGCACTCGATTCGCCTGGCCAGGCAACTCCAGGATAGCCTGAGTAAGGAGCAGCAGTTACAAGACTTGAGAGCCCACCTTCGGGAATTCTAAAATTAAAATAGACAGGGTTAATGCCAGTCGATTGCTGATTGTGTTCGCGAGCACATTCGCAAACTCGAGCGTGTATCTCGCTCAAGCCTTGCGGATTGTCAGGTAATCGAAGTCTAGGGCGATCATTTGCTGCATCCCAAGCATTTGGGCATGTTGCAGTAGAAGCTGGGCGAGGACTAGTCGCCCCTGGATCGCTCCAAGGCAGTCCAGTTATTCCATCAATGTCACAGATTGCAGACAGATCCGTCGCCAAAACGTTGTCAGCGCCGTAGGAAAAGGGAGATGGATCGTCTGCTGTGGGTGTTCGAGGGCTTTGATCTCGCGTTCTGCAACGACACGCAGACTCATACGGGCCGGGTGCCCAGGCGGCTCGTTTGGCAGGTGTAAAACTAAACTGCACAATCTCGTGGGGACACCAATTTCCACAAACTAAATTATCTGAATTTGCGGGATTGCTGATGTAGTCCCAAACTTCCGATCCATTTCCGTCTGAGGTAATTTTGAGTCCGCCGTTGCCGTCGTCGAGCATTCCGGTGAATCGAAAGCTACCTGAATTGTCGGGGTCCGGTCCGTAGTAAGGGCCACCCGTGTAGGTACAGCCACCGCATGCAAACAGAGAAATGGGGACCATCATAAATCCATTTTCACTTGCAGTAGAGTCTCCTGTTGGATTCTGGGATCCACATATATCAAACGTTCTCATGCAGGCCTGGAGGCGGTCGCCTTGTGATGAACTTTGGATCGAAAGCCAGCGATCTCGCCAAGGATCATAATTCAAACACCAAGGTACGTTCGGATCACATCCAAAACCGTAGTCCGCGCTGTGTCTTATAAAGTACTGCCCGGCCGTCGTTTCAGGTGCATAGAATATTTCTTGATTTCCCGAATCGATCCGAACTGCGCATTTGCAGTAATTGGATTCCGGATCTCCAAACTGCCACCAATCGGTGGCCCAAGGAGTTGTCCCTGTGAAAACTGTTTTGCATTCTTCACGGCATCTCGAAGCATACGAAGTGAGCGGACAGGAGAGGTCCGCGCCCATACCGCCAGTTCGAAGCAGCAAGTTTTGTAAATAGGGATTAACGGTCTCGGAAGCTCGAAAGAGCATTCGTCGATCAGAATCCATTTGAAACCTAGAATCACCAGGCTCCCAAGATGCGACTTTAAATATATTGGGAGTTCTCCGATGAACATTCACGCTGATTTTATAGACGTCTTGATAACCCGGACAGAGCGCGGGCGGAGCGGGTGTGCAAGCTGGAATTCCTGGGGCTCCATCCCTTTGCACGTTTACAGGCACCACTACTTCAAGGCCTGACCCGCGATCCCTGCCAAAAAAATAGTTGATGAGGAAGCGTTCGACGCTTTCGATTTCAACCGAGGTTGAGACCTCCTGGCCACGAGTCAAAAGTCGAACGAGTTCTCCACCCGCACTTACTCCCCAGGTAATCTCTTGAGTGAGCGCAACCAAAACTGTGGATCCAGCGGCATAGTCGTTTGGCAAATTTACGGGATTCGCGTTTGCATCCCATGTGAGGACGAGTTGGGGATTTCCGTTGACGCTCGTGGCAGTTGCAGATTCGAGAGCGACAATATTGGTGGTCGTAATATTTGAATACATCAGTTTGCTGATCTTTCGCGGCCCATCTTGAGTAAGAGCATTTGCAAACAGATCAAATGTCCGAGAATTGTCCTCACTGCGATCAATTGTGAAAGCTCTATTTCCTGCGTAGATGGCGTTGAGGGTGAATTGACCAAAGAGTGGAGTGCGAATAACTAGGCCATCGACGAGTTCACCGTCTCCTCGTTCATTGCCGCCATTTCGAGAAATGCCGGGCAGGGTTGTAGCAGTCGATCCCGAAACTCGAATGGCTTCCGACAAATCTGAGCGAAGTCGATCGAAGACGATGCGATGCTGCTCTTCAAGCTCCATTCGGGCTGATTCCAATTGCCTTGGTCCACTACCGCGATAGTAAGCGAGCGCTGCGGCGCCCACCATGCCGGCTGTAATCGTCAGAGAAATCATCATCTGCACGACGGTAAAGCCGCTACTCTTTTGCCTAAAACTCCCTCTCATTACCCACACGTCCTCTGCAGCAAGTTTAACGCAAGGGGGATGCTTTGCCCATCCTCCCGCAACCAAAGTTGACACTTTATAGACTGCAGAATTTGCAGCCATGCTGTGAAGCAGCAAAATATGCGAGTTTTAAGGATTCAAATCATTCTGAACCGCCCCAATTGGCCCACTTGCAGTAACGAGCCACTTGTACTAGAAAGGAAATGTTTTAAGGGTGTTCGAAAAACTTTTTTGAGATTTTTAAGGGAGAATTTGATGAAAATTCTAGTTTCTTTGGCCTTTGGTTTGTTCCTATCTTTGGGTGTTTCTGCTCAGGAACATGAACTCAAACTGCTGCACGGCCTACAAATTATCGTTGTGGATCGGGATGGTTCTAAGACCCATGAAGCGATGCTAAAAGTTGAGGAGGACGGACTCAGTATCGTCAGGGCAAGGCAAGATCTCCAGGGATCGCGATTTATTATTTGGGCTCAAGACGTTCGAGGTTGGGCAAGTGAGTCGCGCAGTGATGAAGAAGATAAAGCTCGCCTTCATTTTGAAGCTCTTATTAACGATAATTTAGTGGAACTGAGAGAGATGTTGAGCTCATCCAAACTTCGACAGATTAGTTTGGTTAAGAAGCCGGATCCTGCTGCTCAGTCTTCTGTGAGGACCATTGAAATGGTGGATGAAAATGGAGTTCCCGTTTCGGAGATTTTGAGACGTCAAAAAATGGCGCGTGAAGTTGCTGCAATACAGAAGGAAGCTGCTGCTACAGAGGTTTCGCTCAGACCATCCGGCACTATTCGAGGCCGCCTCGAGATGATGCCGATGGAGTGAGCCTTGATGGCTCTCGCCAAAGGCTCTTCGTTTTGAGATAAGGCCTCCATGCTCGAATGCAAGTCTTGGATTCAAGAAGCAGCTCTTCGAATGCTGCGAAATAACCTTCATCCTGATGTCGCCGAACGTCCTGAGGATTTGGTTGTCTATGGTGGTCGAGGAAAAGCGGCTCGCAATCGGAGCGCTCTTTTGGCGATTGAAAACTCACTTAAAAATTTGGCAAACGATGAGACTCTTCTGGTTCAGTCTGGAAAACCGGTTGGGGTGTTTCGAACTCATTCGGACGCACCTCGAGTTCTCATTGCGAATTCCAATTTGGTTCCCAAATGGGCGACCTGGGAACATTTTGATGAGCTCGAGCGCAAGGGCCTCATGATGTATGGCCAGATGACAGCCGGTTCTTGGATTTATATTGGAACTCAGGGAATTCTTCAGGGCACTTACGAAACATTCGCCGAATGCATTCGACAAAAATTCGGCGGATCTGCAACGGACAAATGGATTTTGTCGGGAGGCCTTGGCGGCATGGGTGGCGCTCAGCCACTGGCTGCTTTGATTGCAAAGACCAGCTTCTTGGGCGTGGACGTCGATGAATCTCGGATTCAGCGTCGACTTGAATCCAAGTATTTAGACCGTTCAACTCGTTCGCTCGATGAAGCCCTGGCATGGATTAATAATGCCTGTGCTGAGAAGAAGCCGGTTTCCGTTGGTCTCGTAGGAAATGCAGCGACTATTTATACCGAACTTCTTGCACGTAATATTCTTCCCCCGATGGTCACCGATCAAACTTCTGCGCATGATCCCGTCTACGGCTATGTCGCCGAAGGCGTGACGATGGAAAAACTTGCGGACGCTCGAAAAGATGTGGATGACTATCGTCAGAAAAGTTTCCAGACGATGATCAAGCATTGTAAGGCGATGGTAGAATTTCAAAAGCGCGGAAGCGTAGTCTTTGACTACGGAAATAATTTAAGAGGCTATGCAAAAGAAGCTGGATATGCCGACGCCTTTTCGTATCCAGGATTCGTCCCCGCTTTTATTCGTCCTCTTTTTTGTGAAGGCAGTGGACCCTTTCGATGGGTTGCTCTTTCAGGAGATCCCGAGGATATTTATGCGACCGACCGAGCGCTTGCAGAACTTTTTCCACAGAATGAACATTTACTTCGTTGGCTCATAGAAGCGCGCGCGAGGGTTAAGTTTCAGGGGTTGCCGGCCCGGATTTGTTGGCTGAAATACGGCGAACGTGCGAAGGCTGGTTTGCTTTTTAATGAGATGGTTCGCACCAAAAAATTGAAGGCCCCCATTGTCATTGGCCGAGATCACCTCGATTGCGGTTCAGTTGCTTCTCCGAACCGAGAGACCGAATCCATGCGAGACGGAAGCGATGCAGTTTCAGATTGGCCAATTCTCAATGCACTCTTGGCATCGACGAACGGAGCTTCTTGGGTGAGCTTTCATCACGGTGGGGGAGTAGGAATGGGATATTCGCAGCATTCTGGCGTTGTGATTGTGGCCGATGGCACAGCGGAAGCAGCCAAGCGCTTAGAGCGAACTCTCACCGGAGATCCAGGAATGGGCGTCATCAGACATGCGGATGCTGGATATCCGGAAGCTATTCAATTTGCCAAGGAAGCTGGGATCAAAATTCCCATGCCGAGTTAACCATGCTTTTTGAAGTCGCCGTTAAAAGTCCTCTTCGCAGGCTTCTGACTTACGAAGCTTCAGAGCCCCTTGAACGCGGGGTAAGAGTTCGAGTTCCATTTGGATCTCGAGAAGTCGTGGGGATTGTTTGGAATCGGACAGAGAATGCGCCCAAGGGACTCAAAAAGATTTCTAAGATCCTGGATCAATCTCCTTTTTTTGACGACAAGACTCTTCAGTTTTATGAGAGAGCTTCTTTGTATTATGGAGTTTCATTGGGAGATCTGCTTTCGAATTCTGTTCCTCGCGCGGTGCAGGAGGGAAAGCCGCTCAGATCATTTGAAAAAAAATCCTTCGATCCAAAATTGGTCGTGCTTTCAGAATTACAAAAAATAATTTCAGATCAGATCCTCGCGGAGAGGAAATTCATTCAACATCTTTTGATGGGGGAGACAGGTTCTGGAAAAACAGAGATTTATCTTTCGGTCGTTGCTGAGATTCTAAAAGAGGGGGGACAAGCGCTATTTCTCGTACCTGAAATCAGCCTTACACCTCAATTCGAAGATCGATTGAAAGAGCGATTGGGTGCAAAGGTCAGCCTCTTTCATTCTCAACTGACGGAGAAGAATCGCGAAGAGACTTTTGCTCGAGCCTATTCCGGTGAGCCCGATTTGTTTTTGGGAGCAAGGTCTGCTCTTTTTTTGCCCTTTAGGAATTTGAAATTCATTGCCGTCGATGAAGAACATGATTCTTCCTATAAGCAATCGGAGCGAGGAGTTTACCATGCGCGAGATCTTGCGCTTCTTCGTGGCCAGATTTTTAATCTGCCCGTGGTTTTAGGAAGCGCCACTCCTAGCCTTGAATCTTATGTACGGGCGAGAGATCTCAAAACTCCCATCTATGAACTGAAGCCATTTTATAATCGACCAGAGGTGGAGCAGGTAGTGGTTGACTTAAAAAAGTCATGGAAAGATTCGCAGAAGTCATTCATCTCACCGATTCTGCACGATGCGATTGCAAAACGTCTTGAGTCCAAGGAGCAATGCCTTTTGTTTTTGAATCGTCGTGGATCTGCCTCTCAGCGCGTTTGCGTGAACTGCGGTGAAATTGCGAACTGCAAAAATTGCTCCGTCGTATTGACGCCTCACAGAGATCTACAAACTCTGCTTTGCCACTGGTGTGATTATCAGGAACCACTCAAAGCGCCTTGCAAGTCTTGTAAGATGTCAAAATTTTTTGAAGGGGGCATTGGAACCAAAGAAGTTGAGGCACAAATTAAGTTGAGATTTCCGGAGGCTCGCATTGCTCGACTCGACCGGGATGAGGTTTCCAAAGCCAAGAATTTCGCGAAGACGCTTCGAGAATTTGCAGATGGAGAAATAGACATTCTTGTCGGCACTCAGATGATTTCGAAGGGGATTGATATCAAGAACCTTAGCCTCGTGGGACTCATCCTTGCTGATATGGGCTGGGGGATTCCCGATTTTAGAGGTACAGAGCGAGCATTTCAGTTGCTTAAACAGCTTCGAGGAAGGGCCGGCCGCAGAGGGCAAGATTCGAGCGTTATTATTCAGACATTCAACCCTGAGCATCCTGTTTTTGATTGGATCACCAGTGACTCCGCTTTTTTTGACTTCGCCGAGGCTGAACTGAGTATTCGAAAGGCCGGAAACTTTCCGCCCTACTCTAAATTGAGTTTGTTTAATTTATCTCATCGAGATCCTAAAATTTTGGATCGAGAATCCAGCCGTTTTGCCGATCGAGTGAAGTTCCTCGCTAAACCGCTAGGAATCGAGGTTTGGGGCCCAGCGCCGGCCCCCCTTTCTCGCTGGAAGGGGCTATTTCGGGCCCATTTGCTCTGTCGAGCAGAGCCCAAAGCTCAGGCTACGGCCTTCTTAACCGCCATTCTGGACGAAATGGATAAGGGCCTCGGCAAGGCTTTAAAGGTAAAACTTGATCGCGATCCCACGCATTTCCTATAGATAGAGGTCTCGTGAAGCTTAAAATCACAATTCTAAGCCTTTTGTGGTGTGGGCTCTTGGTCTTCAGTGGGCAGTATTTTTTGACTCACAAAGATGAATCTCGTTTCGATTTTTTTATTACACGGCAGGGCCAGATCTCGATGGTTCAGTATGAGACTTGGTTTCGAAGCCCTCGCCCTGTTCAGCCGGGGGATCAGATACTTGAAATTGACCAAAGGAAGTTTTCTGCGGCCGAGGCGGATAGAGTTGTTAACACCAAATCTCCTGGCTCGAAGATCCGACTCAAAGTGGGACGCGAGAGTTCGAGCTTTGAAGCTTCATCCCTATTGAAGCGACATTCAAAGCAGAGCGTCCTTACACTTTTCGTGATTCCGCTGATTCTTTCGGTCCTCTTTTTTCTTTTTGCGCTAGGAATCCTGCTCCAGCGAGGTGTTCGACGCCTGAATCGCGAGGCGGCCACTGTCTTCTCTGTTTTTTGTTATTTATTGTCTGCCCTCTTTTTGACTGTCTTTCCCACATTCACATTGGGTGCCGGATTTTCATTCTCTGAGGCGATTCCAGTTCTTTGCGTGCTCATGGTTCATTTATTTTTGGTTTATCCGAAGCAAAAGGGATCGCGATTGCTTCGTTATTCTGGTCTCTCATTGGCCTATGTTTTTACGGGCGTACTGGTTTTTGTTCCGCATCAATTGAATCTTCCGATTGCTGGGCTTAGCTTTTTCTTAGCGCTCGGATCGCTTGGCAATACTCTCTTAACGTCTCGTGATTTCTGGGCGAGGAGACGCGCTC
>Ga0163144_10013211_pt1 | contig 17258 bp, 16 predicted proteins | sample OliLak19BULKMAT1_FD_123175 | JGI IMG/M metagenome (GOLD analysis project Ga0163144, IMG submission 123175) | Freshwater microbial mat bacterial communities from Lake Vanda, McMurdo Dry Valleys, Antarctica - Oligotrophic Lake LV.19.BULKMAT1 | ecosystem: Environmental > Aquatic > Freshwater >... | reverse complement strand
TCAAATGATTTCCCTCGGCGGCACATTCTCCGCGTGGGCGAAGAGAATAGAAAAAAGGCGCTTTCCCTTTTAGCAGTCAGACTGCATGTGATTGCTATGCGCCACTGATCATTGATGGCTGTGCTTGTCAGACCAGATCGCGATCATTGCAGATTACTTCTGCTCGCAGTGTAATTGATTACAGGAGCAGCTGGTAAACTCTCGCCGCGGTCTCAAACCAGTAGGAGGCGTAGATCTGCCGCTGGAAATATTCCAGGGGCGTCAGGCCCAGGTGGGCAACAACCGCCCGGCGGTATTCCGTTGCACCCCCGCCGCATGTGTCTCAGGAGTAATCGCCCGGCATGGCGACGGTGGCGGTGTCCGTGCCGCTGCGCAGGATCTTGCCCGGCAGGGCGCCGGTAAATTCATTGTGGCAGATGATTTCCCTGCCGTTGACGTAGACGTGCTCGATACCGTGCGCGTCGGCGTATAACCGGCCGGCGCCGCCGGGCAGATCGTGGCGCGTGTAGGTCTCTGAACAGGCCACCTGGTCCAGGTCGAACACCACGATATCGGCGCAGTAGCCCACCTTCAATAAACCGCGCTCCTTCAGTCCCACCAGTTTGGCCGGCACTTCGGTCAGGTGATGCACCGCCTGTTCCACGCTGAGCAGGCGGCGTTTGCTGACGGCGTTACTGAGTAACTGTGTGCTGAAGGAAAAGGTGTCGATCATGTCCAGGTGGGCACCGGCGTCTGAGGCACCCACCACCGTGCGACTGTCCTGCCAGGTGGCCACGCGATTTTTCCAACTGACATCATCGTCGCCATAGCGCAGGGGAATGAAGGACGTTTTCAGTCCTTCTTCGATGGCCAGATCCAGCAGGGTATCGAAGCTGCCCTTGCCCTGCTCGGCGGCGATCTCGCCGATGGTGCGCCCCACCAGGTGCTTGTTTTTCTCCAGGGCGACTTCATCCACGGTGTAACCCGCCCAGCCCGCCATGAAAACGAATACGCCGGATTTTTCGTCGTGGGCGCCCTCGTTCAGCCTGCGACGCAGTTCAGGTTCCTGCAGTGCCACTATCCGTTGTGGGATGGGCAGCCGCATGGTGTCTTCCCAGTCGTGGAAGGCATCGAAGATAAAGGCGGAATGCAGGTTGATGCGGGTGATCACCGGCTGTGCGGGCGTCAGTGCGATGACGTCGGCGCCGCGCGCTCTGGCGTAATCGGTAGCGCCCAACTGGCTCTTGTCCATAGCCGGATTGCCCGGCACAAAGACATTCCAGTTCAGGGGGCGCTGGGCGGCCAGCGACATGGAGGCCATCAACTGGTACACGTCCTCGTCGAACTCTTTCGTGCCGGGCAGGAATTCCAGAATCGTGCCAGGGAAATCCCGACACACCCCGGACAGTGCCAGCAGTTCGCCCTGCGTGGCGAACCGGGAGGGCACGGGATTGCCCTCCATGTCGTTGTGGGTGGGCGAGAGCGTGCTGGAAAATCCCAGGCCACCGGCGCGCAGAGACTCACCTAACAGCGCTTTCATATTCTTCAGGTCGGTGGCATTGGCTTCCTCGGCATTGGCTCGCTCACCCATCACGGTGCGGCGCAGCGCGGAGTGGCCGACCAGGAAGCCGGCGTTCACGGCCAGCGTGTTATCGAGGCAGCACAGATACTCGGAAAAACTCTGCCATGTCCCCCAGGGCACGCCGGCGTCGAGACTTTCCAGGGGCATTCCCTCCACCCGCGCCAGCATGCGTTTCAGGTATTGCGCGTCCGCGGTGTCACCGGACAGGGGTGCGATGGTAAAACCGCAATTGCCGCCGATGACGGTGGTAACCCCGTGGAAGGGGGAGGGGCTTAGCACCGGGTCCCAGAACACCTGTGCATCATAGTGGGTATGCACGTCGACGAAGCCCGGGGCGACGATCTTGCCGCTGGCGTCCAGGCGCTCGGCGGCCGGCCGGGAAGCGCTGTCCTCGGCCTGGATGAGGGCGATCCTGCCACTCTGCAGGTAGATCGAGCCTATAAAGGATGCAGCGCCGCTGCCGTCGACGATGGTGCCGCCTTCGATGACCAGATCATACATAACGGCCTCTTCCGGTCGCGGGTGGACCGGCTTCAGTGGGGGAGCTTCAAGATACTGCAGCGTTGGTACGGTATCAACAGGCTCGAATACAGGGCCGAAATCGGGTGCGATACCGCAGCACTGGCATTACCATAACGCGACCCTCGTTATCGGTGCCACTTGATGCTCAGTTATCGCCACGCTTTCCATGCCGGCAACCATGCGGATGTGCTCAAACACCTGGTGCAGGTATTGGTGTTGCAGTACCTGGTGCAAAAGGAGGGCAAGCCGCTGTGTTATATCGATACCCACGCGGGCGCAGGTAGCTATGACTTGCGCAAATCCTTCGCCAGCAAGAACCGCGAATTTGACAGTGGTATCGCGCGCTTGTGGCAGCGCGCTGACCTGCCGCCGCCGCTGGACAGTTACGTCGCTGTGGTGCGCGGCTCTAATCCGGCGGGTGAGCTGTTGCAGTATCCGGGATCACCGGCCATTGCCGCAAAAATTCTGCACGCCGACCATCGCCTGCAGTTGTTTGAGTTACATCCCGATGATGCCAACCGGCTGGAGCGTTGGGCCGGACGTGACCGGCGCATCAGGATACACAAGGACGATGGCTTTGCCGCGCTGAAAGCGCTCCTGCCACCGCTGGAAAAGCGCGCGCTGGTGATGATTGATCCATCGTATGAAGTAAAGACCGATTACGCCACGGCACTGTCCGCGTTGCAGTTGGCGGTTAAAAAATTTGCTACGGGGGTCTATGCCCTGTGGTATCCGCTGCTGGAGCGGGAAGAGGTGGCTGTGCTGGTGAAAAAGCTGGAGGCACTGCCGGTAAAATCGCTGTTGGTTGAATTACCGGTGCAGGCGGCTGCCGGGGAGGGGATGTACGGCAGTGGCATGTTTATCATCAATCCGCCCTGGACGCTGCAGCAACAATTGCAGAGCTGCCTGCCGTATTTGCAGGCTGTACTCGCCAGCCCGGACGCGCAGCCCTGGCGCCTGCGCAGCAGCGGCGAGTAAAACCGGGTGGGACTTCGCCACAGTAATAACGAAATTATTTGACGCTCAGCGCCTCTTCCAGCGCGCCGAGCAACTGTGTGCGAAAGGCCCGGCCGTTTTCCTCATACCAGGCTCGCGCCCGCGCTCCCAGGCGTTGCTTCGACGCCTGGTCCATCCGAATGATCTCGTCGATTTTTCGTTCAAGATCCACGGGATCTACGTAATAGTTCGCCCCTGATCGCTGTTTGCGTGTGCTGTGATAGTCAACAAGAATGCCGCGCTCGGGTGTGATCAACTCATTCATCGGGGGCGCGTTGGTGATCAGGGTAAGGGCACCACAGCTCATGGCCTCGGCGATGCAATGGCCAAAGCCTTCAGCCTCAGACGGACACAGATGGTTAGCGACAGTGTTCTGCAGTGCGCGCAGCGTTGCATCATCGAGGCGATCCAGCACATGTTTTATGTTCGCTGCCGCGACCGGTTTGACGCGCGACTGACGGTATGTTTTGGCGCTTTGCACTACTGTCAGGAGCGGCCACTCGGGGTGCTGCAACCACACATCGAGCAATGGCCTGGTGCCCTTTTGCCAACTGCGACCAGCCACGTGCAGGAAGCCGTTATGCCGCGTGCTGCCCAGCGTCGGGTCGAATCTATCCGCGCTGGTGAAGCTGACAAACTGGGTATGGCTACCCAGCGCGCGAAAGGTGTCCTGCGCATTTCTGGTTTTGCACAGGACGACATCGATCCCGGCCAAATAGCGCTGTTGGTATTTTTTAAACCATTCCGGATTCGGAATGAAGGCATTCACGCCGGCATACTTGAAAAAGCCTGGACTGATATCTTCCAGAAACAGATTCACATCATATTTGGAACCAGCCAATGCTTTGTGATGCAGCCAGCGGTGAGCGAGGTTGGCAGCGCGGTGTACAATACGCTGGCCGCGCACCGGGGCCACATCGAGAGAGGCGCCGTTAAGGCTTACCTCGTAGTTGCCGCCTTGCAATGCATCGCACAGGATGTCGATATCCCGGCTGAGTCCACCACCATTATGCCAGGCGACAATATTAATGCGTTTCATGTTCAATAGCCTGCTGGTGTTGCTCCTTCTGCTGCGCAAACCAGAGCCCGGCATAGTGGCCGTGCTGTGCCAGCAGTTGCTCATGAGTGCCCTGCTCAACAACGCTGCCCTGGTCCAGCACAACGATTTTATCGGCATCGATAATAGTAGAAAGCCGGTGCGCAATCACCAGGCTGGTATGACCTTGAGCAACTTCCTTTAACGCCGCGAGGATGGCCTGTTCCGATTTGCTGTCGAGCGAGGAGGTGGCTTCATCAAACACCAGGATTGGCGAACGTTTAAGAATCGTGCGCGCGATCGCCACTCGTTGTTTTTCGCCTCCGGACAGCTTCAGGCCCCGTTCGCCCACTGTTGTCTGATGGCCATCTGGAAGTTGGCTGATGAAGGCGTCGAGGTGGGCGAGTCGGATGGCGTTGGCGACATCGTTATCGTTGGCCTCAGGATTACCGTAGCGGACGTTCTCGAAGATACTGTCGTTAAACAGCACCGTATCCTGTGGCACGATGCCAATGGCGCGGCGCAGGGAATATTTGCTGACCTCGCTGATGTCAACACCACCGATCGTGATGCTGCCGCCATCAAGATCGTAGAATCGGAAGAGCACTTTCACCAGGGTGGATTTACCGGCACCACTGGCACCGACCACCGCAACCTTCTGGCCGGCCTCAATGGTGAATGACACCCGGCGCAAAATCTTGCGGTCCGGCCGATAGGAGAATGAGACATTGTCAAATACGATAGCCCCGGTATCGAGACCCAGTAGTTTGGCATCGGGCTTATCGTTGACGCTGGGACTGATCTGGAGCAGTTGCAGCATTTTTTCAATATTGGCCATCGAGCCTTTGATTTCCCGGTACACAAAGCCCAGGAAATTCAACGGCAGGAACAGTTGAATCATAAAGGCGTTGATCAGCACGAAGTCACCAATCGTCATGGTGCCAGCCGCAACACGGTAGGCTGCCAGCCACATCATAGCCGTCATAGCGAGGGCAATGATAAGGGCCTGGCCACCGTTGAGGGAGAACAGTGACAGGCGATTTTTGCGTCGGGCCATTTCCCACTTGCCGAGCTCATAATCATAGCGCTGTGCCTCAAACACCTCGTTGGTGAAATACTTGACCGTCTCGAAATTGAGCAGGCTGTCCACCGCTCGGGTGTTGCTGGCGGAATCGGCAATATTGGCATCGCGCACAAACTGCGTACGCCACTCCGTCGCCGTTACCGAAAACCAGACATAGGCAATGACTGCCGCCAGGGTGATCAATGCAAAGCCCCAGCCGTAATTGAATAACAAAATTCCCACCACCATAAATATTTCAATAAAGGTGGGCACAATATTGAACACAAAGAAGCGCATGAGAAAACTGATGCCGGTAGTGCCGCGTTCGATATCACGCGACAATCCACCGGTGCGGCGATTGATGTGGAAATCCAGGTCGAGATTGTGCAGGTGCCGGAATACCTCGAGACCGATCTTGCGCATCGCCCGTTCCGTGACATGCCCGAAAACGGTATCACGCAATTCACCAAACAGTACGTTGGCAAAGCGGGCCAGGCCGTAAGCAAAGACCAGTGCAACGGGCGCCGCCACCAGTTTGCTGCTATTGGACGGCAGGGCATCGACAATGTACTTCAGGATGAACGGGCCGATCACATTGCCCAGTTTGGCGAGAATCAAACAACCTAGGGCGAGTAGTACCCGGTTGCGGTATTCCATCAGGTACGGCCAGATTATCCTGAAGATGTGCCAATTAATTTTCTGGTTCGGTTCGTCTTCGTAGTTACCGTGCTGCATAGTTATCGTGATTCATAGTTATCGTGATTCGTAGTTACCGTGATTCATAGTTTATGTGGTTCATAGTGCAGCTTACCGGCGTCCGGGGGCCTTCTATAGTACACGAAGTCATCCTTTTACAATTGGGTCCGCAGACACAGTGTAACCCAATGCCGTGAAGGCAAACGCAAGGCGGGTATCGATCTGCTGCCGCAACGCAGGATCGATAGTAAAATGGTGCGCTTCGTAATTTTCAATAGTACAGAGATAGGCTTCAAGCGATGGTCTGCGGCTCTCAAAATCGCCGAGCCCGAGTTGCTCGTAAATCCTGCGTAACCAAAGCAGGCGATCCTGCACAAAATCTTCGTAACGGATTTCGATCAGGTTTTCTTTCGGTATCAGGTGTTTATGTTTCAGGTAACCGTTCATATAGCCTTCGTACTGATAGAGGGCAAAGTCTGTGATGTCCTCGTCACCCACCGCTTCCAGCGCGTATTTATTCACCATAGTTTGGTGCAGGTTGATCTGCGATGGCAGCACTTTATACGGGTTGCGCTTGATGTGGACAAATTTCGCCTGCGGGAACAATTCAAGCACCACATTAAGGTTGGCCATCGTCGCCGGACTTTTCAGCAGCGAGCGATTATTTCCCATCAGCACCGCCGCTTTTTTCAAGGTGCCCAGATACACCTTCCGCCACTGCGCATACTGGGGTGATGCGCTGGAAAAATTGAAGACATAGGTGTCGAGCCAATAGCGGTAGTGTCGGGGAAAGCTGTATTTATGGTATTCCGCGTGCGGCGTGAGTTTCACCATCGGCACTTCATCATCCTGCGGGCTGCCGGGTCCCACTTCCATGTTGTCAAAGGGACGACGGTAATCGAGTGTGCCCAGCAGTGTATCCATCAGTCTGTCGAAAAGGATACAGCAGCCGGGCAGCACCATCTGCGACGGGCGTGTGTAGGCGAACTGCGGATCCAGGCTCATAAGGTTTAGCAGGTGTGTGGTGCCACTGCGATCGTGACCGAGGATAATGAGTGGGCTGTCGCTCAATTGTGTCTGCGCTATCCTGCGCTGGAAAAGCAGCCACTCCAGCGCATTGAAGGGCAACATAACGATGGACACCAGGAACAGCACGATCACACGCAACGAGTAGCGCGCATCAAAGCCCCCGTTATTTTTCAGCACGCGAAACAGGGTCAGAGGGTCGGCAAACGCCAGATATGCGGGGAAGTAGATGGTCATTCTCCTTCAGCAGGGCCGTCAGCGATCTGGACAACGCCCTCGAGGATGCCCAGATATAGTGTCCCGTCTTTGGCGATCGCCGGTGAGCCCCAGTTGATATCAAATTTCTGGCCCAGGCCGATGAATTGTTTGTAGGCGGGCTTGCCAGTCACAAAATCCAGCGTCATAAAAAACCAGGCGTTCTCGCCATCAGGCTGTTCTTGAAACGTGTAATAATACAGCAGGCCGTTGGAGGACAATTTATTCACGACCGCCGGTACGCGTTCGGGGGCCTTCCAAATGACATCACATCCGCTGTCATCCTCGCGGATATCAATGCGCCATATGCCGCCGGGAATTTTTGCTTCTGATGTACCGTGAAAGGCGCTGCGATAGCCAGCGTCATTTTTTACGACAATGGAGCGTCCCCAGCCTATGGGGGATATCTCGACTGCAGATCCTTTATCGGTAAACAGTGGGATGCGACAAATTTGCCGAGCGCCTGCGACAGTCGCCTCACGTTTGTAGACGACCAGAGCCGTGCGTTCATCCTGCGCCGTGCCCGCATCGGTAATTGCGACATATTTGCGCCCGCGCTCGTCGTTCATCAGTGTGGGGGTAGACCCGGAACCATTATTGATATTGCCGTAACGGTACTGGTTGCTGCGCGGATACGTCTCCTTCCAGATCACCTGTGGCTTGCCGCCTTCATCGGCGGCCATGTGGTAAAGCGCGTAATCGGTAATCACATACATGCCATCCGAGTCGGCGGATAGGCTGTTCTGGATTTCTTCGCCCTCAAAGCGATGCACGGCCTGGTGACCGGTGGCAGGGTTCACCGTGCCAACACGGCCGAAGCGCGTCACCCACCAGATGCGGCCCTGGAAATCCGGCATGACCGACGTGATGGGGTCGCACTCGCCGTCCGGGAACCAGTTATTGATGTCGAAGCAATCGTGCGGCGCTGCCGCTTTCATATCCCAGGTATCCGTCACGTAGAACTCCCATGCACCGCTTGCGTTCTGGCGATGGGCAATGCGCTGGAGCACCTGGTTGGCGTCGGCCACCACGGCGCGGTCTTCGTTATCCAGGTAAAAGTAACTGCCGCCACTGGTGTCGAGGAAGATGGGATCGAGATTCATCTGCACCAGTGCGTCGAAGGTGGAAGGGCGTGTAACGAGCCGATGCGTGGCCAGCAGATTCAGGGTGTGGGGTTCAAACAGGTTAAGTTCAAAGCCAAGGAATGACGCGCACATCGCGACCAGTAACCCGTTTTTGTCAAATGTGATGGTGGGACACAGGCCGCCGGGCAAGGCCGATACGCTGCGGGTTTTGGTTTGCAGGTTGTGACCCAACGGGCCCGGTGTTACGTGCACATCGGAGTTGTAGTGATTGCCGTGCAGGCCGCCGCCTTCGAAGGCCATGTACGGATGCACCATTGGCTCTGCCAGAAATCCTGTCAGTGGCTGGGGATGGACGTCCGGGTCATGTACAAACACTGCACCTGCCCACGGCTTGCCGGTGATGGGTTGAGGTTGCACGCCCGGGCCGGTCAGCGCGATGGCACCTGCAATTACCAGCAACAGTAGGAACAGGCCCAAGGTAATCTTGCGTAAACGTTTCAAGGGAATACTCCGTTAACGTCAGCCCAACATCGCTATGCGGCGACACCGTAGCTGCCATGGTCTATAGTGTTGCTTACTTGCGTCGCCGATTTGCCCTATCGTACACGAAGTCGTCCTGGCGACCGCCACGCAGGCAGTCCGGGGCCAGGTCAAAGTAACTGTCGCTGGTGGGCTGGGTGCGGCTCCAGTCAACACGCTCACTGCGATAGGAAAATTTCCAAATGCCATAGCGCCTCTCGTAACGGTCCAGGTAGCGCCCGGCAATTGTGACATCCTCAAAGCCGGTTTCGCCCATTACCTTATGGTACGCGTTGAAATACACCTCGCCATAGGCTTCTTCGCCCTCCAGTTCGATCAACACATTGCCCAGCAAATGCTGGTTGGACGCGTGTGGCTGCAGGGCGGTGATGGCATAGTGGGCAAATTCTGCGGGAGAGCCCTGGGTAAAGCCGTAATCGCACCAGGCGTCGTCATAAAACACCGACACCAGAAGCTTCTCATCCAGGCGGTCAAGGCCACGCATGTATTTACAGGACAACTCATAGATATCCTGCTTCGAGAGCAATGCTTCAATTCTATCATTCACGGGATTGCTACCTCTTGGTTAACTGGCGCTCAGAAAGGGATAGAGTGGATCGGTGTCACGGTGAGCGCCCTTGGCGAGGTCTGCGAAGGCCTCGCTGGCGCGCTCGTCCGGCACCGCAAAACGCTTGCTCCAGTCCATCACCACCTGACGGTGGAGAATCTTCCACTGCCCATCGCGGCGCTGCAGCAGGTCCAGGTACCGGCCATAGAACAGCAACTCCTCGGCGGCGCCAATAAGCAAATGGCCTGCGCTGACGAGGGACTCGCAGCGGGCGCTGCTGCCGTCAAGGTTGATCAGCGTATTACTCAGGCTGTGCCGGGTGAGTGAGTATTTCTGGCCCAGGGCACCCACCACCAACTGTGCAAACTGATGCGCGCTGCCCTTGAAGCTGCCATAGTCGACTTCCGCGTCCGGCCAGTACGCACACTGGATGACCTCGCTGTCCAGGCGGTCCAAACCGCGACAGTGCAGGTGCAACACGTCCTGTATGGCGAGTCGATCAGCGACCTGTGCGGTGTTGGGTGGGAAGCCTGTGGTGATGGACATAGTGCCGCTCTCGATGGGTTAAGGGGCGCGGCCAACCTTGCATTCCCCGCGGGACGAAGGACATACTACAAAAAACAGTCGAGCCTGATTGTATGATCAGGCATGATCTTAAGTCCATAACAATGACCACGCGCGCAAGGCCCTGAGTTCCTATGACAGTTGAAACCAGCAAGCAGCCGGGACAGGCGCGGGCCGCCGGGCCCAGCGTGGCCGACACTCTGGCCACCGATCGCTTTTCGCCGCCTCCGCCACTGCTGGAGAGTCGCTACGAGTTTCTGGGTGATGAGGACATCAGTTTTGCGCGCTATACCTCACCGGCTTTTTTCGCCAGGGAGATGCAATCCCTGTGGCCGCGCGCCTGGCAGTGGGCCTGCCGCGAGGAGCACGTACCGGACGTGGGCGATACCTATGTCTACGATATCGGCCCCTACTCGGTCATCGTGGTGCGCTCGGCCGAGGACACCCTACAGGCCTTCCTGAACAGCTGTACGCACCGCGGCACGCGCCTGCTCGCAGGCGAGGGCTGCGGCTACAGCCGCGCCTTCACCTGTCCCTTCCATGGATGGTCGTGGGAGCTCAATGGCGCGATCCGCAATATCCCGGGGCGTTGGGATTTCCCCCATGTGTGCAATCAGACCCACGATCTGCAACGGGTGAGTTGTGAGCGCTGGGGCGGGTTTGTCTTTATCAATATGGACCCCGCGGCCAAGCCGCTGGCGCAGTACCTGGAGATCTTGCCGGAACACTTCAAGCACTTCCCGCTGGAGCGTCGTCGCATCAGGCTGCATGTGCAAAAAAAACTGCCGGCCAACTGGAAAGCCGCGCAGGAGGCGTTCATGGAGGCCTACCACAATTTTGCCACGCACGATTCTCCCAACGGCGGCAACACGCAGTACGATATTTTTGGCAAGTATGTCTCCCGGTTTATACACACCATTGGCAGTTACAGCCCGCAATCGCTGGAGGATTACCCGGGAGAAAAATGGCGCAAACCGCCCATGACCGAAGATGAAATACTGGCATTTCTGGCCGTCTATGACATCGACTTTGGCAGCGTACCGCAGGGTGAGACCGCGCGCGCAATCATCGCTGAAACATTGCGCCGTCATTTGGGCGACACTCTGGGCATTGATCTGTCGCAGGTCAGCGAGAGCCTGATGCTGGACTCCATCGAGTACCACCTGTTCCCGAATATGTTTTTTTTCCCCGGTATTAATATCCCGATGGTGTACCGCTTTCGCCCGGATGGCATGGATGTGGACAGCAGCATTTTCGATTTACTTATTCTTGAGCCACTGGCGGACGGGGCGGAACATCCCGAGCCGCCGGAGCCGGTGTTGCTGGGGGTGGAGCAATCGTATACCGAGGTTGCAGACCTCAGTTGGCTGGGTCCGGTGTACGACGAGGACACCGGCAATCTTGCGCTGCAACAGCAGGGATTCAAAACCAGCCGCAAGGCCGGCCTGACGCTGGGCAATTACCAGGAGGCGAGAATCCGCCGCGTGCACCTGACACTGGATGAATTTCTGTCCGCGGCGGATGCCGGGGACGCGAATGCAGAGGAGTAGTGCTGTGGACGCAAAATTCGTCTGCAGGGTCGCAACCCCCGATCTGCCTCCCAGGGGCAAGACACTGCTTGTCGAGGCGCCCGGCCGCGAGATACTGCTGTGCCATACCGCAGAGGGTTTTTTCGCGGTAGATAATCTTTGCACGCACGCTGCAGCGCGTTTGTGTGAAGGCAAACTCAAGGGGTACCGGATTCTCTGCCCGCTGCACGGGGCGGCGTTCGATGTCCGCGATGGCAGCGTGCTGACGCGGCCGGCGTCCGTGGCACTCGCCAGCTACGCCGTATGTGTGGACGGGGAGGGTGTAACAATACAGCTGGGCACACACGGAGCTGCCCCGTGACGCAGACAACGACAGAAGAATCCTTTGCGTCGGGCGTACCTGCGCGTACTGCCGTTCGCGCAGCGCTGGATAAACACGCGTATATAACACCTGCAGCCGCCGCGGCGGAATGGGATGGGCTATGGACGCGCTGCTGGTTGTTCGCCGGGCTGGAAGCCGATATCCCCGACGAGGGCGACTATTTCGTTTATGCCATTGGCCGTGAATCGATTGTAGTGCTGCGCGATGACCTCGATCAGGTGCGCGCGTTCTACAATTTCTGCCAACATCGCGGCGATCGCTCAAACCGGTGAGGCTGGCGCTGTGGGGGGGCACAGTCTGGCTGAATATGCACACGGATGCGCCGCCGCTGGAGCATTTTCTCGGCCCCATCCTCGACAATCTGGCGCCCTATCATTTTGAGAACATGCTGCTTGCCAAGCACCAGACGGTATTGTTGGAGGCCAACTGGAAAACGGTCCGGGACAATTTTCTCGAGCAGTACCATGTGGATTCCATCCATCCGCAACATGCCTCCTTGGTTGATTGCTGTAACTCGCACAATATTGTATGGCCCTACGGACACTCGGCGACCCTGGTGGAGGGCTATGTCACGAATTCGCGCTACCCGGTTCCCCAGAAAACGCCGGACCACCTGGTGACGCTGTTGCAGGGCATTGGCTTGGTGCCGCAAGCGTTTGACGCTCGGGTGCCCGACATCCGGCAGGCGGTACAGCAGCGCAAGCGCGAGCTGGGCCGTGAGTTGGGTTTTGATTATTCTGGGCTGAGCGATGCGCGGCGCGGTCTGACGTTGAATCCGCGCCTGATCGCATCGCGCGTTGACGACCGGCCGGAGCATGAGGTATTTACTGCGGCGGACGTGATTGCCGGACGGCATTCGCTCACAATTACACTGGACCAGGACATCTGCTACCTGGCCGATATGCAGGCCGGTATGCACTCGCGTGGATTTGAGCGCGCAGTGTTAAACCAGGATGAGGTACGTGTTCAGCACTTCCACGAATGGGTGGCGTTTTTCCTAGCTGAGAACGTCGTGTAGCTGGCGATGCATGTTCTGCACACCCGGTTCGTTGCGCCCCACCAGTACTTTGCGCGGTATGCCGGCCTTCAACCCACGGTTGATCTTGTCCACCAATGAGTAATCCTCGGCCACGGCCACATCATTGATCATCTGGAAATAGTCTTCGTAGTGCTGCCGCTGTTCCGCTGTCGCAGGTTGCTGCGGCAGGAACATGCTGTGGTACACCACGGAGCGGTCGGGCGCGATGGGGTAGACACGCCAGGTCTGGAAGTGATCTTCCACCACGAAGATTACGGTGTTGGGAAAAATGTAGTTGACGTAGGAGCTGTATTTGCGCGGCTCCCATGTTTCCTCGGGGATATCTTTGAGTTCATTGATGGCCAGCGCCGGTGAGCCCATCGAGTGGTTGCGCCCATACTGTTGGTAGCTGGCAGTATTGCTGTAGGCCATAGTGGCGATAGACTGCGGGTGCAGGAACTCAAAGTGGTAGTACTCGTGGAAGGTGTCCATGTTCAGCTTCCAGCTGAAATCAGTGAAGACCTGCTTGGCGCCGAGGTAATAATGGTCTTCGAAGCCAAAGCCCGAAAGACGCTCCTGCAGGCCGCCGAGTACGTCATCGATATCGAAGGTTTTATCTGGATTGGGCATGACAAAAATCATGCCGTACTTTTCCTGTACATCGAGCTGCCGCAGGCCGAGCGCGTCACGATCGATACCGCCAAACCCCTCATTGCCGAACGGAACGCCCACCAGTTTGCCTTCAAGATCGTAGGTCCAGCCATGGTAGGGGCAGGGGAACAGGCGGCCCTTTTTCGCCTTGCCGTGATCGCACTCGTTCAGGGGCGCACCGCGGTGTGAACAGATGTTCACGAAGGCCTTGAGGCTCCGGTCACTCTGGCGAACGATGAGTATGGGCACGCCAGCATCATCGAAGGCGAAGTAGTCGCCGGGCTCGGGCACCACGCAACTGGGGCCGACGAATTGCGCATAGTTGCGAAATAGCTCGAGCTTTTCCCGTTCGAATTGCTGTGGATTGGTGTATTCGTTGACATCGATTTCCATGATGCCAGCGGCCAGCGTAGTGGTGTTGCGCGCGACCAGATCCATCAGGGTTTTGATTTCTTCAACCAGTTGTTGCCGTTGCATGGAGGCTCTCCTAAAGTGCCAGCACCATTTTGGCGATGATGTTGCGCTGTATTTCCTGAGAGCCGCCGAATATCGATGCTGCGCGATTGTTGAGATAGCGTGGCACCACCGAACTACGGTAGTCGGCTCTGACCGGATTGCCGTCCGGTACCGGGTTCATGACGAAGCCGCCATAGCCCAGCACGTCTACCGACAGCTCGTTGATCTCCTGTTCCAAGCGTGTGGCGGAAAGCTTCATGATCGATGATTCCGGCCCGGGATTAGCGCCGCCGCTGACCGAAGACAGAATACGGAGCTCGGTAATTTCCAGCGCCTTCAGGTCAATTTCCACACGCGCTGCCCGGCGTTCCATGTCGCCACAGGCATCAAACGCCACATTGTCGGCTTTGGCATCGGCCAGCAGTTGCCGCAGATTATTCAGCTCGTGGCGGATACGGTGTGCGCTGAAGCCGCCGCCGCGCTCAAACTCAAGCAGGTACTTGGCGTAGCCCCAGCCCTGATTTTCCTCGCCGATGCGTTGGCTCTTCGGTACCCGCACATTTTCAAAGAAGACCTGGTTGACCTCGTGATCGCCGGCCATAGTAATGATCGGTGCAATGGTCACGCCCGGTGTGTCCATGTCGATGAGCAGGAAGCTGATGCCCTGTTGCGGTTTGCCGCTGTTATCCGTGCGTACAAGGCAGAAAATGTGATCGGCGAGGTGCGCGTGCGTCGTCCAGATTTTCGAGCCGTTGACAATGTAATCATCGCCATCAGACTCGGCCTTGAGTTTCAGGCTGGCGAGGTCTGAGCCGGCGCCCGGCTCCGAGTAGCCCTGGCACCAGTAATGCTCGCCGTGCAAAATTTTTGGCAGGTATTCGGCCTTCTGCTGCTCGCTGCCAAAGGCCATGATTACCGGTGCCAGCATCAGCAGGCCCAGCGGAATCAGCATGGGAGCACCGGCGTGGTAGCACTCCTTGCTGAAAATATACTTCTGGGCGGGCGACCAGTCGGTGCCACCGTGCTCTACCGGCCACTGCGGCACGGCCCAGCCTTTTTTAACCAGAATGGCCTGCCACTCAAGCGCGATATCCTTTTCGACGAAGACGCTGCCGTTGTTGGCGGTGCCCGCGATAATGTGGGCAGGCAGATTATCTGCGAGGAACGCACGGACCTCACGCTGAAATTGCAGTTCTTGTGCGCTGAAGTTGAGATTCATGATGCTTTCCGGGAACGGCTACTGAATGGGCTCCATCGCCCAGCCAATGCCGCGTCGCAACAGTTCGTAAAATTCTTGTGTTTTCCAGGCGCCCTCTTCCGGCACCGGGTACTCCTCGATATACGGCTGCATATCGTACTTTCCACGGCAGTGCCCCAGCGTCAGGTACAGCACCAGGCCGGCGCCGTGGCGGTGAATGTACAATACGGGTTGCACATCGGTGTCCTTCATCCAGTCATCGCGTAAAAAATTCTCTACGGGATCTGACCAGTGTGTGTGCAACAGTGTCTGGTGCTCGCCGTGGAATTTGCACAGGTAGAGTTCGTCATCCACTGTGAAGCTGGGAATGCCCTTGACCAGCGGGTGGTCTGCCTCGGTGACGTGCACCTCGTACTCCTGGATAGGCGGATGCGCCATGAACTGGCTGCCCAACACTTGCATGAACGGCAGGTTTTCCTCCGGGCAGTCGACCCGGGGTGCGCCGTCCGCAGCAGGGTCCATAAAACGCAGGATGGAATTGGTGCCGTGCAAGGCAAACCATTTTTTACCGCTATTAACGTAATCCACCAGGCGGCCTGTTTGTGCTGCGTCGGGGATGACATCACAGGTGTAGGTGATGAGGAAATCGCTGGCACAGATGGCGTCGATGTCGCTGAAGTCTGCCCCCACCAGTACCTTGATACGCGGCTGCTCGGCCAGTAGCCTGAGTACCTCTAGCCGCGCATGGTCGATATTGTGGAACTTGCCGCCGGCGACAAAGTACACATCTATGCGATCGCTCTTGCTCATACCTGAAAATAGTCTCCTGCGGTTGTTGCCGTGGTGTGTCGTGATTCGGTTTGCACGCGGGGTAAAGGGGGGGGCAATAGACTGGCGTGTTCCCCGAGTGTTCGGAGGGCACGTTAGCAAACCGCTTGAAAAAAAACAATCAGAATTGACTGTTTATTTTCTATCCGATACTGTATCCGTCCTCGGTCGACGTGCAGCCCGGTACCGCGGCGAGCGAGCATCTCGCACAGGCCGCCAGTATTGCCGACCTGACAACGACAGCAGAGAATTGCGACAGACGGAGCGCATCGATGAAAGCAGCAGTATTCAGCGAGGTCGGCCGGCCATTGGCAGTAGAGACCGTGCCCGATCCGGTACCCGAGCCTTCCGAGCTCGTGATGAAGGTCAGTTACTGCGGCATCTGCGGCACCGATCTGCACGCAACGCGCGCGGGACTGACGACAGCCTGTAGTGGTCAGATTCTCGGCCACGAATACGTCGGCGAAATCGTCGAGGTCGGACGCGAGGCGACCGGCGGTTGGCGCGTGGGCGACCGCGTCTGCGCCATGCCATTCATCGCCTGTGGCCGCTGCCTGCCTTGTGCCGCCGGGCGCTTCTTCGAGTGCGGCAACAAGAAAGTCTCCGGCGTCGACGACTCCGGCGGCTTCGCCCAATTCGTCACCACCGGCTGCCGGGAAACCATTCTGCTGCCGGACGGGCTGGACCTGCAGAGTGCAGCGCTGGTAGAGCCACTTGCCGTGGGCATCCACGCTGTGCGTGTCGCGGATGTCAGGGCGGGCAGTCGCGTACTGGTGATGGGCGCAGGTCCCATCGGCCTGACCGTGGCCCTGTGGTGCCGCTTCTTCGGCGCCAGGGAAGTCGTGGTGAGCGAACTCAATACCACACGCGCTGCACTCGCTCGGCAGATGGGAGCTACAGCCGTCATCCAGCCCAGCCGAGACACAAACGCCGCAGAGTTGTTGCAACAATTTATGGACCTGGCCGGTGGGGCGCCGGATGTGATCTTCGAGTGTGTTGGAGCCCCGGGCCTGCTACAGCAGTGCATTGAAATGGCGCCGCATCGAGGCAAGATCATCCCGGTGGGCGTGTGCGAGCAGCCCGACACTATCATGCCGTTTTTAGCGTTGGTGAAGGAATTGCAGCTACAGTTCGCCATCGCCCATACCCGCGACGATTTCGAGACCAGCGTCGCCATGCTGGCTGAGCGGCGCATCGACATCGCTCCCATGATCACCGATATCGTCAGCCTGGACGAGTTGCCCGCTGCGTTTGAGGCGCTGCGTACGCCCAGTCACCAGTGCAAGGTGTTGGCTCGCATGTAAT
>Ga0163144_10013210_pt1 | contig 17259 bp, 10 predicted proteins | sample OliLak19BULKMAT1_FD_123175 | JGI IMG/M metagenome (GOLD analysis project Ga0163144, IMG submission 123175) | Freshwater microbial mat bacterial communities from Lake Vanda, McMurdo Dry Valleys, Antarctica - Oligotrophic Lake LV.19.BULKMAT1 | ecosystem: Environmental > Aquatic > Freshwater >... | reverse complement strand
CTACTCAGACGCCGAGTGGGTGCTCGGGCCCGAGACGCTGTGGCTGTACGACATCAATGCGCTGGACGGAATACGCTTCAACGGCCGCGAGGATCGCACGCATACGCGCCTCGGCCGGGCGCGGCCCTATTCCTGCAACGTCGAGGATGCGGCGGGACGCCGGATGATCGAGACCTATGACCGCGGCGGGTCGGGCGAGGTGAAGGGGCGCGACGGACAGGCGCTGCAGTGGTACCTGCTGCGCGCGCACTACACCGCGGCGGGCGGCGCGGGCCTCGACGAGCAACTGCGCCTGGTGCTGCGCCAGCCGGATACGGTCGCGGCGCTGGAGACCGCGCGCGCCGCGCCGAAGGCGGAGCGCATCACGCTCGCCGCGCGCGACATCCGTGTCGATTGCCGCCGGCAGGAAAAGTTCGGACCACTGCCGGCGAACTGAGACCCGTAGGCGCGGAGTCCTGCCCGCGCAGCGCTGCTTGGGCGCGACGCCGGAATCGCGTCAGCGAACCTGTGGCTTTGGTTGCAGCGACGCGAGACCGGCGAGATCGCCGTCGGTTTCGACCAGCAGGTACTGCAGGTCGCGCGCCGGTATCACGGATTTCACGACCAGCCGGTCGGGCCCCACGGTCCAGAGATCGTTGACCCCGGCGATGCGCCAGTGCGTAGCCGCGAATCGTCCGGCCGGCACGTCGACGATTTCGTCGGCGATCCGCTCGACCTTCAACGGCACCAGTGTGCCGAGCACGGGCTTCATCGGATCGGTGCCGGCTTCGAGGCTGTAGAGCGTGACCGTCTGTTCGCCGCCGCGCGCGCCGTCGTAGCTGGCGGTGTGCCAGCCATCGCCGGCGACCGGATGCGTGCCGATCGAGAACACCGGCGGCACCATCGTCGTCTGCGGCACGATGCCGGCCGGCCCGCTGGCCTGCGCCTGCAGCCGCTCGCCCTGCACCAGGAAGTGCGCCGAGCCCTTGAAGCGGCCCCCATTCCAGTAGCTGACGAACGCCTCGAGCGGCCGGAACGCGGCATCGTTGCGCAGCACGACAGTGAACTGGGCGTTGCGCGCCGCGAGGTCGTGCCACACCAGCATCGTGCGCGAGCCGTCCGGATGCACCAGCAGCTGCCAGCGTTCCTCGCCGCGCAGGCGATGTTCGGCGATGGTCTCGTAGCGATAGACGCCGGCGGCGCGGCGCAGGATCGCGGCATTCGGGCCGGTGTTCTCGACCATCGCCCCGGCCGCGGGACGCGCGAATGTCGATGCGTTTGGGGGATCAGGCGGCGCCGGGGACTGTGCCAGCGCGCAGCCCGCGACGCACGCCAGCAGCGCCGCCAGCAGACCGCCGGGCTGCGTGCGACGCTTGAGCATGCTCATGCCGACGCCGGCGCTTCACTCGTGCGCGGTGCGGTGCCGAAGCGCACGTACACCGCGAACACCAGCAGCACCACGTTGGCGATCGCCATGATGATGAACGGCGCGCCCGGCCGCCATGCGTCGAACGCGAAGCCGCCGGCCTTCGAGATCAGCAGGATGCCGACCGCGCCGAAGAAGCCGACCATGCCGATCACGGCGCCGCGAATCGGCCCGGGCGCCTCCTGGCCGATCAGCACCTGCGAGGCGAGGATGCCGCTCGCCTGCCCGATGCCGAGCATCGCCGCTGCGCCGAACGCGGCGGCACTCGCGGCCGGGTCGGGCGTGAAACCCATCCAGCCGTAGCCGACGATCGACAGCACCGTGGCGAGGATCACGAGCGTGACGCGATTGATCTTGTCGGCCAGCCAGCCGAAGAACGGCGCCCACAGCAACGCGCTGCCCTGCACGATGCCGAACAGCGCACCCTGCTTGGACGTCGCCTCGGCGGCGGTGTAGCCGTCGGCGATCGCGGCGGTCTGCACCCACAGCGACAGGAACAGCGCGACGATGACGAGGTCGGCGCGTGCCGCGAACGAGGCGGCGTAGGCCAGCGCGATCCGCGGCTGGCGCCCGGCGGCGAGCCCCTGGCGCAGCAGGGCCAGAATCGGTTCGCGCTTCGTGACCTGGTCGGGACGACCCGGCTTGAGGCCGAGCATCACGATGGCGCTGACGAAGCAGATGGCTGCGACCGTGAGGTAGGACGCGCGCCCCGCACCAACCTCGGTGAAGCCCGCGTCCTGGAAGACCTGCGGCAGCCGCGTCAGCCCGGTGAAGAAAATCAGCGCGCCGACGGCGTTCAGGAAGAACGACATCCCGGTCAGCTTGCCGCGATCGGCGTCGACCGGATAGTCGGCGAGCACGGTCGCGAGCATGCCGCCCAGAGCGGCGATGCCGACGGCGAAAATCAGCCGGTAGATCATCAGCTGGCCGAGGTCGTTCGCGAACGGGTAGGCCGCGTAGGCTAGCGCCGCGACCAGGAACCCGATCACATAGACGAGGCGCCGGCCAACGCGATCGGACCAGGCGCCGAAAAGACCGATCATCACCAGTGCGACGACTTCCTGCCAGAACTGCAAATTGCCCGAGACCGCGCCACGCTCGGCTGAAGGCACGCCGATGTTGACCTCCAGCAGGTAGGGCTGCATCGCGGTGGCATAGGTGAAGACGCCAATGCTGACGAACGCGGCCCAGAGAAAGCTGAGCGTGTGGCCGCGGGTGACCCCGGGCATCAGGCGGACCGGTCCCAGTTTGTGGCCGGCATGGGGAATCGACATTCAGTAGGCCTCGCGAAAAGAACGCTCGTTGATGCCCGAGTATGGCCCGGCGAGGCGTGCTAACGGAACCAGATCGATCCGGGATGGCGCTGCAACATGCGCCGATCGAGCCCGTGCCACTGCCCGGTGGGCAGCAGCACGAACGGCAGGAACAGCAGCGTCAGCACGATCAGCGAGGCATCGTAGTAGCCGCCGATGGTCAGCATCACCATGAAAAGCATCGCGCCGATCGCGGCGCCGCGGGTCATGAAGCCGAATACCAGCCCGAGCGCGATCAGGGTCTCTCCCCAGCAGACCATCCATGCGAGCGGCTGGTAGTACGGCAGCCCGATGTTCTCGATGAACCAGGCGCCAAAGGACTCGGGATCGATCTCCTGCAGGCGCTCGGCGAAGATGTTGTAGAGGCGATCGGTGGTCAGGTACTGCTGGCGCCACTTGTTGATCGCGGCGAACGTGAAGAACGCGGCGAGCAGGTAGCGCAGTGCGAGCAGCAGGCCACGGCCGAACCCGCGCGCCGTCATGGCGCCGGCTCCGATGCAACGGGCGCTGCAGGGCTCGTCGCGCCCGGCGCCGGCGTGCGGCCGAGGAATTCGCGCATCAGCGCATAGCCCTCGCGTCGCACCATCGCCTCGCAGCGGCCGACCCGCGCGCCGCGCAGGTCGAGCCAGTCGCCGTTACGCATGTCGATGCGGCCGTCGGGCAGCGAGATCGTGCCTGCAGCGGCGTCGACCAAGGCCATCGTCGGCACCTGTTCCACCGTACGCTCGAGGCCATCGTCGCGATAGATCGCGAGTGGCCGCTCGTCGCTGGTCTTCTGCCGGAACAACTGGAAGAGATAGTCGCCAATCGTCGCGATCTGCGCCCAGAAGCCCTTTTCCCTGAGCCGATAGACGAGCAGGGGCTCGCGCCCGGCGGCCGCGGCCGCCACGTCGCGGCGACAGCGCAGGAAGTCGTCGCAGGTGGTGCACAGCAGGTTCACCTTGATCGTCAAACCGTCATTTGGCGGCACGAGCGGCTTGCCGGCGTTGCAGGCGGTCAGCAGCAGCGCCAGCAGCATGGCGCCGGCAGGCCTCGACCAGGGTGCTACAGATCGCTCTCGGTTCGTCATGACGCGATTTCGCGCATCCCTGCGGTCAAAAATCAACTGCCGAATGGCGAAAGAAATACTCTGCGGATGACAGCCGCGTGGAGACCGGCTACAACACCCGCATGAGAAGCTGGACATGCTTAGATCCGAGGCGGCCGGCGCCGCTGCCGACCAGGGCCCGGTTCTGCATCAGCGCCCAGACCCGCATCACGGGCTCGCAGAGCCTCGCCACCAACACTGTCTACACGGACTACAGGGCATGAAGGACGAGTGGCTCGATCGGCGTCTCGCGAAAGCGGATCCGCGCGTCAAGGGCTGCGCCACGTTGGCATCCGACGTCCTGGCAGGCGTGGCCGTCGCTCGGCGCCGAGTCGCTCTCGCGACCTGCCTCGCCTTCGGTGCGGGCCTGGTGGCCGGTTTGGCGCCGCGCACCGCAGTCCCTGCGGAGATGCCGCCGGGCATCGCCGACCCGGATCTCGCGATCAAGGATCCGACCTACGCCGACCCCGTGTTCTGGTGGCGGATGAGCTCGGTGCCGAAGGACGTCTACGAGCCGGACCCCTATTTCTACTGGCCGCCGGCCATCGTCGCGGGCCAGTCGGGCGCATGGCTGCCGGTCGCGGCCGCGGGCCGCACGAGCCTGCCGGCCGCCGGGCTGGAAGCCGCGGCCGCCTGGGCGGAGCCACGCAAGACCAACGCGCTGATCGTGATCCACAAGGGCAAGGTGCAGCTGGAGCGCTACTGGAACGGCATGCAGCCCGACCAGCTCGCCAACGGCCGCGCGCTGACGCGCAGCATCACCCCGATGCTGCTTGGCTTCGCGGTCGCCGACGGCAAGCTCGCGCTCGACGACCCGCTCAGCCGCTTCATCACCGAATGGCGCGACGATCCGCGCGGCCTGATCACCGTGCGCCAGCTGGGGCAGAACGTCTCGGGCCTCGAGGTGGCGCCGAGCCTGCCGGTCAGCGTCGTCCAGGGCAACAAGGATCTCTACCTCGCCTATGGCGGCGACGTCGTGCGCGCCGCGCTGAACTATCCGCAGGTGCTGCCGCCGGGCACGCGCTTCCAGGTGGCGCAGGAGAACACGCAGCTGCTCGCGCTGGTGATCGAGCGTGCGATCGGCACGCCGGTGCAGGTGCTTCTGTCGGAACGCGTCTGGAAGCCGATCGGCGCCTCGGATGCCGCGTTCCAGTTCGATCGTCCGAACGGCGTCGCGCGCGTGATGTGCTGCATGCGCGCGACGCCGCGCGACTGGGCGCGCGTCGGCCTGCTGCTCGCGCAGGACGGCAAGTGGAACGGCCGGCAGGTGCTGCCCGTCGGCTGGGCGCAGACGATGGGGACGCCGTCGGCGCGTAACCCGAACTTCGGTCTCGGCCTCTGGCTCGGCAGCCCGTACGTCGCGAAGCGCGCCTATTTCGAAGGCCAGCCCGGCGTGGTGGCGCAGTCCGAGCCGTTCCTCGCCGATGACGTGCGCATCATGGAAGGCGGCGGCAACCGCACGATCTTCATCGTGCCATCGAAACAGCTGGTGATCCTGCGCCATGGGCAGCAGGTGCCGGACTGGGACAATGCGGCGCTGGTCAACGCGGTACTGCGAAAGTATCCGCGCTGACGCGCGGCGCACTGGACCTCAGAAGCGAAAGGTGTAGTTGACCTTGAGCGTGGTCTCGGCGACGAACGGCTGGAAGTCGCCGAACGCGTCTTCGCGCCAGTCGTAGTTGACGACCAGATAGGCGCTCTGCCCCTGCGCCGGCAGCCAGCGGAGCCGGCTGTTGAGGCCGAGCCGCCCGGAGACGTTGTCGTACTGCGCGACGTTGAGCCAGGCCCAGTGCACGTTGAACGCGACGTTGGCCGTCATCGCGAGGACCTGGGCGGTGAAATCCTGGGTCGGCATCTGCAGCGCGCTCTGCTGGTACTGCGTGCTGAAGAACAGGTGCTGGTTCGGGCGCCAGGCGACGCCGACCCTGGCATCGGCGCGGCGGCCGTCGTAGAAGTCGCCGCGCTCGAAGTCCCAGGTCAGCGAAACGCGGCGGAAGCCGGCGCTGCTGCCATAGAGTCGCAGGCGATCGAATTCGTAGGCGCCAGGCCGCACGCCGAGGCCGCCCGGCAGCGGGAACGGACGTCGCAGCACCTCGGTGAGGCGCAGCACGTCGAACGACAGGCTGTCGCCGGGCTGTGTTTCCAGCGTGAACGGCGTGAACGTGATGCCGCGCGATTCGAGGCGGTTCTGCTGGTCGCCGACCTCGCGCCACTCGAACCCGCCCAGCCAGCTGCGCAGCAGGCCGCCGGGCTCGAAGCGGTAGCGATACTTGCCCTTGCCGAGGAACTCCTGGATGCCGGTGCGATTGACGAAGCCGAGCGCGGGACGAAAACGTTCCTGGATGTTCGAATAGGTGAACAGCGCATCGATCGCATCGTTCGGGTAGGCGAGCGAGAGGCCCCAGGCGCCGTCGCGGCCCTCGAAGCCCTCGGTGCTCGAGCGTTGCGCCCAGCCCTTCGCCTCGATCGAACGGTCCGCGATCAGCGTCTGGTTGCGGATCACCGCATCGACGCCGGCGAGGTAGTTGCGCCGCTCCGAGGTCGGGTCGCCCCAGGTGAAGATGCCACCGAGCGTCGACTGTTCACCGATACCGGCGTAGCCGCGCGAGACGAACAGGTCGCGGGCGGCGACGCCGGCAGTCGCCTCCTGGCGCACCGCGAGCGCGCCGAGGGTGTAGCGACCGACCTTGCCGGTGAGCCGCCCGCCGACGTCGAGGTCGATCGGCTGGCCAGTCGCCGAGAGACCGATGGTGCGCGAGAAGAACGGCCGGCCGTTCTGCGTCAGGCCGCCGAATTCGAACACCTCCGAGTCCTCGAGGAAGAAGTCGCGCTTCTCCGGAAAGAACAGCGAGAAGCGCGTCAGGTTGACCTGCCGATCGTCGACGTCGGTCGCGGAGAAATCGGTGTTGACGGTCAGCGCGGCGCCGAGCGAGGGCGTGATCCGGTAGAACACGTCCAGCGAGGGCTTGGGCAGCAGTGACGAAGTGTTGGACAGGAACTGCTCGCGCTGCGTCAAGGCCATCGACGGCACGACGTCGAGGCCGCGGCCCTGGTCGAGGCCGCGCATGCCGCGGATCTCGCCGCTCAGATCCATCGTGATGCGCCGGGCGTTCTGCGACCAGGCCACCTCCTCGCGCTTGCGGCGGATCGCGCGCACCAGGTTCAGGCCCCAGGTGTCGTTCGACGGATCGAAGGATAGCGTCTTGAACGGGATCGCGATCTCCGCGGTCCAGCCGTCCGCGCCGATCTCGGCGCGCCCTTCCCAGATGCCGTCCCAGTCCATGTTGAACGACGTGCCGCCGAACAGCAGGCCGTCGCGCTGCACGCTGTTCGGGTTGACGTAGAAGATGTAGCCGGTGCGGCGGTTGTTGTAGGGGTCGAGCAGGATCTGGACGTAGTCGTCGTTGACGACCGCCGCGCCCTGTACCAGTTGCCAGCGCTTGATGCCGGCCGGTTCGGAATCATGCAGGCGTGCGCCGATGTAGAGGTTCTGGTCGTCGATCGCGACCAGGAACTCGGTCTTCTCGGTCGGCGGCTCGCCGTTGCCAGGCTGGAACTGCTCGAAGTCGTCGATGACCGTGGCCTGGGCCCAGGCCGCGTCGTCGAGCCGTCCGTCGATGCGTGGCGCCTGCGTCAGCCGCGCGATCGTCACGCCCTTGAGCTTGAACGCGGCCGCAGCCTTCGCGGGACCGACGCCGGGCTCAGGCGACATCTCGCCCTGCGCCAGCACGACGCCGCCCGTGCAGGCGAAGCCGCAGAGCAGCCAGGCAGTCAGGCGCGCACGGCGCGCGCGCGCGAGGCGAGAAGACAAAGGACGGCGGGAAGTCACCGGCGCTAAGGATACGGTCAGCGGCCGCGGCCGGCCTGTGATGCCTGCGGCATTGTCCGGCATTGTTGGCCACGACGCGGGCACCGTACCCATCCTGGCCGCATCAATTGCGACGCGCGTCAGCGCGCGAGGGCCTGCTTCGCGGCGAGGAAGTCCGGCGCCAGCGCCACGGCGCGTTCATAGGCCTGCTTCGCGGCCGCGGCGTTGCCTGCATCGACCGCGCAGCGACCCACCCAGTAGTGCGCTTCCGGTGCACCCCAGGCGATCCCGGTCGACGCCACGCCGGCGCCGGCAGCCGCATCGAACGCGGTCGCGGCCTCGCGGAACTTCGCGCAGCCCTTCGCCTTGTCGCCGCCGACGAACTTCGGGCGATGATAGATGCCGAAGCCGTCGGCCAGGATCACGCGTGGGTTCTTCGGCTCGAGCGCGAGCGCGGCCTCGACCGACTTGCCGCTGCGCGAGCCGTTGCGGATCGCACCCATGCCGCCGAGGCCGGCAAGGTAGCCGTAGCAGGAAGACTGCAGCGCCAGGCCTTCGGCGGATTTCGGCTCGCGCTTCAGCAGCGCATCGAGCGTGTCGACGCAGGCGCCGCCAGACTTTTGCGAATCCTTCTCGCGCTTCTGCAAGATCGCGACCTGCAGCGCGCGAAACTGCACGTAGGCGTGGGCGTACTGCTCGCGTGAATTCGCGGACTTTGCCCACGGCTCGGTGGCAGCGGCGAGCTGCGACAGCGCCGCGGCATCGCGCGCGAAGAATGCGGCCTGCGCCTTCGCGGCCGACGCCGCGGAATCTTCGGCAGCGCGGGCGAGTGGCGCTGCGAGCGCCGCCACGAGCGTGAGCGTCGTGACGAGAACGGCAGCGGCGATGGCGCGGCAGCTGGGGTTCATCCGGGTGGTCTCCTGGCTACGAAAAGGTGATGCGGTTCGGCGGTGCGGCACGCGGCCCGAGTGGTTCAGACGAGGTATTGCGCCGTCAGTTCTTCGGAACTGGTCCAGAGGCGCCCGGCGAGCGCGACCTCGTCCATGTGCTTGCCGGCGACCGGCACGACGGGATTGCAGTCCTCGAAATAGGCGCCGCCGATGCTCGCGAGCGCAGGCGCGGTGGCGACGTAGCAGCTGGTCGCGGCGCCCTCTTCGACCGACTTCATGAAGGTCCAGCCGATCAGCCGCGCCGAGACGCGCTTCCAGGCTTCGTAATGACGGCCGAGATTGGTGTTGATGATGCCCGGATGCACGGCGTTGGACGTGGCGCCGGTGCCCTCGAGTCGCCGCGAGAGCTCGAACGCGAACAGCGCGTTGGCGAGCTTCGACTGCCCGTACATCCTGTTGGGCTCGTAGCCGCGGGCGCCGTCGAGGTTGTCGAACTCGATGCCGGCGGGTGGCGCCCAGACATAGCCGTAGCTCGAGACGACCACCACGCGCCCCTGCGGCGCGGCCTTCACCTGCGGCAGCAGGCGGTTCGCGAGGATGAAGTGCCCGAGGTGGTTGACGACGAAATGCTTCTCGAGGCCGTAGACCTGCTCGAGCTTCGGCAGCGCCATGATGCCGGCGTTGCAGACCAGCATGTCGATCGGCAGGCCGAGCGCACGCACCTGGTCGGCCGCGGCAGCCACGGTCTCGAAGCGCTCGAGCTCGAGCGCCACCGGCGTGGTCTTGCCCGGCACGCTCGCGCAGGCTTCGCGCGCCTTCTCGAGCGTGCGCCCGGTGCCGATCACGTGCGCGCCGCGCAGCGCGAGCACGCGCATCGTCTCGAGCCCGAGCCCCGAGGTGGCGCCGGTGACCAGCGCCGTCTTGCCGGTGAGGTCGAGGCCGGCGGTGACCTGTTCGGCGGTGGAGTGCTCGTCGAAGACGCCGACCGGCACGCCGGCGGGGCGCTGCACCGGCGCCTCCTTGCGACCGCAGGCCGTGAGCAGCGGCGCGGCGGACGCGGCGGCAGCGCCCGCGATGAGGAAGCGTCTTCGGTCGATCATGCGTCCATCCTAGCGGATCGGCTCGCCGGCCGGCATCCACGGCTCGAACAGCGAAGGCGACCCGGGGTGCCCCGCACCGGTCAACCGACTACCTTCGATCGCAAGCCGGCGGCAGCGCGCCACGGCATCCGGGGGGCGAGCGATGAGCACGACCAAGCTCGACATCAAGACCATCCACGAATTCCTGGCCGACCAGCCCAACGTCGACGTCAGCGGCGCGTGGAAGCGCTGCTGGGGCATCCATGCGGGCATCGTCGACCGGGTGCGCACGCGCTTCCCCGTGACGAAGCACCCCGCCACGCTCGGTCGCGAGTACTACATCTCGCTCGACGGCGGCATGGAGGGTTCGTTCAACGCCTACACCGGCTCGCAGGTCGACTGGCTGGTGCATTCCTGGCTCGGCAACCGCAAGGCGAGCCTGCTCGACATGAACGCGACCGTGTTCCTCTCGCAGCAGAATCGCGTGCCGCACCTGGTCGTGATCTTCGGCACCGTGCCGAAGCTGTTCTTCTACGCCGACTACACGCCGCGGCTCGACCTTAGGATGGACCTCGACTACGTGAACAAGTACTACGAGCCGGCGAACGCCGCCGCGATCCGGCTCCGCGGCAACCCGAACTTCTCCTGGAACTGGAGCCACGGCACCTATCTGCGCAGCCTGATGTCGCCGGTCGCCACCAGCATCATGGGCGAGCTGAACGACGCCAACATCGACACCTGCGAGCGATATCTCGAAGAGTTCGTCGGCCGCTGGTTCGGCTGGCTCGATGAGGCGGAGCAGGATCCGCTGCCCGAATCGCAACGCAGCGCGCAGCAGCACTACGACTACTACGTGCGCGAGACCGGCTATCGCACCGATCCGATGAACGTGCTGGCGCAGCGCGCGTTCGGGCAGGCGGAGTTCGAGAAGATGCTGGACCTGCGCTGTGGCATGCCGCAGATGGCGGCGACGCGCCGGCGCAGCTAGGCGCGGGCTCAGTCGGCGCGCGCGACGACGATCTCGCGGCGTGCGGCACGCCCCGCGTCGTCGACGACGCGGATCTGGTAGCGACCCGGCACGCGCGGCAGCCATTCGAGCGGCCGATCGCGCGTCGCGCGCCCGAGGAACGCGCCGTCGACGAACCAGAACAGCTCGTCGACGCCGGCATCGGTGGTCGCGCGCAGCGACACCGGCGGCGGCGACTGCGTGCCCGCGGCGTCCTCGCGCAGCAGGTAGCTGACGCCGACCAGCGGCGAGGTGATCTCGGGTGCGCGCGCCGCGCCCGGATCCACGGCCGCGAGCGCCAGCGCGGTGCAGGCGGGATCGAAACCGGGCGGATGACGACGCGGCAGGCCGGCGCGCGCGAACAGCTCAAGCATGTCCGAGCTCCAGAATTCAAAGACCTCGAGCCGCGTCGCTGCCGCGGCCGCCTCCGGGCAGGCCTGCAGGCCGCTGCGCCGATCGATGCGCAGCGCACGATGCAGGGTGCTGACGCGGATCGGCGAGACGCCGGGCAGGTACCAGGTCTCCACGCTGCGCGGGCACCAGGCGTTCGGCAGGTCGCCGGAATCGGCGCAGACCGCGACCCGGCGCAACGCGGCCGGCGGCCGCAGCATCGAATCGGGGCGATCGGCGCGCAGCCCTGACGCGCTGCCGGACGCACGGCCGCGGGTCGCACGCAGTGCATCGACCAGCTGGAAGAACAGCGGCGCGGCGGTCTGGATGCCGACGAAGGCCGGGTTCGGGCGGCCGTCGAAATTGCCGACCCAGACCACCAGCACGTAGTGATCGAAGACGCCGGCAGACCAGGCGTCGCGGAAGCCGTTGGAGGTGCCGGTTTTCCAGTAGACGGGCCCGGCGGCGCGCACCGCGCTGTTGGCGAAGGCCTGCGCCGGACGCGGATTGGCCGCGAGCATGTCGAGCGTGACGTAGCTGGCCGCTACGCTGAGCAGGCGGCGCGGCTCGGGCGCTGCGTCCTCGCGCGCGTCGCGCAGCGGCTGCCAGAGCCCGCCGTTGGCGAGCATCGCGTACAGCGCGGCGACCTCGCGCATCGTGACCTCGGCGCCACCGAGATACAGCGCCAGCCCGTAGTGGCCCGGGTCCTCGAGGCGCGCGACGCCGCCGGCGCGCAGGAACGCGTGGAAGTCCGGCTGGCGCAGCTGCAGCCCCACCGCCACCGCGGGCACGTTGCGGCTGCGTACCAGCGCGTCCTGCACGGTCACCGGGCCGGCGAACTCGCCGTCGAAGTTCTCGGGTGACTGCGCACCGAAGGACTGCGGTGTGTCCTTCAGCACCGTCATCGGGTGCACCATGCCCTGGTCGATCGCCAGCGCGTAGATGAACGGCTTCAGCGCCGAGCCGGGCGAGCGCCGCGCACGCGTGCCGTCGTTCTGGCCGCCGATCGCGGCGACGCCGTAGGCCGCGGAGCCGACGCTCGCGACCACGCTCAGGTCGCGCACGTCGACCAGCAGCGCCGCGGCGTTCTCGACGCCGATCCGCCGCTGGCGTGCGACGAAGGCGCGCAGCTGCCGCTCGAGCAGCCGCTGGGTGCGCAGCTCCAGCGTCGAGTCGATGCGGTGGCGGCCCGCCGTAGCCGGCCGCGCGAGCAGCGCGCGCACCGCATGCGGGGCCGCGAATGGCAGCGCCGGCGGCGCGTGTAGCGCCAGCGGCGCGGCCAGCGCGGCTTCGTCGGCGCGAGACGTGCCATGGCGCTCGCGCCAGGCCGCGAACAGGCGCGCGCGTGCCGCCTCGAGCTGCGGGTTGTCGGGGCGCGGCATGCGCCGGGTGGGGTTCTGCGGCACGACCGCCAGCGTCAGCGCCTCGGACAGCGTCAGGTCGGCGGCGCGGCGATGGAAATACACCAGGCTCGCGGCGCCAACGCCCTCGACGTTGCCGCCGTAGGGCGCGAGGTTCAGGTAGGCCTCGAGAATCTCGCGCTTGCCGTACTTCGCCTCAAGCTCGAGCGCGCGCAGCACCTGCTGCAGCTTGCCGCCGACGCTGCGCGACTCGAGATCGTGGAGCCGGCGCGCCAGCTGCATCGTGATCGTCGAGCCGCCGATGCGCCGCTCGCCGATGCCGAAGGTGGCATACGCGCCGCGCAGCAGCGACCAGCCGTTGACGCCCGGATGGCGGAAGAACTGCCGGTCCTCGTACAGCAGCACCGCATCGATCAGCTTCGGCGACACCTGCTCGAGCGTCACCGACAGTCGATAGGTGCCGTCGGCGGCCAGCGTCAGGCGCAGCAGTGCGCCGTTGCGGTCGTGGACCGAGGTCGAGGCCGCAAAGCGCTCGAGCAGCGGTTCACGCGGCCAGCCGCGCACGCCGGCCAGCAGCAGCGCGGACAGCGCCAGCACGCTGCCCGCGATCCGGAGACGACGCGACGATCGGCGCGGCATGGCTCAGCGCGCCTCCACCACGACCTGCGCACCGAGCGAGCGTGCCTGCGCGGCCGGGTCGTACATCGATTCCGCGTACGCGGGCGGCACGACGAAGCGGCCCGCCGTGGTGGCGCGGATCCGGTAGCGCAGCTCGCGCATCTCGGGGCCGATCGCGCCAAAGGCGACCACGCGATCCTCGCGTGCATCGACGTAGTCGGGATACCAGGCGGCGGCGTTGCGCGCCTCGGGCGGCGGCGTCAGGTCGTCGAGGATCGGCTCGAAGCCCCCGGGCAGCACGTCGACGATCACGCCATCCCAGTACTCGCGCTTCGCGAGGCTGCGGAAGCGCACCCGCACCACGAGTTCATCGCCCTGGCGGACGCTCGTGACCGGCTTGCCGGCGCCGTCCAGATAGTCGCGCAAGATCTCGAGACCCTGGCGTAACGCGGCCGTCGGCGGTTCGCGATCGTAACCGGCGAGCGTCGCGGTGTAGAACGCACGCGTCCCGCGCGGCGCAGTGAAGCGCAGCGTCAAGGCCTCGGCCGCGAACGTGGCGCGCTGCACCAGCGCACCCGACGCCACGAGTGCACGGCCACGATCGCCGGCCAGGCGCTCCTCGATGCCGAGCGTCGCCGGCGGCGCCACTTCGGCCGCAGCGGCCCAGGCATCGAGCGCGAGCACGGTCCAGGCGGCCGAAGCGGTGTTGTGGCCGCGTGCGGTCGAGGTCAGCGCGGCGAGCGCCGCCGGCGCGCGGCTCTGCAGCCGCGCGGGGAAGTGCCGCGCCAGCACGAAGACCAGCTGCGCGTCGTGCACCGGCGCGGTGTAGACGAAGCCGCCGGCGCGGTCGGAGAAATCGATGTTCCAGGGCCGCGCCGGATCGGAGAACTGCACGCCGCCGATCAGCTCGTTCGCGAGGCCCGTCTGTTTCATGCCCTGGTAGGCCGCCGCGAGCCAGGCGGCGGTGACGTCGCTGCGCCAGGCGCGGCCGTGACGCGCATCTAGACGCCCCACCTGCGCATTGGCGGCGCTCGACGCAACGCGCCCCATCCGCGTCAGTACATAGATCGCATAAGCCCGGGCGCGCTCGAGGCCGAGCCCGCCGTCGGCGGCGGCCGCGAACTGCGCCAGCCATTCGCCGCCGCGCTCGAGCACGTCGCGCGGCGCGCCCTGGCCGCGCTGCTGGGCTTCGAGCAGCGCATGCAGCGCAAAGACCGTCGGGTACTGCGCCACCTCGGAGTCGGACGGCCAGTAGCCGAAGCCGCCGTCGGCGTTCTGCCGTGCGCGCAGCTCGACCAGCAGGCGTGCATAGCGCCGCGGCGCATCGGCGAGATTGCTGCGGCCGAGCTCCGGGCGCGCAGCGAGCAGCACCGCGGGCAGGGCCTGCGAGACGAGCTGCTCGGTGCAGCCGTAGGGATAGTCGGCGAGCCAGGCCTCGAGCGCGCCCGCCACCACGAGCGGCGACTGCGACACCGTGGCCTCCAGCCTGCGGCGCTCCGGCCGCAGCTGGCGTGCGAGCGGCAGGTCGACCCGCCCGCCGTCGAAGCTGCCCGACTGCAGTTGTGCCTGGAAGGTCGCGGCCGGCCGCAGGCTGACCGTGGTCGTTGCACTGGCGCGCCGCGTGCCCGCGGTGCTCGTCAGCTGCAGCGAACCGGAACCGAGTGCCTGCGTCGCACGCAGGCGGAAGCGCACCACGGCCTCGCGGCCGGCTTCGATCGGCGTCTTCACCTGCGCGGCGCCGAGGATCTCGAACTGCCCGGAGGCCTCGAGGCGCGTCGTCACTTCGGTGGCGACCACTGCGGCGCCGCTGACGGCCGCATCGGCCCCGACGACGTTGCGCGTCACGCCCGCCGTGAACTCGAACTCGTCGCCGGGCGCGACGCTGAGCGGCGCGTTCGGCAGGATCACGAAGTCGCCGCGCGCCACCGTGGTCGCGCTCGCGACGCCGATCGAGTCCTCGGCGACGGCCACGGCGACCAGACGCATCGAACCGTTGAAGCTGTCCGGGACGGTGTAGCGAAACGTCGCAGGCTGCGGCCCCGCCTCGACGATGCCGGACCAGAATGCGACCGGCTTGTCGCGGCGGCGCTTGAACGGGTTCAGGTACTTCGCACCGCCGCCTTCGGCATCGCCGCCGGGCGCCGACTGCGTCAGCTTCTGGAACTCCGGCAGCAGCAGGTCGAGGATCTGGCGCGTGTCGACCTCGAGCGCGCGCTTCTCGAAGAAGAACCCGAGCGGGTCGGGGTTGCGCCAGGCGGCGACCTGCAGGATGCCCTCGTCGACGCCGAACACGACGATGCGGCTGCGGCGGCTCGCGCGATAGGTGAGCGCCAGCGTCTCGCCGGGCCGCAGGCTGGCGGGCGCCTCGAGCATGACCTCGACCTTGCGGCGCTCGAGATCGACCGAGAACGGCACCACGCCGTACGACAGCGGGCTGGTGAACACTTCGGCCGAGTTCGGGTCGCGCACGAACGCGACGCTGACGTAGCCGTTGCCATCGAAATCCGCGGGCAGGCGGATGCGCTGCACGCTCGAGGTGGTGTCGGCGCGGAACCACTTGAACGCGTGCACGCGCTCGCGCTCGATCGTGATCAGCCCGGCGCCGGTGAACGGCGCGCGGATCGACACCTCAATCTCGTCACCCGGCAGGTAGTCGCCGCGTGCGAGCTTCAACTCGAGCTCGGCATTGCGGTCCATCCGGCGCGCCACGTTGCCGGCTCCGGCCACCGAGTATTCGATCCGGTTCAGCTCGCGCCCACGTTCGTCGCGCACCAGCAGCGCGAAGTCGCCGGGCGTGCCGGTCGGCAGCGCGCGCGCGACCTTGCCCGCCGGCAGCGCCAGCGGTTGCTCTTGGACGGGCAGCTCCTTCGCGCGGCTCTCGTAACGCAGCGTGCCGTCGGCCTGGCGCTCGAGCACCGAGATGAAGCGGCGCTCGATGATCGCGAGCTTCAGCTGTTCCGTGGCGCGCGGCTGCAACGCCGGATCCACCGCGACGATCTCGACCTGGCGCACGGCGTCTTTCGCGACGTAGCCGAGATCGCCATCGGCCTTCAGGCCGACGAGATACGGCTGAGAGGAGACCAGCAGCGAGCGCGCCTGGGTGACGCCACGGCCGCCGCCCGGCTCGAAGGCCTGCACCACCACCTGCAGCGAATAGGTGCCGGGCGCGAAGCGCTGCAGCGCGAGCGGCAGCGTCGCCGCGCCGGCGGCATCGGTGGACACCTCGGCGAGCGTGTCCTCGAGACTCTTCTTCGCCTTGGCAGGATCGGCGAACTGCCAGTCCTTCCAGGCCGCGAACTGCGGCAGGCGCGGCGTCATGCGCAGCGTACCGGTGATGCGCCGCCCGCCGGCAGGCGTGTCGAACAGCGTGCGCAGGTCGACCGCGGCGGCGAGCTCGTCGGGCGAAACCCAGCCCGCTTCGCGCTCGCTCGAGAAGCGCAGTGCGAGCTTCATCCGGTCTGGCAGGAACTCCTGCACGTTGACGACCGTGTTGCCGACGCGCTCGCCCGGCGCGCCGTCCTTGACGATGAACAGCGACACCTCATAGGCGCCGGTCGGCGAGGACTCGCTGGTCGCGTAGGCGAGCTCCTCGAAGCCCGCGGCGGACAGCTTCAGCCGCTGGCGCCGCACCACCTGGCCGCGCGGGTCGGTGATCAGCGCCTCGAGCGGCAGGCCTTCGATCGACGTGGCCCAGTCCGCGGCCTTCACGATCAGCCCGATCTTCATCTCGTCGCCCGGACGATAGATGCCGCGGTCCGAGAACAGGTAGGCCGAGAGCTGGCCCGCCTCGGTCGCGTTCGAGACGCCACCGACATCGAAGCGCGAGAGGTCCAGCGCGCGCTCGCTGCGCTGCACCGGCAGGAACGACGCGTCCTCGTCCTTGCGCACCAGATAGAGCATCGGCTCACGATCGCGCTTCGCATCACGCATCGAAGGCAGCTGGGCGCGGCCCTGCTCGTCGGTGGTGCGGGTCGCGAGCGCGAGCCCGTTGCGACCGAGCAGCTGCACTACCGCGCCGGCCACCGGCTCGCCGCGCGACACCGACTGCACGAACACGTCCTCGCTGCCATCGACCGCGCGCTTGACCAGCAGGCCGAGATCGGTCACCAGCACCAGCCGCTCGTCGCGGGCATCGAGCGGTTGGTGGCGCTTCGGGTCCCAGCCCTGGGCGCGCACGAAGAATACGCCGGTGCGGGCCTTGCCCTGCGGCGCAAGGTACGTGGAGAGGTCGAAGCCGTGGTACTGCACCTGCCCGGGCGCCGCGGCGGGCGCGACTGGCTGCACGCTCGATTCGACTTCGGT
>Ga0163144_10013209_pt1 | contig 17263 bp, 17 predicted proteins | sample OliLak19BULKMAT1_FD_123175 | JGI IMG/M metagenome (GOLD analysis project Ga0163144, IMG submission 123175) | Freshwater microbial mat bacterial communities from Lake Vanda, McMurdo Dry Valleys, Antarctica - Oligotrophic Lake LV.19.BULKMAT1 | ecosystem: Environmental > Aquatic > Freshwater >... | reverse complement strand
TACCCGCCAGTTTCCTGTAGCCCTTGACCACGGCGTTCTGGAACTCCCAGGCGTCGGGGTCATCTTTGGGCGGCTCGGTGGTGTAGCGGACAATGTAGGTGGCGCCGCCGCGCAGCGGCACCTTCACCAGCCGCGCCCCCAGCGGCGTCAAACGAGGATACCGATGGTGCGCCTCCGCCAGCGCCACCACCGCGTGTTCATCCGTCACGGTCTCTTCTTTCACGTCATCCTCCGTAGAATTGCCACGCCATACGGGCCACCAAGCACAGGCTGATGCCCACCACCACCAGGCGCACCAGGCCGTGTCCCTGCTTGATGGTGATGTGCGCGCCCAGGTGTCCGCCCACCGCCTGTCCCACAGCCATGCAGAGCGCCACCTTCCACACAATCAAGCCCGCCAGGGCAAAGCTGACGGCGGACGCCAGGTTGCTGGAGAAGTTCACCACCTTGGCGTTGGCGCTGGCCGCGTCCATCCGGTCATGCCAGAGCGCCACGTACGCCATGATGAGGAACGTGCCGGTGCCGGGGCCAAAGAAGCCGTCATAGGTGCCAAAGATCAGCGCCACCAGGGCGGCCACCCAGGCCGGTTGTCGTCGGGGCGGGCCAATATCCACGGGTGCGCGCCGAACGAGCAGGAACACCGCCACGGCACTGAGCAGCACCATCACCAGCGGGCGCAGCAGCTCACTGGAGATCTGGGAGACCAGTTGCACGCCCAGCACCGCGCCCACCAGCGCGGGCAGGACCTGCTGCCGGGCGCGTTCACGGTCCAGCAACGCCGAACGGCCAAACCGCACCAACGCACTCCCGGATCCAAACACGCTCTGGCCCTTGTTGGTCCCCAGCACCATGGACGGCGGCAGCCCGCTCATCATCAGCGCGGGCAGCGTCAAGAGTCCCCCGCCGCCCGCAATGGCATCGACAAATCCGGCAATGGTGGACACCACGGCCAGCGCCACCAGGGTTGAGAGCGGAAGATCCACGCGCGCGTTCTACTGGATGTTGGGGAGGATGGGTGTTGAAGTGCACCCGGATCATGGACTCCATCAGCGTCATCATCCCCGCGCACAATGCCGGCGCCACCATTGTGCGGGCGGTGCGCTCCGCGCAGCAGCAGCGTCTGCGGGCGCGGGAAATCATTGTTGTGGATGATGGTTCCGCAGATGACACCGGGCGCCTGGCCAGAGATGCCGGCGCACGTGTGCTCCGTCATTCGCAGCCGCAAGGCGCCGCCGCCGCCCGGGATGACGGCATCCGCACAGCGTCATCACCGTGTGTGGCGCTCCTGGATGCGGATGACGCGTTCCTGGAAGACCACCTGGCTGCCAACGCTGCGCTGATGACGGACCCCTCCGTGGTGCTCACGTTCAGCCGCGCGCTGGAGCTTCGGGAAGATGGTTCCAAGCGTCTTCCGCCCGTCGACAGTGACGCAGATCTGCGCCGTCCATTGTGGGCATTGGCCTGGCGCAACCTGGTGCCCACCAGTGGTTCAGTGCTGCGGGTTGCCGCCTACGTGCAAAGTGAAGGGTTTGACCGCACCCTCATTGGCGCCTGGGCGGAGGATTATGACCTCTGGCTGCGCCTGGCCCGCCTGGGCCCGTTTGCATGCACCGGCGCCGTTGGAGTGCACCGCTTTGTCACCAACAGCTCCGCGTCCCGCCGACAAGACGCCCTGGAGCGCATGCTGCAAAACGGTCTCTACGCCGTGCACAAGACCGCGCCTCACGTGGTCACCCAGGCGCCCTGGCTGCCCCGGATTGCCACCGCGCACATCCGCCGGGAAGCCGCCCGCCGGTTCCTGGCTTCCGGACTTGCGAGCCGCGCGCGTGAAGAATCCGCCAAGGCCATCCGGACCAACCCGGCTGACGCCGCAGCCTGGGAGCTCTGGGCGCTCAGCCACGCGCCGCCGCAGGTTGTTGGAGTGTTACAATTGTTGAATGCGCGGGTTCAGGACGTCCGCGCGCGCTTCACTGCTGTGTGAGCACCACGCGCAGCCGCACCGGCATGTCCACGGACGGCATACCCTGCAGCTCCACGTGGCTGATGGCGCTGAGCTCACGCGCGGCGGTCTGCACGGTGGCCACGCTGGCCGGCAGCTCCACCGTCCACAACGCGCCCCGGGCGGCCGGTTCCGACGTCACCGCCACCCCCGCCCGCTCCAGCCCGCTGCGAATCTGCGTCCACTGCGCGCGTCCCGCCCGGATCCTAAGTGTCACTTCCGGCGCCGCCGTGTTGGCCGCCATCAAACTGGCTCCGGCCACGCCGGTGGTGCTGCCTTCCTGCATGACCGGTCCAACCAGCAGCAGCATCCCCGCAGCCGCAGCCGCAGTGACCAGGGAGAGGGGCAGGAGCCATTCGCGCCACTGGGTGCGCAGGCGCTCCATGAACGGGGGTGGTGCTTGAAGGCGCGCGGCCAGCCGTTGTTCAAAACCCGCGGGCAGTGACGGCGTGGGCAGGGCCCTCAGGGACCTCTGCAGGGCGTCATGCGCGCGCAGCTCACGCGCCAGGTGGGGAAACTGCTCCAGTTGGATCCGGGCTTCATCCGCGGCGGCGCCCTGGAGTCCATCTTCCAGGAGCCGGGTCAACAGCGTGCGGGCGCCAGCTTCATCCAAAGGGGGCATTGGGGACGTGGTCATGAGGTTGCTCCAAGTTCAGGCAGCGCCTCAATCAGGGCGGCGCGGGCCCGGTGCAGGCGGCTCTTGATGGTGCCAATGGGCAGGCCCGTGGCCTCCACCATCTCTTCATAGGAGAGCTGCTCCACCTCACGCAGCACCACCAGCAGCCGTTGCTCTGGCGGCAGGGTGAGCAGCGCGGCTTCCAGCTTCTTGGTGTCCTGCGCCACTTCCATCAGGCGCGCAGGAGACGGGTCATCACTCTTGAGTTGCGCAATGACATCCTCACCATCCGCATCGGATGATGCCATCTGTGCTTTGCGGCCGCGGCGGTTGAGGTACTTGATTCGGTTGAGGCAGTGGTTGCGCGTGATGCGGTAGATCCACGTGGACAGCTTGCTCTCCGCGCGGAAGCTCTTGAGCGCGCCGTGCAGCGCCACAAACACGTCCTGGGTCAGATCCTCTGCCTCGGAAGCATCTCCCAGCATGCGGTAGGCAACGGCGTACACACGCCGCTGGTACTGGCCCACCAGGGCGCGGAACGCCTGGCTGTCACCCCGGGACGCACGGGCTGCCAGATCTGCGTCTGCATCTGGAGCGCGGGTGGGCGGCGTCACGGACACGTTCTCCAGGGTGCCTCCCAGATTGCCCACCTGAATGACAAAAGCCGGCATGCTGACCATGGGGCCTTCCTCTCCGGAGAGCTGCGCGCGTGTCCTTCAGCAGACACCGCGTGAGCGCTCAGGTTCCAAGGGGAACGGGCCAGGGACAGATCAGGTCTGCCCTCGTCAGCAGTCCAGCTCCAAACAAAAACCGCGCCGTCAGGCTGAAGCCCAGACGGCGCGGTGAAACAGTGTCCCCCCCCCAACAGAAATGAGGCGGAGCTGTGTTACTTGCGGGCCGGAGCCGGCTTGGCTGGAGCGCCCTTGGCAGGAGCGGCGGCCTTGGACAGGTCTCCTCCCTTGCCCTTCTTCTCCATGACTTCCTTGATGATGGCGGCGGTGGCAGCGGCCAACGCGCGCGCGCGGATGCCACTGGGGTTCTCCGCCTTGGGATCAAGGTCAATGGCCTTCTTGAGGTCTTCCATGGCGTATTCAAACTCGCCATGCTGCAGGAGCAGCTCACCGCGGTTGACCAGCGCCGAGATGTTCTTCGGGTCCAGTTCAATGGCGATGGAATATTCCTCAGCGGCTTCCTCATGCATGCTCTTCTTGGCGTAGATGGCGCCCAGCATGGTGTGGAAGTACGCGTCATAAGGGTTGCCAATGACGAGACCCTCAAACACCGTCTGGGAATCATCGTAGCGGCCCTGCTCAAAAAGCGTGTAGCCGAGGTCGGCGATTGCATACGCCTCCTCCATGCTCATGCCTTCAAGCTCCGCCCACGTGATCTCCCCCATGACGAACTTCTCCAGGTTCTCCTGGGTGAACGTCGTGGGATAGGTGTCCGTGTACTCGACGGGGATCTCCCCCTTCTTGGCCATTTCAAGAAGCTTCTCAGGCGGAATGAGGTCTTCCTCTTCCTCCTTCTTCTTGGCGCCCGAGGCAGCAGCCTTTGCGGGTTCCGCAGCTGCCGGCTTCTTTGCAGCGGGTGCCGCAGGCTTCTTGGCCTTGTCGTCGACTTTTTTGGTTGCCATCGACCCCGTCTCCTAAGGAAAAAGAATAACCCCGCCTCTCGGGGCGGGTGCTTTCAAGCACACAAAGCGCAGAAGCGTCAAGGCATAGGTTTTCCGGATGCATGCACGCGTTACTGCATGATCCTGAGACGCGGCAGGCGGGTGCCTTTGGTTGCATCCGCGGAGCTTGCAGCGTGGCGTGCACCGCGCGTGCGCAAGCGCTCCCAGTAGAAGTCCACCGGGTGCGCGTCCGCACCATGCGTCACCTCACCCAGACCAAAGCGCCGTGACATCTTCACCTTGAAACCAAGCTGGGCACGCGCGTCCTGCAGCGCGTTGAGCAGCTCACCCAGCGGCTCCCAGCGCCCTGCTTCCTGCAACGCTGTACGGTACGGCGTGCAGTAATACGCGGTGCACACCACAGGCCTGGTTCCCGGCGTCAGTGAGCACCGGTCGTTGATGAGAAAACCGCAGCGCGTGAAATCCCCGGACCAGCTTCGGATGATGGGAGCGGATTCACCCAGCAGCACCCGGAAGAGCGCGTCCAGCTCATCAAACGCCATGAAGACCATGCCGCTGCAACAGTCTCCGCCCTTCTTGTCCGGTACCAGCTGCCGCACGCACTGCCCGCAGTTCTGATCTCCGCGCGTGTGCTGTGCCTGGCCCAGTCCGGCGTCACGCAGCTCGCGCGCAATCTGGCGCAGCTCAAAGCGCCGGTCCGGTGGCAAAGAGCACACCAGCTTGTCCGCTTCCAGCTCCAGGTACTTCAGCATCACCACTGCCTGCGCTCGGTGCGCATGGATGGTGCCTTCCAGCCGTTCAAAGATCCGGAACGCCTCAAGCTGCTCTGCTTCCCGCCGCGCCAGCCTCAGCGAATCTTCCAGTGCCAGCCGTCCGTCCGTCAGCAGCGCGCGCCAACCGTCCGTCTTGCGCGCACGCACCGCGTGCAGTGCCTTGCCCGCCTGCTCACGCAGGGTGGCCCGGCCCGCCTGCTGCATCCGCCGGACAATGTTGCCCCAGAGGTAGGCGTCCTGTGGGAGCTGCCCCTTGTCCTGAGACTCTTTGACCGCATGCACCACGGACTTCAGCGTTGAGCGAAGCACGTCCACCTCCCTGGCACTCGTCCCAAAAACGAAAGGAGCCGGCCCAAGTTGGCGCCGGCTCCCTCGGTACTCATGCAGCTCCCAGAATCACCCGCGCAGGGCGCGGATCGGGGTCATCTGCATATCGTGCATGCTCTTCATCATGTTGGAGAGCATTTCGTACATCTTGTTCAGGTCGCTCATGAGCTTCTGGAGCATCTGCTGCTTCAGGGTCTCGCTCATTTCGCCAACCTTCTGGCCGTCAATGGTCTCGGAGTTGGTTGCATCCACACCCTGGCCACCGTTGGCCTGTGCGCCGCCGGCGCCGCCCATCTGCTGCCTCTGTGTGTCACTGATCCCGCCCAGCAGGCCGCCGGCCAGACCACTCACGCCGCGCACCAGACCACCCGCAATGCCGCCAAAGATCGGGACCTGGCTGACAATGCCGCCAATGGCGTTGCCAATGCCGCTCACAATGCCGCCCAGGAAGCCGCCGCCGCCACCACCGCCAGAACGCTGCGCCTGGCCGTTGTTGTCCGCGCTCTCCGTGCTGCCCTTGGCCTTGGCGTCATCCGCGGCCTTGATGGACTTGTCCAGGGCCTTGACCTTGCCCATGATTTCCTTCTCTTTCTTGGATGCGTACTTCATCAGCATCAGGAAGAGCAGGTCTTCAAAGGACGCGTTCTGGATGTCAATGCCCATGCCCTGAGCAAACTTCTGGGCTTCCGGGTCCTTGACCATGTCCGCACGCACTTCACCGGCCGTCACGGTGGTGTTCTCTCCGCCCGTGCCCGGGATGCCGGAGGCGCCGCCCGCCGCGCCAGTGCCAAACTGAGCGCCGCCGCGGTTCACGCCGCCGCCCATGAAGCTGGAGATGTTGGCTTCCATACGGCCCATGAAGCCCAGCACGCCGCGGGCAACCGCGTTGGCCGCCATGGCGCCAGCAAACGGGATGGCCAGGCCACCCAGTGCTGCTGCAATACCAACGCGGGGCAGGAGTCCGCCGGCAAACGCGTTGCGCAGCATGCCGCCCACGTTGGCAAACGGGGAGCGGAACACCGTCAGCTTGCCGTCATTGCGGCCGTCCGCAATGATCCGGCCACCCAGAGCCTGCTCCATTTGCGCCTTGAAGAACGGGTTGGCATTGATCTGGCGCTCAATGGAGCGGCCAACCATGCCGCGGCCAAACGGTGCCTCACGGGTCACGCTACCAAACGGGCTGAAACCACGGCCCAGGATGGCACCGGCCAAGCCGCCTGCCAGACCCAGGGGTGACATGGCGAGGGCCGCGTTGGCCAAGCCGCCAACCAGATTGCCCACGCCCAGAAGGGGACGTGCAATGACATTGGTGAGGAAGGACATGGGGCGCGGAACAAAGCCGCCCGGGACCAGACCCTTGCCAAAGATGTTGTCCATCTGGCCGGTGCTCAGGCCGCTGTTCAGGTCCTGAAGGTTGCGCATCATGCCCTTGAAATCACCACGCTGGGCATCAATCTTTGCGCCAATCAGGTCACCCACGGCATCAGGGAGGCCAAGGGCGTCCAGCATCCGGTTGACCTGCGTACCGGTTGAGCCGTTGAAGATGCGATCGAGACCAACTCCGGGACCGACGTGCATGGCACTCTCCTGAAAAGGTGGCGAGGATCCATTTCCTCTGCCGTTTGATTTTGCCCCGCAGGGCACACCCACTTTATCGGGGGTGGTGGATCATGGTTGTGGGATCTCACAAGATTTCTACGTCATCCGGCTGATTTGCGCGTCCCACACGCGCCTACCTGCCGGTCTTTCAAGGTTTTCTCCGTAGGAACTCACCCAGTGCGCGCGCCTTGCGGGCCAGCGGTGTGGTGGGGTCACGGGTGATGTTGACTGCATGATCCAGGTCCGCAAGGGCTTCCCGCTTGCGGCCTGATGCAATGAGCACTTCTGCGCGGTTGATGAACGCGGCCAGGTTGCTGGGTGCACAGCGCGTGGCGTGTGTGAACGCCTTGATGGCCCGCTCGGCGTCTCCGCCGCGGTGGTAGATGACGCCCAGAGCCCGGTAGTAATAGTCATTGCGCGGATCAATGGCGTTGAGGCCTTCATAGATGGTCTTGGCCTCATCCAACTTGCCCTGCAGCAGGAAGTAATACGCCTGGTGGGCAATGGCGTAGAGCTCATCATCTGAGTAGCCCTTGACCTCTTTGAGCGTGATGCCATCACCCGCGGCCCAGCGCTTGATCAGCGGGACCAGGGCTTTTTTGTCATCTCGGACGGCAAGGTCAGCCATGCGGGCGGGGACCGTAGCAGAGGAACCGCCGCTGTCTACCGGCAATCCTGACGAGGTCAGGCTTCTGCGTTGCCAATGACCTTGGCGTAGATCCGCTCCTGCATCTCCTGCGTGCCGCGGAGCATGGTCACCATGGCCTGCTCACGCGCCAAAGAGGTGCGGACCTGGGTCTTGTTCTGCTCTGGAAGTGCTTGAAATTCCGGGGCATTCAGGAACTTGTGGAGCTCCTGAGCAGCGCCGCCCTTGGCCTTGCCCAACGCTGAGCGCACCTTGAAATGGTCATGCACCGGACCCGTGGCCGTGGCCATGGGATTGGCGGCGGCAGGTGGGGCCAGGCGGAGGTGCTCGCTGCTGGTGGTGGGGTTGAGGAACTCCAGCGCCTTGGTTTCCGGGATGGGCTGGATTTGCGGGTCTTTGTTGGCAACGGGCTTGGCGGCCTTGATCTCATCCGCCGTCACGCCAAGCGTGGGATTGGTGGTTGGCCAGGGCCAGACTGTCCTGGGTCCACCACCATTGCGGATGTTGTCGCTCATGAACGCCTCCAACGGCCCGCAAAAGCACGGGTCCACCCCCTATATCGCGCAGTTGGGGCCCAGGTTGCCAGCGTGCGGTGCATCAGCCGGCGGAGGGCACGGCCTGGAACGCGGCGCGGTAGCGCTCACGCAGGCGCTCATCCAGCAGCACCTCACTGCACTCCTCCACGACGGGCTCCATGCCACTGACCAGAGGCAGCAGGTCATGGTGGATCTGGGCGGCCTGCCGGGCACGTCCCACCGTTTGACGCAGTGCGGTCAGCGCTTCCTGGATCTCAGTCCGGGTGGCGGAGACGGGAAGGCCCAGGAGGTCAAAGTAGCTGGATTCCTGGGCCCGGCGGTGCAGCTCTGCCAGGCGGGCGCGGTCAATCTGCAGCTCGCGCGCCCTTGAAGGGCCGTCCGTGGGGCCCACGTCCAGGCCGCGCGCGGCAACGCGTGCGGCGCCCACCGTGATGAGGAGGAATGCCACCTGCCAGCAGAGCTCAGCGTCACGGGTGCGGGAGAGGTCTTCCAGGGTGCGCGTGCCGTCAATCAGGGCCGCCACGGCCAGCGCGTCATCCTTCAACGCAAAGCGTGAGAGATCCGCGCGGCCTTCCGGTTGGATCAGGGTTGCCGGTCCACCCACAACGGACATCAGGCGCTGGATGGGAAGTTTGCGGTGGATGCCGCGCCACAGCAGGACTTCCGGGCGTTCATCCAAAACCACAATTTCAGACTCAGTGGCGGCGTCAGCGATGAACTGGAAGCGGCCTTCACGCAGCTCCAACAACGCAACCACGCGGTCCTTGAGATGCTCACGCGTGACATCAATGACTTCACGCACCTTCAGCAGGCCGTCTTCCGCCAGCGCGGCGGCAAGCCTCCGTGGTGACGTCAGATTGCGTGCCCGCGCATCCGTGGATTGCGAGCGCGTGAGGAATCCGCGCTGGAAGAGGAACTCTTCCAAACGGTCTTCAGTCCGCCGGCTGCGCAGGGAAACCACGCGGCCTTCACGCAGGAAAATGCTGCGGTCCACGTCCTGACCGTCACCAAAAAGATCCAGGCGGCCGGAGACACTTTGCATGTGACAGGCCCAGAGCAGCGCGGCAAATTCACCGTCCGCAAACGCGCCGTCTGAGGGCGTCAACATTTTCAAAGACGCATTCACCACGTCCTGATGGCGCGCGGGATCTGTGCCGGGCAACACCACTTCCGGGTCCGGTGACAACGGAGGCGGGATGTTGAGCAGCCGCGCCATCAGACCCAGCAGCAGCTCCATGGTGACCGGCCGCTGCACGTACTCATCCGCCCGGTGACGAAGTGCATCCATGGATGAACGCACCCGTTCACGGCCGGTGCCAATTAGAATGGCGGGGGTGCGTGACGTCTCAGGGCGGGCGCGCAGACGCTCCAATGCGGTGAGTGCGCGGACGTCTGAAGGCGCAAGATCAACCAGGATCAATTGGGGGATTTCTACCGGCGTCTCCGAGGGAGAATAGACATCCGTGGAGAGGGAGGCGCGGGACAGTTCGGTCTGGACGCGGGCGCTGAATGCCGGGTCTTCACTGATGAGCACAATGCGCGCGGACATGCGGCAGTCATATCACCGCGCCGGGATCCACGTCCAAAATGAGACGGCACGTGGACGGGATACGGTTCATCTCACGACGGAGAACCTGCAGCACGGCGGCGCGGTGGGAGTGGTTGCTGCTCTTGACCAGGATCTGGAAACGCCAGATTTCCTTGAGCCGGGCCAGAGGCGCAGGGGCGGGGCCAAGAATGTGCACGGAACCCCGCGGTTGCGTCGTCGCTGCCTGACGGAGAAGGGCGGCGGCACGTTGGGCCAGGGCCATGGCTTCCTTTTCATCCCGGCTCTCCGCGCGGATGAGACAGAGGCGGGAGAACGGTGGATACCCAAGTTCCTGGCGGACCAGCATCTCCGCTTCAGCAAAGGTTTTGACGTCGTGGCGGGCGGCGCATTGGAGCGCAGTGTGTTCCGGGGAGTAGGTCTGGATGAGCACCTGGCCGGGAAGATCACCTCGGCCTGCGCGGCCGGCAACCTGCGTCAACAATTGGAGCGTTCTTTCCGCGGCGCGCCAGTCCGGCATGCGCAATGAAATGTCCGCAGCAACAACACCCACCAACGTCACGCCGGGATAATCATGGCCTTTGGCCAACATCTGCGTACCCACCAGAATGTCCAATTCACCAGATGCAAAAGACGTGAGCGTTTTCTCCAACATCCCCTTGCCGCGCACGCTGTCCCGGTCCAACCGTCCAATCCGTGACGAGGGAAACTGGGCCGCAATCTCGGCTTCCACACGCTGAATGCCCAGGCCCAGCGCGCGCAGGGAAGTGCTCTGGCAGGACGGACAGGTCTCCGGCGCGTGCTGGTGAAAGTCACAATAATGGCAACGCAGCAATCCAATGGGTTTGGCGTCCACCATCTCTGAATCACTCTTGGACGCGTGGTGCGTGAGGGACACCGTGCAATTGGGACAGCTGATGGCCAGGCCACAATCCGTGCAGTGGACGGAGCTGGAGTAGCCTCGGCGGTTGAGGAAGATGAGGACCTGTTCCTTGCGTGCCAGGGTCTCCGCAACCGCAGTGCGCAGACGGTCACTGAGGATGGCCACCTTGGCGCCGGCGGTCATGGGGCCGTATTGCCGCTCCTGGTCACCGGGCTTTTTGGGGCCGCGCTTCTTGCGCAGATCAATCAAATGCACCTGTGGAAGCGGGCGGCTGTTGGGACGCATGGTGAGCTGCAAATGCTCAAGCCGTCCGTGAATGGCCCCGTGCACACTTTCCAGTGACGGCGTGGCGCTGCCCAGAATGCAGACGGCGTTGGCAGCGCGCGCCCGGAACAGCGCAAGGTCACGTCCGTGGTAACGCGGGGTTTCATCCTGCTTGTAGGAACCGTCGTGTTCTTCGTCGACGATGATGATGCCGGGATTCCACAGCGGTGCAAAAACTGCGCTGCGCGCACCAAGCACGGCGCCAACACGGCCGCTGCGGGCAGCATCGTACGCGGCACGGCGCTCAGATGGTGTGACGCCGGAGTGGAGGACGGCAACACCTCCGTCGACACGGCCGCGGAAACGTGCGGCCAGGGACGGGGTCAGTGCAATTTCCGGGACCAGGATCAACGCCGTCCGGCCCAACTGGCGAACACGCGCAATGGCGTTCAAATACACTTCCGTCTTCCCACTTCCGGTCACACCTTCCAGGAGAAATGCGCGGAATGTGGCGGATTCAACGGCGCCGTGAAGATGATCAATGGCGCTGCGCTGCTCATTGGTCAGCTCCGACGCCAATGGCGCACGCGGCGTGGGAAAATACTCATAGGGGTCCGGTGCGGGAGCGGCCATTTCACGCTTCTTCACCCGGCCCAATTGTTCCAGTTTCTTGAGATGTTTGGTGACCTGCGGAAACAACCCGGACAGGTCCTCCTGCCGCATACTTCCCACGGACCGCAGGTACGCATCCACCGCCATCACCGACGGAGAACGCGAGGGAAGTGGTTGCTCGCTCCCATCTTTCACAACATCCCAGAAGGTTTCTGTGGTGAGACGGACGGACCCTTTCATTTCAGTTGCTTCTTCAACCAGGCCACGTGCGCCAAGCCGCGCCAGCCGGCCCGCAGAAATGCCCAGCGCCTTCTGGATGGCCACCGGAGAACGCGGTTTCTCCTCAAGCATGGCCAGCACCTGCTGCTCCGGCGTACTGACGCCAGCCAGCAACGGAGCCTGCAATGCAAGACGGCCGCTGGGTGTAATACGCCACTGTTTTGCACTGCGCGGCGCCATCCCGGGAGGCAATGCGGCGCGGGCAACTTCACCCATGGGAGCCAGGTAATACTCGCTGCAGAATTTCAGCGTTTCCATGAGGTCAGGACTGAAGAGCGGCTCCGTGTCCAGCACTTCACTGATGGGGCGGACGCCGTCCGGATGACCAGGTGCCGGCGCCACAACCAGACCCGTGACTTCCCGGTTGCCCAGGGGACAGAGCACGCGCGCACCCGGCGGCGGCACCGGCATTCCCGGAGGCACCAGGTACGTCAACGGATGTGGCACCGGAGCAAGCACCGCAACCGTGATGAACCGGACTTCATTGCCGTCCAAAGCCGGCGGCGCAAGCAGAACCGTCACGACGTCAATCTACACACCGCAGCCCGCAAACCCGAGAAATCTTCCCATAACCCCTGCGTTGTCTGAAGCGGGGCTCAGGAGAGCATCCAGAACGCCAGCGCGGCCGCACAGCTTGCATGGTGCCGGGCCACCAGCGTGGCCCCGTTAAACGGCGTGAAGGATCCATCCTTGCACTGCAGGGAACACAGCCGGTTGTACAGACCCGTCACAGCGTCATCCCGGCGGGGATGGAGGCAGAGCTCCGTGAGCAGCGCCTCCGCCTGGAGATCCGCGTTGTGCCGGGTGCCGCGCGCCATCCACATCCGCGGTGTGTACGTTGCCGCGTCAACCAGCGCGGGAGGAGCGCCACGCAACGTCACCGGTGAGCGGCCGTAGTGGGAGGCATAGAACACCGTGTGGAAATCCGCGTACAGCCGGAGGACCAGGTCCGTGGGCGGCGGCAGGGCCGGAATGCCACTCAACAGTCCGCAGCGGCCCAGCCAATAAGTGTAAGCGGAACGCCAGGGCTCCGTCATCAAACCCGCCTGCGCGTTCCAGGCGTCAAGGACGTCAGCAACGCGGGATTTCAGGCGCGCAGCCTCCGGGTGCTGCAGCTCTTCCAACGCCCACGCCATCACGCAGACGCTGGTGTCCAAAGCATCCACTGCAATCTCATCAAGCGTGGCCACCACACGCGCCGCATCTTCATCCGCACACACATCTCCGCGCATGAGCACCCGGATGAGCAGACGGTCAGACAGCATCTCCGTTCCGTGCGGCGTCACCGAGGACAACCACGCTTCAACCCGGTCCCGGGCGTTCACGGTGGAGGCACCGGGTCATGGCCCTGGCCGCCCCATGGATGGCACCGGGCAATACGCCGCACCGCCAGCCAGCCGCCCTTGAAGAACCCGTGCATGAGGACCGCTTCATACGCGTACATGCTGCAGGTGGGGGTGTAGCGGCACGCGGGCGGCAGGTAGGGGGAGATGAGGAGCTTGTAGCCTCGGAAGAGGCCGGCCAGGGAACGCGCCGCCAGGGATGGGCGGGATGGAACCAGCGGTGCGTCACGCATACACGGGCCTCCTGGACCCACCCGTTATGCCGCGCGGGGCAGCAGCGTGCATCTTCAGCGCTTGTTGGGTGTGTTGCCGGGCTTGGGCCGGTTGGACGGGCCGCGGTGGTCCTGGCGTGCGCCGCCACCCTGACGCAGCTTGTTCAGCGCCACCCGCAACGACGTCATCACGTCCTTGAGGGACACCTTGTCACCGCCCTCACGGGCAATGACCACAAAGTCCCAGCCGTCAGGGAATTCAGATTGGTGGAGGCGGAACGCCTCGCGGACCACGCGTTTGATGCGGCTGCGCTGGACACTTTCACCGCTCTTCTTGCTGGCGGTGATCCCCAGCCGCGCCGGCAGCCTGGGACCCTGCTGCTTGAGCGCCATGACCAGGAAATGCGGCGTGGCCAGCCGCAGACCCCGGCCCTGGATGCGCTGGAATTCTCTTCGGTCACGGACCCGGCGCGTGCGCGGGAAGCGCAGCGGCATGGCCTTCACAGCTCCGCCCAAGGGGGCAGGCGTGATGGCGGGAGCGGCGGGCTGGGCCGGGTTCCTGGGAGGCGGCGGGGTGGTCATGCAAGCACTTCCCGTGACCGGGGCCCTGAACCTGGCCAATCTCTTCAGGATTGGGCGGGTCCGGTGAGGGACCTGCCGTCTGCACTGCTCACTTCTTGTAGGTGGTCACGGCCAGGCTTTTGCGGCCCTTGGCGCGGCGGCGGGCCAGCACCTTGCGGCCGTTGGGGGTGGCCATGCGCGCGCGGAAACCGTGGGTGCGGCGGCGCTTGACGTTGCTGGGCTGGTAGGTGCGTTTACCTTGCTTGGGCATCTGAGACTCCAAAGCCCGCGGTGCTGCGCGCCTGGCGCGCACTCAACGGGGAAACCTATGAAAGGGCGCGCCTTCTACGCAATCCGCCGCTCCAAAGTCAATCAACAGGGTCAGCCGCGGGCGGTTTCCCTCGTCAGCGGGCGGCGCTGGAACCAGGGATCTGCCCCATGATCTGCAGGGCCTCCTGTTGCGCTCTGGCCTTCAATTCCGCATTGCCGGCCTTGCCCGCGGCATCCATCAGCACCAGCCAGGGCGCCGCCCACACCGCCACCGCGTGGTGCTCCCAGAACCGCCGGGGATCGTCCAGCGAGGGACGGAACTGCGCCTGCTCCTGGAACGCCTTGAGCGCACCTGCCTGCTCCTCCAGCGGCGGAAGGTTGGGCCCCAGGCGCGCAAACAGCGCCTCCACGCCCAGCGGCTCACCCTCCATCACCTTGGCGGCGCCCACGGCGGGGAAGAACACCACGGGCCTCTGCTCCGCCAACGCAGCCATGGCCACGTGCCATTGATCCGGCGGACACGGCCATGCGCAGACGGATGAAATAAGTGCTTTGGCGTCGTCATCGGGCTTGTTGCCGTTGAACGCACGGGGCCATTGCAGGTGGGCCAGGTCCTCACGGTGTTCCCGCAGCGCCATCAGCGTGAAGCCCATCTGCCAGGCATCTCCCGTGGTCACCACCACCGCGTTCCGTGGTGCTGACCGCATGGCGGCGCGGAAGGTGTCCTCCACGGCCAGCTCACCTTTCCAGCTCACGTCCGTGAGCCGCAGTGGGCCGGCCAGCAGCACCGCCGTGGTGACCAGCGCGCCCAGTGCGCGGGTGTACGTCTGGCCCCGCCGGGGCGGGAGCTGGTACGCCGCCGCGGCCAGCGCGTCCGAAGCCATCACCACAATCAGCATCAACGGGAGCGCGTGGAAGCGCTCACGCGTTTCCAAAGAAGCCACCAGTTGTCCCTCGGCGGTCTGCACGGTGAAGCCGCCCAGGAGCCATGGCCCCGTCAAGACCCAGCACAGCAGCGTCATCCAGGCGCGCCGTCCGGTCAGGGCCACGGCGGCCAGCAGCACCAGCACGTGCAAGCCAAAGAACGTGTCCTTGACCAGATCCCACGAGGGAAGCGGAGACCAGGAGCCGGAGGCGGCGTTGCTGGAAAAGGTTCCGTATTCGCGGCGGAACAGGTGGTGGATGACGGAAGAAACACCGTCCAGCCGGGAGAATTGATCCGCGCGCGGGTCCGCGGGCCAGGCCATCAGGAGCCCATACGCCAGCACCAACACTGCGGTCCCTCCACCGACACCAGCCGCCACCGCCTTGAACCAGCGCGCCGCGCCCGCCTGCCAGTGGGACTGGATGACGTGTTTGATGAGCAGCGGCAGCAGCAGCGCCATGGAGTGATGGTGCGCCGCCCCCACGCCCAGGATGAGGCCCAATAGGAGGCCGTGCCGCGGCTTGAGCTCCTCCACATTGTCCACTCGGTGCACCGCCCAGATGAAGGCCGCGGCGGCCAGGCAGGAGAGGGCCACCACCTCCGCAACACCGGCCCAGCGCCACACGGGAATGGTCAGCGCCCAGGCCAGCGCGCCCAGCCGCGCGGTGTACGAATGGCCATTGCGCTCCTCCAACGCATGCGTCAGCACCACCGCTGCCAGCGCCATCAACAACGACGACAGCAGCGCTCCATGGGCCGCCGGATTGGTATGCGGAAGCAGGCCCCAGAGGCGGAGCAGCAACGTGTAGAGGGGGTAACCGGGAGGATGGGCGGTGCCGCCAAATTCCATCAGGGACAGCCATTCCGTGTTGTCATGGCCCTGGAGTGTGACGGTGGAGCAGAGCGTAAAAAGTCCGGCCAGCACCGTGAACAGGCAGAGGTCCCAGACCCAGGCAAGGCGTGGCCGCGTCCAAGGCTCCTCGACGTCAACGGGCGGTGCGGCGGTGCTCATCTGCACCCGCGCTTAGGGGTTGTGCGCTGTGATTGCAAATGCGCGCGGGCCGTCGGTAGGGTGCGCCGGCCATGGCCAAACGCCGCCCCAACCCCACTTCTCCGTCGAGCAACACCCCCACCACACCCGCCGTCCGCCTGCCGTTTGAGCAGCGCCTGGACCTGGGTGACAACAGTGGCGCGCGCCGCCTGGCCACCGCGGCATTGTCGGATCCCTCGTCCACTGCCGACGTGAAAGACCGCGCGGAGCAGGTGTTGGACCAGGTGAAGCTGGACGGCCAGCCCATGATGATGTTTGGCGCCATGCTGGCGGTGCTGGCAGTTGTGTTTGGGGTGTTCATCCTCAACCGCAACCATGACCTGCCCTCCACGCCGGGTGCGCCCGTGATCAACAAGGAGACGGTGGCTCCGCCCGCGGGCACTGTGCCTGCCGCAGAAGGAGACACGCATGGCACTCCGTGATGACGTGGGGCAGCTGTTCTCCATTGGGTTTCTGGGCACCACGCTGCCGGCGGAAGCGCGCGCGTTGCTGACGGACGGGCGCGTGGGCGGTGCCATTCTGTTTGTCCGCAACCTGGAGAGCGTGGAGCAGATCTGCGCGCTCAACACGGACATTGGCAGGTCCGCCCGTGATGACGAGGGAAAAACGCCTCCGCTCATCTCTGTTGATCAGGAAGGTGGGCGCGTCCAGCGGCTCAAGGGGTGGGCCACGGATGTCCCGTCCATGCGCATGGTGGGCAATGCGTGTGAGCGCCAGGGTGGTGAGCCGGACCTGGCGTACCGCGTGGGTGCCTTGCTGGCGCGGGAAGTGGGCGCGCTGGGTTTTGGAATGAACTTTGCCCCCGTGGTTGACGTGGACACCAACCCTGCCAACCCCATCATTGGTGAGCGCAGTTTCTCCCGCTCCAGTGACGTTGTGGGCACGCTGGCTGCCGCGTTTGTGAAAGGTCACCAGGAAGCGGGCGTTGCGGCCTGCGCCAAACATTTTCCCGGGCACGGTGACACGGACCTGGACAGCCACCTGGCGCTGCCCACGCTCCGCCATGATGAGAAGCGCCTGCAATCCGTGGAATTGCCGCCGTTCAAAGCCGCCATTGGCGCCGGTGTGGCCAGCGTGATGACGGCGCATGTCATCTATGAAGCGTTGGACAAGACCCGGCCGGCCACCCTCTCAGTGAAGGTGCTGCGTCCGCTGCTGCGTGGGCAGATGAAGTTTGACGGCGTCATC
>Ga0163144_10013205_pt1 | contig 17268 bp, 17 predicted proteins | sample OliLak19BULKMAT1_FD_123175 | JGI IMG/M metagenome (GOLD analysis project Ga0163144, IMG submission 123175) | Freshwater microbial mat bacterial communities from Lake Vanda, McMurdo Dry Valleys, Antarctica - Oligotrophic Lake LV.19.BULKMAT1 | ecosystem: Environmental > Aquatic > Freshwater >... | reverse complement strand
CCATATCGGTATGATCGGAACCCTGCTGGTGCTGTTTTCGCGGCAGCTTTTTTCGTTCAGGTGGCTGGTGTTTGCGCGGAAATGACGGCCCGCCCTGCTGGAAATGAAACCCCTTTCCTGGCGCGGCTCGTGGCACACTTTGGGTCCGAAAGGCGCGCCAGTGCTTGACCTTAGCGTTCACCAACAGGATCGAGCAAGTCAGCGCATATAATCCTGTTATGACAAAAACCTTCACGATTATTCCTGGACAGCTCACGCTCAGCCAATTGCGCCACGTACGCGATGGGCACGTGACCTTCGAGCTGCCTTCAGCCTGCTGGGGCGAAATCCACGCGGGTGCCGAGACGGTCGAGCGCATCGTCGCCAAAGGTGCGCCGGCCTATGGCATCAACACCGGTTTTGGCAAGCTCGCAAACACGCACATCAAGGCCGATCAACTGGAAGCGCTGCAACGCAACCTGGTGCTCTCGCACAGCGCGGGTGTGGGCGCACCGCTGGCGGATGTGGTGGTACGGTTGATCTTGTTGCTCAAGATTGCCAGCCTCGCGCGGGCGCGCTCGGGAGTGAGGCCGCTGATCGTTGAGGCGCTGTTACGGTTGTTGAATGCGGGCGTTTACCCGCTTATTCCCGCCAAGGGGTCGGTGGGTGCATCGGGTGATCTTGCGCCACTGGCGCATATGTCCGCTTTGTTGCTTGGAATGGGTGAGGCGCACGTAGGCGGCAAGCGCCTGCCTGCGTTGGATGCGTTGATCGCCGCAGGGTTGTCGCCGATCACGCTCGCGCCGAAAGAGGGGCTGGCTCTACTCAACGGCACGCAGGTGTCCACGGCACTAGCCATTCATGCTCTGTTCCAGATCGAAAATGCGTTCGCAGCCGCGATGGTGGCCGGCGCCATGAGTGTGGACGCGGCGATGGGCAGCGATACACCGTTCGATGCGCGTATTCATGAGTTGCGTGGCCAGCCGGGCCAGATCCGCACCGGCGAAATTTACCGTGCGTTGCTGAAGGGCAGTCAAATACGCGACTCACATTTGGTCGGCGACGAAAAGGTGCAGGACCCGTACTCGCTGCGCTGCCAGCCACAGGTGATGGGCGCCTGCCTGGACGTGATGCTTAGTGCGGCGCGTACGCTCGAAATCGAAGCCAACGGCGTGACCGACAATCCGCTGGTATTCCCCGATACCGGCGACGTTCTGTCCGGCGGCAATTTTCACGCCGAACCGGTCGCGATGGCGGCCGATCAACTGGCGATTGCGGTCGCCGAAATCGGCGCGCTTTCCGAGCGGCGTATGGCGCTGCTGGTTGATCCCGGCCTGTCGGGACTGCCGCCATTTTTGGTCAAAGACAGCGGATTGAATTCCGGCTACATGATGGCGCAGGTCACGGCAGCGGCGTTGGCGTCGGAGAATAAATCGATGGCGCACCCGGCCTCGGTGGATTCATTGCCGACGTCGGCCAATCAGGAAGATCACGTCAGCATGGCGACGTTTGCAGCGAGGAGATTGGGCGAGATGGCCGAGAACACGGCCGGTATCGTCGCCATTGAATTGCTTGCCGCCTCGCAGGGCATTGATCTGCGTGCGCCGCTGATGACTTCTCCTGCTTTGCATCGCGCCCACATGCTGGTGCGCGCGAAGGTACCGCATTACGATCATGATCGGTTGCTCAGTCCCGATATCGAGGCAGCGACGGCGCTCATTCGTCACGGCGCTTTCAACGATATGGTCGGCGGCCTGCTATGTTCGTCTGATCGATGACACAAAGCCTCTTTGCCAAAGAGGCGCTGCTTGCCGATGGCTGGCATCGCGATGTGCTGATTAAAATCCAGGGCGACCTGATCACCGGTGTGACGCCTGGTGCCACTTCGGATGGCGCAGAAATTGCCAGCGGCGCTGTCATTCCCGGCATGCCCAATCTACATTCGCACGCATTCCAGCGCGCCATGGCCGGTCTCACCGAGCGTGCCGGTCCGAGTGGTGACAACTTCTGGTCCTGGCGGGAACTGATGTACCGGTTTCTGGAGCGGATCACGCCGGAAGACAACGAGGCAATCGCGACCCAGCTCTACATCGAGATGCTCAAGTCAGGCTACACCAGCGTTGCCGAGTTCCATTACTTGCATCGTGACGAGCGCGGCAACCCCTACGCCAATCCCGCCGAGATGGCCGAGCGTATCGTCGCCGCCAGTGTGAGTGCGGGAATCGGCCTGACAGTGTTGCCGGTGTTTTATGCGCATGCGACGTTCGGTGGAACGCCGCCAAATGCAGGCCAAAAGCGCTTTATTCACGATGTCGATACCTTTAATGCACTGGTCGATGGAATCTTCAAACATCAAGCCTCAATTCGCCGCGTCGGCATTGCGCCGCACTCGCTGCGTGCCGTCACGCCGCAGGAATTGAAAGCCATCGTTGCGCATCTCGATTTGCATGATAAGCGTGCGCCGATTCACATTCACGCCGCCGAGCAATTGAAAGAGGTTGACGACTGCCTGTCGTGGAGTCATCAGCGCCCGGTTGCGTGGCTGCTGAACAACGCAAACATCGATGCCCGCTGGTGCCTGGTGCATGCCACCCACATGAATGATGATGAAACCTTTCGCCTCGCCGAATGCGATGCCGTGGCGGGGCTGTGCCCGAGTACGGAAGCGAACCTGGGCGACGGTATTTTCAATGCGCCGGATTATTTCTTGCAAGAGGGAAGCTGGGGCATTGGCGGTGACAGCCACGTTGGCGTCGATCCGTTTCGCGAGCTGGCGATTGTCGAATATGCGCAGCGGCTGAAAAGTGCGCGCCGCAACATTCTGCAGTCGCCGGGCCTCGATTCCATCGGCGGCGGCCTGTATCGGCAGGCGCTTGCAGGTGGCGCGCGTGCGCTCGGCCAGAACGTGGGAGTGATCGCCGCGAATTGCCGCGCCGACCTGGTGGTGCTGAATTGCGACGACGTGGCACTGGCCGAACACACGGGCGATACCTTGTTCGATGCCGCCATCTTCGGGCCAGCCAGGCAACCGGTACGCGATGTCATGGTCGGTGGTGCGTGGGTGGTGCGTGACGGCCACCACGCTGAAGAGGACAAGGCATTCACGCGCTACCGGGCGACACTGAGACGCCTGCTAAGCTGAGATTCGAATCCGCAATTCACAAGGCCAACCCACAGATGTCACGCCCAGCCTTTGATCAGCTTTGGACCAATGCGCGCATTGCGACGATGTGCGGCGATGGCTTGGGGCTGATCGAGTGCGGTGCAATTGCTTCGCAGAACCAGCGCATTACCTGGGTCGGCAATGCAGCCGATGCGCCGATTGCGGATACGACGGTCGTCCATGATTGCGCTGGTGCGCTGATGACACCCGGATTGATCGACTGCCACACGCATCTCGTTTTCGCCGGAAATCGTGCTCAGGAATTTGAAATGCGCCTGCAAGGCGCCAGCTACACCGATATCGCTAATGCCGGGTGTGGCATTGCCTCCACTGTACGTGCAGTGCGGGATGCGACCGAAGCCGAACTGTTGCAACAAAGCGAGCATCGACTGCGTGTGTTGATGGGCGAGGGCGTCACCACGATTGAAATCAAATCCGGCTACGGTCTTGATCTCGAATCGGAACTGAAAATGCTGCGGGTCGCGCGCGAGCTGGGTCGTCGCAACGGCGTCAATGTAGTGACAACGTTTCTGGGCTTGCATGCGCTGCCGCCTGCATTCGCCGGCCGGGCGGACGACTACGTCGATCACGTATGCCAACAAATACTGCCCGTCATCGCAGGCGAGCAACTTGCCGATGCCGTCGATGCGTTTTGTGATGAGATCGGTTTCACACGCGCACAGACGCAGCGTTTTTTTGAGGCGGCGCGGCGCCTGGGCATTCCCGTGAAGCTGCACGCTGAGCAGTTGTCCAACCAGCACGGTGCGGCACTGGCAGGGGAATTCGGTGCATTGTCCGCTGATCATCTGGAGTATCTCGATGGCGCCGGTGTGGACGAATTGGCCAAGGCTGGTACGGTTGCCGTGCTGTTGCCAGGCGCGTTCTATGTGCTGCGCGAAACCAGGCTACCGCCGGTCGATGCGTTGCGCAGTGCCGGGGTGCCAATTGCGGTGGCGAGTGATCTCAATCCGGGCACGTCACCGATTGTCTCGCTGCAAGCGAATATGCATCTTGCCTGCACGCTCTTCAGATTGACGCCGACGGAAGTGTTGCGCGGGGTGACCGTCAATGCAGCCCGTGCCTTAGGCCTGCAGCACGACCGCGGGTCGCTGGCGGTGGGCAGGCGTGCTGACTGGTGTGTGTGGGCTGTGGCACAGCCGGCAGAACTCTGCTACTGGATGGGTGGCGTGAAGCCCGACCGAATCGTTGCGGGCGGAAAGGAGCGCAAATGACCAGCACAGCGCTGTGGCGGGTTGAACATGGGGCCGGTGACAGTGTCCCGCTGATCGTCAACGTCCCGCACGCAGGCACATACCTGCCACCCTCGATTGCGCAGAACTTAACCGCCGCAGGTCTGCAGGTACCTGACACCGATTGGCATGTCGATAGACTTTATGACTTTGTGCCATCGCTGGGGGCAACGCTGATGGTGGCAACGCATTCCCGCATCGTCGTCGACCTCAACCGCGATCCTTCGGGGCTGGAGATGTATCCCGGTGCCAGCAATACCGAAATTTGTCCGACAGTGACCTTTCATGACGAGCCTGTCTATATGGCTGGCATGGCGCCTGATGCGGCAGCGATCGCGGCACGGATCAAGCACTACTGGCTACCGTATCACGCGCAGTTGGCCGCCGAAATTGCTCGCATTAAAGTGCGCCACGGATACTGCATTGTCCTGGACGGTCACTCCATCGTCAGTGAGGCACCGCGTTTTTTTGCCGGACGCCTCCCCGACCTGAATCTGGGCACAGCGGATGGCCGCAGTTGCGCGCCATCGCTAGCGCATGCCGCATTCGAGGGTTTGGCAGGTGCAGCCGGTTTCACTGCGGTTCATAATGGTCGCTTCAAGGGTGGGCACATCACACGGCACTACGGAAAACCCGGCAACAAGGTGCACGCGCTGCAACTGGAAATGGCACAGTGTTGCTACATGAACGAAGCCGAGCCACGCGCTTATGATGAGCGCCGCGCTGAAGCACTAACGGCGGTACTGAAGCAACTGGCCGGAAAGTTGGTTGATTGGCGGCCAGCAACTGGCGACGAAACGTAAACAAAGGAACAAAGCTGATGGCAACCCCTTCACCTACTGCTGCGGCACCCAAGCCAAGTTTCGCGGTCCCCGTGCTCGAATCGGTCAAACGCAACAAGACCGAGCGCCGCGTGACCATGCCGGAAGTGTTGGCCGCACTTGTGGAAGACGGCTTCATTCCGCAAGGCGAGTCCGAGCGTGCGCTCAAAGACTGGCGCACGAACCCGTCGGACGAACATCCGCTGACTATCGTGTCCAAGGCGAAACTGAAATCCCTCAAGCCGCCGCAGCGCAACCTCGATATTGAGCGCTTGACAGAATGGATGGCGCTGCGCGTTGAGGTTCCGTACTACCACGTTGATCCGTTGAAAATCGACATGCGCGCGGTAACCGACGTGATGTCCTCCGACTATGCGGCCAAGCGCAATATCCTGCCGGTGGAAGTACGTGGCAAGGATGTAGTGATCGCCACCTGCGAGCCATACATGTCCGTCTGGCAGCGCGAACTGGGCGAAATGCTCAAGTACAACATCAAGGTGGTGATCGCCAATCCTCAGGACATCGCGCGCTACGTAGGGGAGTTCTACAACCTTTCGCGCTCGGTCAAGCGTGCAGAAAAGAACGACGGCGGTGCCGCCCGCATCAACGACTTTGAACAACTGGTCGAGCTCGGCAGGGCCGGTCGTACGCTGGACGCCAACGATCATCACATCGTCACCCTGGTTGACTGGCTATGGCAATATGCGTTTGACCAGCGTGCCTCAGATATCCACGTCGAGCCGCGTCGCGATGTCGCCATCGTGCGGTTTCGTATCGACGGTGTGTTGCATCAGGTCTATCAGGTGCCGGCAACGGTCGCCGTCGCGATGACCTCGCGAATCAAGATTCTCGGTCGCATGGACGTAGTCGACAAGCGCCGCCCGCAAGATGGGCGGATCAAGACGCGCATGCCAGATGGTCAGGAGATCGAACTGCGTCTCTCAACCCTGCCGACTGCGCATGGCGAAAAATTGGTGATGCGCATATTTGATCCCGATGTGTTGATTCGCGATTTTTCAGAGCTGGGTTTTTCGCCCGAAGATTACGAAAAATGGCAGGGCCTGATCGGCAATACGGGCGGTATCGTGCTCGTCACCGGGCCGACCGGCTCGGGTAAAACGACGACGCTGTATTCCACCTTGAAGCAGCTTGCGACGCCGGAAGTGAATGTCTGCACCATCGAGGACCCAATCGAAATGATCGAGCCCTCGCTCAACCAGATGCAGGTACAGCCGCAGATTGATCTGGGCTTTGCCGAAGGTGTGCGTGCACTGATGCGACAGGATCCGGACATCATCATGATCGGTGAGATTCGCGACCTGGAAACCGCCGAGATGGCGATCCAGTCGGCGCTCACCGGTCATCTGGTGCTCTCCACGCTGCATACCAATGACGCGCCCGCGGCGCTGGCGCGACTGCTTGATCTGGGAGCGCCCGCCTATTTGCTGAGTTCGACCTTGCTCGGTGTCATGGCACAAAGGCTGGTGCGCACCTTGTGCCCGCACTGCAAGGAAAAGATTCCGTTCGACGACCCGGTGCAAGTCAAGATCTGGCATGAAACCGTCGCGCCGTGGAAAGGCGAAGCGCCCAAGGATGTATACCGGCCGGTCGGTTGCCTCGAGTGCCGCAATACCGGCTACCTTGGGCGTATCGGCATCTATGAAATTCTGTTGATGACCCAGGAATTGAAAAAGCTGATTACTGACCACACGGACCTCGCAGCGGTAAAGTCAGAAGCGTATCGCGCCGGCATGAAACCGCTGCGATTATCCGGTGCAATGAAAGTCGCGCAAGGCGTGACGACAATGGAAGAGGTGCTGAAGGTTGCGCCAAGGGATTGATCTGGTAGCAGTCAGCCTGCAATTTAAACTGTAGATCAAGTATTGGCGGGCGTTTTCAGGCACTTTTGCTCCGAAAGGCCCGCCAATGCTGGAGTTTCGGCAATATACTCACATGTCATTTTGAACCGAAGATGAGAAATCTGCTTGTTTTTTTCGCGGACGTTTTCAAAAGCAGATTTCTCACCCGATAGTGCCGGGTTCGAAATGACAGTTTAGGCGGTGTAGTGTCTGACGGTCGCTGACTACGGTTTGTGCAACTTCTTGTCGAGGCAGCCCAGATAAATCTGCGCATCCGGCGCCGTACGATGGCGTTGCGCATGCCAGATCATCTCCCCCAGGCAATCCATCATCTCGTGTTCTGCGGCAAGTGGGGAGGCCAGCTTGTTTGTTAGCGCCGTGTGAAAGCCGCGCACGCCACCCGGCTGGTCAATCGATACTTGCTCACGAATCGACAGATGCATGTTGAGGTGCAGGAATGGATTGGTTTCGCCGAATTCGGGCGGGTAATCGCGATCACGGGTTTGTTCAAGATAGCGATCTCGGTCACCGAGCATGGCGTGATATTCGGGATGCAGCGAGATAACTTCAACTGCCATCGTTTCCATCGAAGTGAGTTGCTCATGCGCGCGGAACTTTCGCCATGCGTCGAAGAGAAAGTCGCGTGCTTGATCGCGGGTAGGATTAAACATTTAGTGCGTAGCTATTCAACAAAATCGGCCCGCTTCTTGAACCCGCAAATGTCAAACACGGGACAAGCGCCGCATTTTGGTTTGCGCGCGATGCAGGTATAGCGGCCATGCAAAATGAGCCAATGGTGCGCATGATTCATGAACTCCTTGGGTACGACTTTCATCAGCTTCTCCTCGACTGCGACTACATCCTTACCCGGCGCCAGACCCATGCGATTGCTGATGCGAAAAATATGCGTGTCCACCGCCATGGTCGGCTGGCCGAACGCGACATTCAATACAACGTTGGCGGTCTTCCTGCCCACACCGGGCAGGGCTTCAAGCGCTGCGCGAGAATCCGGCACCTGGCTGGCGTGGTTTGCAATCAGCAGCCGACACATTGCAATCACGTTTTTCGCTTTGGTGCGAAACAGGCCGATTGTTCTGATGTAATCGACCAGTGCGTCATCGCCCAGTGCGGCGATGGTCTCCGGCGTATTGGCCACGGCAAACAGTTTTCGTGAGGCGATATTGACGCTCTTGTCGGTTGCCTGCGCCGACAGGATCACCGCCACCAGCAATTCAAACGCGGAAGCATATTCAAGGTCCGATTTCGGATGCGGGTTGAACTCCTGCATGCGCCGAAAAAACTCGTGCCGCTCGGCAGGTTTCATGATGCGCGCTTCGGACATTAGCGGTTTCCTTCCCGTTCCAGCGCCAGGCGCTCACGCTCGGCCAGCGCGGCACTGCGGTCGGATTGGTCTTTCATCAGCCTTTCTTGATGAAAGCCGAAGCGGGAACGTGCCGCAGCAGGAGGCATCATCGCGGGGTGGCTTGGGTCTTCAATCATGCTGATGCAGTCGACCGGGCAAGGCGCAATGCACAATTCACAACCAGTGCAGAGAGCCGCCACCACGGTATGCATGAACTTGCTGGCGCCAACGATTGCGTCGGTGGGACATGGTGGCAGGCATTTCGCGCAACCGATGCAGGCCTCCTCGTCGATGATGGCAACACGGTGAGGGACGTGCGCGCCGCAATCGGGGTCCAGCGGTAACGGGGCTCGTGACAACAACGCTGCCATCGCGGCAATGCCGGCGTCACCACCCGGGGGGCATCGATTGATTTCGGCGACACCGGCTGCAATGGCCTCAGCGTATGGCATACAGCCCGCGTAACCGCATTTCGTGCACTGCGTCTGTGGCAAAAGCTCGTCGATTTGCCGCGCGAGTGTCGATGTCGCAACTTTCAGCATGAGAACAGCATGGCGTCGAGATCGCGATGCGGCCGTTTGAGTTCGCGCGCGATGGCTTCATGGGTGACCTGGCCGCCATGGATTTGCAATCCGGCGGCAAGGCCATCGTCGTCACGCAGGGCGCGCGTCAGTCCCTTGCTCGCAATGGCTGCCACATAGGGCAGCACGGCTTTGGAGAGAGCGATACTTGCCGACCGAGGTACAGCGGCGGGAATGTTGGCGACGCAGTAATGAGTGACGCCCTCTGCCACGAAAGTCGGTGCTGAGTGATAGGTCGGTCTGGAGGTCGCAGAAATACCGCCTGCGTCTATGCATATGTCGACCAGCACTGCGCCAGCCCCTCGGTCGGCTGTCATGGACTGTACGTCTTCGCGTGAGAGCAGCTTGGCGCTTGCCGCGCCCGGAACGTTTATGGCCCCAATAACTACGTCGGCATCACGGACTGCGGTCAAGAGTTTGTCTGGCTGTACGGCCATGGTTCGTGCGCTCGAGCCCAGCTTGTGGGCCAGCGCGGCCAGTCGCGGGCCCATCCGCGAAACAACGGTCACATCGGCACCCAATGCCAGCGCGGTGCGAGCCGCCGCCACACCGGCACTGCCTGCACCGAGAATGACAACACGCGCATCGCCGATGGCGATACCCCGGCCACCATTTCCAGTCATGAGCAAATTAGCGGCGATGGGTATGGCCAATTCGCCGGCAATTTTTGACATCGGCGCGAGAATCACCAGCCGCTTGGAGGCGTCTTCCACTGTTTCAAAGGCGATGCCGGTAATGCGTCTTGCGAGCAACTCATGCGCCATGAAAACGTCTCCCCGCAGATGCAGGAATGAAAGCAACATGCTGCCGGGGTTGAGCAACTGCCACTCGTTGGTCTGGATTTCCTTGACCTTGACGACGAGTTCGGCATCGAATGCTTTTGTGGCACTGTCAACGACGGTAGCCCCGGATGCCGCATAGTCTGCGTCGCTGAAACCTGACCCGGCTCCTGCACCAGCCTCGACTCGTACCGGGTTGCCCGCTCCCACCAATGCGGCGACGGCATCAGGCGTCAGCGCCACGCGGCGTTCACCGTCTTTTGTTTCCTTGGGCAGTCCGATGATCATGAAGTTGCTGTTCAGCGCTTTACTTGCTGCTGCGAGAAATTTCGCGCACGGCATCACGTATCAGGTCAGGTCCGTGATAAATGAAGCCGGTATAAATCTGCACCAGCGAAGCGCCTGCGTTTATTTTGGCCTGGGCGTCTTGGCCCGACATGATTCCACCAACACCGATGATGGGAATGTTTCCCTTCAGGGCTTTGGCCAGTTCACGAAGTACTTCCGTTGACGGAGAAAACAATGGCCGGCCGGAGAGTCCACCGGCTTCTTGCGCCAGGGGATGGTCTCGTATGGCATCGCGGGAAATTGTCGTGTTGGTGGCGATCATGCCCTCAATTCCATTCTCCAGCGTCAGCGCCGCGATCTCGCGAATCGATTTCAAGTCGAGGTCCGGCGCAATCTTGAGGACCAGTGGCACGTGTTTTTTGTGCTTCTTCGCCAGTATCTTTTGCTCAGCTTTGAGCGTGGCGAGCAACTTCTGCAGTTGCTCGGCCGCCTGCAGATCGCGCAGTCCCTTGGTGTTCGGCGATGAGATATTGACGGTCACATAGCTCGCGAATGGGTAAACGCCTTTCAGGCAGATCACATAGTCATCGACCGCGCGCTCAATCGGCGTATCCGCGTTCTTGCCGATGTTAAGGCCGAGCACACCCTGATACTTCGCGCGTTTGACGTTGGCAATGAATGCGTCCAGGCCCTGATTGTTGAAGCCCAGGCGATTGATCAGTGCTTCGTATTCTTTCAGCCGGAACATGCGCGGCTTGGGATTGCCCGGTTGCGCACGCGGCGTGACCGTGCCGACCTCGATGAATCCGAATCCAAGTGCTGCCAACGCATCGATGTATTGACCGTTCTTGTCGAGCCCGGCAGCGAGGCCGACTGGATTGTCAAACCTGAGGCCCATCACCTCGCACGGTGCCATGCAGCGGGAACTGAACAAGCGGGACAAGTGCAGCTTGTTGAGACGCCGGAGGGAATCGAGCGCGAGATGATGCGCCGCTTCCGGGTCAAGGGCGAACAATGCGGTACGGGCAATGGAGTAGAGCACGATGTCCTGACGTGACGTTGCAAATTTGTCACTGCATTTTATCGCAGGCGACTACAGCTTCCACCGTTTGGAGCGCTAATGCGCAGGCTCCATTCCAATTGAGTGTCACTGCAGAAATAATTCTACGTGTACTTGTTGCCAATTGTGGCTTGGAAAAAGGCTGCGATGCGGTTTTGCTCCTTCCCCCGCAGTTGTGGGGGAAGGATGGGATGGGCGTGTGAATCCAGAGTGAGACATTGGGTGGGCATCGCCCCCGTCCCACCCTTCCCCCGTTGCCGGGGGAAGGAGCAAGCCCTGATCGTAGACTCGCCGACAACAAAAACTGGGCTGGATGCACACCAAGAATTAATCTACGAACGATTAGCAGATCGAATCAGACCTCGAGTCGTGCCCAGTTTCCGCGCACCAGGCCTTCGATAGGCTGAAAAGCTGTTTTGTAGCTCATCTTGCGACTGTCTTCGATCCAGTAGCCCAGGTAAACGTAGGGAATTTGGCGGCGGCGGGCCTCATTGATCTGCCACAGGATGCTGTAAGTGCCCAGGCTCAGGCGCGGTTGATCGGGCTCAAAAAAAGTGTAAACCGAAGAAATGCCGTCGTCGAGTTCATCCATGATCGCCACCATGCGCAGGTGACCATGATCACGAAATTCCACTAGCCGGGTATGCACATTGCTCTGCAATAAAAAATGCGAGTATTGTTCGCGGCTGTCGTGATCCATTCCGCCACCGGCGTGACGCTGCGACTGATAGCGGCGATAAAGCGCGTAATGCTCGTGCGAATACTTGAGGTCCATGACGCGTGTGGAGAGCGCGGCATTGGCTTTCAGGCAGCGGTGTTGCGAGCGGTTCGCCTCGAACGCCTCGGCAATGACGCGTACCGGGGTGCAGGCATGGCAATGATCGCAGTAAGGTCGGTAGGTGAAAGCGCCGCTACGGCGAAAGCCGGCGGCAACCAGATGACTGTAAGTTGATGAATCGATCAAGTAGCTCGGCGTGGCAACTTGCGAGCGCGCGAGGCGGCCGGGCAGATAGCTGCACGGGTAGGGCGCAGTTGCGTAGAACTGTAGATTGGCAAACGGCAGATCGTTTAGTTTTGACATTTCACGCCGATCAAATTGGACGCCACGCAGAACCGGACTGCTTCAAGTCTATCAATTCTTTTAGCCGTTTAACAAAGTCATGGCGTGGGACAGGGCGCGCACCAAAGCTGGCCAGATGCCGGGTCTCCTGCTGGCAATCAATAAGTTCGAAGCCGTCGCGCTTGAGCTTGTCGATTAGCGCAACCAGGGCAACTTTGGAAGCATCGGTTTGGCGCGCGAACATGGACTCACCGAAAAACATGCGTCCCAGTGCCAGACCGTACAGCCCGCCCACCAGTTCCCCATCGCACCAGCTTTCTATCGAATGCGCCACACCAAGCGCGTGCAATTGAGCATAGGCGGCACGCATTTCAGCAACGATCCAGGTGCCACCATCTTCGCTACGCGGTTCCGCGCATGCTGCAATTACGTCAACGAACGCGGTGTCAAAGCGGATCTCGAATGTGCCACGACTCACCGTCTTCGCCAGTGACCGGGAGATTTTGAATTCAGCAGGTAACAGAACCATGCGCGGATCAGGGCTCCACCAGAGTATCGGCTGGCCGTCTGAGAACCAGGGAAAAATTCCGCGCGAATAAGCAGCGACGATGGTGGCTGCTTCCAGATCGGCCCCCGCACACAACAGGCCGTTCGGTTCAACCAGCGCAGTATTGACGGGCGGGAAATCGCGTGGTGTTTCTATCCAGGGAACCATGCAGACTTAGCACTGTGCCGTCTGCGTTGAATACGCGGCCAGATCGCTGAGCTTGGCGGTGCCGGTCACGATTTCCGTCGCGCGGGTGCCCATCTCCAGTTTGAGTTTGAAGTCGTATTTCTGGAAAAACTCTGTGAATTTCTCACCGCCAAATATGCCAACTGCATACAGCTCATCAGCTTTCGCATCGTATTCGAGCAGGATGGCGGCAAGCGGTTGCTGTGCTGGTCCGCTAATGACTTTCGCGCCCAGATAGGGGTCGTAAACGCTCTTGTCTGCGCAACACGAAATCACCCGCCCCCGAGTACTGGCTTTGGACGGGTTAGGGCGATAGCTGATGAAACTGACCTGCTGTGTGGGATACGCAAGCTTGTGCGCACAAATCGCAGAATAGGCGACGATGGACTTGGCGGCACCCACCCCACCTGGCCAGTCATAGGCACCGGCCGTATCGGATTTCAGGCTCACGCTGTCGGCGAGTTTTTTGTCGAGATTCAGTAGAAAACACGGCGTCGATGCGTACGGGTAATTGAAGATGTAATTGTGATGCGCCTTCAGCGACTTTGCCTTCACCGCTTTTCCATCCGCATCAACCAGCTTGACGCGGCTGTACTGCCGCGATACTGGCGGCGCAGACCTGGCTGGCGCGCTGGCAGGGTTCTTGTCAGCTGCCATCGCTACGCACGGGGCAGCGCCGACAACACAAATTTCAATGAACTTTCGGCGTTTGGCTTCCATGGTTCAAAATACTCCTTCGAGAATCTGCACTTCAACCGTCGCGCCGGCGTCGACGTTGCCAACGTGATCGTGCAACATGATGAAGCAATTTGCATCCGACATCGATTTGAGGATGCCCGAACCCTGCTCACCGGTAATACGCACCTTGTAAGCGCCGTCTTCCAGATAGAGCACGCCGCGCTGGAATTCCGTGCGTCCTGGCGCCTTCTTGATCGCAGAGGTGCACACCGCTTTCAGCAAGGGCTGCGCCGGGACCGGATTCACGCCCTGCAGAATGAGTAACGCATCGCGCACGAACTGGTAGAAGGTCACCATCACACTGACGGGATTGCCTGGCAGCCCGAAGAAATGCGCGTTGCCGATTTTGCCGTAAGCCAACGGCCGCCCGGGCTTCATGGCGATTTTCCAGAACACCACCTCCCCCAGTTTGGTTAGGAGCTGCTTAACGTAATCAGCTTCACCGACCGAGACGCCACCAGAGGTAATCACCACATCGCCGATTTCACCGGCATCCTGAAACGCTTTTTCCAGCAGTGTCGGATCGTCCCGAACCACGCCCATGTCGATCACCTCGCAACCCATGCGCGTGAGCATGCCGTGGAGCGTGTAGCGATTGCTGTCGTAAATCTGACCCTCAGCGAGTGGGGAGCCAATGGAAACCAGTTCATCACCGGTGGAGAAAAACACCACGCGCAATGGTCGATAGACGCTGACGTCACCGATACCCAGCGACGCGAGCAGCCCAAGCTCTGCCGGGCGAATCACACGGCCTTTGGCTAACGCCACCGCGCCCTGCTTCAGATCTTCTCCCGCATAGCGCACATTCTGGGCGCGCTTCACGCCGGGGCCGAAGGTAATCGCTTTGCCGTCAACGTTCGCTTTCTCTTGCATCACCACCGCGTTGCAGCCTTCTGGCACCACGCCACCGGTAAAGATGCGGACACACTCGCCCGGACCGACCTCGCCCACGAAGGGTTTACCAGCAAAGCTGGTGCCGACCTCGGTAAGCGCCTTCGCTGGATTGTCGTCCAGATCTTCGACGCGCATCGTCCAGCCATCCATCGCGGAGTTGATATGGGCAGGCACGTTGACCGGAGAAACAATATCTTCACTCAGTACTCGCCCGAGTGCAGTGCGGATAGGCAAACGCGCAAAACCCTTTACCGGCGAAAGAAACGTGTTGATGAATGCTCGCGCTTTCGCGACCGGCATGGAATTTGGGTCGTAGTCGTCGGCGCAAGAGGCTTCGGTGATGGTGAGTGGGTTGGTCATGTGCGGAATGAGTCAGGCGAAATTGAGTGGGATGGTTTTGTCTACAGTAATTGTACCGTCTTGCTGATAGGTGACGATGGCAAGCTCCCGCATGATGGCGCGCCACTCGCCGCATACTGTTGAGTCTGCTGTGTCGTGCATGGCGCGATAGGTCGCGCCACTCGGATTGCCGGTCAATCGTCCAAGCGTGATGTGCGGTCGATATTCCATTTCTGCGCGAAAAAAAGGCTTCAGTACGCTGGAATAAAGCTTGTCGTGCAGTGCGATGACCGATTCGGATCGGTCGCGCAGCATGAGGATCGTGAATTCATCCTGGATCGATTCGATATCGCGAAAGCTAACCGACACCTGTGGCCAGTTGCCGACGATGCGCTTGATGTGCGAAGCCCATTGCGTAGCCGTGAGATTGGTCGGAAACGGGAACACCAGCGTGACATGGGCCGGAATCTGTCTGGCGAGTGGATCGTGCAGGGCACGGAAGGCTTCGATCTTGCTGCCGGCCGGTAATGGTGGAAACCAGACGATTGATCGACGGGGAAGCGGCGGCCGAAAATGTAGTCTGCGCACATTGCGTTTCCTGGGCATGGCGCGGAGATCTACGTTGGCGGCGGAGATTGTTCGAACGATTTCAGTTCTTCAGCGGTATTGATATTCGAGAACGCAGCTTCCTCGTCGTCGAATGCAACCTCAACGACATTGAGCGTGGCATACCACTTGTCGATTTTGCGTTGACCGCTTTCCAGAAACGATTGCAGGTGTGGCGCGAGGCTGGTTTTGACCAGGCAAAAAACGGGATGCGGTTGATCGAAGGTTTTTGCCACCGCGAGATCAGCGCTTGCAGCGTACATCGCTGTGGATAGCCGGGTAATGAGATCAAGCGGCAGAAAGGGTGAATCGCAAGGGGCTGTGGCCACCAGCGGATGAGCGGCGTGCTTCATGCCGATGTGCAAACCAGCGAGCGGCCCGGCGAAGCCGTCGATGGCATCAGGAATCACAAGATGACCGAACGCTGCATACTCATCGAGGCTGCGATTGGCGTTGATGAAGATTTCATCGACTTGCGGCTGGAAGCGCGTCAGCACGTGCGAAACCATGGGTTTGCCCTGAAATAGCTGCAAGCCCTTGTCCACGCTACCCATGCGCGAGCCGCGTCCGCCTGCGAGGATGAGGCCGGTGATTTTGGGCGTCATTCCCCCTCTCCCTCGGTCCCTCTCCCACGGGGGGAGAGGGAGGGTGATTGATCGGGCGCGGCAGTTATTTTTATAGCGCTTTTTGCCGTTTGAGAAAGTCGGCGCGAACTCCGTCTAGCCCCTCTCCCCTCGTGGGAGAGGGTGGAGCAGGGAATTCGCGGCGCATGCGCCGCGCCTGCGGAACGGCTGCCCGATGCAGCGGGCAGCGCGCCCTGCAAGGGTGGGGGAGAGGGGGTGAGCGCCTGAAGGACCCTAGTCAACACCCCCTCCAGATTCTGAAAAACCTCATTATTCCAAAACCGCAACATAGTAAACCCCTGCGACGCCACCCAGTCGTCCCACAAGCTGTCCGAAGCCGACTCCACATGCTGGCCACCATCCACTTCAATCACAACCTTCGCCTCAAAACAAACAAAATCCAAAATGTAGTTTCCAATCGGTTGCTGACGCTTGAACTTATGCCCGGCGAATCGATGCGCGCGTAGCTGCCGCCACAGAACCGCTTCGGCATCGGTCGGCACTGATCGCATGCCACGTGCGAAGGTCTGCAAGCCCATCATGACAATGCTGGCGCTTTTACCAACCGCTCCGCGCCAGTGAACAAAAGATAATGTTTGTTCACCGCCCTGCCAATCATGGTGATGCCAGTCTTTTGCGCGATCTCATAGCCCATCTGCGTTAGGCCAGAGCGCGAGACGAGGAACGGGATTCCCATCTGTGCCGCCTTAATCACCATTTCGCTGGTTAGCCGACCGGTCGTATAGAAAATCTTGTCGTCACCGGATACACCTTCGAGCCACATCCAGCCGGCGATGGCATCAACGGCATTGTGGCGGCCGACGTCTTCGACGAAGGTAAGGATTTCCGCGCCGTGGGCCAGCGCACAGCCATGCACGGCACCGGCCTGTTTGTAGATGGATTCGTACAGGCGAACATTGTTCAAGAGGGCGTAAAGCGTTGCCTCACTGAGCTGCGCTTCGGGTGGCAGCTTCACGTTATCCAGGTCAGCCATCAGATCGCCGAACACCGTGCCTTCGCCGCAGCCGGTGGTCTTTGTGCGCTTGGCCATTTTTTCGTCGAGATTTTTCAAGCCGTTGCGGGTGGTGACGGCACAGGCATTGACGTCCCAATCCACCTGCACGGACACGAT
>Ga0163144_10013204_pt1 | contig 17269 bp, 8 predicted proteins | sample OliLak19BULKMAT1_FD_123175 | JGI IMG/M metagenome (GOLD analysis project Ga0163144, IMG submission 123175) | Freshwater microbial mat bacterial communities from Lake Vanda, McMurdo Dry Valleys, Antarctica - Oligotrophic Lake LV.19.BULKMAT1 | ecosystem: Environmental > Aquatic > Freshwater > Lake... | reverse complement strand
CCATGCCGGGCAGGCCCGCTATAAGCAGGTGCGGGTTGCCTCTGATCGAGATCGGCCATGTCACATCATCGCCCGTCAGCACGTCCGTCCCCAGGACAACCGCAACGTCGGCCGATTCCCCGGATAAATCGACTGAATGACTCGTGCTGGGCGTCGGGACGCGCGGCGCTGATTCGCTGTTGCCCTCCTCACCATTGGGAGCTTCTGTTGCGGCAGCCTCCCTGCTCGTGGAGACCTGATCAGTCTCCGTCGTCCGGTCTGCTGGAGACGGCACCTTCGACGAGCTCTCCGGGCGCGGCTGCATCGGCGCCAGAAACGGCAATGGTCCGTCGGGAAGAGGACGCGGACCAAACATGTAGACCCGCGTACTCCATTCGTCTGGCGCGATATCCAAGGGCTCCAGGCCAGCGAACTCGGGGCAGAAGATCCACCCCAGACCTTGCTTCTCCTGTTCGGCGAAGCTGTAGGCGGACCCCTTCTCGATCATTCGCTCGATCTCGGCAACAAGAGTTCGGTACGCACTTTCTGATAGGCCCTGCCCAGAGTCGTCATCGGCGTGCCGCCGGGCCTTATCCGCGTAGAACCGAAGCACGCGTGCGAGCTTCGCCCGACGCACCGCCCTGAACGGCGCCGCAACCGTCTCGTCCGCGTACCACGCGTGCCACCGCTCCCCGAGTTTCTCGACCTGCTCGTGGACACTCGCCAACAGATCGGGACTGCGAGCATCACGCAGGTGTCTTCGGTACTTGACCTCTATGAACCGGAAATGGAGCCCGCTCCGCGGCACAACCCGGACATAAAGCAGATCGGGGCGCACGGCCCGCGCCGGCGCACCGTCATCCTCTGTTTCGCCCGCCTGCACCGGCGGGAGCAGGTCCTGCACATCGTCAACCGGAATGATAAAGCCGTCACGGAGTGAGGGCCAGCATACATCGCTTGTGTAGGACTGTCGCGCGTACGCGTGCGACAGGGCCAATGCAATGAGCTCCGAAGTCGGAGCGCGCTGACCGGTCAGCCGAATGGCGAGCCTGCCGCTGAGTGCCTTCAGATTGGTCATCAGGAATTCCGCGTTGCGCCGTGAGTGACTCAGCCCCATCTGGTCGAGTGCGCTGTCCAGAAGGCGTCGCACCTCCTCCAAGTTACTTGTTGAAGTGATCAACTGAAGGCACCCGAGGTCCTCTCGCTCAGGCACGCAGTCGATCACATACGCGTCGTAGATGTCCTTGTTGTCGCGCGGGGAATCGAAGTACTCCATGCCTGCGTTGCGATCCAAGGTGATCACCCAGTCGCACAAGCGGTGCAATCGCCCCAGCTCCAGCGCCTTCTCTGGAGAGATTTCCGCTTTGAGCACAAGTCCATGCTGTGACCCAAGGTGTGCCGCTACGCACCCGTGGACAGCCTGAAGCAGCCGAGAGAGCCTCTCAGTGTGCAGCCGATCGGCCGGGTGCTTCTCCCCGTCGGCACTGTCAAGGCATCGGCTGTGCCAAACTGGAGACGGCAGGCTCGAGTACTGTCGGTCGAAGAATGAAAGAAGCCCATACGCGTAGAAGGGTCTGGTGCGCCGCCCCTCGGGCGGCGCATCCGGAGCCACACGTGATTCAAACGTATCGAACGCCACCGCGATGTGCGCTGCGGTGGTCGGAAGGGCTTCCTTCCTCGCCCAGCGGAGCCTCGGGAGGCTTATGTCGCCAGGCAGGCTCAGCGACTCGAGCATCCACCGATCGTCTTCGACGACAGTGCCCGCCCCCGTCCGCCTCTTCTCCCTCGCTTCGGCGATGAACCTACCGGCCACAACTCGCTGCTCCTGGGATGGATACAGCTCGAGCACGAAGGCTCGGCCCGGCGATTGCTCGTCCGATCCCGGACCGCCATCATCGAGTCGTTGGAGGCTCCGTTGCACGTGGCCCAGCGACCGCGCCACCGTCAACCCGTCACCGGCTCGAAGTGCGTGAATCTGCAGGAAGCGCGACTCGTTGTGGGAGCGAAGGTACTTCAAGATCTCGTCCCCCAGCACATGAGAGCTTTGTCGCCCGACCGTTGGAGCCGACTCCGCGCCCTCTGCGTCGCCCAGGGCCCGCGCCAGGATTGCCAGTGCGGCTTTGGGTTCCTTGTCATTGTCGGCGACCATTCCAACGGTGTGAAAGCCGAGCGTATCGGCAAACACGAACGTCGACTCCTTCGTGAGCCCTGGCAGGTACGCCGGGAACATCGCGCCGTCGAGCATCGCAAACTCGTCGCGGATCTCTTTTGGCCCGAGTGTCCCGTCGAAGGCCGAGTGAAGCACGAGGTTGTCGTAGGCGACGTGCCAAGCTACGCGCAGGGCGTGCGGAGGCAGGACGATTAGTCCTACGGTGCGACCAGAAAGCGACTGCACCTCGACGGTATTCGCCAGAGCGAGTTGGGGATCGCCGCCATCGAGCAGCGCCGCCCACGCCAGCAGATACTCCTTCACCACGGTATCGAACTGCTTGGCGCTCTGGTCATAGATCTGTCCGCAACCTCCTCGAGACAAGAATCTCTCCGACATGCGTCGCGATGCGACAGTGGCGCGCTCCCACACGGCGGCTGTCGGCGATTGCGACACATCACACGGTATGAACTCAACACCCGCCGCGCGAGTCCCCGACGCTCGAACACGTATCCGCCATCGTCCAACCGCACCGGCGTTGACAAACCAGCTTCGCTCGACCTCTCGGAGCAGCGGCGGGGCAAACACCCGGTAGCTCTTGCTCCGCTGGGGAGTACGCAGCAGCAGATACCCCTTGCTGTCCACAGGAAGCGGCTCCACTGAGGAAGCCAGGCCGGCGACCACCTCACGGTCATCCAGTTCGATCACTCCCTCGGACAGGCATCGCACCTTCTTTCCCACGCCAGCAGGCTCTCGTTCATCACGAGCTCCGAATCGGATCTGAAACTCCGCACTCTCTCGCGGCTCAGCATCCGTCGGCCCCAGAACGGAGACTACGACTTTGGCGGACACCAGCGCACCGTCGTTCAGCATCGCGAAGTCGTCATTGCTGAACCGGCACTTCTCGTCCTTCTTCGCTGAGTGTGCCACCTCGCGGAAAGCGATCTCCTCGTCCATGTCTGTGACGATAGCCACACGGTACGTCACCGACTCCTGCTCGAGTTCCGCAGGCACCGATCGCCACCGCACCTCGAGCTTCGAGTAGTTGCCGTTTCTCTCGGCTTCCGGGTCGAGCACCAGCTCAGGAGGCGCATCCTCTTCGCTCTGCTCGGTCAATCCGGACCACTTGGCGAGCCTCCCCTTGTCATTGAACCATGGCTCCAGCTCGATTGCTCGAATGGTGTCGGCCACCGCCTCGACTTCGAGGGCACCGATCCAGAGCTGCTGCTTCTCAGCCAGGAGGTCGAGCGCGCTTTGCACCGGAATTGTTGCCGCTTCTCGGAGGTACCGCTCCAGCGCGGTCACCTGTTCGGTTGTGGGCCTGTTCAGCTTGAGAGCGGCGATTCTCTGTCCTGTTGTCTGGCCGGCCACGGCCGGTCCCAGCAGCCTGTCCACAAAGCGGCGAGAAATATCGAAGACATCACCCTCGTCGGTGACAGCGTGCTGCCCAACGGGCCACAGCCCAAGTTGATGCGCGAACTCGCCTGGAAAACGACCGCTCGACGCGATGGAGACGAGGAAGTCAAACTCGGTCCACGGAGGCAGTGCCCGTTGCTGCCCACGGCCCCTCGCTCTCTTGATGGCCTGCTCCGCAAGCCGACGGTCGCTGCTGGAACGAGCCCTCGTCACCTCTCTCGCCGCGAGCGTGATCGCCTCCTTGAAGAGTTCCCGCTCGTGCAGCTCCCGCGCGGCGCTATAAATGCCGTCCATGCCGGCCCCGGCAGAGCCGACATCGACCAGCAGCAGGACGGGCGCCTCTTTCGATTCCCGAAGCTCGACAGCTTCGTCAGCGGTGATCGTCCTGATCGCGGGATTACTGTCGCCCGCGACCCTTCGGACCAACCAACCGTCGGGCGCGAACGTGGCATCCTTCGACAGTTCATGCACCACGAACCCTGGTAAGCAACGCACGAAGGCCATGGCGCCGCGCTCTCCCGCACCCAGAAGTATGCGCGCCGCCCGACAGAGAACACTCGAATGAAGATCAGTCCACACGGCGTTGCTCCTCTCGACGATCGAAGCGCGGGCGCAAGTGCTTCATCGCCTCGGCGTCGTTGACGCCTACCAATAGGCCTAGGTCACGCAGACGCCGCTCAAGCGTGTAACGGTTGGAACGAAGCTGCTCGTTGGAGACCGCCTGACCCGCTGGCGATACATCCACGTAGAACCCGTACTTGTTTCGGAGCAGTTCAAGGAACTCCTGCAGGGCAATGGGCCTTGTCGAAAGCTGCTTCCCATTCCTGAGCACGTGGCGGTGTACGAGATAGTCCAGCACTGAATCCGTAAAAGTGATGGACCGCAGATTGCGCTTCTTGGCCGTGTCGTCGGATGCGCCCCTCCGCGTCACAGCCCGCTTTGCAGCAAGCCCGTGCGGCCGGTTCGTGAGTGACGCAGAGTCCAGCAAGGAAGTTACGTTGTTGTGAGTACTCTGGCGGCCCTGCAAGAGGGTGAGTGCCTCCGCCAGTCGCCACACCGGATTGGGCTGCGCGCCGTCATTCCGGAGGATCGCGGCGGCATCCGAGTACTCCTCTGCGAGTCGCTCGGACAGCTCCTGCGATTTCCGATCTAGCTCTTTGAGAATGAGCCCCGATTCCTCATGACGTTTGAACATGACATCCCCAAGCAGATTGAGCCATGCTGTTGCATACGGGCGCTTTGGGATGTTGAGCTTCTTCAGCGCTGGGTCGAATCGGCTGTAATAATCCAAGAGCCGGAGCGCCATCAGGATCACGGGGACCGACTCGGTACGACGCATGTAGTCATCGCACGATTGCTCTGCCAGGCTGCGCAGCTGCGGTGCGACCCCGTTCGAGCAATCGACGAAGAGGCTCGCGGGCTTGTGCTCGGCGCGTTCGTCAATCTGTCCGGTTCGGGCCCACCCAAAGAGTATCTCGAATGAGCTGGTGATCAGAGTGGTGAGACCAACGGACATGCACGACTCAAGCAGTTCCACAAAGGCGTGGCGCGGGATTACCTCGGCATACGCCCGAACGAACTGCCGGATGTCCTCGGAGAAATTCTGGGAGGCAGTCCTGGCAATAGCCCGCTGGTTCGAGATCCTTTCGCCCCCCGGACCCTTGAGCTTGTCCGGGGGGGCATCCAGTTGCTGGGCGAGGCGGATCATTAGCAACTGATCGAGTCCGACCGGGGACTCCTCTTGGAATCGATCGGCCTTGCGATCGCCCAGGAAGCCCTCACGGACAACTCCTTGATGAAATGCCTTGAGCAGTACATTGTCTTGGAAGCCGCGACCCACCGCAAACCATGTCTTGTCTCCCTCCGCATTCGGGGCCACGTCCGGCCCATCTTGGTCCGCGAGCAGAGCCACGATGGTCTCAGGAACGAAGCGGAGGTCCGAAACATTGTTGGGCAAGTCAACCCAGCTGGACATGTAGTGGGCCGGTGCCACGCGCTGGACCTGCTCGATTCGGCCAAGCGCATGGCCGCGGTTCTCGAAGCAGAAGCACAACAAGAGGTCGCCGAGCGCCGCTCGTGTCACCTCATCGTCAAACCCATGAAACGCATCGCTCTGAGCCAGGACCGCCGAAATGCGATCGACAGTCGCCGCGCGCCGTCGTTCCCTCGGCGTTCCGGCTGTGCCCCCAAACGTCTCGATGAATCGCCCCTTTCCTCGCCTGACCCCGAAGCGAAACATGTAGAACACTGCGGGCAGGATGGCCGCAAGGTCGAAGTCCTGTACCGATATCGGCAGTGCATGCTCGTAGTTGTTGGTCCACAACTCACGAGTCATAGCCCGGCCCAGAACCTCATCGACGACTGCTCTCGCAGTGGTCGGAATGCTTGGCTTGCTCATTGCGGCCCTCCCGCCACGACGGGTGCGATGCGGAGAACCTGGCGTGAGGTCCCGGATACTGCCCGCCGCTCCGTGGTGATCTGGTAAATCGCCTCGTCTGCCATCGGATTCCAAACGAGCAGTTCGCTCGCGTCCTCCTGGACGAGGCGTTGCACGAAGACGGACAGATTCGCAAATGTGTCGTCGGTCGACACATCACCGAGTTGGTAGCCGTCGGCAAGCTCGAGAAGAAGATGAAATAGCTCTGCCCCGAGTCTGAGCACCTCTTCACGGCCATCCCTGTACCGGTACACCAACACAGCTTGTCGGTGAAGCCGCTCGATTCCTTCGGTGGGCGGGGGCAGGGTCGCTTCCAGTCGAAAAGACGACAGTGGCTTCTCGACCCAGAAGGCGGTCTCTGTCGGGGTGCGCGGTGTGACACGGAGTGGAACAACACTTTCCCGCTCGAACGCCCGTGGCGGCAGATCTTCCAGCTTCGAGATGCCGCGACACAACTCGCGGCAGATGGTGTTCCGCTTCGCCTCGTCGAAGAGCGGAAGATCGCGGAACTGCCGAAGATGACGCCCTCGGGCGAGGTCGAGTCCGTCCGGGCTGCCAGAGATGTGCGCCACCTCCTCGCCAGTCCACTCGAAGAACGCCCGTCGGCGGGCCGAGGCGAGCGTTAGAGTCGGATAGCGCGGAGCGCTCGGAGGAGCATCGGCGATGGGTTCGCTCGTGAGATGTCGGTCAACTTGCGGATGGGCCTCGAGTGCAGGATCGAACCGCACAAGCTCCCTGAGCACCTCTCCCTGCCGAAGGGGGGAGTCCGCGTCAAAAGCCCGATCCCAGAAGGCGATCTGGGGCAAGCCGTCGGCGGCATGGTAATCATCGCAGAAATGCACCCCAAACAGAACGTACACGAGTGCGGCTCTCAGCTCTCTTACCGTGATGTGAATTTCGCCACGAAGGTGCACTGCTTGGAGCGCCTCGGAGAGGCGTTCTCTGGCTCGCTTTCTCGCTTTGACGTCTCCGTGACCCGGATGACTTTCAGGCGCAAACAACCGTGCGGCGCGATAGACCTCACAACGGGACTGCGCCGAACAGGTTACGCACGGCAACCAGATCGACCCTGCCGAAGAATCGCCGTATAGCCGGTCAAGCAAACGGTCGAGAAAATCGGTCGTGATCGACGGCGGATCTACCGTCACGTCGCCGACCAGCGTGCGCTGGTTCATGCTGAAGAACCGGATGTGACCGCGGCTCTGTGATGCGCCATACTGCAAGAGCTTGAGCAGAGACTCGGTCAACGGAGTCGATGCGTGTTTGTTCCGCGCCTCATAGCCTTCAATCCACTCCAGGAGCCTTCCATCGTTGATTGCGAGCAGACACACGATGTCTTGCTCAGGCTCACCGTGCTGGAAGGGCGACAAGAACTCGTCAAGCAACTCGTCAGCCGACCTGCCCTTCCACGATGCGGAGCCATCAAGGTTCATTCGCACAACGAGCCCATCGCTCAGCCGTCCCTGGAGTACGCGATCGGCGGACGAATGTTTGCCCAACCCGAGCGACTGGGAGATGTGTTGCAGCAGCGCGGTCTTCCCGTCACCGGCGTTGCCGCACAGTACGACCAACCTGACGTTTCGAGCACGAATGTCCCGCAGGAGCGTTCGTTCAAGCGATGTTTCAACGTACGTCGATGCCGCAAAGTTGCTGTCTAGACCCCGGGTCTCTTGATTTCCGCCCGGCGAACCGGGGTATGACCTCAGGACATCCCTCAACCACTCCACACGGCGCTCGCGTAGATCTGCGGTCGGCACCACAGTCAATGGCACCGCATCGGGAATAAGCGGTTGAGATGGCTCGGTTGACGGCACCGCTTGCCGCCGCGCCTGGTTCTCTAGGAACGAGACCGCGTCGTCCACGGATGCGAATCGAAGAAGAGGGTCCGGGTCGGTTGCTCGTCGCAGAAAGGCGTTGAGTTGCGGGTACTCATCGTCGTCGAGGCCGCCCCAGTTCAGCCCGCGGTCCTTTCGGTACTCACCGGCGTGCCTGAAGGGTTCGCGCTCATATACTACGTGAAATAGACTCGCGGCGAGCGCATAAATGTCGTCGCCGGGTGCAGCGAAACGTTCGTCCCCAAGGCTCGGAGCACAATAGAGAGTCGTGCCAGAGTTCGCGACGCGATCGCCCACCTTGCTGACAAAATCGAAGTCGGTAAGGACCAAGTCGTTTCCCGACACGATCAGATTGCGAGGGCTTACGTCTCCGTGCACCAACCCATTGCGGTGCAGGACGTCCAAGGCGCCACAGACCGATCGGATCCACCGCAAGGCCAGATCGGCACTCGATAGTTCCTGCAGGTCGTCCGCCAGCAGAGACAGCACTCCCGCGAACTCGGCAAGCGGCGTACCTTCGACCCAGGTCATCAGTGATACGAACCCATTCTCTTGCCACTCCTTCGTGACTTCGAAGATTGCAGAGAGCCCCGGATGGCGGCCCAGATGAGACCTCGCGAGGCCGTACGCTCGAAGTGTCTGTCGGCCGAGGTGCTCGTCACGCACCACTTTGGCGACGTACGTTCCAAGGTCCTCCTTCGTGGACCGATCGACCTCAACGACCTTGAACGTCGTGCCGACACCCCCGCTGCCAAGCTTGTTGACGATGCGATAATCGTGGTCGTGAAATGCGATCAACTGGCCCTCGGTCCAGAATCTCGAAGGCGGGGCCACTGGTCTCGGCTGTGAATCCCCGAGCAACCCTGAAAGCTCCCTGCTGAGGTCATCGAGCGAGGCACGAGTGGACGCCTCGTCTCGAGTCCCAGTCGAGAGAACTCTGACTGCCTGTTCGCTCAAAGTGTCCGAGCGCCCCTCAAACAGCGCAAGCAACGAGGCGCAAAGGGAGTACACATCGGACCGACAATCGGCTGCGGCGAGACCTCCGGCCAGAACCTCCGGCGCGAGCACCTCCTGAGTGTGGTCGGCCGCATGATGCCCGGAGGCAACGCTGACTTCGGACGAGATCTTCGCACGCTCGAAACCAGTGAGGATCGGCGTGTTGTCGTGCCGAACCAGGATCGTTAGTGGAGTGAGATTGCGGTGCACGAGCGCTTCGCCGGCGGCACGGGTGTGGTGCAGCTCCGATACCGCTCGCACTGCACTCCGGGCAAACTCCACACGGTCACTGCTCGACCAACTCGGATCATCACGTCGATCCTCGAGCGGGGGCGCTGCAGGGTCGACGACTGTGAAGAAGTACATCTCGCCCGGATACCCCGGCGCGTCCTGGAACGAATCGAGGATACGGGGAGCCCAAGGATGGAGTTGCAGTCGATGCAGGGCGTCGAACTCTCGACGCGCCTTCGCCAAGGCGTTTTTGTCATCACTGGCGGAAAGGTCATAAAGGTGGAGGACTGCCCGGTCGCGCCGAGTCGGGTGACTTCCCCGGTACACGCGGTGGAACCGATCTTCTCGGTTGCTGTGCAACTCCAAATTCACGTAGCCCGCGAAACGGCGAAGCCCGCCCTCGATCGCGATTCGGCTGCGGGGTTCGAGGACCTGGCTCAGCCGTGCTATGTCCTGCGGACTAAGAGCCGTCGGTCCTGAAAGCCCCAGCGCCTCCTTCCAGTTGTTGAGACCGTAGAAAGTCACTCCGCGGACCGTTTGACCGACCAATCGCTTAATCTTCGCCGGCTCCTGGGTTAACAGGAACGCTCCGTCGACTCGCGGCAGAAGTCCCATCTCCTTTCTGAGCGTGGTGCCGACCTTCCTTGCCTTGCTTGTTAACCAGTCAGCTTCACGCTCCAAGTCGTAGCCGCGATCGCTGAGCCAGTCCGCGTTCCAGTGCTTGACCTCGACCACCCGAACGCCCGGCGGTCCTATCGCGACGATGTCGATCTCATCGGATTGCATCCGGTGCGTCACTGAGAACGCCAGGTTTGAAAGGAGAATCCAATGTGCATCGCCCGTCTCCGCTTGAAGACGCTGGCGGAGGTGCTCGATGGCCTTCATTTCGCTCTCGTTTGCACACGGTCCGCATGGAATGATCGTCACCTTCATGGTTGGGACCTCAGGACTGGCTCGTGACACCGGTCAAATGGCGACTCGGGAGATGACATGCCGCACAGCTACGGTCCCGTCGAGGCGGGCACGCCCCATGGCGAGACGACTAAAGTTCCATTGCGACACCGACTTCCTCACTTCGCTCGGCATGGTCACTTACTCCCTTCGCTCTGAGGAACCCCCGAAAGTGCTGCCGCGATCGCCGTGAACTGCTCCAGCGCGTCTTGCAAGTCCTCGACGATCTCCGCGGCGAGGATATCAGGAGCTGGCAGGCTTGCGCTGTCCTCCAGGCTCTCATCCTTGATCCAGAACAGGTCGAGGCTCAGCTTGTCGCGCTTCAGCATGTCTTCGTAGTCGAAGCACCGCCAGCGACCGTCGGGCTTGGCGTCGCTCCAGGTCAGCTTCCGCTTGTGGATCGCACCGGGCTTGAAGAGATCCACGAACTCGTCGAAGTCCGACCGCTTGATCGTGTTCTGCTTGAGCGTGAAGTGCTTGTTGGTCCGCAGGTCGTAGACCCACAGTCGCGAGGTCCACGGCTTCTCCTGCGGAGGCTTGCGGTCGAAGAACAGGACGTTGGCTTTGACACCGGGCTTGTAGAAGATGCCCGTCGGCAGGCGCAGGAGCGTGTGGACGTCGCACTGCTTCATCAACTGGTCGCGGATCTTCTGGCCAGGTCCGCCCTCGAAGAGCACGTTGTCCGGCACGACCACAGCCGCCCGGCCGCCGACCTTGAGCAGGTTGAAGATGTGCTGGACGAAGTTCAGCTGCTTGTTCGCGGTGGAGACCCAGAAATCCTGACGGACGACAACCTCGTCCTCGCTGTCGAGGTCGCCCTCTTCGTTCACGGTCTTCAGGCTCTGCTTCTTTCCGAACGGCGGGTTGGTCAGCACCATCGAGTACTGCTTGCTCGGCGGCGTGTCCAGGCTGCTCTTGCCGCTGATGACTGGCGTCGCCAGTTCATCCTTGCCGCCCGTGATCCCGTGCAGATAGAGGTTCATCGCGCACAGGCGGGCGGTTTCGGGCACCAGTTCCTGTGCGATCACTAGCGACTCACGGATGCGGCGCTTTTCGTCGCGGTCCATCTCCTTGTCGTGCCGACGGAGCACGCTTTCATACGCCATCGTCAGGAACCCACCCGTGCCGGCCGCGGGGTCGATGATCGTGTCGTCGGGCTCGGGGCGCATGACATCCACGATCGCCTGTATGATCGGGCGCGGCGTGAAGTACTGACCCGCCCCGCCCGTGCTCTCGGCGGCGCTGCGGCTGAGCAACTCCTCGTAGATCACGCCCTTCACGTCGAGGTCGAGACTCAGCCAGCGTTCGCGATCGATCAGGTCCACAACAAGCCGACGGAGCTTCGCGGGGTCCTTGATCTTGCATTCGGCCTCCTTGAAGATCGTGCCGAGCAGCCCTTTCTGTCCGCTCAGTGCCGTGAGCAGGCGGCGGTAGTGGGCGTACAACTCTGCGCCGTCGAGCCTGAGGAGGCTCGGCCAGTCGCAGTTGAAGCTCTTCCCGTTGTCGTCCTTGCCCTTGGGGATGCGATTCAGCTGGTTGTACGGCGGCTTGGTGAGCTCATCCGCCATCTTCAGGAAGAGCAGGAACGTTAACTGCTCGACGTAGGCCATGTACGACAGTCCATCGTCCTTGAGCACGCCCGCGTAGGACCACACACGCGTGCCGATCTGGCTGGCGGTTGGTGCGGCGTGCGACTGACCGTTGGAGGGGGCGTGGCTCATCGTGCTTCGGCCTTTCTCGATCGCTTCACAGTTGCGGAAACGGCCTCAGCGGCAATCGCGGGAGCGTCGCCTGTCGTCTTGTTCGAGTCCGGCGGACGCCCACGACGACGCCGGATCGTTCCGTTTGCGGCATGGCCGCCGCCGCTGTTCCCCGGGTCCGATGCCTGCTGCCGGATGCGCTCCATCAGCACGCTCGCGGGCTCATCAGCGGGGTCCTGGGGGACGAGCTTGCCCTCGAACGCGGCCTTGAGGATGGATTGCCGCAGGCGGGCAGCGCGGGCGAGGCCGCGAGCGACCTCGGCTTCGAGGGCGTCGATCTGCGAGAGCTTCTCGTTGACGGCCTCGACGATGGCGGTTTGCTCGGCGAGAGGGGGGAGCGGTACCTTTAGTTCTCGGCACATCGACACCGAGATGTTGAACTGCCCAGCGCTTGCCTTTGCTACCTCGGTCACTGGCCTCAGAATCGTGTCGCAGAGCAAGCAGGCAACGAGGTAGTCGTGATTGAACCCATCCAAACAGTGATACGCGACTATCGCCTGATTGATATTCCACTCTGAATAATCACCGGGCACGAGCGACACCTTCCCGAGCGGCGGGCCGACGATGTTCATAAGCACGTCGCCCGGGCGGACTACTGAGCGTTTCAGCAGGTTACGATGTGTCTCGTTGCTTACGAAAGTTGGCTTTACAGAGAAGTCGAGAGCGCCGCGCTTCGTGAGGTTGTAGACCTTGATGAATGGCACGTCGCCCGAACCCGAGAACATCTGTTCGGGCGGTGGAGTGTTTCCGTTCTCGACTCCCCAGCACAGTTGCGCTGCGCCAGCCCAGCACCACCCCTCCGGCAACGTTGGCAGGGCCGAGCCATCGGCGGGAGGCTTCGGTGGCGACGGCTCTGGATAGCGGTCGCGCCACCCCCGCGGCGGCTGCTTGCCCGCCTTCTCATACTTCGCTTGCGTGCGCTCTTCCCACTGACGGCGGCGCTCGGCGAGAATGCGGTCCAGCAGTTCCGGCCCCGGCTCATCGGGCGGGCCGTGTTGCTTCCGCCACGCCTCGGTGAGCCGCCCAGTGACCGCCGCGTGCAGCACCGCCGCCCGATACCGGGACAGGTTCCGCTTCACCCGCTCCAGCGCCGCCACACCCGCGGCCAGGTCGGTGAACAACTCGTCGATCCGGTCAGTGATGCGGGACTGCTCGGCCGACGACGGCAATGGGAGATAGAGCCGCTCCAAGAACTCTTCCGGGACACGCAACTGACCTGCCGACCCCTTCATCCCCAGCCGGGCGGCGCGACGGATTCGCTCCTGCGCCAGGAAGGACCCGATCCACTCGGGCAGAACGCCTGCTCGGGCTCGCAGCACATGGAACTCGGTGGACCCGAAAAACACCTCATCATCGCGCCCGCGGACCACGCCCCCTTTGCCATTCTCCATACACGGGGTGATCTTCGCCATGATCACGTCGTTCACCTGGAACGGCGTGTACCCCTTCTTCACCTGTCCGAACGTGCGAACCTGCGGCCGCTGCACGCCGCCGAAGCCCTCGTTCACTGCGGCCATCGGCACGAATGTGACTTCGCGGGCGTCATCGGTGATGCGGATATCGAGCGCCGGGTTGATGCGAGCGATGTCGGCGAGCCGTGCCCACGCCCACCCGGGAGGGAGCGATACCGACGCGACTTGATCAGCGAAGCCGGTCGGATTCATGCGGTCAGCGCCTTGTTCATGTCGGCGATGATCACCTGGAAGCGGTCGCCAAAGAGTTCGTAGGCCTTGCCGAGGTTGCCGCGCTGGGCGAACCATCCGTCGTGGAAGTCCTCCATCTCGATCGCCAGGCTGGTGGCGATGTGCTCGGCGATCTTGTCGAGCCAGGCGGCTTGCTCGGCGGTGAAGACCACGCCCGCCGCGGCCTGCTCGGCCCGCCATGCCTGGTAGCGCTGCCGGACCACATCGGCGAACGGTGTGAGCGGCTCACTGGGCTGGAGCGTGTGACGGATGAGGGAGACAAGATCGGTAATGATCTGGCCACCCTTACCCGCGACCTTCGCCGCCTCGAGCGCCTCATAGCAGTGCCAGAGTTCTTCGGGTGTCGCGGAGACCGGCGGACGCTTGATCTGGTCGGCGAGTTCCTTGAGGTCTTTGAACTTGAGACGATCCGGCGTGGCCATGCCGAAGAAGACCTGGAGGGCGGTCAGCTCGTCCTTGTGCTCCTCGATGAACTTCTTGAAGTTCTCGATCTTGGTCTTGGCCTTGTCCAGCGCGGCCTGGGAGTAGCCGACGCCAAGCACCTCGTCCTTGCTCACGCGGTCGATGGTCTGCTCATTGTCCAGCTTGATCTGAAGAATCAGATCACGTAGTTTGGGGTCATAGAAGGGCTTGACGGCTTCCTTGATGAGCACCTGCTCGGCGGCTTCGAGCTGCTTCTCCGTGAGCATGGAGAGAGCGACGCCGGGGTTCATCTCCTTAGCCTTGGCCTCAACATTGGCATCGTCGATCGCCGCGACGAGGCCGCCGACCAGCGTGTCGATGTCCTTGCCGCCCGCGTGCGCCTTCACGTCGGCGTGCTGCTGCTCGGCCATGTCCGCGGCGACGCGATTCAGCTTGCCTGCCAGTGCGGAGACGGCGTCGGGGTCGGTGCCGCCGGCTTTGATGTAGTCCAGGACCTGCTTGAGCGTCTTGTTTGGCTCGCGGTCGATCGGTCCCTTCTCGGTCTTGCACTGCTCGCAGACGCCGACGGCGTCGATGATCACGAAGCGGGTCTTGCTCTTGGCGTCGGGGGTGACACCCTTGAGCATGTCGGCGGGCATCACGCGGACCCCACGCCCCTTCATCTGCTCGAAGTAGTTGCTGCTCTTGATTGAACGCATGAAGAACACGATCTCGACCGGCTTCACGTCCGTGCCGGTGGCGATCATGTCCACGGTCACGGCGATGCGGGGGTTGAACGAGTTGCGGAAGGCGACGAGAACGTCCTCGCCAGTCTTGCCCTTGGTCTTCTCGTAGTACGCCTCCTCTCGCTCGGTGCCATCAGGATCGGTGACTTTGCGGGTCAACCGCATCACGCCCGTGCGGTAGGTGATCTTCTGACAAAAGTCGTTGCCCTTGCCGAACTCCTCGCGGACGATGCGGACGATGTCGTCGGCGTGGGAGTCGTCCTTGGCGAAGATAATCGTCTTCGGGACCTCGGTGCGGCCGGGGAAGATGTCCACGAACAGGCGGTCGTGGAAGGTTTGGATGACGGTCCTGATCTGGTCCTCCGCCACGACGGCGCGGTCGAGCTCATCCGCGCCGTACTGGAGGTCCTGGTCGAGCTCCTGCTGCCGCTCGGCGCGGGTCTTGCGGCTTCGTTTGCCCACGAAGTAGCCCGCATCGAGTTTCGAGCCCTGAGCGGTGATGCGAGTGCGGATCTCGTACACGTCATATGGCACGTTCACGCGGTCGGCGACGGCCTGCTCGTGCGTGTACTCCATCACCAGGTTCTGATTGAAGAACCCAATGGTCTGTTTGCTGGGCGTGGCGGTGAGGCCGATCAGGAATGCGTCGAAGTACTTCAGCACGTCGCCCCACACGCTGTAGATCGAGCGGTGGCACTCATCGACGATCATTGCATCGAAGAACTCGGGCGGGATGGCGGTGTTGTAGGTGATGGGGACGGGCGGCTTCTTGAACGCACCCGGCCCCCCCGCACCTTCAAACGCGGATCGTTCCTCGTCCTCCTCGGCAAGGTCGGGCTGGCCCGTCAGCACCGAGTACAAGCGCTGGATCGTGGTGATGACGACCCGGTTGATCGGATCGAACCGGTTCTTCTGCGGGAATGCGATGTTGTAGAGCTTGTCGAACGTGTGGCGCTCGCCGGGCGGCTGGAACTGCTGGAACTCCGTGAGAGTCTGCGTGCCGAGGTTGGTGCGATCGACGAGGAAGCAGACGCGGCGGGCGTGTCCGTGCTTGATGAGGCGATACGCGATGTTCGCGGCCGTGAAGGTCTTCCCGGAGCCGGTGGCCATCTGGATGAGGGCTTTGGGCTTGGCGAGCCGGAGCGACTTCTCAACGTTGATGATGGCGGTGTGCTGCTTGGGCCAGAGGCCGTCGGGCAGGAGCGCCGGCATCTCGCGGAGGCATGAGCGGAGTGGCTTCTCCTCCTGCACCATCTCTCGGAGCGTCTCGGGTCGGTGGAAAGAGAAGATGTCGCGGCTTCGAGCGTGCGTCTCCATCCAGTTCGTGAACTGGCTCACCTCGCCGGTGGACTCATACTGAAACGGAAGAGGACGACGCCATGCGGGCAAGGTTGCGGGCAGCCCTTCGCTGTAGCTCGCAGACTGGCCCTCGACGCCGCGAAGCGTGTGACCGACGGGCTTGGCCTCAACGACGCCGATCGCCTTGCCGTCCACGTACAAGAGATAGTCGGCGGGGCCGTGTGCCCCCGGGAACTCGGTCACCGCAAGCCCAAGACCCGCACGGAGGTTCATCTCGCGATAGGACTGGACGACCCAGCCAGCGGCCGCCAGCTTGGCGTCGATCTTCTCGCGGGCTTGCTGTTCAGGGGTCGGCATGAGCCCTCCGGCTCTTCGCGGAGCTCTCGGTACCGCGGTCAAGCCAGCGATCAATGGCGTCGCGCCGAAAGCGCCAGTGCTTTCCGACCTTCTGCCCTGGGATCTGCCCGCTCTGCACCAGCTTGTAAAGAGACGACTTGGACACCTGGAGGTACTCCGCGAGGTCAGAAATGGTCATGACCTCGGGCAGAGGCGCAGCACGACCGGCCGCTCGGGGGGTACGAGCCATGTGGCCAGTGTAACAGTTCCTAGCCGTTCGTGGATGCCCGCTCGTCGACACGTGAGTCCGATAACAGCTTCTGAACGGCGGTCGCTGACACACGGCTGTCAGCCGCTGCGGGTCGGTGCCACAGTGACGCTCAGATCGAGTAGGTGCCGCCGGGTCCCGTGACCGGCTCGGAGCCGCTCATGCTCTCGGTGGGCGACATCGCCGAGGAGGAGAATGAGGACGAGCCGCTCGACTTGCTTCCTGAGGACCCACTGCCGCTGGACGAGCCGCTGCCCGAGCCGGACCCAGAACCCGACCCGCTGCCAGAACCAGATCCCGATCCCGATCCCGATCCAGACCCGCTGCCGGAGCCGGAACTGTGCGCCGTCGCCGGCATGTCGTTGTGGACTCACACGCCTTCGGCCGAGAAGGTGTTGGTGCCCGGGAGTGGATGGCCACGGTGCGGGTGGGCGCATCGACGCGGTCCACCGTCTCCACGAGTTCCTCGGCCAGACGCTCGCCGATCAGGTAGTCGCCCTTCTTGAGGAACTCGGCCGATGAGAATCCCCATTCGTCGCCGCGGCGCATGAGGAACGGGTGCTCGGGCGTTGCTTTGATCCGGCGGTTGATCACCACGAACCCGGTGTGCTCGCCGAGCTTCACGCTGGCCACGCGGGCCACGATCGGCTTTGTGCCGCGCATGCCCCTGTGCGAGAGCCACTGATACTGCGCTTTGTACGGCACGTCCGTCTCAAGGCCCGGCACCTGGATCGAAGCGATCTGATCGCCCGGCTTGAGGT
>Ga0163144_10013203_pt1 | contig 17270 bp, 14 predicted proteins | sample OliLak19BULKMAT1_FD_123175 | JGI IMG/M metagenome (GOLD analysis project Ga0163144, IMG submission 123175) | Freshwater microbial mat bacterial communities from Lake Vanda, McMurdo Dry Valleys, Antarctica - Oligotrophic Lake LV.19.BULKMAT1 | ecosystem: Environmental > Aquatic > Freshwater >... | reverse complement strand
AAGTCGTCGTCAGTTGCGGGCAAAACCCTCCACCGGGTCCATTCCGCCCTGAAGGGCGTGCAAAACGATAACCTGTACGATCGATTTCCCAGGCATGAATGCCTGGGCTAGGGAAAACTCGGATTTCAAAATCCGCGCAAGGCGCGTGCAAATTCAACGTTTGTAGTACGGATGAACACGGATGAAGAGGTTCACGATGACAGGAAAGAGGGGACTCAGCCTTTGTTTTCTGGTATTCATGATTGCATTTGTTGTCCGTGTTTAATCGGTGTTCAATCCGTGGCAAAATGACCGGACGATTTTTTTCCGGATCCGAACACATCCCGCTTGCCAATCATCCCTCCCCAATCCGCAGTCTGAAATGGGAAGCATCTTCAAACGTCTGGACCACGTTTCGATCGGGGTCGTCGACCTCGACAAAGCGTTGCGATTGTTCGTTGACGTTTTGGGCGGCGAGCCGCTGCCCGATCGTGGCGAGTCGACGCAAGAAGGCTTTCGCTGGACGACGTTCAAGCTCGGCGGCAAAAAGCTCGAGCTCGTCTCGCCGCACACGCCGGGTGAAGGGGGCGTGGGCCGCTACCTCGCCAATCACGGCGAGGGGTTTCATCACATCTCGATCGCCGTGGAGAACCTGCCCGAGGCGATCCAGCATTTCGAGTCGCACGGCATCCGCGTACTTGCGGCCAACGACGACAACCCGCTGTGGAAACACTGCTACCTGCATCCCAAAGATACCTGCGGTGCGTTGATTCAGGTGTTCGAGGAGAACGAAAAGACGCTCTCGGAAGCGGGTGAGTGACGGTTGCCGTATTGGAACGCAATACCGTCATTCCCGCGCAGGCGGGAATCCAGTGCATCACAAGTCGGCCTTGCACTTCAAGATTTGCAACCGTCGCGCACAAATCACTTCCGCCACCTCCCTCTTCGAGTCCCTGGATTCCCGCCTGCGCGGGAATGACGTCCGAGGGACGTCTTGCTACGGTAAGCTTGGCGCCTGTATGACGTGTCGCACTGAGATTGCCGGACCCGATAAATCGGGTCACTACGAGCGCGCGTTCCTACAACCGAAAATTCCAATCGTCGCGAGAATACTTCTCCGCGACCAACTGTCGCGTCAGTTCCGCCGGCCACTGCGCGTACACTTCATCGGCCTGCCACTCGGCGGCCAATGCGCGTCGCAGTGCACCGGCATCCACCGAGAGGTTCCGCACGAACGTCGCGTGCTCGCGGCCGCCGCGATACTCTGGCTGTCGTGGCGGCATCAACAGGCAGGCTTGGATCAGGTCTAGCGGAAAGTCATGCAGAAGCGTTCCGTGGTAAAGCAGATGCTCGCGCTTGCAGCGCACGCTGTTGCCCGAAATCTTGACCTCGCCAATCGTCATATCGCTGGTGCCCCGGCAGGCGACGCCTGGCACGAGCGGGCCCAACGCCCGCACCAGCGCATCGAGCACCGCGTGATGGGCCCGATCGATGGCGCGCAATTCAGGCCGCCGCTGGTAACTGAGCACCAGCGAGTACATCAAGCAGCCTGGTCCAATGACGACCGCGGCGCCTCCGCTCGAGCGTCTCAGAATCGGAATGCCGCGGCGTTGGCATTCGCCTCGATTCACTTCGCGCGCGACGTGAGACGACCGCCCGACGATCACGGCCGCGTCCGCCGGCTCCCACAAACGAAGCACCTCGCACGGCTGACCGGCTCGCTCCGCGGTTTCCAACAGGGCTTCGTCCAGCGCCAGATTCTCGGCAGGCGTCGGCAGCGTGAGATCGAGATAGTGCATGGCGGTTTGTTCGTCGATTCTACGGCAGTCCGCGAGGAGAAAAAGGGGACTGGTTCATTATTCGGGACTAGCTCCGATTCGGTTACGACGCGGTTGGCCTGCAAGATGATCGTAGCGTCTTGCGCTAGCTGCCGAATAATGAACCTGTCCCCTTTTTCTTGTGGCGCCGGCTGCCTGTGGTCGAACGGAGTGCGCCCACCGACGCGTGCAAATCTGGGGGTTCGCTGCGCTCAACCCCAGGCACCCGCGCCGCCCGAGTCAGGGCGAGCCCTGACCTACAGGATCATGAGCGCCGCCGTGGGAATTCGAGCCGTTCATCGTGGCTTGACGCATGGGGGTGGCCCTTTACACTTTCAATAGCCCACACCCATTTCCCGCGAGTCGATTGCTCATGTCCCAGCCTGCCGGCGCACCCGATACGCTCTCGCCGGGCGACGCATTGCCGCCGGTCGAGCCCCCCAGTGCGGGCTTCATCCTGCAGCTTTTCGTCGTGCCCGCGATTATCGTGAGCATCATCGTGCTCGTGTGGCTGCTGTTTACCTGGCTGGCACAGATGGGGTCGGACCACAAGAAGTACATCGAGGGACTGTCTCGCAATAACGAGGCCCGTTGGCAATCGGCGGCCGCACTGGCCGACTTGCTCAATAGCCCCGGCCACGCGGCGCTGAAGCGCGACACGGACGTCGCCCAGCAACTGTCCGGCATTCTCGACAAGGAATTGAAGGCCGGCAACACGGAAGAGAAGCTGGTCGCGCTGCGAGTATTTCTGGCCCGGGCTTTAGGCGAGTTTCAAGTGATCGAGGTCGTGCCCGTGCTCGTGCGCGCAACCGGCCAAACCGATCCCAGCGAAATCGCGGCCCGCCGTTCGGCGCTCGAGGCCTTGGCCGTTGTGGCCTCGAACGTGCCCGAAGTGCGCACCACCCCGCAACCCGACCTGATGCAAGCGCTGTCGACGGCGGCCGAGGACTCTGATCCGGCGATTCGCTCGGCGGCCGCATTCACGCTCGGCGTGCTCGGCACCGACGCCGCCAATCGCCAACTGGCCGGCATGCTCGCAGACGCCTATCCCGACGTCCGCTACAACGCGGCCACGGGCATGGCACGCCAAGGCGACCAGCGCGCGGCGCCGGTGCTCGTCGAGATGCTCGACCCCGAGGAATTGGTCTCGGCGAATCTCGAAGCCGAAAGCGCCCGCGATTCGAAGCACGCCTTGATCATCGCCAACGCCCTGCGGGCGACGCAAGAATTGCACACGAAAAACGCCACGGCCGACCTGACGACCTTGCAAGTCGCGATGCAGAAGCTCGTTGATGGCGAAGTGCCCCAAGGGATGCTCGTCCAAGCCCAACAGATCGCAAAAGAAATACAAGACCGCCCAAAGCACGTCGACGTAGAAAAATAGAAAGTAGAAAGTAGGGTGGGACGAGCATCGCGAGTCCCACGCGCGTGATCGCAAGTCTCGTGGGACTCGCGATGCTCGTCCCACCCTACGCCTACGGCCTGCTCTCGATCGCAAATCAAATTCTCATTACAAAAAAGGAGTTTCTCATGGCAGCCAGTGAAGAAGTGGTCCAAATGCTCATCGCCGCCTACAGCATGGAGCTGGAAACGGTCATGAACTATCTCGCCAACAGCATCAACCTCGATGGCGTGCGGGCCGAGGAAATCAAGAAGTCGCTCGCCGTCGACATCGCCGAAGAGCTCGGCCACGCCACGCAACTCGGCCATCGCATCAAGCAAATCGGCGGCCAGGTGCCCGGCTCGATGTCGGTCAAGCTCGGTAACCAAACGCAACCATCGGCGAACACCACCGACGTGACCGGCGTCATCAAAGCCGTGATCGCCGGCGAAGAAGCGGCCTGCGCGCAGTACAAGAAGATCATCCGCGCGACCGACGGCGACGACTACGTCACGCAAGATCTGTGCATCAAGCTGCTCGCCGCCGAGGAAGAGCACTTGGTGTTGTTCAAGGGCTTTTTGAAGGAGTACACGCAGCCGTAAGCTGTGTTGCTTTGATCGCTCCGCTCCGCGTTGCTTTGATCGCTCCGCTCCGCGTCGCGGCTAACCGTTTGGCGCTGCGCGCAGATCGCATCCCACCAGGTGACTTTTCCGATTGTTTCGATTGGGCAACTTGATGCATGTAAGTCTTTATTTGGAAGCTGTTTACGCGATGATGTTAAAATGCACCGTCGGCGCGGCAATCTAAGAATCTTTAGCGAATTTTTCGCTGCGTAACTCCCTGCGCCGCTTGGCTTTTCTGCCGCGCGCAAAACGGTTGGTAAACTTTTCTGTTTGCAGCTTCGCATTTATTCGGCCAGATTCTCTTAGAGAGATTCGTTGCGGCGAAAATGCGCCCTCGCTTGGCGAGGCGTTGCAGCGGGCGACGAATTTCCACTTGCGCCAATGGAACCGCAGTCCTGCGCCAGGCTCGCAACGAGCCGACGCGGTCACGTTTATTTGAGGAAAGAGAATTGCCATGCGAATCGTAACCCCTCTGCTGCTTGTCGTCGTTTGCACTGTCGCTGTTGGCGGCTCGACGGGCGCGGCCCGTGCCCAGGCGGTTGTGCCTTGCCAGACGTTTCGGCTCGAGTACCAGACGGTGATGGAAGAGCGGCAGGTCACGGCCTACCGTGTCGATTGCGAGACCGTCTACGACGAGCGACAGGTGACGACCTATCGGCCGGTGCTGGAAACCATCACCCAAGAGCGCCGCTACAAGGTGGCCAAGCCGGTCGTCGAGACCGCCGAGCGCGAAGAGCGCTTCGTGGTTCAGAAGCCGGTTTGGGAAACCCAGGTTCGCGACGAGAGCTACGACGTCGTAAGAAACGTCTACGAGACCGAGCAACGCGAGCAGCGCTACACGGTGAATCGTCCCGTCTGGGAAACGCAAGAGCGCGAAGAGCGTTACACCGTGCGGCGCCCCGTGATGGAAACGACCGAACGGGAACAGAATTACACCGTCATGCAGCCCGTGACGACCTTTCAGAACGTGCAGGTCGACCAGGGCGGGTGGGTCAATCAACAAGTTTGCGTCGCGGGTCCCGTGCGAAATCGTCTCACCTGGCAGCCCGGAGCGTGCGTCGTCAACCCGGCGACCGGCGCAAGCACTTTCCAAAGCGGCGGGCTGGTGTGGATGCCGACACCAGGCCCAAGCCGGCTCGTGAGCCAACAGATTTGGCAGCCGAACATCGTCACGCAGCAAATTCCGCAAACGACGATGGTCGCGCGGGTCGTCACGCAAAAAGTGCCCGTGCAGGTATGCCGCTACGAAGACGAAATCGTCGTGAAGAAGGTTCCGTTCCAGGTCTGCCGTATCGAGCAGCAAGAGCAGGTCTGCCAGGTGCCGGTGCAGGTCTGCAAGCAAGTCACCGAGCGGATTGAGAAGAAAGTGCCGGTGCAGATCTGCCGCATGGAGCAGCAGGTGGTCGTTCGCAAGGTGCCGTACCAGGTCTGCCGGGTCGAGTACGAAGAACGCGTCGAGCAGGTGCCGGTGCAGGTCTGCAAGCAAGTGGCCGTGCAACAAACCATCCGCACGCCGCGCGTGGTCGAGAGGCGAACGCCCGTGGTCTACACGTACAAGGTCCCGCGGACCGTGGTGTGCAAGGTGCCGTTGGATCCGTGCGGTGTGCCGATTGCCGCGCCCACCGACGGCGTGACCGTCAACTACGGTGCTGTTCCCAGTGGTCAACCGACGCCGGCCGGACAGCCGACGCCCGCCGGCAAGCCGACCACGGCGGAGAAGCAATCTCCCAGCGACAAGCAATCGCCCAAGGCCGACGGCAGCGACGTAACGCCGCAGCCGGAACTCAATCCCAACGACAAGATTCCCGGACCGAAGGACGCTGAGCCGCAGCCGCCGGTGTAGGGATTTGTGCGGCACGCCCAGCGGGTGTGGAGCTTGAAGGGGTCGGGAGTCGGTGTCGGAAATCGGCTGCGCTCGGGCAATCGACGTTGGCGACGCCGAGTCCCGACCCCCTTGGCTCCACTCAAGGACGTGCCACCCAGTAACAGGCCTTGCCCCTGCCGTTGGCACGAGTAACGGAGTACCATCTAGATCCGCCACGGTAAGTTGCGCGTTGCGATAATGCGCGATTCGGTAAGCGGCGGCCGATTTATCCCCACAGTTGCGGCCCGAAGGTGTCAGGAACCTTTGGCTGTCGACGCGGGAACACTCGGCGACCGTTCCGCAGCCAAAGGTTCCAGACACCGGATCACCGCCCATGACTGGCGCCACGAAACCCAGCGCGACCGACGAATGTACTGCGCCGACGATTAGCGGTCTGCGCGTGGCGTTGGTCGGTAAGTTGGCCGGCATGTCGCGGCGCGATGCCCAGCAGTTGATTCGGGCTCATGGCGGCACGGCCGTCGATGGTCCCGAAACGTCGGCGGACCTGATCGTCGTCGGCGAAGAGCAATCGCCCGTCGTCGATCTCGCCGATCTCTTGAACGCTAGCGCCCGAAGCGATGTTGAGTCCGGCAAGTCGACGCTGCTCACCGAGACGCAGCTCTGGCAGCGGCTAGGCTTCATCGACGAGAAGCAAAACATCCATCGCTTGTACACGCCGGCCATGCTCGCCGATTTACTCGGCGTACCCTTGGCCATCGTGCGCAGGTGGCATCGCCGCGGCTTGATCGTGCCGGCGCGAGAAGTTCGTCGCCTGCCTTACTTCGACTTCCAGGAAGTGGCCACCGCGCGACGCCTGGCCGAGTTGCTGGCGGCCGGCGTTTCGCCGCAAGCCATCGAGAAAAAGCTCGCCGCCGTGGCCCGTTGGCTGCCGGCCACCGAGCGGCCCTTGGCGCAGCTCTCGATCATCGTCGAAGGCAAGCAACTGCTGTTGCGCCAGGGTGACGGACTACTCGAGCCAGGCGGTCAGTTGCGTTTTGATTTTGACGACGTCAAGCCAAGCGATGCCGACGACGTTGCCGCCCAACCGATCGCGCCGCCCAGCGACATCCGCCCGGCCGACAACGCCGAGATCGAGCCCGCGATCGTATCGCCCGCGCAACTGCGGGCCGCTGCAACGCAACTAGAAGACGCCGGCCAATTGGCCGAGGCCGCCGACATGTATCGCGCCGCGCTGGCCGCCGGTGGCCCCGATGCCGAGACGTGCTTTCTGCTGGCCGAACTACTTTATCGCTTGGGCGACGCGCCCGCCGCGCGCGAGCGCTACTACATGGCCATCGAGTTGGACGAGGACTATGTCGAAGCCCGCGCCAACCTGGGCTGCGTGCTGGCCGAGATGGGACAGCACGAGTTGGCCGCGGCGGCATTTAGCGGGGCGCTCGCGCACCACGGCGATTACCCCGACGCGCACTATCACCTGGCCCGCAGCCTGGACGAGCTGTGCCGGCCGCTCGAGGCCGAGGTCCACTGGCGTGCGTTCCTGGACCTCGCGCCCGATAGCCCCTGGTCTCTCGCGGCCCGCGATCGGTTGGGATCGCCCGCGTCGCCGTAGGCTATGAGCTGGCATAGCCGTCCGTTGAAGGTTAACTGATCGCCGCCAAATGCTGTTTGCCACTGACGGAGCCCATTTGTACCTACGTACCTACACACCGTAAGCACTGGGAACTGGTCGGAGTTGAATTCCCTAGGTCGTGGTCAGGCGGACCTACAGAAACCGTCAGCCCCGTAGGGGCGCAACATGCTAGCCCACGGCGCGAGCCGTGGGAGAGCGGTCGCGATTCAGCGCGGAAGCCCCGTAGGGGCGAAACGTGTTCCGGTTGCCTCATGGTAGAGGCTGTCGCGGCACGCCGGCATGTGTCGCCCCGCTGGGGCTTACCAACTCGATGCTCTGTCCTCGTCCCACGGCTGGCGCCGTGGGCTAACATGTCTCGCCCCTGCCGGGGCTGGCCCCGACGCACACCCTCCACGGGGCCTTTCATCCTCGTCGCGATCGCGATGTATAGGTGCCAAATTGCGGAGCCAGTGGCACTTTTCGGTCAGACAAACAAAGTCTCCTCATCTGGCTGCTATCCGGAAGGATACGCGAACAGCGCCGCGTTTTTTTCAACTTCAGTTGTGACCTCGGTCCGCCCGGCGGCAACTAACATTCCGCTCGTTCATTGTCCGGATCGGCATTTGGCCGCATCGGCTGGGGTTCGCCCTCGGCACGCTTCGTGACGCAACCAAATATCCCACAATGGCTTGCGACGTGAATCGAGTCCTGGAAACTCCTGAAGCCGCTTGCAAAACTAGGTCGAAAGCGTATCCTGCGCACTTGCGCAACTCCTTGGCAGCAAGGAGTCTTGGGGATCTTGAAAGTCCAACCTGGCCATCCATCCACCCCGCCTTGAGCTTGGGCCAATCGCAGTACAGCCACAACGCCGTACGGCCGGAACGCAGTACGTCAATAAACCCAGTGCGCAAGTAACGTAGTACCGCCATAACGTAGTACCGCCATAACGCAGTGAAGCGGGGGCGATCTTTGCAGCCGCGCGAACGATGGAACATCTACTCAACGGCTACAAGCAACTCGATCCGACGACGTGGGTCTACCTCTCGTCGTTGCTGACCATTGCCATCTATTTCAAGTTCAGCCGCGTGTGGAGCGTGCGGAACCTGGACTTGCTGGGCCTGATCGCACTCGCGCCCGGCCTGCAACTGGCGCAGATGTCGGGCACGACGCAGCAGATCGGCTTCGTCTGGCTGTTTTGCGTCAGCGGGTTCTTTCTTATTCGGCTGCTGATGGATCCGATGATGGTCCGCCGGCCGCTCTTAGAGCCGAACCTTTCACCCGGCGGCTTGACGTTCATCGGCGTTTCGCTGCTGGTCTTTCTGATGGTCAACGTGGTGACCAAGAAGCCGACAGAAAGCGATCTGGATGGCGCCCGCCGTTCGGACGAGATCGTCTCGCGCAGCAGTACGCCCGAAGGCGATGCCAGCCTGGCGCAGCACGGTCCTGGCTATCCGCTTTTGTATCTGGTGGCCAGCATTCCGAATAAGACGCTGGTGAAAAGTGACGCGGACGGCGATCCTGATGCCCCCAATCAAAGCGGGCTCTCGGTGCATGAAGCGACGGCCCGCAGCATGGCTATCCTTTCGCACCTGGCCGTGGTGATAGGCATCGTGGCCATCGGCGCGCGGCACTTCGACAACGTGCGCACCGGCATCTCGGCCGCGGCGCTGTACTTGATGCTGCCTTATACCGCGCTGATGACCGGCCGCGTCGATCACGTATTGCCCGCCGCGCTGCTGGTGTGGGCCGTGTTCGCCTATCGTCGACCCGCGATCGCGGGCGGGCTGTTGGGTCTGGCCGCCGGAGCGATCTACTATCCGGTGTTCCTGTTGCCGCTATGGCTAGGGTTTTACTGGCAGCGCGGACTATTCCGCTTTACGCTCGGATTCCTCACGACCTTGGCCGTGTTGGTCGCCACGCTGGCCTTCACGTCGAACAACCTCGACGCCTTCCTGGCGCAAACGAAACAGATGTTCGGCTGGACCAGCCTGTCGCCCGAGCACGTCGAGGGCTTCTGGGCCTTCAACGAAGCCGCCGGACCGTACCGCATCTCCGTGCTGGCGGCCTTTGCCGTGCTCTGCGGAGGGCTGGCGCTGTGGCCCGCCCGCAAGAACCTGGGCACACTCTTAAGTTGCTCGGCCGCCGTGATGCTCGGCACCCAGTTCTGGCACGCCCAGGGTGGCGGGCTCTACATGTGCTGGTATCTGCCGCTGCTGCTGCTGACGATCTTCCGGCCAAACCTCGAGGACCGCATCGCGCTCTCGGTCTTAGGCGAAAGCTGGTTCGGCAAACGCCGCACGCATTTGAGAATTAAAGCGGCATAAGTCTGTGAGGTAAGCAGGCGAACCGTCGGCCTTTCTCAAGGCGAGCCGGATGCGTAAGCTTCCGGGTTTGTCGACGCGGAGTCACGGTGTCTGGAACCTTTGGCTCCATGAACGCGAACCATCCTATCGCGTGTTAGCAGCCAAAGGTTCCTGACACCCTCGGAGGCGAGCTCCCATCACGCCCCCAGCGTCTCCGGCCTGATGCCCAGCTCGACAATCGAGCAGGCCTGAATCGGATCGAGTCCCAACTCGCGGGCCCGGTCGAGCACCTCGTCGCTGTCGCTGCCAGGATTGAAATACAATTCATCGCAGCCCTTGGCCGCAATTTCTTCTAGCACCGTCAATCCCACCGCGGGCGGAAGATAAACGCTGATACGATCCAAGTGGGCAACGGGCACGTCGGCCAAAGTCTTAGAGACGGGCAGTCCCTCGATCTCACCCCCCTTGGGATTCACGGGATAGACATCGTAGCCCTGCTGCAAATGCGCGCGGACGGATTTGTTGCCGAACTTCGCGCGATCAGGACTAGCGCCAAGGATGGCGACGGTGCGTTGGGGCATGGGAGGACTCCGTTTCTAACAATGGACAGTCAGGTTGTACGTGTCGGGATTCCTCGGGATCACCGCAGAGTCGCGGAGACGCGGAGACGCGGAGGTAGTGCACTTGAATGCTACCGGAAAAAGGGTGGCAACGTCGACGCCCGACGGAAATGGTCGGCGGCGAATATTTGGGGGTATGCGGGGAGGGCGGCCGGGGCCGCCAAGGTGGGGTAAGGGCACCTAAAGCCGTTGCCTGGCACGCATTCCGACTGACCAAAAACATTCCTTGTCGCAAGCCGATAATGCTGTTAGAGTTAAGTTGTCGCTGCGGGTGAGCTCGCTGCGGGCCGGAGGCTGGATGCCAAAGGAATTTCGGCAGGGGTCGCGATGGAAGTATGGATATGACAATACGCCGCTACTGCGCGTCGACAGTAGTGGCTTGTTTTTTGCGCAAGTGTCCAAAGTGCGAGCATGAATGAGCCGTATTGCTTGGCGATGGTCCTCTGCGACATTGTTCACAGGGATGCGCTGTCGAATAAGCATACGATCGTCGGAACCTTCAGCACGTTCACTGCAAAGTCCTTTCCCGCCAAGATCGGGTTTTGCATTTATTTCGCCATAACCGATGGACTTGGGGAGCAGGACATCAAGATTCGATTTGTCGAATCAAGTGAAGCATTTTCCGATGATGGTAAAGCTCTGGTTGAGGTCGTTGCCAAAGTGAACTTTGAGGATCCTCTCATAGTTGTGGAAGGATCGTGTGCCGTCAGTCTGGAACTGCCCAAGGCCGCTGTCTATCACTGTGAACTCTACTCGGGGGACACACTCCTGATGTCCCGTCGGATGTCAGCTTGCGAGATCTTGCCCCCGGACCCCAAACAAGAAGGGGAACAATCATGATGAACACCGTCGAAGCCGAGACGCTCCCCGGCAAGCCAATTGACCTGACTCCAACAGCCGACACGCGAGAGTTCTATAAGCAAGCATCCGTGACATGCACCCCAAAATTTCACAGAATGCGTGACTTTATCGCCAGCACTCCGGCACCAAAGAAACCCAATCGCGCTGGCCCCATTCACGCGCTCCATGCAGAGTTTCAGGCATGGGAGGCTGCAAGCGACGAGGCGCTTGAGAACTTCGAGAAGCAACTAGGGGAATAGCTCGATGAAACGGGGAGACGTGGTAAGGGCTGGGTTACCCCGTCCAGCGGCCGCTCCTGGGAGCGAGCAATTTGGCACCCGTCCTGCGGTGATAATTCAGAACGATACGGCCCAGTCGATCTTGGCCACGACAGTCATCGTTCCGATGACATCGAACCTCCAATCATTGAGGTTCGGCGGTTCAATCCCAGTAGATCCATCGCCAGAAAATGGGCTCACCTTTCGCTCCGTAGCGCTGTGTCATCAGTTGCGTGTGATCGATAAGAGGCGCATAGAAACATTGCTTGGCCATCTAGCGGACGAGGACATGCGAGCAATTGAATCATGCATTCGTGAGTTTTTGCAGTTATGAACTAGATCGTGCCTCAAAGCCGGCATCCCGCCGGCTTTTTTCTTGCGCAGTTCTGTAGAATACCCCCATGCCCACCCCACCCCGCCGCCGCTGGTATCAGTTCAGCCTTAGCACAATTCTCTGGGCTCTCGTGGTGATCGCTTTAGCCTTGGTCGCTGCGAACGAGCGTTGGCAGCGTGCCCAGCTTCAAGCCGAAGCCGATGTGAGGCGAGCGCTCGATGAGCTAGATAGGCAGGTGCTTGAAACCACGCTGCAATCCCCTTAAGAGTGAATGGCACTAACTTAAGGGGGTTGCCGACCCGCGCTGACGGATGACGGCTCGCATGTACGCCGCTCCGAGTGACCAGATGACGAAAGTTGCAGGCGAAGCGATAGCAACCCGGACAGCAAACTCTTGCCATGTTGGCGGCCGAAAGCAATGCCACGGACCTCCATGTCCGGTGATGATCGGCGGGGCCTCAATTGGCACTCGCGCGCAAAGTGACCACGCCACGCCAAGCAGCGTCGTGAGAACCAGCCATTCGCCCAGGCTCACCTGGAACCAGCGGCGGCGGCGTGGGGACATGGGGCAATTCAAGTCGACCGCGCATCAAAAAGCCGCCCGGAAGGCGGCTCGCAACATCATCCATTTACTAATCGTCGTCAGAGATCACAACCGTCGCTTCTCTGCGTCTCCGCGTCTCCGCGGTGAAACAAGAAGCAACTAATCCCGCCGGCCCACCACCTTCTGCGGCGGCTTCTTTTGCGTCGACAGCCAATTGCGCCATGCCCGCTGGTTGTATTCCAGATCCACCTCGCCGCCGCTCAGCTTCACCAGCGCGTCGCGGACGTCGCGATTCTTGAACTGTTGAGTGACGATGCGTGGTCCGCCTCCCGCGGACATCCCACCACCGCCCGCCCCATTGGGACTGAACGTCGAGCTCATCTGCCCGGGCTGGCCTTGCATGACTTTAAACTGGTGCGACGTAATCACGGCATCGACCAAGGGCCGCAGGGCCGTGGTCGCGCTGAGTCGTCCCAGGGCCACGGCCGCGCGGTTGACCATAATGTTGTCTTTGTGACGCAACTGCTTCACGTAGAAGTCGATCACCGAAGGTTGCGGGTCTTTGGCCAACAGGTCCAGGCAGGTAAGGCGAATCTCGTCCGACACGTCGCGCAACGACGACGCGGCCAGGATCTCCCAGGCGGCGGGCGCCGCGATCCGCGCCAGCACTTGCACATACAACTTGCGAACGGCCTCGACCGGCTCGCGCTCGAGCTTCTCCTTCAGCGCCGGCACGGCATGGGGATCGCTGATCTTCGAGAACTCGTTCTGAGCTTCCTCGCTCCGGCCACCGGTAAGCCACTCTCGCCAGCGGTTAATTTTCTTGAACCAGTCCTGCTCGACCTTGTCTTGCGCATCGCGGCGAGTCTGTTCGTCAATTTCCTGGGGCAGCTTCCATGCGCCTTTACTATCCCTGACGTAGCCCTTATCTTCCCACACCTGATCGACGGTCTTCCATTTGCCGTCGACATAGCGGTGCTGCAAGCCGGCCCGCGCGGCCTTGTGATCGGGTTCGAGCTCGACGACGCGCAGCATGTGCCGCTTGCGGGCCTCGGTCAGCTTCTGCTCGCGGCACCATTCGGCCAAGGCCCACTGGCCCGCGACCGTGTCGGGATACTTCGGCTTGATCTTCTCGTATTCGAGCTCGCGGGGATTCTGAGCTTTGACTTCCTTGACCTGGTCCTTGGTCAGCTCGATCTCGCCGCCGGCCGCAGTCTTAATGACATACTTGACGCGCGGCACTTCCTTGGGATTGAGCACGGTTCCTTCAATGCGGCCGCCGTTGTTCAGGAAGATGATCTCGCCCTGCGCGCGCGAGGGCGCGATGGCAGCAGCCAGCACGAATAAGACAAAGTGTATCCACTTCATGTAAAGTGTACCCACTTCATGCGAGGTGTACCCACTTCATGGCCGCCTCCCGCGGGGAGCAGCAGTTGTTCCGGGCCGAACCGACCGCGAGTAGAATGCGGATGGTTGACTATCCACTAGTATAGTGAAAGCGACCCCCCCGAGACAATGTTTTCGGTCCAGAATGCTCGTTTTTTGCGGATTGTGCAGTGGGTGCCATGCCCACTGCGGTACTCCGAAATGGGCATGCCAGCGCAACCAGTGTGCCCTTCCACACAATGACGACCAACCCATGAGCCAATCCGCCGCCGAACATCGGGCCACCTCGCCAACTGCCCTACGCTGCGCGGTCATCACCGTGAGCGACACCCGTACGCTCGAAACCGATACGGGCGGGCAAACCGTCGTCGATTTACTAAGCAGTGCCGGGCACGAAGTCGCCGCCCGTGAGATCGTTCGCGACGAGCCGGCCCCGATGCGTCCGTTGCTCGTCGCGCTGTGCCAGCGAGCCGATGTCGACGCCGTGCTGCTGACCGGCGGCACGGGCATTGCCAGCCGCGACCAGACCTGCGAAACGGTCACTGCGCTGCTGACAAAGCCCATACCAGGATACGGGGAGCTGCTACGGCAACTCAGCTACCAGGAGATCGGCCCGGCGGCCATGCTCAGCCGCGCCGTGGGCGGGCTGGTGGATCGCACCGTCGTGCTCACCATGCCAGGCTCACCCGCGGGCGTGCGTCTGGCCATGGAAAAGTTGATCCTGCCGGAACTAGGCCATTTGGTGCGCGAAGCTCGACGATGAACTCACGGCAGTCGATGTTTGTCCGATTATCAAAGAAAACCAAAGCCATCAAAAGAATCTCGCACCCGTCCAGCATCAGTGCCTTGCCCCTTTCTTCTATATTCATCCCTAGTATTTGCTAGGTCTGCTTTGCTCGTCCTAATTATAAGTGCGTCCTACTTTGTCGGTCACTGACGCTGCCCGCCGGCAGCGCATCAATACAAATCCCCCATCCGCAAAAATGCCGCTCCCTGTACGTCACCTTGCTGCCCGGTCAACTCTTGATCGCAGGTCGGAAGTTACTACTGTTAGGGCATGGTGAGCCCAAGTGGCGTATTTGAAACGAACGAGGGTTTGGAAATGTCGCAAGCACAGAAGGTTGATTCAAACCAAAAGAAGCTGCGAGCCAACGAGGTAAAGTGGGGGGTCGAATTGGTCGAGGCCGGCTGGACGATGATTCCGTCGACAATCCTAGAACACCAGGCAGCATTGGGTTTGGATCCCGTGGACATGAACATTCTACTACAACTGGCTCGGTACTGGTGGCGTGCCGACAATCCGCCGCACCCCGCAATCAAGACGATCGCGGCTTGTATCAAGAAGAGTCCGAGCACCGTTCAACGCCGGATCACCAAATTGAAGAATTCAGGGCTGATCGAGGTAGAGCATCGGTTCGACGACCGGCACCACGGACAGAAGACGAGCAACTACCGCTTTACCGGGTTGATCGATGAGGCCACGAGATTTGCTCGCCTTGCCCTTGAGGAAAAGGAGACTGCCAAATCTCATAAAGCCGCACGGCTGAAGCTGAAGAATCCGCGGTCAAAGGTTGCCATCCACGTCGCGGACGGTACTACACCAGGTGACAAATAACAAATGAACCGCCAAGTGACCGCATCACGACGATCATGAGGCAACGCGCGTGTGGCAGTGGCAATTGGATGCAGAGGTGACGTTCCCGGCCAGCGGTTCCATTAGCCGTGTAGGTCATACGCCCAATGCAACCAGCCAGCCCCCGTGGTCAAGCTTGTACCTTGGCCATCGGGGGTCTTTTCTACTATATCCGAGTCATGTCCTTGAGCAAGACACGGGTGCATTCGCGACTGTTCGGCCATATTGATCGCCCGCTAGCACCGCCCCAACTGCCCTAGAGGCGGTTGGCCGCTTCCGCTATTCTGCCCGCCCCATTTCTCGCCCGGCTGTTAAGCCGCATAGCCGTTGCGCACACTCCGCCCAGGGAGGGGCCTGTGAAGCGTCCGCTCTATTTAGCTCTGCCGCTGGCGATCATCGCCGGCGCCTGGTGGTTCTTTCAACACTATCAGATCGAAGGGCTCGGGCACGTCCACATCGTGCCGCGCAACGGCGCGGGTCGTGTGGCGCGTGGCGCGCGCGACGAACCTCCGCCCGCGCGCGACGGCGAGACCATCAAGATCGCTTCATTCAATATCGAGGTTTTCGGCGAGAGCAAGCTGGCCAAAGCGCAGGTGATGAAGATCCTGGCCGACGTCGTGCGACGGTTCGACGTGGTCGCCGTGCAAGAGATCCGCGCCGCGCATCAGGATGTGCTGCCCCGCTTCGTCGAAATGGTGAATGCCGAAGGGGCTCACTACGACTTTGTGATCGGGCCACGGCTGGGACGCTCGACGAGCAAGGAGCAGTACGCGTTCATCTTCGATCGCACGCGTGTCGAGGTCGATCCCCAGTCGGTGTACACGGTCGACGACCCCGACGACCGCTTGCATCGCGAGCCGCTGGTGGCGGGCTTCAGCGTTCGCGGCCCGCCTGCCGCCGAGGCCTTCACGTTCACGCTGATCAACATTCACACCGATCCCGACGAAGTGCCGGCCGAGCTCGCCGCCCTCGACGACGTGTTCCGCGCCGTGCGTAACGACGGCCGCCGCGAGGACGACATCATCCTGCTCGGCGATCTGAACGCCGACGACCAGCACCTGGGCGAGCTGGGCAGCATGCCGTATCTGACGGTAGCGATCTCGGGCAAGCCCACGAACACGCTGGGGACCGCCCTGTACGACAATGTTCTCTTCGACAGTCGAGCCACGACCGAGTACACGCGCCAAGCCGGCGTATTCGACCTGCTGCGCGAATACAACCTGACGATCGCCGAAGCGGCCGATGTCTCGGATCACTTACCGATCTGGGCGGAGTTCAGCTCGCGCGAGGGAGGCGTCCCCGGCCGGTTGGCGACGCTGCCCGGCGAGGCGAAGAAGTAGAGGTGGCGCGGGGACGCAGTCCTGTAGCCGTGGTCGTGAGACCACGGACCTAGGGAGTTCCAGCGCGCCCTAAGCCCCGAAGGGGCGATGGCATTTAGCCGTGGGCGTGAGCCCACGGACACGTGTGTCACAACCACGTCGTAAGCCGCGCAGCGACGACGTCGACGCGAGCTTCTATCGCCGTTATGCGGCTCTACGACGAGGACGTTGGCGTGCAGTTCTGTGGGCTCGCGCCCACGGCTAAACGCCCACGCCCCTTCGGGGCCGGTAGATCGGCGCGCCGCGCTCGACCCTTGCGCCGCGATCGCCTATGCACAAGACCATAATTCCGTACATTTTTATACTTGAAATCAGGCCACCCCTTGTGGTAGAATGCAGCCACGCAAGCGGCATCCGCAGAGCCTGAGGTAAATCAGGTATCCCAAGAGCCCGTCGTCGGTGAAAAACCGGCGGCGGGCTTTTTTCGTTTTTGCGATGCAACGTGTGAAAGTCTGCGAAAGTCAACGTGTCAACCGCCTAGGCATTGCGCAGAAATAAGTGAATCGCTTTTCAGCCATGGATGAAACCCCGCGCGGGCTTCGCCCGGGCAACCCAAATGGTTGGATGTTCGTGCATCGATCGCCGCTTTTCCCTAGCCCAGGCATTTATGCCTCATGGTTACCGTCATTTTTACAATTGCTAGAGGTGCCAGCTGACGCTGTAACTCGTTGGCTGATAAGCGTTGCGTGGGTTGTCGCGGCATTGGCATGAAAAGTGTT
>Ga0163144_10013201_pt1 | contig 17274 bp, 8 predicted proteins | sample OliLak19BULKMAT1_FD_123175 | JGI IMG/M metagenome (GOLD analysis project Ga0163144, IMG submission 123175) | Freshwater microbial mat bacterial communities from Lake Vanda, McMurdo Dry Valleys, Antarctica - Oligotrophic Lake LV.19.BULKMAT1 | ecosystem: Environmental > Aquatic > Freshwater > Lake... | reverse complement strand
TGCTTCATTGCGTCTTCGTGTTTTTCTCGACGCCAAAGGATATCGATCAGTACTGCCAGCGGGCGCACTTGTCCGGGGCTATCCTTGACTGTTTTTTCAGCAAGCTTCTGAGCACCTTCGAGATCTTTCGCAATCACCAGCCATTGTGCATGCAGGACGGAATCAAGATCTGCATTCTTCGCGTAACGATTGACCGCCTCCTTATCGCCCCGCATCGCCGCCGCAGCAGCAGCCACTCGCGCTATCAATCGCCGAAGCTGCTTGATCTGTTTCTTGGTGTCCTCGCCTTCTGTTTTAATCTTGTCATCCGCAGCTGCTTCGTCCTTTTGAGCATCGGCATCGGCATCAGCGATAACTTTGGCATCGGCTTTGGCATCAGCAGCGTCGAGTGTTTTTTCTTGCAGCGAGAGCAACTTCCGCTGCAGCGTTCGCAACCGAACCCCGGCCAGCTTGTTGTTCTTCTCCATAAAGTTCGCGACCGCAAGCCACGCATCACGCTCTAAATTTGCCTCGTCACTTTCTGTGTCTGCCAAATACGGACCGGCCGCTTCGTCGATCAGTTGCTTCCACAAGCCGAATGAAGTGAGTGTCGTAAGCAAGCGGTCGCGTCCGAAACGGAAGCTACCTTTCTTAGATGTGTTGTAGTCAGGGTGTTGCGGAAGACTGGTCAGATTCTTGGAGTGACGAACGGCATCGTCGACCCGGCCAAGAAAAATCAAATTGCGGATCATCCATTCATTATTGTGAGAAAAGTTGTGGATCTGATCCGGCATCAAGCGTGCATCGATCATGTAGGCATGATCGACTCGTGCGGCAGCTTCTTGTTGCCACGCTGCGTCCGCGTAACGATGCAGTTTTGAATAGGTGTGCCCCGGCATGTGCCACATGTGAGCAACGCCAGGCATTGATGGTCCTGCTTTTGCTGCCGACTCGATCGCATTCTTGGGACGCTTGTCGTCCCAAAGGTGAATTCGGTAGTGATGTGCGGGATGCATGGGTTCAGCGGCAAAAATGCCATTGAGCAACGCGTCGACAGCATATCGACTAGGCATCTTCACGCCATCGCTGCTGGCAAGCCAAAGCTGCAACACCAGGCAAGCCTTCGCTTCGATGTCGTCAGGGAAGTCGTCAATGATTTTTTCCAGATCCGAAATGTATCGCTCTTGGGCATCTTTCTTTTTCGTCGAATTGTCAGCAGACTTCGAATCAGATTTTTTATCGTTGTCGTTTTCCTTGGAATCCGGGAGTGCGTTCAAAAAGCGATCCAACGATTCGATGTATAGTTTCTCTCGTTGCGAAGTTGGCTTATTTACTCGCTTCATCGCTTCTGCGCTAAACTTCTTGGCGCGATCGAGATTATTGATATTCGCCTTCGCGCAACCCCAATACGCGATTCCTAGTTCCGGCTCATTGTGCGCTGCTTGGCGAAAGGAACGTTCAGCTTCGAGATACAAGAAGCCGTGCAACTGAGAAATCCCCTGCTCGACAAATGCCTGTGTCTCTGTTGATTTCGCCGAGGTCGGAAATGTGATTTTGGCCATCCCCGCCATGAGATGCGCCGCTTGTCTCGGACCTTCATCGAAAGCCTCACCGTGATAGCTGTGGCCTGCATCGACAATTTTTGCGGGCGAACCCTCTGCGGTCTTGCCACCGCTCGTATCGTCTCCGCGGAGACAATCAGGGAATGGTAAACCGAGTGTCGAAACGAACAATCCGAAAATCATGGATCGAGGGAATTTTAGCAGCATCGTTTAAATAGCAGTTTGAGGGCGGGCAGGTGGGTCTGGAGCGGTGTCCGTGCGTGTAGCGATAGGAGACTGGCGAGATCGGAAACCGGCAGTGGAGGAGACATAGTGTAACTTGCCAGCACGGTCCTAACTTTGCAAAAATCTGACGATGAACCGCAAAGATTGGCGTTTGCAGACGATTTGGTCCAGCTTTTCGATCAAATGCAACTTTGCTTTTTGGCCCCTCTGCTGCTAGACTACCGACGATGCCTCGCTGCCCCCGCCTTCCACAATTGAATAAAATCATCGCTGCATGATTCATTCGTTTTGTGTTTCACCCCATTCGACGACCGTAGCTAGTTCGCAGGATTACGCCACGATGACTAAACCATGGAAAATCTCTCGTCGTACTTTGCTGCGAGGAACCGGCGCGGCCGTTGCACTGCCTTGGCTCGACTCGATGTCTCCGCTAATGGCGTCTCGGTCGATGGCTACGGGAGTTGCCCCTGCGGGACCACCGGTTCGTTTGGCATTCTTTTACGTTCCCAATGGCGTTCACATGCCGGCTTGGCGGCCCAAAGAAGAAGGGCTGCTCGGCGAGCTACCTGCAACGCTTCGATCACTCGAACCAGTAAAAAATAACATCGTTGTACTTAGCGGTTTGGCTGCCGACCATTGCAACGGCGAATCGGCAGCGCATGAGCCGGCGGGTGGCGGCTTTCTTGTCGGTGCGAAATGCAAACACTCCGAAGAACCCGAAGTCGGCGGTGCTTCCGTCGATCAAGTCGCTGCTCGTGAAATCGGCTTGGAGACGCCGATCGATTCGCTAGCTCTCGGAATCGATCCTGGACATCGCGGCGATCATGGTTACAGCGGCACCTACTTGTCTCACATATCTTGGCGCAGCAAGACGACTCCGTCAGCGCTGGAGATGAATCCCAAAGAACTATTCGACCGTTTGTTTCGCGGCAAGCCACTTCGACAACCCGACTGGAGCAAACCTGCTGAGGAGTCCGCTTCGACACTGGCGGAGTCGAGCATCGAAAAGAGCGTGCTCGACTTGGTTCGAGAAGATACGCGTACGATGCAGCGACAACTGGGCTTTGGCGATCGGCGCAAGTTGGAAGAGTATCTCGACGGGCTTCGCAGCATCGAACGACGCATTGCACTCGCTTCGGTCGATTCTCACTCGCACCATCAAGAGGCGTTTCGTGATGCTCCACCGCCCAGCGGACACGGCGATGATGATGACGACATCCAGTGGTCAGATATTATCATTCCCGATGGTCGTGGTGTTCCGTCTGTCTACGCCGACCACGTCAATCTGATGCTTGACATCATGACACTGGCGTTCCAAACCGATACGACTCGCCTGGCAACGTTCCTGTTCTCCTACGAAAAATCCGGTCGCGCTTATCCTGAAATCGACGCTCGCGGTTCGCACCATTCGACTTCACATCATGGTGACAAAGAAGAAAATCACGTCGAGCTATCGCGTATCAACTTGCATCATATGGATCTGTTCTCGCGAATGCTTGTTCGTATGTCTCAAATCAAAGAGGGTGAAGGCACGCTGCTGGACAATGTTATGATTTGCTACGGATCTGGGATAAGCGATGGCAACAAACACAACCACGATGACCTACCGATGCTTATCGCCGGTGGTGCTGGCGGTACATTGACTGGTGGGCAGCACATCGCCTACGGTGAAAAGACACCGATCTGCAACTTGTATCTCGAAATGCTTAATCGTGCAGGCATTGACCGCTCAAAATTCGGTGACAGCACCGGTCGGCTCGATAGGCTCAGCTAGATGGTTGCGCTCGATCGATGGCGATTGGATCGCGGTGGCTGGGAAGCGGTGCTGATCCTTTTATTCGCTTTGTTCGCGTCACCAGCCTTCGCACAGCCAAAGAAAGACGAAGATCCACTTTCCTACGATCGTAAGATCGAGGCACTCTTCTCTCGCTATTGTTACAAGTGCCACAACGACGACAAAGCTAGCGGCGACGTCAATCTTGCCAAAGACAACAACCCGCGATTGATCCTGGAAAATGCAGTTGTGTGGCGAACTGCTCTGGAAAAGATTGAATCCGAAGAAATGCCGCCTGAGGATGCAAAGCAACCGTCCGACGGAGATCGAGCGCTGATCGCAAAATTCCTTCACCGAACGTTTGACCAACTCGATTGCACGAGTGAGCCTGGCAAGCTGAGCGATCCGGGCAAACCAAGCATTCGGCGTCTCAACCGAGCTGAATACAACAACAGCATCCGTTACCTGACTGGGCTGGACCTGGGGATCGCCGACGCGTTCCCCGTCGATGCGACCAGCTATGGGTTCGATAACATCGCGGGAGCCTTGACGCTCACTCCTGTCCAAGTGGAGCAGTATTACGGCGCTGCACAAAAAGTTGTGGAGACACTTTTGGCTGACGCAACGAAGCCCAAAGAAGACGCGAAGCAAAAAACAGGTTATCGCGCCGTTTATTTCACGAACGCTAAACGCGAAGGTACCGAACGCGAGGCAGCCAAGAAAATCATGGGACGATTTGCCGAGCGAGCCTTTCGCCGACCTGTAGAATCCGAGTGGATTGACAAACTACTGGTGATCTACGACCGCTCTCGTGAACAGCAGTTGAAGCATAACAACGCAGTCGGCAATATGATCATCGCCGTATTGATCTCGCCTCGATTCCTAATGCGAGCCGAACGCAATCAACCCGATGCCGAGCAACCGTATCCGGTCGACGACTATGATCTTGCGTCACGACTGAGCTTCTTTCTTTGGTCTGGCCCTCCTGATGAAGTCTTGCTGAAACTTGCGGCGCGCGATGTCTTGCAGAAGCCCGAGCAACTCGATATTCAGATCACGCGCATGCTCGCTGACCCTCGCAGCAACGCGTTGATTGAAAACTTCTTTGCGCCGTGGTTGCAGTTCAGCGCAGCGACTGTTCATCGCCCCGATGAGAAAGCATTCCCGAACTATGGACTTGATTTGCATGACGCGATTGCCGCTGAACCACGATTGGCTCTAGGCGAACTGATTCGCGAAGACCGGGCAATCACTGACTTAGTCGACGCAAACTACGTCTATGTGAACCAGATATTGGCCACGCATTACGGATTGGAGAACATCTCCGGAAGCGAAATGCAGCGGGTGAATTTACCAGATCGTCGACGCGGTGGTTTGCTCACGACGGCAGCATTGCTGATGGCACAAGCGGACCCAGGTCGCACCAACGTCCCGCGGCGAGGAAACTTCATTGCCGGGACGATCCTTGGTTCTCCTGCTCCACCGCCACCTCCGGATGTGCCTGTTCTCGCTGACAACGCTGCATCGGAAAAAAATCTAACGCTTCGCGAACGATTGGATGCTCACCGCAATCAACCGCAATGTGCTTCATGCCATTCAAAAATCGACCCGCTGGGTTTCGGTTTTGAAAACTATGACGCAACTGGTGCATGGCGCGACGTCGAAGTTGGCAAACCAGTGGATGCGTCCGGTGAGCTTCCAGGTGGTCGCACGTTCAATGGCCCCATCGAATTGAAAGATATTTTGATGGAGCGTAAGGCAGAATTCACGGAAACGTTTGCGGCTCAGCTACTGATATACGCTCTTGGTCGCGGGCCAATCGTCGCTGACCAGTGTGTCGTTGAGGACGCCGTTGAAGCCGCAAAAAGTAACGACTATCGATTCTCGTCGATTGTCAGGTCGATCATCCACAGCTATCCATTCCTCCATCGCCAAAACCCAGAGCTGTGACTGATTGAGCTCTACCAATCACCCAGTGCATGATGATTAAGACATAGTAGATCAGCATGCGTAACCACCTGTTCTCCCGCGGCTTAGGCCGTGGGCCAAGGGCTGTCGTCGCTAGCGCGACTCACGATAACGAGGCTAAGGCAGAACCTCCAACTGCACAGACTGCGTGGTTACGCCACTTTCGATCTCGCCAGTCAAGAAGAAGTCTCGTTTGCCGAGCTCAGCGATCGGATCAGCGGTGACAAAGAACTGGCGCTCCGATTCACCGTCGCGGACCAGCAGTCCGTTGAGACCGATGTTGTCAACGTATACACCATGCGGCAGGTTGCGTCCGGCTTGCTCTTTACCCAGGGGTACTTGGGTCGTGAAATCCGCAGCGCGATCGATCTTCACGACCAGTGAAATTGTCTCGCCACGTCTGATCTTTACTACCCACGGTTCGATTGCAGCCGTCGCTCCGATATCTGAAGCCAGCGTCTTGTCAGGATGAATTTCGATCGTGGCCTTGGGACGATCGATCAAAGTCAATTTTCCTGCGGTGCCGGCTTGTTGCTCTACCATCTTGCCATTAATCATCGCTCGCGCCGTGATCATTGGCTGGATCTCGCCCTCCCAGCTTGCAGCATCCTTATCGGCCCAAATATTGCCGATGGCGAAGCTTGCCCCAGGTTGGATTCGAACCGGGAAATTTGAATGGATTCCAGCCGGCAGGGAGTCAAGTTCAAAGCTGACTTCACCGTCATAGCCGTCCACGCGATCAACCGAGACTTCCAGTTCGCGACCTGCACCGCGACGAAGCGGCGTTTTGATTTTGTCGACATTTGCACGGAAACCAGGGTCAGCCGGACGGACTCGCAAGCGGTACTTGAAACTGTCACCACCTTCGCCCCGCGTGTCACGAAGCCGTATCAAGTAGCGAGCTGTCGCTGGTGAATTGAACAAGACGTAGCTGTCCTTGCCTCGGCTTTGTGTTGAATCGTCGTCGTTCGCATAGTGGAGGTCAAAAACCGGCAAGCCATTCGCTGCAGGCGGTTCTCCAGCGGCGAGTGGCTTGACGATGTAAGCGGGTTCGCCGAGAGCATGAACGGTCCCCGACGTGCCGAAGTATGTCCAGCGGTTTCCGCGTCCAGGGTAGACATTGAATCCTGAATCGGAGCCTCGCGGGGCCAACCACAATCGTGTTACCTCGCCCGCAGCAAACAGGTATTCATCCAGTTTCATCTCTTCCCATGCGAACACGCGGAAGTCATCGTTTTGAGTGCTGTTCTTGCCCCGGAAGGTGAAGTAAGAATCACGAGTTGCTTGCAGCCTGGTTTGCAACACTGGATTTTGTTTCTCGTCATAGATCTCGATGACGGTGTCAAGCTTGCTGCTCAGGCCGTTGGTGTCGGTCTCAACAACCCAGACCTCACCATGGCGCGCATCGAACGCGAACCAGTCTTCTCCACCTGCCGCAGCAATCGTTCCCGATAGTTCGCTGCCGCGCGATAGCCGAATCGGTTGAGTCGCGTCGCTTGAGTCAGCAAGCTTCTGCTCCTTGCGCAGTGCGGTCTCTTCGGCGGCCTGACGATTCGCAATCTCAAGATAAACAGAAGTCATTCCCATTTCGTTCTGGTTGGATGAAGACGCTGCCTTTGCAACACTTGGCAGCTCTCGTTTCACAATCCCGCCGTTCATCAGCGAGACCAACGCGGTTTTCCCGTCACTCGAAAGCGCTAAGTCGCTGGCCGTTTCCCCAAGCGACTCAAGCACCGCGATCTGGGTCCAGTCAGTCGTACTGAGAACTTTGATATTGCCCGATTCGCTGACCAAGACCAACCGCGAACCGTCTGCCGTCAACGCCAGATGAGTCAACGATGTTTCATCAACAAACCGAGTTGCGATCAGTGGATTGATTTGCGAGCTGTCACGCGATAAAAGCTTCCAAACTCGCAATCGATTGTCCGCGCTACCGGCGATCACAAAAGCTCCGTCGCCCGTGACGGCAACCGCGAACACTTCACCTTGAGGCTGGCTCATCGTATCGAGTCGCTGGCCGGAATCGACATCCCAGACTTTAACGGTTTCATCAGCACACCCGCTCACCAAGACTCGTCCGTCGGGGGCAAAGGCTAGCGAGTAGACGGCTCCGTTGTGGCCAACAAATCGTTGGGTCGGTTTTGCGGATTGAATATCCCACAGGATGATTTGTCGGTCGTAGCTCGCCGTTGCCACCGATTTTTCATCAGGTGAGAAGATCGCAATCTGAACGACATCTGAATGTCCTTCCATCGCAGAAATCAACTTGCCTGTCGCGACATCGTAAACGGCTGCGCGGCCATACAGTCCCGTTACACCCGAGGCGACCAGCAACGATTTTCCATCGCGACTAAATTGCAACGAATTCACTTTGCCTGGTTGGGGCTCAATCGATGTGATTGGCAAGTCATTGTCACCGGCAACAAGACGCACATCTCCGTAACGTGCGATTGCACGGGTGGCACCTGCGGGTGAAATCGCAACGGCGGTGATCGGTAGCTGCACATCATCGGCGGGCTTGATGTCCGGCGTGCTCAACTCACGACGCATGGTCACTTCGCCATCTGGACCTTTGGCACCTTGCTCGATCCAAGTCGCGATCATGGTCAGTTCTTCTGCGGTCGGGCCTTCGGCATCGTCCGGTGGCATCGCAGGCTCTAGCTTGCCCGAGGCCATCATCAGCAAGCGGCTGCTGGTCGGTACTCCGGGAGTGATTGCAGGTCCCGAATCACCGCCTTTCATCAGTGACGCATACGACTCCATCACGAGGCCGCCTTGAGCTTCATCGACAACGTGACACGACACGCAATATTTCTCAAATATCGGAAATACGTTGCGAACGTAGTCGACCGATTCTTCGCCGGACGCGAAAGTCGGAAACAATGCAATTGCCAAAGCAAGGCAAAATACATTGACATCTCTTAGAGAATGCAACCATATGGTTGCGAGGCTCTGCTTTGCAACCAGATGGTGATGTTCGCCGCGAACGGCACAGACGCTTGTTATGTTTGCAAACATTTTTATTAGTGATTGAAAGTAAATTCGGTACTAGCCAAGATGCTCCAGTAAGCATCTTCGATCGCGACTCGGCGCTCTTCAGGACTGTACTCTGCCATCACCGCAACCAGCGCCATTCGTTCGATATCGGTTGGCTTGCGAGATAATGCGGTTAGGAAAAGCTGGTCAACGATCTCTTCGTTTGTCTTTCCTGCTTCTAGCAATCGTGAAATTGCATTTCCATCGGCGGCAAGTTTTGGGTTGATCGTTTCACCGTTAGACAGGTGCAACACTTGAACCATGCTGGGCTCGGAACTTCGTTCACATTCGCATGTGATTTCGCGAGGGTTCCTGCCGAACGTCTTTAAAAAGTACGATTCAACGGCTGAATCGTATAGTTCGATCGCGCGTGTTCCTTTTGGATAGATCTTCGTATCTTGAAAATCGGCACCGGGAAACGCGACGCGATTGAAGACACTTGATGTTTGTGCGACTTGATCAATGGAATCGAGCAAGACTTCTGCCAGCAGTCGACGTGGGTAATAGCGGCTCAAGTACTTTTGTTCTGCTTTGTTTTCTTCCAGCGGCGTGCTACTTCGCCCATAGGTCTCGCTTTCCAAAATCGCCCGCATCAATTGCTTGAGATCAAAGCGATTTTCAACAAGATGTTTCGTGGCTCCGGCCAGCAGTGGTTCGTTCGATGCGGGATTGCTGAGCCGCAGGTCATCGACCATCTCGACCAACCCGCGGCCAAAAAAATTTGCCCAGACACGGTTCGTGATCGCGCGAGCGAAATACGGGTTGTCGGGATTCGTCATCCATGCCGCGACCGTTTCTCGGCGATCGCGTGGATCATCGAAACCGATCGGTTCAGCATCCAATGGAGCCGGCGGCTGAGGCTTGCCGCTTTTTGGCTGAATCAATTCGCCATCAGTAGCAACGTAGACTGTTCGAATCCCATCGCCGTTGCGAGGCTCGCCGCCCCAGCCTTTGGCGCGAACTCGCGAGAACAGATTCGCCATCGCGTAGTATTGATCATTCGTCCATTTTTCCAGCGGATGGTTGTGACACTTGGCGCACCCGATCGACAGGCCCATGAACGCTTGGCTGGCGTTCTCGGTCATCTCTTCGGGTGTCTGATGAATCGCATAGAAATTCGTGGCACCAACGTCTTGGCTGTCGCCTTTGGCCGTCAAGATTTCGCGAACAAATTGATCCCAAGGTTTGTTTTCACGTACGGAGCTGCGGATCCACTTGTAGTACGCTTCGACGCCGACGGGGCGAAGCTTTGTGCCGTTGACCAGCAACAGATCGCTCCATTTGTAAGCCCAGTAGTCAACGAAATCTTCGCTGGCGAGCAACCGATCGATCAACCGCGTTTTCTTGTCGGTCGAGTGATCTTCAGCGTAGGCCAGGGCTTCATCAGCAGTCGGCAAACGGCCAACGGTGTCGATGCAGGCACGACGAATGAACGTTTCATCATCCGCTGCCGGTGATGGTCGCAAGTGCAATGTTTGCAATTGCCGCAAGTTTAATTCGTCGATGAAGTTTCTCCGGGGCGAGTCGGCGTAGACTTCATCGGGAACGACGTGAGAATACGGAACAATCACGCGAGACAGCGCCACCTGGGAACCGAACCAAACAAGGACTGCGGCTTCGCCGGCACCCCGGACGTTCATCTGTCCGTGTTCATCGACACTCGCAACCGCTTCGTCGGTGGTAGAGAACTTTGCCCACTGGGTAACGTCAACGACGCGTCCGTCGGTGTAATGCCCATTGACCAACACTTGTGAATGATCGCCAGTCTGCAACAGCACGTTCTCTGGCATCACGGTGATATGCGTTAATCGTGGATCGGTATCCTTGGGACCAGCCGCTCCGGCAGCAATCCAATCAGCGATGATCTTATAGTCGCGAGCATTCGTTTTGAGCCTGATGCCACCTTTGTGCGGCAACGCACCGGTTGGTTTGGCCAGTATCAAACTTTTGCCAGGCGAAGCGATTTCGATGCGGCGTCCGCGAACGTCACGCGTGATCGAGTGGTAGTCAGCATCGCTGTCATAGCCACGCAGCGACAATCGAAAACCACCTTTGCCCGATAAGGCACCGTGGCAGGAGCCCATGTTGCAACCTTGGCGAGCCATGATCGATTGCACGTCGTTGCGAAAACTCCAAGCATGTGGCTGGCCGATTCCTGATACGACCGCGAGCGATTTTGCAATGCGGCCATCGGCCAACTTGGCAATCACTTCTGCTTCGCCATTTCCAACGGCAACGACATGCTGCCCATCGATGGCAACAACGGCCGGATTCGACGATTCCCATTGAATCGCTGCAACATCAACCATCGCGGAAGGCTTACTATCGCGAAGGGCTGCTACGTAAACCAATTGACGTGACTCGTTGCCGGTCAAGGTGAACTTCTGAGGCAGCACTGCGATCGCATCTTCAGCAAATGCAACGGCTGTTAGTAGCGACGTCAGAATAAGTAGCGATGTCGATAAGAACCGTAGGCGTTCAACGGAGGGTTTCAAATTCATGGGACTCACGGCAATCGAAAATCACGGCACGGAGTGTCGTGGCACTATCGTTGAGGGGGGTTTTGAGGAGTAGAGCAATTGTTGCGATTGCTCGGAAAACAATTGGGACAATTGTTCTACGCTGTTTTACAAAGCACTAAGCAAATAATTCACGAATTTCGCGAACGCCGAACTCAACCAATGGGAACGGACGACCGCCTGGTCCAGGCATTTCCGCTTGAAGATCCAATCCAAGTGACTTGAAAATTGTGGCAATGACTTCTCCCGGTGCGGTGGGCCGATCCGCTGGCACAGCCCCGATGGGATCGCTGGCACCGATCGCGCGCCCGCCTTGGACACCACCACCGGCGAACGTGCATGAAAAACATTGTGGCCAATGGTCGCGCCCACCAGCAGGATTGACTTTGGGTGTCCGGCCGAACTCGGCAAGTCCGGTGACAAGCGTATCGCCTAGCATGCCTCGTTGGTCGAGGTCTTCGATCAACGCCGAGTAGGCCATATCGTACATCGGTGCAACAATGTTCTTCATGCCTTCGATCGTGGTGAATGGCTTGCTGCCGTGAATGTCCCAGGTGATCTCGTCGAACACGGTCAAGAACGTATTGATTGTGACGAAGCGAACGCCGGACTCGATCAAGCGTCGGGCTAATAAACAGCACTGCCCAAAGCGATTCATACCGTATCGCTCACGAGTTGCACTTGATTCTTTTGTGAGATCGAACGCTTGCCGCGCTTGGGGGCTGCTCATCAATCGATAAGCCGCTTCAAAATTTGAGTCGAGCATGTGCGCCGACTCCGTCGCCTCCATCGCCGACAGCTTGCTTTCGACGGCCTCTCGCATTCGCCTTCGGCGATCGATCCTGACATCGCCAAGCGTTGACGGTGGCAACAGGTCTGGCACTTTAAAATTTGGTTGCGACGGATCGGCCATCAAGGAGAATGGATCGTACGCCTTGCCAAGGAATCCGCCAGCTTGGCCATTGGGCAAATTGCCGCCGCCGCGCCCCATGGTTTGTGGCAAGACAACGTGAGCCGGCAAATCGCTCCGGCGTCCTTGCATGTACTGCACAACCGCACCAGCGTGTGGATAATTGACACCGCCGGTGAACTGACGCCCCGTTTGCAGCATTTGCCAGCCTGCGTCGTGAACGGCTGCGGCGGTGTGGTAACAAGAGCGAACGATCGAGAACTTGTCGGCGACTTCGGCGTGTCGTGGCAAAATTTCGGAGAGCTGGAAGTCACCTTTGGTGCTGATCGCCTTGAACGGTCCACGGACTTCGGCTGGTGCCTCGGGCTTCATGTCAAACGTGTCAAGTTGGCTCGGAGCGCCAAGGTTGAAGATCATGATACAAGACCGCTTGTCCTTGGCTGGGTCGACTTTCCCGCGTTCGGCCGCAGCCAAAAACTGCGGCAGCCCTAACCCGATCGCCCCCAGCGTCCCGACTTGCAGAAAGTCTCGGCGAGTCACGCCGTTGCAGTTATGCGATACACCGCGGCCAGTTAGGTTGAGCATCAAAGGCACCTGAAAGTTTAAAAAAAGATCGCAACCGCTTGAGTGGAACGCGAATCATCGCCGCCTAAGCCGTTACCCTGTGGCGTTCTGGTCAACACACAGTTTAGCTGCCGACGCACTGGCTGGCTTGCAACGATAGCGCGAAATTTTGTACAAATTGCGCATGAGCCTCCCAATTTCTGAAAAGATCAACACTTTCTTCGCAAGCCTCGCTGCTCCTGGGTCACTTTTGGAGCTGTTTGATTTTTTGCCCGACGTTTACCTCTACGTTAAAGACACCGACGGCAGGTTCATGAAGGTGAATCGCACCTTGGTTCAGGCCCGTGGGCTGAAGTCAGAGGCCGAGATCCTGGGGAAGACAGACGTCGACATCCATCCAAAGTATTGGGCGCTGAGATACATCGAAGAAGATCGGCTTGTGATTCGATCACGACAGTCGCTGGTCGATCAGGTTTGGTTGGTGCCTAACACGAAGGGTCGACTGGAGTCATTTGTGTCGACGAAAATCCCGCTGTTCGATCGCGAAGGTGAATGCATCGGGATCGCAGGCTTTCGACGACCGCTCAATCCATCGCCTTCGACGGCGAGTCCCGAACGAGGCGGCATTGAGGCGGCCGTTCGGATGGTCACGGAGAATTACGCGGAATCGATTGAGATGAACCAGTTGGCGGAACAGGCTGGATTGTCCCACAGCCAGTTCAATCGCCGGTTTCGCGCGACCTACCGTATGTCACCATCGACCTACCTGCAACGAGTCCGAGTCCATGAGGCTAGCCGTCGATTGATCGATGGCGAGCAGTCGATCAGCGAGATTGCGTTGGAGACTGGGTTTTACGACCAAGCCCATCTCACACGAACATTTAAAAAGTTCTTGAGTGTCACACCGACGGAGTTTCGCCGCAGTAATACTCGCACGGTCGAAACGCGACTTGAGTAGTGCCTCAAGAATCAATCGAACTTGCTTCCTAACCCGAAGGGTAAGTTTTGAAGTTGCGGTTTTTTGGTAACTCGACGCATTAGCGAGGAATTAGACGCATTTTCCTCGCTTACCCGTCGGGTTACCAAGTCTTCAAGCAACATCATTTCGTCCTAGCGGCACTCGCTAATTGTAACCGCCACTACCACCCATTCCTCCACCACCCATTCCTCCGAAGCCCATGCCACCGCCGCCCATGCCACCGCCGCCCTGGAGTTGACTTTTTTGAACTTGAATCCGTTCGAGAATCGGATCATCACTGAAACTGCTTTCGCGTAGTTTGGAGAGCAACTCCTCGATCTCGTGGTGGACTTTATAGGTCGTCGCCACAACTAATGAGCCTCCATCTCCATTCTCCATCGGCGACATTGTCGACGGGCCACCAAGCGACTCCCAGGTGTCGGGGGACATCGTGGCTTGGATCAATGAGATGGCGTGGTCAAAATTATTCTGAGGAAACCCAGTTCCCGCCAACGAATAAATTCTTGTCAGAAGCTTCCCTTCAGCCGCATCGTGCGTTGTCACTTTGAGAACCTCGCGCTGAATAGTCAGCGTTAGATCCAAGTCGCTTAAGATAGCTTCCAAAACCGTTCGCAGCTTCGTATCAGCGAGGTTCACCGTGACGGGCGAGTCTTCAGTAAGACCAATCTCTTCCAAAGCTTTCGCATCAATGACGATTCTAATCCCATGTTGCTCGCCAAGTGTAGCGATCGCATTAGCCAATGTCTCATCGTTCATTTCGACCGTCGTGACTTGCTCCAAGGCCATTTCAATTCGATCGGCAGCCTGTTCATTGACGTTGACCCATTGCGAAGCACCGATTCCTTTACGTGCCAATTCGACTTTGTCAGCCGTAATGACAATGCCCTCGTTGCGGACGACGGCCTTCAACCCGAGTGGATGTAGAAATCGATAAAGCGATGTCGCCAGCGGCACTTCGGGGCCGTCTAGCTCGATCGATTCGGTCGTTGGGTCAAGCTTTGCGAACTCAACAGCGCGGCCGTCCAGCCAAACCGGGACTCCGATGATGTCGGTCAGTCTTGCAGGGAAATCCTGCAAGGTGACCGAACCTTCCCATACAAAAACATTCTGCATCGCTTCGGAAGCTTCACTTGCAATTTGACTATCCGGAGTCGGTTGAACGACCTTGTCTTGCCAAACCACGCCCGCAGACGGCGAGGGCGTTGGTGCGGTCCCTGTCGACGCACTCGCGCTTGCGGAATTTACGCTGACGTTTGCTTGGGCAGCTTCGTTCGTGCTCTCGGGAGCTTGGAACAGAACCAATGGTCCGTCATCAGCCGGAATGACCGTTGCGCCCAGGCTACCGAAAACGAGCAAGCCGATCATCAATGTACTGACAGCGACAGCGCTCGAGACAAATGGCATCTTCATGAGTTGAAATCCTTCGTTGAGTAACGGTTCGAGAGCAGACGGTGCAATTGGCGATTCCGGCAATGAAGCAGAGTCGAACGACTGGATAAAGGAATCACCAACGGTCGCAGCCGATGCGGCAGGCACGGAGCAATAGGCTGCGGATGTGAAAGCGATCACGGGCACAACACCGCGTCGCCGCAACCGCTGCGCTAGTAGCTGCTTGCCACGCTGCAATCGACCGCGAATGGTACCGATGGTCGTGCCAAACTGATCGGCCATCAGCGCCAGCGAATGGCCTTCGAGGATGTGCATCACGAGCGCTGCACGGTAGTGCTCGGGCAAGTCAGCCAGTTCTTCATCCAAAACGATCGCTTCGTGCCGACGGGTCAGTCGTTCCAGTGGATCGTCCAGAGCGGCCGGAGCTTCGAGGGTTGATTGAATTTCGCGTTGCTTGATTGATAAGGTTGCGCTCGCCGCACGCTGAGCCACACGATGCAACCAACCAGGCAGTCGTTCTGGATGGCGAATTTTGTGGGCGTTGCGAGCCATGTATAAAAACGTCGTTTGAAAGGCATCTTCCGCGTCGGGATGCGACCTACAACGCCGCCGACAAACGCTCAAGACCATCACGCCGTAGCGTTGTAGGAGCGTTGCCAGCGATTCTCGACTCTGGTCGTGATGCCATGCGTCTAGCAGGTCTGCGTCGGAAACCACCGCCAAGTCGAGCTTGGCAGTGAATTGTTCGGCTACCATCGCGGAGGTTTTTTCTTCTGTGATCATGGTATCAATTTTGGCTTTATCTGAACCAATTGCACGAAACCGTCGGTAATGCGAGTGGCGTCAACCTGTGGCCTACTCGCATCGACTTCTACCCCGCTACGCCTGTTCGCACGCGCTATGCCTGTGCGTACCAGCGAGCTGGCCAACACCGGCAGGACGTCTTGTCAGACACAGCCTACTGCAATAGAGCGCCACCACGAGTAAGCGGCGCGCAAATTTTTCTTAGAAAATTAAATCTATTTGAACGCCGTTCAGGATCGAGCGACTTCCAGCGAGTTCGGCGATTAACCGACCATCGCTCCTGGAATTACTTGCAGCCTAGCGGTGTGTCCCGTATCGTCGGAATAACCGCTAGGTCAAGTGTTGAATGGAGTAGCAACGCGCCAACATGGACGGGACCAGTTTGTTTAACTTTTGTCGAAGGTGTTTGTGTCCACTGGGAGTCAAAAACGCGAGTTCAAAAATGTATTTTCGGAACGCATCTTGTCGTTTTGTTTTATCGCTAATACTGGTGCTGTCGTTTGCAGAGCGGTTGGACCTCGATGCAGCAGAGACAACGGCTCATCCCAGCGCGTTTGAGATTGATGCTGGGTCAGGGGTGATGACGGCGATGAAAGCAATGCGAAGTCGACCTATCGTATTGGCGGGATTCTCGGACGGTAGACTTCGTTGTGTGGACCTCGAAGGTCGCAAAATCATGAATGAGTTGCAGCTTCCCGGTAGAATTCATCATCTTGAGCTTAATCACGATGAATCTCAGTGGGCTGCGATTTCGAGTTTTGGCGAAATTGCCGAACTTGTCATCGGAAAGTTTCTAAGCAATGGAGCACTGGAGATAAGTAAAACGCTTCAAATCAGACGTCGCACCGAGCATTTGTCACCCTCGTTTAAGGAGGAATTGTTTCAAGGGCTTTTGTGTTTTTCCCCAGAAGACAGACACATCGGTTTGGTCCTGAGGAACAATGTGGTAGACTTCAGGATACTAGTATTTAGCCCCCTCGCACAAGGCAGTCCCATCATTGACCAGGAGATAACTGTTGGTCGGGTGGGGGGTAATTTACCAAGGGATTCTTGCCGTCAACTGGTTTTTTTGGTGACCAGCAAGTTGCTTGGATTGATAGTTCCAATCAGCGCTCGTTCACAATCAAAGTAGCAGACCTAAGCGTACCTGACGAACCCAAGGTGCTTATGGTTCTCGCTTTGGATTGACCATGATCGAGTTAATCGTGGTCTTTTCTATCGTCGCTATCCTGATGGCGATAGGAACGCAGGCCGTTCAATCTGCAGGAGAAGCGAGCCGGCGCACCGATTGCAGCAATCGATTGAGAAAATTGAACTTGGCGATGCAATTGTTTGAAAATCAGCATGGCTTTTTTCCGCCCAACGGTGGTCCAGATGCTCAGAGCACGCTCGTGTCTGTCGGTGGTGCGGTGTTGCAACCGTATACAGACGAAGTTCCTACGTTAATCTTGCATTACTGCGGCGTAGGTTCAAATCGCTGGCAACCGGATCGCCAAACCGGATCGTGGGCGTACAGTTGTTTGCCTCAATTGGAACTCCATGACGCCCGTGACGCCGATCAATTT
>Ga0163144_10013200_pt1 | contig 17274 bp, 17 predicted proteins | sample OliLak19BULKMAT1_FD_123175 | JGI IMG/M metagenome (GOLD analysis project Ga0163144, IMG submission 123175) | Freshwater microbial mat bacterial communities from Lake Vanda, McMurdo Dry Valleys, Antarctica - Oligotrophic Lake LV.19.BULKMAT1 | ecosystem: Environmental > Aquatic > Freshwater >... | reverse complement strand
GGCGTCCAACCACGATTGAGATCCAGCCATCGGCACCTCGCTGCTTGCGAATCGGTGCCAGCCAAGGAATCACACGCGATTCCTCCAGTGCAAGGCGATTGAAGTTGTGGGTAATTGAAAGATCCGCAGCTGCGCGAGGAGGGAAGGCTGGGCGCGGCCCTGCGATGAGAGAGCCTCTGCATGTCGATCCGACGATCAAGCGCCCGAGCCGGCGGATGCGAGAGACTCAGGTCATCCGATTTTGGCGCCCTTCTCGATGAGCAGCGCGCGCAGCACCGAGCGGTGGCACTGCGTTTCATCCTGGCAATAGCAGCCGACCGAGAAATTGGCCCGATGCGACAGCGTGGCGAGGAGTTCGATCGCGTGGCTGGAATCCGGCTTCGCCATCTCGGCGCGGTACTTCTTGCGGAAAGCGTCCCATTGCTTCGGCGTCGCGGCCGCCTGCGCCGATTTCATCGTCGCGACGCTGGGCGCCAAAATCGGGAACCACACATCGTACCAGTCGCGCGAGCCGAACGCCGCCTTGGGGACGCCGCGCTCCGGCCGGCGCACGGTGCCGATGCGCGTGCCTTCGTCCAAGCTTCGCGCGCTGCCCAGTCTGACGACCCGAACGCTCATCGCGCGCTCCCTATCTGCCGAACCACTCCCGCAGCGCCGCCGTCTCCAGGATTTCCGGATTGACGATGCGAAACGGCATCTGCCGGTTGAAGAACGCGCGCGCCGCCTTGAAGCCGCCTTCCGCGAGGAGGCGCAAGCCCTCATCGGTATAGGTCACGGCGTGCGGCGAGAGGATCACATTGTCGAGCGTCAGCAGCGGATTGTCGATCGGGGTCGGCTCCTGCGCGAAGACATCCAGCGCCGCGCCGGCGATGCGTCGATTCTTCAGCGCCTCGCAGAGCGCCGACTCGTCGACGATCGGCCCGCGTGCGGTGTTGATCAGAAACGCCGTCTTCTTCATCAGGCCGAGCGCCCGCGCGTCGATCATTCCGCGTGTCGTCGTGTCGAGCGGACAGGAGATCACGAGGAAATCGGCGCCGCGGATGACCGTGTCGAGCTCCTGCAGTGCGACGCCGAGCGGCGCGACATCCGCGGCGCTGGCGAAGGGATCATAGACGACGTGCTGCATCCCGAACGGTCGGATCAGCCGGAACAGCTCCTTGCCCGTGTTGCCGACACCGATGAGACCGAGCGTGCGGCCATCCAGGCCGGTTCCGAGATGATTCATCCGCTCTTGCCATCGCCCTGTCCGCACGAGGCGATCCAGGGTCGGCAGCCGATGGGCGAGTGCGAGGATGAAGGCGAGCGCGCTCGACGCCACGGAGCGCCGCACGCCATCGGGGTTGTTGGTCAGCAGGATGCCGCGCGCCGTCAGCGCGGGAACGTCGCAATGGTCGACGCCGACCCCGAAGCGCGCGACGATGCGCAAGCGCAGGTCGGCGCGGCCCAACGCAACGCCCGGCATCGATGGTGCGCCGAGGCATATGCCGTCGAATCTGGCGGCATCGTCTGATGTGACCGGACCAGCGCCGTCGCCGAACCACGCCCAGTCGAGCCGCGGATCGTCGTCGAGAATCTTCAATGCGACCGGGTCGAAATTCGGCTTGCCGTCCTGCCCGAGCAGATCGCGTGAGATGCCGATGCGGAATTTCTCCATGGCGCCGGCTAGAGCGCGATCGTCATCCCACCATCGACCATCAACACCTGCCCGGTGCAGAAGGACGAAGCGGGCGAGGCGAAGTAGATGACGGCGCCGGCCAGTTCATCGGGATCGCCCCAGCGGCCGAGCGGCGCACGATTGGAGACCCAGTCGTAGAAAGTCTTGTCGCGGCGGACGACTTCGTTCTGTGCGCCCGGATAGAAGCCCGGGCCGATGCAATTGACCGTGACGCCCTTGGCGCCGAGTTCGACCGCGAGCGCGCGGGTGAGCCCGTGCACGCCGGCCTTCGAGGCGACATAGGGGACGATTGACGGCCGGGCGATCACGCCCATGACCGACGAGATGTTGATGATCCTTCCCCAGCCGTCGCGAACCATGAGCTTGGACGCCTCGCGGGCGAGCCGGAAACACGCCGTCAGATCGGTATCGAGCACCGACGACCATTGTTCCTCGGTCACGTCGTGGAGCAGGTTGCGCGTCACGATACCGGCATTGTTGACGAGAATGTCGAGCCGGCCGAATTGCCGGTCGATCTCGGCGATCGCCTTGGCAATGGCGGCCAGATCCGTGACGTCGAAGGCTGCGACCGACGCCGTGTGTCCCTTGGCCTCGAGATCCCGCTGCCGCTCGGCGCATTTCTCGGCGTTGCGCGCATTCAGCACGATATGCGCACCCGCCCGGGCGAGTGCCTGAGCCATCGCCCAGCCCAGCCCCTGCGAAGAGCCCGTCACGAGCGCGACGCGCCCCTTCAACGAAAACAAGTCGAGCATCGTTGCCCCCTCTATCGAAGAGGTTCCAGGTTCCGAATTCGGAACCTGGAACCGGTCTCTCTGGAACCGGCCTTTACACTACCAGTCTTGCGCGCACGATCTCGCGGCTTTCGGCGCTGTCTTCGATCGTGAAGCCGAGATCGCGGGCGAGCATGACCATGCTCATGTTCTCGCGCAGGATGTCGCCCCAGATCTGGCCGACGCCGCGCGCTTTGGCATAGGCGATGATGCGCTGCATCAGCAGCGTGCCGAGGCCTCTGCCCTTGAGATCGCTGCGCACGATGATGGCGAACTCAGCCTCGGTATTGTCGGGATCGCAGACGATGCGCACCACGCCGGCGAGTTCGCCGGGCTTGGGTTCGAGCACCAGCGCCATTTCGCGATCGTAGTCGATCTGCGTGAGGCGGGCGAGCATGTCGCGCGGAATCTCGCGCACCGGGGCGAAGAAGCGCATGCGGATGTCCTCGTGATCCAGGCGGCTGAACAGCGCCTCGATCGCGGCGGCATCCTCGGGGCGGATCGGGCGCAGCGTCGCGCCGTCGAGCGCATCGATGTGGTCGACGAGTTCGCTCGGGTAGGGACGAATCGCGAAGCGCGCATCGCCGCGCCCGCTCGCGGTCGGATCGATGCGCACGCGTGCGTCGAGCGCCAGTGCGCCGCTCGCATCCGCGATCAGTGGATTGATGTCGAGCTCGAGCACCGCGGCGTGATCGACCGCGATCTGCGCGACACGGGTGAGGATGTCCACGATCGCTTCGAGATCCGCCGCCGGTCGATCGCGGTAGCCCTGAAGCAGCTTGTACACCCGCGTGCGCGTCATCAGCTCGCGCGCGAGGACGCGGTTGAGCGGCGGCAGCGCCAGCGCGGTGTCCTTCACGACTTCGACGCCCGTGCCGCCTTGACCGAACAGGATCACCGGCCCGAATTGACGGTCGACGGAAAGGCCGATGATCAACTCATGCGCGCCGGGTCGACGCACCATCTCCTGAATCAGAAACCCGTCGATGCGTGCGCTGGGCGCGGCCGCCGTGACGCGCGTGAGCATCGCCTCGGCGGCTTTGCGCATGGCTTCTGCGCCGGAAAGATTCAGGATCACGCCGCCGACATCCGATTTATGCGTGATGTCCGGCGAGAGCAGCTTGAGCGCGAACACGCCGTCATGCCGGGCCGCGATCGCGGCCGCCTGGGCCGAGCTCGATGCAAGCTTGCTCGTGATGGTCGGCACGCCATAGGCGGCGAGCAAGGCGAGCGCTTCATGGGCCATCAGCCATTCGCGCCCGGCTGTCTGCGCCGCGGCGATCACAGCCAGCGCAGCTTCATGATCGATCCGCGCCGACGCCATCGTCGCGGGCGGCACTTCCATCAAGGCCTGGCGGCTGCGGCGATGCCCGACGAGATGCATGAAGCCTTGGATCGCTTCCGTGGGCGTATTGAAAGTCGGCACGGCGGCGACCGCGAAACGGCGCCGCGCTTCCACTTGCGCACTGCCGCCCACCCAACATGTCAGGATCGGCGCGCGATGCGCCTTCGCGGCCGCGATGGTGGCGTCGGCGGCGGCGCTCGAATCGGCGATGGCGGTGGGACAGTTGATGACGAGCGTGGCGTCGATCTCGGGCGCGGTCAGGACGATGTCGAGCGTGCGCGCATAGCGCAATTCATCGGCGTCGCCGATGATGTCGATCGGATTGGCGTGCGGCCAGGTGCGCGGCAGGATTGTGTCGAGCCTGACGATCGTCGCGGCGCTGAGTTCGGCGAGTTCGCCATCCAGATCCATGAGTGAATCGGTGGCCAGGACGCCGAGCCCGCCGCCATTGGTGACGATGGCGAGCCGTTCGCCGCGCAATGCCGGGAAGCGCGATACCGTTTCGACGGCGTCGAAGAGTTCTCCCAGCGTCAGGACACGCAGCATGCCGGCGCGGCGGAAGGCGGCGTCATAGACGGCATCGCTGCCCGCGAGCGCGCCGGTATGCGAGGCCGCCGCTTTGGCCGCCGCGGCGTGACGGCCGGCCTTGATCACGATGACCGGCTTGATGCGCGCCGCGGCGCGTGCGGCGGACATGAATTTGCGCGCATGGGTGATCGTCTCGACATAGAGCAGGATCGCGCGCGTCTTGGCGTCGCTCGCCAGGAAGTCCAGGAGATCGCCGAAATCGACATCGATCATGTCGCCCAGCGACATGATGTGGGAAAATCCGATGGCGCGCGGCGCCGCCCAGTCGAGCACCGATGTCGCCACCGCGCCGGATTGAGTCACGAAGGCGAGCGAACCCGCCGCGGGCATGACATGCGCGAAGCTGGCGTTGAGTCCGCTGGCCGGGCTGAGCACGCCCACGCAGTTCGGTCCGACGATGCGCACCAGGTGCGGCCGCGCCGCCTGGAGCGTGCGTTGCTCCAGCGCCTTGCCCGCCTCGGAACCGAGCTCGCCGAATCCGGCCGTGAGCACGACGACGCCGCGGGTGCCGCGCGCGCCGAGTTCACTGACGAGATCGGGCACCGCATCGGGCGGCGTGGCGATGATTGCGAGATCGGGCGCGGCCGGGAGCGCGGCGACGTTGGGGTAGCATTTGACGCCGTCGATCTCGCTGGCTTTGGGATTGACGAAATAGATCGGCCCCGCGAACCCGGCGTCACGGAGATTGCGCGCGACGACGCTGCCGACGGAATGCGGCTTGGCGCTGGCGCCGAACAGCGCGACCGAACGCGGCATAAGCAGAGCAGGCAGGTTGCGAATCGACATCGACGGAGATCCTCGGCGGGAACGATGACAAATCCAACCCGGGCAGGAGAGGCCCGTTGCGCGGCTGTGGCGATCGGTCGCGCGCGCCGAGGGGCCGTTGCTGTATCAGACGCCGCGCAACGTGACGATGAAGGATGTGCCGCCGCCCGCACGATCGGTGCAGCGTGCGCTGCCGGCGTGACGTTCGGCGATCTGCTTCACCAGGGACAGGCCGAGGCCCCAGCTGCCGGCGGCTTCGCCGATTCCGGCCGGCCGGTAGAAAGGCTCGAAGACGCGCGTGCGTTCGGCCTGCGCGATGCCTTTGCCGCGATCGTGGACGGCGAGGTGGATCATGCCGTCGGGCGCGGTCGATACCTCGAGATCGACAGGGGGCGCACCGTGCCGCGCCGCATTCTCGAGCAGGTTGCGGAGCAGGCGTCGTAGGAGCACGCAATCGCCGTTGATCATCGCGGGCTTGCCGTCCAGGGTCGCGGCGCAGCGCGCGGCTTCCTCCGCCGCGAGGGCGAGCAGATCGACCGGCTCGGCGCGCATCGGACGCTCGGCGTGGTCGAGGCGGCTGGCGAGGAGGATCTCGTCGATCAGCAGGTCGAGTTCGCCGAAGCTGCGCTCCATCTCAGACTCGTTGCGCAACTCGATCGCCAGGCGCAATCGCGCGAGCGGCGAGCGCAGCTCATGGCTGGCGTTGGCGAGTAGCGTCCTGTGCGCGCCGACCAGGGTTTCGATGCGCGCGGCCGCCGCGTTGAAGCTCTGGGCCACCGCCGCGATCTCGTCGCGTCCCTCGACGGCGATGCGCTGCGAAAGCCGGCCGCTGCCCCAGGTCTCGACGCCGGTGCGCAAGCGTTCGAGCCGGCGGGTGAGGCGGCGCACGACCGGATGCGCGGCGATACCGACCGCGATCGCGACCAGCGCGAGGAACTTGAATGCGGTCCATACCGGTTGCCAGAGCGGACCGGGCATCTGGACATTCACGCGCCGTCCGTCGGCCAGCATCAGCGTCCAGCCATGACGCTCCTTCATGCGCGTGGACGCGCCGGCCTCGATGCGTTGACCGTCGCGGATGGTGAGGAAGATCTGCGCATCGAGGGCGCGTGCGAGCCGGGCGATGGCGGCCTGCTGTTCGGATACCGGCGCATCCGCCGCGGGCAGCAGCGCGAAGAGCACGTTCTGGGCGATTTCGGCGCCGCGCGGCGTGTCGTCGCTCAGCTTCCACATCGCCGTGCCGAGGATCGCAAGCAGGGCGAGGCTCGCCAGCAAGGTGAAATAGATTCGCCAGAACAGGTGTCGCCGCATCGCCGCCTCAGCCGCCGTCGTCCTGCAGCCGCGCGAAGACGTAGCCTTGCCCGCGCACGGTCACGATGCGTCTGGGATGCTTGGGATCGTCCTCGATCGCACCGCGAATGCGCGAGACATGCACGTCGATCGAGCGATCGAACGCTTCCAGCGCTTCGCCCTTGACCAGATCCATGAGCTGATCGCGTGAGATCACGCGTCCCGCACGCTCGGCCAGCGCGACGAGCAGATCGAATTGGTAGCTCGTCAGCGTTCGCATCTCGCCGGCGATGCGCAGCTGGCGGGCGCCGCGGTCGATCTCCAGCCGACCGAAGCGCAGCGGCGGCGGAGTTCCGACATCGCCCGCGCCGCGCCGTCGCCGCAGGATCGCCTTGAGACGGGCGAGCAGCTCGCGCGGATTGAACGGCTTGGCCAGATAATCGTCGGCGCCGAGTTCCAGACCGACGATGCGGTCGGTATCGTCGCCGCGCGCCGTGAGCATCAGGATCGGCACGTCCGAGTTGGCGCGCAGCTGGCGGCAAATCTCGAAGCCGTCGATATCGGGCAGCATGACATCGAGCACGATCGCGTCATGGCTGCCGCGCCGCGCCGCCGCGAGTCCCTCGCCGCCGGTCGCGCGATGATCGACGGCATAGCCGGCCGTGGTGAGATAGCTGCTCAGCATCTCCGCCAGCCGTCGGTCGTCGTCCACCAGCAGGATCCGTTCGGTCATGGGGCGAGGATAGATCCTGCGGTCGCTCGCCATCCAGCGCGCTGCATGCGCGCGGGATGGCGCGGTCGTGACGTCGGATGGGGCTCAGCCGTGCCGGCCCCAGCGCCGCTCGGCGATCATCTTCGTGAGTTGCTCGCGTTGCTCGGGCTTCAGGACATCCGCGATCTCGAGCACGGCTCGCATCACGCGCTTCGAAGCCTGCTCGTGGACGGCGATCTGTCCGGCGCGCAGGCGCTCGATCGCATCTCGGTCGATGCTCGCGGCGCCGATCAGCTGCAGACCCTCCTTGCGCGCCAGGCGTCCGTCGTCGCGCAGCGGCAGCAGATCCTTGAGCGCGTCGCCGATGATCGCCTGGACGCGCGCCTCCTGGTCCGGCGTCGCGTCGACGCGACGCAGCGCCTGCCGGGTCATCAGCTGCGCCCATTCGGTCGCGCTCTCCGCGTCCATCGCGCCGGCGCCGTGATGGCCCCAGCCGTGGTGACGGGATTGCGCGTGGCCGAAGAACGCGCCAGTGCCGGCCAATGCGAGCGCGATGCCGCTGCCGAACAGGGCGCGGCGTGTCCAGCGCCAGCGGCGTTTCTTGCCATGCTCGTCGCCTTGCGGTGTCGTTTCTGTGGTCATCTGCCATCTCCATTGCGTGAACGGTCCGATGCGGCCGTTACGAGAGAAGAGATAGGCGCCTCGCGTTTCGCGTTTACGTGGCGAATGTAAAGTTCTGTGAAGTTCAGCCGTGCAGCACGCGGGCGACGTGACCGCGCAGTGCCGGCAGCACGTCTTCGGCGAACCAGGCGTTCCGCTTGAGCCAGCCCGTGTTGCGCCAGGATGGATGCGGCAGCGGCAGGAATTCCGGCGCGTAGTCGCGCCAGGCCTGGACGGTCGCCGTGAGGCTCGGCTTGCGCCGCCGGCCGAGATAGTGGACTTGCGCATACTGTCCCACCAGCAAGGTGAGCTCGAGCGCGGGCAACAGCGGGCGGATGCGGGGATGCCAGGTCGGCGCGCAGATCTTGATCGGGGGCAGATCGCCGCCGTGTGAATCCTGCCCCGGGAAGCAGAGCCCCATCGGCAGGATCGCGATAGCGGGATGCTCGTAGAAGGTCGCGCGATCGACACCGAGCCAGTCGCGCAGCCGGTCGCCGCTGCGATCGTCGAACGGCACGCCGCTCGCGTGCACCTTGGTGCCCGGCGCCTGGCCGACGATCAGGAATCGCGCCGATGCCCGCACCTGCAGCACGGGGCGCGGCGTGTGCGGCAGGTCCTTTGCGCAGAGGCGGCAGGCCTGGGCATCGCGAACGGCGCGCGCGAGTTCTTTCCCGATCATCGGTTGGCCATTGGCGCGAGAATGCCGGGAACGGCCGTGACGACGCGCCCGAAGCTGGCGCCGAGCATGACCGTCTGGAGAGAAGGTTCAGCCTTCGGGTCAATGAACAGCGGCAGCAACCCAGCCAGCGCAGGCCACGCGGTAAGGAGTTCAAGCATGCGATCTCTCCGAGGGGACACGAGCCTACGAGGCGATCGCCCTTCGCGTCCACCACGCCCCGTGCGCCGGAAATCCACCCCGCTGCGACCTTCACCCTGTGACGGCGCGCAAAGAGGACCTAATCTGGATCGGTCATAGTCAATCGAGGAGGTAGTCATGATGCCGAGACGTCGTGTGCTCACGGGATTCAGCGGCGCTGTCGCAACGTCACTCGCCTCAAAGGGCGCGATTGCGCAGGCCGGCGCGATCAAGCCACAGGCCGGCGATGCGCTGATCGTCGTCGATGTGCAGAATTGCTTCACGCCGGGAGGCAGCCTCGCCGTGCCCAGGGGCGACGAAGTCGTGCCGGTCATCAACCGTATCGCCAAGGCGTTCCGTTGGGTCGTGCTCACACAGGATTGGCACACGCCCGGCCACGCGTCCTTCGCATCGGCGCATGCCGGCAAGAAGCCATTCGACGTGACGAAGATGCCCTACGGCAATCAGGTGCTGTGGCCCGATCACTGCGTGCAAGGCACCGAGGGCGCTTCATTGCACAAGGACCTCAGCATCCCGCATGCGCAGCTCGTCATCCGCAAGGGCTACAACCCCGCGGTCGACTCCTACTCGGCGTTCATCGAGGCGGACCGCAAGAGCAAGACCGGGCTCGATGCCTGGCTCAAGGCGAAGGGTATCAAGCGCGTCTTCTGCTGTGGCCTCGCCACCGATTTCTGCGTCGCCTGGACGGCGCAGGACGCGCGCAAGCTCGGCTTCCAGGCCATGGTCATCGAGGATGCGTGTCGGGCGATCGATCTCGACGGCTCCCTCGCCAAATCCTGGGATGCGATGGCCAAGGCCGGCGTCGGGCGAATCCAATCCACTGCGATCGCGCTTTGAGGCTCTTCACGAGCTTGCCGTCCCCTCCTGCCGCGAAGCGGTGGGAGGGGATGAGTCCCTTGTCACGTTTCCGGTTTCACATGGGATCCGCCCCACTGGAGTAACGCATCCATGTCTCTCGATCCCAATCGTCTGTTGCGCCTCGATGGCGAGATTGCGCTCGTCACCGGTGCGGCGCGCGGCATCGGTGCAGCCATCGCCGAGTTGCTGGCGGCCGCTGGCGCCGAGACCGTGGTGGCGGATCTCGATCAGGCGGCGAGCGACGCGTTGGCGTCCAGCCTCGTCGCGCGGGGATTCAAGGCACGCGGCCTCGCGCTCGATGTCAGCGACGAAGTCGGCGTGAAGGCTGCCTTCGCGCGACTCCACAGGGAATTCGGCCGGCTCGACGTGCTCGTGAACAATGCCGGCATTGCGATCCGTCGGCCGACGGCCGAGCTCTCGCGCGCGGATTGGGACAAGGTCCTGGCCGTGAACCTCACCGGCGTCTTTCTCTGCGCGCAGGCCGCGGCGCCGTTGATGATCGCCGGCGGTGGCGGGCGGATCGTCAATCTCGCGTCGATCATGGGGCTCTCTGGCGGCGGGCTCTATCCGAACATCTCCTATCAATCGACCAAGGGCGCCGTCGTGAATCTCACCCGCGCGCTGGCGGTCGAATGGTCGAAGCAGGGGATCCGCGTCAACGCCGTCGCGCCGACCTGGGTGAAGACCGAACTGACGAAACCCCTGTTCGACTCGCCCGAACTCTATGCGCGGCTGCAGGCGGTCACGCCGCTCGGCAAGTTCCCGACGCCCGACGACGTCGCCAGTGCGGTGCTCTTCCTCGCCAGCCACGCCTCGTCCTTCGTGACCGGCCACATCCTGGCTGTCGATAGCGGGTTTCTCGCGCAGTAGACGCTCACACGACCAGCGGCAGCGGATACTCGGCCTCGGCGATGTAGGTCGCGGAACCATCGTGCCGATGGCTCGAGAACAGCGTGAAATGCTCGATCGTGAACGGGCCGGCGCGGAACAGCGCGTGATGGGCGAGAAAATCCTGCACATGCGGGACCGGCGTGCCGGCGATGCGGGCGAGCGTGACATGCGGGCGCCAGCGGCGTTCCTCGCGCGGGAAACCCATGCGCACCAGCGCCGATTCCACATTGCGCTGCAATCTCCCGAGTTCCGGACTCCTGCTCACGCCGGCCCATAGCGTGCGCACCTCGTCGCCCGTCGAGAAATACCCGACGCCGTTCAGCGCGAGCTCGAAGCTCGACGCGCGTACGCCCATCAGCGCGTCGTGCGCGTCGTCCGCATCGCCTTCGGAGATGTCGCCGAGGAAGCGCAGCGTCAGATGCATGGTGTCGCTCGCGATCCAATCGGCGCCGGGCACGCCGCCGCAGAGTCCGGCGAGCGAGAGACGAATGTCCTGAGGCAGTTCGAGGCCGACGAACAGGCGAATCATCACGGGCCTCCAAGCGATCGAGGTCGCGTCACGCTCCCGCGATTCGTCGCCTCCGGCAAGTCTCGATGCTCCCGCGAACAAAGCTTGCATGCACGACGGCCGGCGCGGCAAAGATTGCCGCCATGAGCGAACCTCCCGACTTCCGTTCCGACGCTTTCCTGCGCGGCCACATCGCGTGGATGATCGGCTTCTATCATCCCCGCTGCGTCGATCCGCGCGGTGGGTATTTTCACTACTACTGGAATGACGGCTCGTTTCGCGATCCCGACAAGCGCGCGCTGGTCAGCTCCGCGCGGATGATCGTGAGCTACGCGATGGCCGCGCGCGCGCAGCGCAGCGATGCCTATGCCGATGCGCTCCGGCATGGCTTGCGGTTTCTGCGCGAGGTCCACCGCAATCCGGCCACTGGCGGCTATGCGTGGCAAGTCCATCACGTCGATGGGCGCTGGGCGCCGCTCGATGCGACGAACCAATGCTACGGCCTGGTGCACGTCGCGCTCGCCTATGCCCACGCGGTCGCGGCCGGAATCGACGAAGCGCGCCCCTGGCTGGCCGAGCAATTCGCGCTGCTGGATCAGCGGTTCTGGGATCCCGTGCATGGGCTCTATGCCGATGACGCGAACGCCGACTGGTCCGTGACGTCGCCCTATCGCGGGCAGAACGCCAACATGCATGGTTGCGAGGCGTGGCTCGCCGCGCATGCCGCGACCGGCGAGGCGCGCTATCTCGATCGCGCCGCGCTGATCGCCAGGAACATCTGCGTGCGTCAGACCGATCTCGCGGGTGGCCTGGTCTGGGAACATTATCGACCGGACTGGTCCGTCGATTGGGACTACGCGAAGGGCGATTTCAGCAACGGCTATCGACCCTGGGGCTTCCAGCCCGGCCATCAGACCGAATGGACGAAGCTGCTGCTCCAACTTCATGCGCGCCGTCCCGAGGAGTGGATGGTCGAGCGCGCGCGGCATTTCTTCGACGCGGCGCTCTCGCATGCCTGGGATGGCGCGCATGACGGGCTCGTCTACAGTCTCGAGCCGGATCTAAGCGTGGCGAACGCGGACAAATACGCGTGGGTGCAGATCGAATCCGCGGTCGCCGCGGCGCTGCTCGCGCGCCAGACCGGCGATGCCGCGTATTGGACCCACTACGAATCGCTGTGGCGCTATTGCTGGCGCCATCTGATCGACCACGCGCACGGGTCGTGGCATCGGATCCTCGGGCCGGACAACCGCCGCATCGCCGACGATAAGGGTAGCGGCGGCAAGGATTATCACGTCATCGGCGCCTGCTTCGACCTGCTTGACTGATACGCGTCACGGGCAGGGGCTGGGATTCTCCATATGGATGGCGTCGATCTTGGCGATGAGATCGGCGCTGAGCTTCACCTTTGCCGAGCCCGCGTTGCTGTCGAGCTGCGCCAGCGTCGTCGCGCCGATGATGTTTGCGGTCACGAAGGGCCGGCTGTTGACGAAGGCGAGGGCCATCTGCGCGGGATCGAGCCCGGCTTCGCGCGCGAGCGCCACATAGGCGCGTGTCGCCGGCTCCTGGCGTGGCTTGTTGTAGCGCTTGAAGCGGTCGAACAGCGTCAGCCGTGCGCCGGCCGGCCGCGCGCCGTCGAGATATTTACCCGACAGCAGCCCCATCCCGAGGGGTGAGTAGGCGAGCAGGCCGCAGCGCTCCCGGATCGCCATTTCCGCGAGTCCGATCTCGAAGCTGCGATTGAGCAGGCTGTAGGGATTCTGGATCGACTGGATGCGCGGCAGGGCGCGCGCCTGCGTCTGCTTCAGGTGCTCATGAATGCCCCAGGGCGTCTCGTTGGAGACGCCGACATGGCGCACCTTGCCCGATTTCACGAGATCCTCGAGCGCGCGCAGCGTCTCCTCGATCGGCGTGCCGTCCTGCTCGGGCGCGTGCACGTAGTCCTGCGTGCCGAAGACGTTGGAGGCCCGATCGGGTGAATGCGTCTGGTAGAGATCGATCGAGTCGATCTGCAGCCGCCGCAGCGAGCCCTCGATCGCCGCCACGATCGCGGCGCGGTCGAGCCGCCCCTTGCCGTCGCGCATATACGGCGCGGTGTTGTTCATGCCGACGACCTTGGTGGCGATGACGAGCTTGGCGCGCTTGCCCGGCCGCGCCTTCAGCCAGGTGCCGAGATGGCGCTCTGTCGTGCCCTGATTCTCCTGAGTCGGCGGGATCGGATACATCTCGGCCGTGTCGATGAAGTTGATGCCGTGATGATCGACGGCGCGATCGAGCTGCGCATGGGCGTCGGCTTCGCTGTTCTGAACGCCCCAAGTCATGGTCCCAAGGCAGATGACGGACACGTCGAGATCAGTCGTGCCCAGACGGCGATATTCCATCGATGACGTCCCCCACTCGGTTGCGCTTCAGGAGAACAGCGCGAGGACGCCCGTATAGCCGTAGAGCCGCGCGTTGGAAATCTCGCCGTCGCAGAACATGCCGATCAGCGGCACATCGCCGATCTCGGCGCGCAGCGTGGCGAGTTCCTCGCTGTCGGGCCCGAAGAGATTGGGGCCGCGCGCGAGGCAGTTGAAGTAGAGCGCAGCCCGGGGCGCAACGCGGCTGCGCGCGCGCGTCTCGCGCGCCATTCGCCGCAGATCGAGCGTGGCGGCGGCGGGATCTCGGCGCACGAAGATCAGTTCGCGGCCCGGCTCGGCCATGTCGCCGATGATGATCGCGCCGAGTTGCGGATCGATGCCGACGAGATTGCGCACGAGATAATCCGCGCCGTCGCTGCCGACGACAGGCAGGGCGACGTGCAGCTGCCGCACGGCAAGCGTGCGCTCGTGCTCGGGCAACGACAGCAGATCGGCCTGCAGGGCTTCGATCGCTGGATGCTCGTCGAGCGTGTGCACGACATTGCCATCCGCCTTGGTGATCCGCCGCCGGCCGTGACCGATGGGCGCACAACCCTGCGTCAGTCCGGTCGCCATGATCGTGTCGCGCGCGAAGACGATGCCCGCGAGCGGCCCGCGGCCAATCTCGCCAGCGACTTGTTGCAGCGGCGCGCGCGTCGAGCCGAGGCCGCCGACCACGAAGGCGCCAGGGAAATCCATGAGGTCGGCCAGCCGGTCGTTCAGGCGTTGGTCACGACCATCGCCGTGCACGACCGCGACGGTCGGTCCGTGCTTGCGCGTCCACGCCGCGAGGTCGGTGGGCAGCGCGTCCGCGCTCGACGGCCGCAGGAGCTGGAACTTCTCCGCGGCAAGGTCCGTCACCATCGTCGCGAGAGCGGGGACGTCGAAATACTCGCTCGCGCCCGCCACGATCCCGATGCCCACCGTGCCGACCCAGGTCGCGATACCGGTCGCCGAGCGCAGATGCGCGACGATGGCGTCGAACTCGGCGGCGAAGGCGTCGGTCGCGTAGACGAAGCCCAGCGTGGCGTCGCGCACGTCACCGAGTTCGGCCACGCAGGATTCGGCGAGCGCCATCCAATCCGTCGAGCCGGCAGCGTGCGCGAGCTTGAACATCGGCATCCTTCATCTCGCCAGCAGCGCGTGCACGGCGGGCAGCATGCGCTCCACGATCACATCGACGCCCGCCGCGTTGGGGTGGATCCCGTCATTCTGGTTGAGCGCGGCGATGGCGGCCACGCCATCCAGGAAGAACGGGTAGAGGGCGACCTGGTGCTTGCGCGCCAGGGTCGGGTAGACGGCGTTGAAGCGTTCGGCATAGTCCCGGCCCAGATTGGGCGGCGCGTAGATGCCTGCCAGCAGGATTCGTGTCCCGCGGCTGCGCAGCCGCGTCACGATCTGATCGAGATTGGCTTCCATCTGCTCGGGCGGCAGGCCGCGCAGCCCGTCATTGGCGCCGAGGGCGACGATCGCGTGGCTCGGCGGCTTGTCGCCGATCGCCCATTCCAGGCGCGCGAGCCCACCGGCGCTGGTATCGCCGGACACGCCCGCGTTGACGATCTCCGCCTTCACGCCCGCTTTGGTGAGCGCAGCCTGCAGCCGCACGGGAAATGCCTGAATCTGCGGCAATCCGTAACCGGCGGTCAGGCTATCGCCGAGCAGGAGCAATCGTGGCGCCGGCGTCTGCGCGCGCGCGTCGACGCCGATCGCGCCGATCCAAGCGGTTGCGTTGACAAGGATGGGCCGCCGCCCATATCCCCTCGCCGGTGCTGCGCTGCGCTCCTGCATCGCGTGTTTCGCTTTTTCCTCGGTGTCCTGCATGTCTTCACTCGTCGGCGAGGCTATCGTCGAGATCCGCGACGTGCATCTCAAACTTGAGTCGCTCGCCGGCGAGGTCAACATCCTTCGCGGGCTCAATCTGCAGGTCACGCGTGGCGAGACTTTGGCGGTGGTCGGTCCTTCTGGCTCGGGCAAGTCGACGATGATGATGGTGATCGCGGGGCTCGAGCGCGCAACCAGCGGTTTGGTGCGCGTGGCGGGCCAGGATCTCGCCGCCCTGGACGAGGATGGTCTTGCGCTGTTTCGCCGCAAACGGGTGGGAATCGTCTTCCAGGGTTTCCACCTCGTGCCGACCATGACGGCGCGCGAGAACGTCGCCATACCGCTCGAATTCGCCGGTATTCGCGACGCCTTCCCGCGGGCCGACGCCGCGCTCGTCTCGGTCGGTCTCGGTCATCGGCTGACCCATTATCCTGGGCAACTCTCGGGCGGTGAGCAGCAGCGCGTCGCGCTGGCGCGTGCCGTCGTCATCGAGCCGGAGCTGCTCCTGGCCGACGAGCCGACTGGCAACCTCGATCGCGAGACGGGCCATCAGATCATCGAGCTGATGTTCGAATTGGCCCGCGCGCGCGGCGCCACGCTCATCCTGATCACCCATGACGGAGAGCTCGCGCGCCGTTGTTCGCGCATCGCGCGCATGCAGGACGGCCGCATCGCCGACGCCGGCGTGCCCGCGTGAGCGCTCAGCTGGAGAGTTGGCGCGTCGCGTTCGTCCTCGCGCGGCGCGAGCTGCGCGGCGGCATCAAGGGCTTTCGCGTCTTCCTGGCCTGTCTCGCGCTCGGCGTCGCCGCGATCGCCGGCGTGGGGTCGCTGTCCTCGGCTGTCACGCAGGCGCTGCGCGAGGATGCCAGGCTGCTGCTCGGCGGCGACGTCGAACTCTCCTTCACGCATCGCGAGGCGACTGCCGGGCAATTCGCGTTTCTTTCCGGCGCGGGGCGCGTGTCGACGGTGGCCGAGATGCGGGCCATGGCGCGCACGGCCGAGTCGCGCACGCTCGTCGAGCTCAAGGCGGTCGATGGCGTCTATCCGCTGATCGGCGCCTTGCGCGTGTCGGCGGGTGGCGCGTTGCAGGGCTTGCTGGAGCGTCGCGACGGCGTCTGGGGCGCGGTCGTCGAGCGCGCGATCTTGGCCAGGCTCGGCGTGGCGGTGGGCGATCGCATCCAGGTCGGCGATGCCGACTATGCGCTGCGCGGCGTCATCGAGGCGGAGCCCGATCGCAGCGCCAATGTCTTCACTCTCGGGCCGCGGGTGATGGTGGCGATCGAGAGTCTCCCGACAACGGGTCTCGTTCAGCCGGGCAGCCTGATCCGCTGGCAATATCGCATCGCGCTTCCGCTCGAGACCGATGGGCCGCGATTCATCGAGGATCTCAAGAGCCGCTTTCCGCAGGCGGGTTGGCGAATGCGCGGCATGGCCGATGCGACGCCCGGGCTGCAGCGTTGGGTCGATCGCATCGCAATGTTTCTGACCCTGGTCGGGCTGACGGCGCTGCTCGTCGGTGGCGTGGGCGTGGCGAACGCCGTGCGCAGCTTCATCGACGGCAAGACGACGACGATCGCGACGCTGAAATGCATCGGCGCGCCCAGCGGCATCGTGCTGCGGATCTATCTCATTCAGGTCATGGCGATGGCGGCCCTCGGGATCGTGATCGGGTTGGTGGTCGGCGCCTTGGTGCCGGTGGTCGTCGCGCCCTTCATCACCGATGCACTCGGCGTCGGGGTTCGCACGCGTGTGTTCGTTCTCCCGCTCATCCTCGCGTCGCTCTACGGACTCCTCGTCGCGTTTTCCTTCGCGCTGTGGCCGATCGCGCGCGCGCGCGAGGTTCCCGCCGGCGCGCTGTTTCGCGCGCTCATTTCGCCGCCGCGTGTGCGTCCGCGCGCCGATGTCCTGATCGTCACGTCGCTCGCCATCCTCGGCCTGGCAGGTCTCGCCATCGGCACTTCGCTGGATCGGGAGCTCGGCGCGGCCTTCGTCGCCGGCGCGGCGGGAACGTTCCTCGTCTTCCGCGTCGCCGCGTGGATGATCGCGCATGCGGCACGGCTGACGCCGACGCCGCGCAGCCCGATGCTGCGGCTTGCGCTCGCGAATCTCCATCGT